>Ga0137452_1000301_pt1 | contig 14598 bp, 10 predicted proteins | sample EasRivERMGT513_2_FD_102312 | JGI IMG/M metagenome (GOLD analysis project Ga0137452, IMG submission 102312) | Soil microbial communities from meander-bound floodplain in the East River, Colorado, USA - East River MetaG ERMGT513_2 | ecosystem: Environmental > Terrestrial > Soil > Floodplain ...
CCAGCAAGTCCGGCATCGCGGGGACGCGCGATGGCGCACTGCTCGTCCGGCTCAATTCCCCTCCTGTTGAAGGCGCCGCCAATGCAGAGCTGATTCAGGTCATTTCGGACGCGCTTGGCGTCCCGAAGCGATCGGTCTCGATTGTGTCCGGGCAACGTTCACGGCTGAAGCGCATTGTCGTCCACGGCGTCACGATGGACGACGTTAATGCAAAATTCAAAATTCAAAATTCAAACGCTGAATGACGTCCACGCTACTCCAGCACGACGACGATTTATTGACGTTTGCATTTTGCATTTTGCATTTTGAATTACGTTAAGCTCCGTCCGTGCAACCCGCGGACTTCCTGATCGAGCACGCCGATCTAATCGCGACCTGCGCGGGGCCGGCGCCCCGCCGGGGCCTTGCCCAGCGCGAGATTTCCTCCCTTCACAACGGCATCATCGCGGCCTATGAAGGCCGCATCACGTACGTCGGCGCCGCAATGGCGCTGCCGGTCGGTGTGAATGTCGAGAAGGGCGCCACGCGCATCGACGCGCGCGGCTGCACCGTGGTCCCCGGCTTCGTCGATCCCCACACCCATGTCGTGTACGCCGGCGATCGACGCGCGGAGCTGCAGCGCCGGCTCGGCGGGGAGTCGTACGCCGCGATCGCCGGCGACGGCGGCGGGATCGTGCAGACCGTCAAAGCCACCCGCGCGGCGACCGAGGACCAGTTGGTGGCGGAAACGCGCGGGCGTCTCGACGAGATGCTCGCTGCCGGCACCACGCTCTGCGAGGCCAAGAGCGGTTACGGACTGGACGTGGAATCCGAGATCCGTCAGCTCCATGCCATTCGCACGCTCGACGAAGAACACGCCATCGATATCGTCCCGACGTTCATGGGGGCGCATGAAATCCCGATCGAATACCGCACGCGGCGGGGTGAGTACGTCTCGCTGGTCATTGACGAGATGATTCCGCGCGTGGCCGAGCAGGCGCTCGCCGAATTCTGCGATGTGTTCTGCGAAGAGGGAGTGTTCACACCCGAGGAATCGCTGGAGATTCTCGAGGCAGGTCTGCGGGCCGGCCTCGCGCCACGCGTGCACGCAGACGAGCTCGGTCCAAGCGGCGGCGCCAGCGTGGCCGCGCGGATCAGGGCACGCTCCGCCGATCATCTCCTGCACGTGGACGAACGCGGCGCCGACGCGCTTGCCGATGCGGGCGTCTGCGCGACGCTGCTTCCGATCGCGGCGTTTTACCTGAAGCTCGGCCGATTTGCCCCGGCGCGATTGCTCATCGATCGCGGCGTCGCTGTCGCCCTGGCGAGTGATGTGAATCCGGGCGCGGGCTTGTCCCCGTCGATGCCGTTCGCCATGGCGCTCGCCTGTTTCGCCATGGATATGACTCTCGAGGAATCCTTGATTGCCGCGACGCTGAATGCGTCGTGGTCGATCGATCGCGCTCACGAAGCGGGCAGCCTCGAGCCCGGTAAGCTGATGGACGCGGTGATCATCAAGGGCGGCCTCGCGGACGTGCTTCGTGTCGGCGCGCCGTCGATTCGGATGGTCATCAAGCGCGGCAAAGTTGTGTCGCTGGCCCAGTGAGATGAGTGACGAACCACCAACCACCAGCGGCCAACCGGGTTACTCCGAGATGGCGCTCGCCGATCTGGTCGATGCGTTCTCGTCGACGGATCCGGTCCCCGGCGGCGGATCTGCGGCCGCGCTGGCGGGCGCGGTTGGCGCATCCCTGCTGCTGATGGTCGCGGGAATTCCGAAAACGAAGAGCGGCGCACCGGAAGAAACGGCCGACCTGGCGGCCGCAGCGGCACGCATCCGGCCGCTTCGTGATTCCCTGCTCGACCTCGTCGACCGCGACAGCGAGGCGTACGGCCAGGTCATGACTGCGTTCAAGCTCCCCAAGGGATCCGACGCGGAGAGGTCGCACCGGCAACAGGCGATCGAGACGGCGACACGGCGGGCGACCGAGGTGCCGCTCGACACGATGCGCGCCTGTCAACAGGCGCTGCGCGGTGCACTCACGGTAGCCACCAATGGCAATCGCAACGCCGCGAGCGACGTCGGGGTGGCGATTGAACTGCTTTTCGCAGCGCTCCGCGGCGCCCGCATGAACGTCGAGATTAACCTCGCTGCGTTGAGCGGCCCAGAGTACGTGGCCCGAATACGGACTGAGGTGGGTCAGCTTGGCAACGACGCCGGGGCTGACGCCGCTCGTGGAAGGGAACTTCTCGGACTAGTGAGGTAGCGAGTTATTTTTCGCCGTTGAGCCCTGCCATCGACAGCGCCTCAACGGAGAATCGGAAGGTAATCGGATAGATGTAATTCGGGAACACTTCTACGCCCTGGGTGTACGACGCCTTGGCGGTCGTACGGAGGCCATCCCGGGTCACCTCGACGTCTCCTACCTCGAGCGGCACGCTGAAGACCTGTGCTTTCTGAAGGATGTGGTTCTGGATGTCGCCTGGCGACGCCTGCGCCCCGAAGGTGACGAGCTCCTGAGACGCGTCTTTCAGCTGGTAATAGCCGGCAGCCGCCATTCCGGCACGGCCAGCGGCATTCAAAATCGCAATCGCAATCAGAATCTTAATGAATGTCTTCATGAATTGTTCGGGGGGGGTACAGAGACCCACCCCTACCCTGTAATGTCGGCAGTTCGGCCTCCGATCCGTAGGGCGGGGCAGGCGGGTCTAAAGACCCGCCTCTACGACGTAGAGGGGGGCAGGTGGGCCGGTGGGCCTGTAGAGGCGGACCTTCAGGTCCGCCTAATGAATCTGGTGAAACAGGCGATTCCAGCGGATTGTCGTGAAGAAACGCGCGAAACCGCCTGACGGCTGGCCCTCCTCGCCGTCCTCGAACGACCAGTAGACGAACGCCGCCTTGCCCTTCACGTACTCTCGAGGCAGGAACCCCCAGTAGCGGCTGTCCTCCGAGTTGTCCCGGTTGTCGCCCATCATGAAGTAGTGGTCGGGTGGCACCGTGACGGGCCCGTAATGGACGCGGACATCGAAGTCCTCTTGCGGCGTATCACCCGGCGGCGGAAAGAGGTAATGCACGTACGGCTCGTCGAGCGCCTTGCCATTGATGTAGACCCTCTTGTTCCGCAGCTCGATCGTGTCGCCCGGGAGGCCGATCGTGCGCTTGATGAAGTCACGCTCGGGATCCTCTGGAAACTTGAAGACGATGACGTCACCGCGCTTGATCGAATCGATAGGCAGCAGCTTCTGCTCGATGGGGCTGAGCGTCGGACCAAAGACGAACTTGTTGACGAGCAGGTGGTCGCCGATGAGCAGGTTGTTCTCCATCGAGCCGGTTGGGATCTTGAAGGCCTGGACGACGAAGGTGCGCACGAAGAGCGCGAGGATCACGGCGACGCAAATCGACTCGAAGTACTCGCGCACCGTCGATTTGCGGTACTCGACCACCGGTTCCGTTCCCTGCTCTCGTGCTGCTCTTGCCATCTCTATCAATCCTACTCTGTCCCCATCTTGAGGACAGCCAGGAAGGCTTCCTGCGGAATCTCGACGCGCCCAACGCGCTTCATCCGCTTCTTCCCTTCCTTCTGCTTCTCGAGCAGCTTGCGCTTGCGCGAGATGTCGCCGCCGTAGCACTTGGCCAGGACGTTCTTGCGGAGCGCCTTGACCGATTCACGGGCGATGACGCGGGTGCCGATCGACGCCTGGATGGCGATCTCGAACATCTGGCGCGGGATGAGCTCGCGCATCTTCGAGGCGAGCGCGCGGCCGCGGTCGTAGGCGGCGTCCCGGTGGACGATGATCGACAGCGCATCGACCGGCTCGGCGTTCACCAGGATGTCCAGTTTGACGAGCGGCGACTCCCAGAAGTCGGTCACGTGATAGTCGAGCGACGCATAGCCGCGCGACATCGTCTTCAGCCGATCGTAGAAGTCCAGGACGACCTCGTTGAATGGCAGCTCGTAGGTGATGAGCACGCGGTCGGACTTCAGATACTCGAGTTTCTTCTGCACGCCGCGCTTGTCCTGGCAGAGCTTGAGGATGGGACCCACGAACTCGGACGGCGTGAGGATCATCGCTGTGATCACCGGCTCCTCGATCTTCGTGATTCGCCCGACATCCGGGAGTTTCGACGGGCTGTCGATCTCCTGCGTGACCCCGTCCGTCGTCGTCACGCGATACAGCACGCCTGGCGCGGTGGTGATCAGGTCCATGTTGTATTCGCGCTCGAGGCGCTCCTGGACGATCTCCATGTGGAGCAGGCCGAGGAAACCGCAGCGGAAGCCGAAGCCGAGCGCCGCGGACGTCTCGGGCTCATAGAAGAACGACGCGTCGTTGAGGCGCAGCTTCTCCAGCGCCTCTCTCAACTCCGCATACTGATGGCTCTCCACGGGGTACAGCCCGGCAAAGACCATCGGCTTCAGCTTCTTGAACCCGGGGAACGGCTCGGTGGTCGGCCTCGCGACGTCGGTGACCGTATCGCCGATTCTTGCGTCCGCGGCGCGCTTGATATTCGCCACGACGAAGCCGACTTCCCCGACGCCGAGCTCGTCAACCGGAATGGCCTTCGGCGAGAAGACGCCGAGGCTGTCTGCTTCGTAGTCCTGCTCGGCCGCCATCAGCCGGATCTTCTGCTTCGTTCTGAGCATGCCGTCGATCACGCGGACGACGATGACGACGCCGCGGTAGGGATCGAACCAGGAGTCGAAGATCAGCGCCTTGAGCGGCGCGTCGGGATTTCCCGTGGGCGGATGGAACCGCTCGATGATCGCCTCGAGGATATCCAGCGTGCCGGTGCCCTCCTTCGCGCTCGCGAGGATAGCGCCCGAGCTGTCGAGGCCGATGATGTCTTCGATCTGCCGCTTGCACTCGTCCGGCTGCGCGCTCGGCAGATCGATCTTGTTGATGACCGGAATGATCTCGAGATTGTTCTCGACCGCCAGATACGCATTCGCGAGAGTCTGCGCCTCGACACCCTGCGACGCGTCGACGAGCAGCAGCGCGCCTTCGCATGCCGCGAGCGAGCGCGTCACCTCGTAGCCGAAATCCACGTGGCCCGGCGTATCGATCAGGTTGAGGACGTACTGCTCGCCGTTTTTCGCGGTGTAGTTCAGACGGACCGGGTGCGCCTTAATCGTGATCCCGCGTTCGCGCTCGAGATCCATGGCATCGAGTACCTGCGCCTCCATCTCCCGGGCCTGCAACGCGCCGGTCAGCTCGAGGAAACGGTCCGCCAGCGTCGACTTGCCATGATCGATATGGGCGATGATGGAGAAATTGCGGATGTGGGCGGGATCCATTCAGGTACGAACATCGAATTATACCGTGCCGTTAACGCCCAACGCCCAACGCCCAACGCCCAAGAAAATTTCCGGCCTCAGTCGCCTTGGGAGTTGGAAGTTGGGAGTTGGAAGTTGAGCTTCAGCGCGCGTCAAGCGCGATGAAGCGCTGCGGATAGTCGGGCCCGGTGTAGTCGGCTCGCGGGCGAATCAGCCGGTTGTTCGCGTATTGCTCGAGGATGTGCGCTGTCCAGCCGGCCATGCGGCTGACGGCGAAAATCGGCGTGTACAGATCGATCGGAATTCCGAGCGTGTAATACGTGGAGGCGGAGTAGAAGTCGACGTTTGGATTCAGCTTCTTCTCGGTCTTCACGAGCGCCTCGATGCGCTGCGACATGTCGTACCACGCCGTGTTGCCGGCGCGTTTGCCGAGCTCGCGCGACATCTGCCGCAAGTGCGTCGCGCGGGGATCCTCGGTGTGATAGACGCGGTGGCCGAAGCCGGGGATCTTCTCCTTGCGCGCGAACTTCGCGCGGATGGCGTCATCAATCCGCTCGGCGGCCGCGTTCTGGCCGAAGTCCAACAGCATCTTCATCACTTCAGCGTTCGCCCCGCCGTGCAGCGGCCCCTTCAGCGCCGCGATTCCCGCCACGACGGCTGAATACATATCGGTGAGCGTCGCGGCCGCGACGCGCGCGGCGAACGTCGACGCGTTGAGCTCGTGGTCCGCATGCAGGATCAGCGCGACGTCGAACGCCCGGATGGCGGCTGCGCTCGGCCGTTCGCCGGTGAGCATGTAGAGGAAATTCGCGGCGTGGCCCATCACGGGGTCGGGTGCGATCGGTCCGCCGCCGGCCTTGAGCCGTCCCCATGTCGCGACAACCGTCCCCGTCTGCGCCGTCAGCCGCACGGCCTTCCGATACTGCGCCTGTGGCGAGGTATCGTCGGCTTCCGAGTCGTAGTGGCCCAGCGCGGACGTGATCGTGCGGAGCGCGTCCATCCCGTCGACAGGCGGCAACGAGCGCATCAGCCGGATGATCGGCTCGGGCAGCGGCCGCGCCGCGGCAAGCTGGGACTGGAGGTCTCCGAGCTCGGCACGCGTCGGCAGGCGCCGATGCCACAGCAGGTAACAGACTTCCTCGAACGTCGCCGCGTCTGCCAGGTCATGGATGTCGTAGCCGCAATAGGCGAGCACACCTCGGTCGCCATCGAGGTAGCAAATCGCAGACGAGGTGGCGACGACGTCCTCGAGTCCGCCCTTTGGTTTGTCAGCTGACATGCGGGCCTGATCGTAATTCAAAATGCAAAATGCAAAATATGAACAACGCGTAACCCCAAGATTACAAAGACGGTGGTTGAATCTTGGCTAGTAGCTTTGGGATTTGGGATTTGGGATTTGGGATTTGACTACGCCTCTTCCTCCGACGGCTCCAGCACCACGCTATCGCCCGCGTACTGCTGGACGATAGAGAGCAGGCCGGTGTAGAGGAAGCCTATCTGGAAGAGCACGAGGAACGGCAGGGTACCGTAGATGCCGTTGGCGAGCGCGTAAAACACCGTCGCGGTGAAATAGAGGCCTAGCACGAGCTCGATCACCGGCTGGATGATCACGCTCTGCCGGTACTTCTTGCCGATCCACTCGTCGGCGCTCGCCTCGATGCGGTATTTCGGCGTGCGCGCGAACTCGCTCTCCTGGTTGAAAAGCGCCTCGAACACCGCCTTGGTGTTGTTCACGGTGAGGCCGATGCCGATTGACATCAAGAACGGGAGATACTTCGCGCGTGTGATCCAGTCGTCGTGCAGCTCGCGCTGGCAGACCATGTAGAAGTTCGCCACCGACGCTGTCGCCGCGAAGAACAGCGGCACGTCGATGAGCAGCATCTCGTACCACCCCATGTTGTAGCGGATGACCATCGACGGCGCCATCAGCACCGAGAGCACGCACATCAGCGGATAGTTGAAGTTCGCCGTCAGATGGAAGAACGCCTCCGTCTTCACCCTGAGCGGCAGGTTCGACCGCAGAATGCGCGGGAGCAACTTGCGGCATGTCTGGATCGAGCCCTTCGCCCACCGGTGCTGCTGCGACTTGAACGAGTTCATTTCGACCGGGACTTCGGCTGGCGCAATCAGCCCGGGAAGAAAGATGAACTGCCAGCCGCGCAGCTGCGCGCGGTAGCTGAGGTCGAGATCCTCGGTGAGCGTATCGTGCTGCCACCCGCCCGCATCACCGATCGCCTCGCGGCGCCAGATGCCGGCGGTGCCGTTGAAATTGAAGAACATGCCCGAGCGGTTGCGAGCGCCGTGCTCGATCACGAAATGCGCATCGAGCAGGATCGACTGCACTTTCGTGAGCAGCGAGTATTCGGAGTTGATGTGCCCCCAGCGCGCCTGGACCATCGCGATCTTCGGATCCCCGAAGAACGGCACCGTGCGCTGCAGAAAGTCGGCCGTCGGGATGAAGTCGGCGTCGAAGATCGCGATGAACTCGCCCTTCGCCGCCTTGAGTCCCGCCTCGAGCGCGCCCGCCTTGTAGCCAGTACGATCGCTGCGGTGGATGTACTTGATGTCGATCCCCTGCGCCGCGTTGCGGCGGACCGCGCGTTCGGCCACGCTGGTCGTCTCGTCGGTCGAGTCGTCGAGCACCTGGATCTCGAGCAGCTCACGCGGATAGTCAATCTCGCAGACGGCGTCAATCAGCCTGTCGGCGACGTACATCTCGTTGTAGATGGGGAGCTGGATCGTGACAACCGGCAGTGTGTCGAGCGGCACGCCCGGGACAGGCACTTTGTCCTTGTTCTTCATGTACAGATAGACCAGGTAATACCGGTGCCATCCGTACACGGCCAGAATGACGAGGACGAAGAAGTAGGTCGCGAGAATGAGGGTTTCGCCGAGACTCATAGAGTGGAAGGGCCCGCTGTAGACACCGTTGAATAATTATACGGATACCGTCCCCTTCGGGAAAGCGACCAAAACGTAGACATGAACAGCTTAGAGCTACAAAAATTGCTTGAGTCGGTTCGCACCGGTCGAGTCGATCCGGCGGCGGCATCCGAGCAAATCACCGCAGCGATGCGCGCCGCGCCGTTCGAGGATCTCGGCTTCGCGCGTGTCGACACGCACCGGGAACTCCGCCAGGGGTTTCCCGAGGTGATCCTCGGCATAGGCAAAACTCCCGCCCAAATCGCCGCGATCGCGTCGCGTATCGTGGCGCGAGGCCAGGCACTGCTCGTGACGCGTGCTGAGCCGGAGGCCTACGAGGCGGTGCGCGCGGTCGCGCCCGCAGCGATCTATCACGCCGAGGCGCGGGCGATTACGTTGCCCCAGGGCGAGATTCCGCGAGGCCACGGCACCATCCTTATCGCATGTGCAGGAACGTCAGATCTCCATGTAGCGGAAGAGGCGGCGGTCACCGCGGAGCTGATGGGCAATACGATCGACCGTCTCTACGATGTTGGTGTCGCTGGCATTCATCGTCTGCTGAGCGAGCAGAACCGAATCCAGAACGCCCGTGTTGTGATCGTTGTCGCCGGCATGGAAGGCGCGTTGCCGAGCGTGGTCGCCGGACTCGTGAAGGTGCCGGTCATTGCGGTCCCGACAAGCGTTGGATACGGCGCAAGCTTTGGCGGCGTTGCGGCGCTGCTCGGCATGCTCAACAGCTGCGCTAACGGCATCGCCACCGTGAACATCGACAACGGATTCGGTGGCGCCGCGATGGCCAGCTTGATCAATCATCTGTAGACTCGAACCAGCGGACCCCTTGAACCCCTTGAACCCTCCGAACCGTCTGAACCTTTGGAACAGGACCTTCTGAACCATCTGAACCCCCGAACGCTCTGAACCAATGAATGCATCGGCATTGCGGGCACTAGAGTTCGATCGCATTGTCTCGGTCGTTGCCGGCCTCGCGGTAACGCCAACCGGGCAGGATCGGCTGGCGGAGCTGCAGCCGCTGACGGACGCCGGCGCCGTTGTCGCGACGCAAAAGGCCACCAGCGAAGGAACGAGATTCCTCGCCGACCATCCGGGCTTTCCCCTTCGGGCGCCGTCAGACCTCGACGCCATCCTCGACGCGCTCGGCGTTGACGGACGCGCGCTCGAATCGCTGCGGCTGCTTGGCCTGGCCGACTACCTTGAATCGATCGAGCACTCGCGAGCCGCCATCAGGAACGCGTCCGGCACCTTTTCGATCCTCGGAGGGCTGGTCGAGCGCATCGCCTCCTTCAAGGGCGAGATCGCAGACGTCCGGCACAAGATCGATCCGTCGGGCGAGGTCGCCGATCATGCGAGCCCGGCGCTTGCCGCGACCCGCGATCGCCTGCGCCGCCAGCGCGCGAAACTCCGGACGACGCTCGAATCGTTCGTGCGCGGACGCGAGACGTCAAAGTACCTGCAGGAACAGGTCGTCACGGATCGCAACGGCCGCTACGTGCTGGTTGTCAGGTCCGAGCATCGCTCTGCCATCCCTGGCATCATCCACGGCGCATCCGCCAGCGGAGCGAGCCTGTTTCTCGAGCCGTTGACCACGGTCGAGATCAACAACGATATCGTCGCGCTCGAAGAGCAGGAGGCCGAAGAGGTCCGCCGCATCCTGCTGGCGCTGACCGACAATTTCCGTGCGCGACCGGACGATCTACAGAGGACCATCGACGTCGCAACGGAGCTGGATGTCATCCAGGCCCGCGCGCGATTCGCCCAGATCGTGGACGGCGCCGAGCCGACGATCTCGAGCGATGGCGCCTTCGAGCTGCGCGGAGCGCGGCACCCACTTCTGATGCGCAAGGTCAACGAGCGCCTGGAGGACGGGATCCCGGATCCCGGATCCCGGATCCCCGATCCCGGATCCCGGATCCCGGAAGCTCCGGTCCCCGTCGACATCCTCTTGATTCCGCCCACGCGTGTGCTTCTCATCACCGGCCCGAACACCGGCGGCAAGACTGTCGCGCTCAAGACAGCCGGCCTTCTCGCGGTCATGGCGCAGGCTGGACTGCACATCCCTGCGGAAACCGGGTCGCGATTGCCGGTGTTCCAATCGCTGTTCGCCGACATCGGCGACGAGCAATCGATTTCGGCAAGCCTGAGCACGTTCTCGGCGCACATCACGAACGTCGTCTCGATGGACCGGAACCTTGTCCTGCCGGCGCTCGTGCTGCTCGACGAAGTGGGCGCGGGTACGGATCCCGTCGAAGGCGGCGCGCTCGGAATCGCGGTGATAGACCATTTCCGCACCCGCGGAGCGCACCTGGTCGCGACGACGCATTACGACGCGCTGAAGTCGTACGCGTCGACGACCGATGGCGTCACCAGCGCGGCGTTCGGCTTCAACCCCCAGTCGTTCGCGCCAACCTACCGGCTGATCTACGGATCGCCCGGCCGCAGTCTCGCGATCGAGATCGCCGCTCGACTCGGGATGCCGCCCTCCGTGATTGCGTCGGCACGCGACAATCTTACGGAAGAGCAGAAGCAGCTCGCGGACCACCTGGCGCGAATTGACAACGATCTCCGCGCGCTCGAGCAGGAACGGAAGGAACTATCGCAGCAGCGGGCCACGGTAGCGGAGTCCGAGAGGAAGCTGCGCGGCCGCGAAGAATCAGTTCGGGAGCGCGAGGAGACGTTCCGCCGGAAGCTCGATACCAGGCTTGACGCGCAGTTGCGTGAGGCGCGCCGCGAGATCGACAAGGTCATCGAAGAGCTGAAGACACGCGCGCCACGCCTGGTGAACACAGGGCAAACCGGCACGACGCGATCGGAGGCGCGAGCGGCGGTCGAGGACATTCTCGCCAAGGCGGTGGGCGAGATCGGCGAAACGCCGGCTTCCGACTTCGCGCTCCGCGCTTCATCGGACAAGAAAGCCGGCCCCGCGACCGGCCCCATCGAGGCTGGCGCTCGCGTCATGGTCGGCGGGCTCGGACTCGAAGGGACGGTCATCGAGCTCCACGGCAAGCAGGCCGAAGTCGATGTGCGCGGGAAGCGGCTGCGCGCCGCTGTTCGCGATCTGCGGGTGATTGACGGTCCTCCGCCTGCGGCACGGGTCAACGTGCACGTCGACCTTCAGCCGCGGGAGGGCTTGCTGTCCGAGTTGAATGTCATTGGTTCCACCGTCGACGAGGCGCTCACCCGCCTGGAAAAATTTCTCGACGAGTCAACCGTGACGGATCAGCATACGATCCGGGTCATTCACGGCCACGGCACCGGACAGCTTCGCCGCGCGATCGGCGAGTTCCTGAAGAATCATCCGCTTGTCGCGAGTTACCAGCTGGCGCCGCAGGATCAAGGCGGAGGCGGGGCTACGATAGTCGCGTTGAAGGACTGAAATGCAAAATCCAAAATGCAAAATTCAAACAGTACGAGGTGTCGAACTACGTCGTGTTTGCATTTTGCATTTTGCATTTTGAACTACGCAAATGGGCTTGTTCCCGCAGCAGTTCATCGACGACCTGAAACATCACGCGGACATCGTCGTCGTGATCCAGGACTACGTGTCGCTGAAGAAGACGGGCGCAACCTACAAGGGTCTCTGTCCGTTCCACGGCGAGAAGACGCCGTCGTTCCACGTGACCCGCGACAAAGGCTTCTTTCACTGTTTCGGCTGCAACGTCGGCGGGGACGTGTTCAAGTTCCTCGAACTGCACGAGAAGATCGGGTTTGCCGACGCCGTGAAGCTGCTCGCGCAGCGCTTCGGCATGTCGCTGCCCGAGATGGAGCAGACCGACGACCAGCGCGCCAACGCCGCCGAACGCGAGACGCTGCTCAAGGTGCACGAGTCCGCGGCCGCGTGGTTCCAGCAACAGCTTGCCTCGAACGCCGGCGCGCGGGTCCGGCGGCAGATCGCCGAGCGCGGCGTCACCGACGACACGCGACAGGTGATGGGCCTTGGATTCGCGCCGCCCGACCGTGAGGGACTGAAAGCGGCGCTGATCAAGGAAGGGTTTTCGCAGGCGCTGCTTGTCCGCGCCGGCCTTCTCGTTCAACGAGACGATGGCTCGGTAATCGATCGGTTCCGTAACCGGTTGATGATTCCGATCTGCAGAGACACCGGGTCCGTGATCGCCTTCGGCGGGCGCGCCGTCGACGCCGACCAGCAGCCGAAGTACCTCAACTCGCCGGAGACGCCGATCTACTCGAAGGGCCGCACGCTATACGGGCTGCATCTCAGCAAGAACGCCATCCGAAACGGCAAGTTTGCCGTGCTCGTCGAGGGCTACTTCGATTTCGCGCAGGTCTACCAGGCGGGGTTCCAGGCGGTGGTCGCGTCGTGCGGCACGGCGCTTACGCCTCAGCACTCTCAGCAGCTGCGACGATTCACGAGCAAGGTCGTGCTCAGTTTCGACCCGGACACCGCCGGCCAGGGCGCAACCGCCAAATCGTGCGAAATATTGGTGGCCGAGGGGTTTGACGTGAACGTCGCCATACTGCCACCGGGCGAGGACCCTGATACGTTTGTCAGGAGGCAGGGCCGCCAGGGATATCGTGAGCTCCTCGAGCAGTCCCGTCCGTACCTCGAATATCTCCTTGACCGGGTGGCTGCGGGCCACAACCTCAATACCGATGAAGGTCGCGTGAAGTTTCTGGGCGAAATGCTTCCAATTGCCGGGCGCATCCCGGACGCTTCAATGAGAGATCGGTTCGCAGACAGGCTGTCTTTCAAAGCGCGTGTCACTGACGAAGTCGTTCGTGCGGAAATCAGAAAAGCCGTGGTCCAGAAGCAGTCCTCACTGACAAAACGTGACGTTCCGAGCTTCGGGCACGTCACGAAGGCCGAAAAAGGGCTGATTTGGCTGCTGGTCCACCAACCGGAGGGGGCGCTCGGGGCGTTGGAGACCCTGGATGGCACGGATTTAGATGGGCTGGCGTCCCGAACGGTGCTGGATCTCGCGCACAAACTGAACGAAAATACTGAGTTCACTCCATCTGCGCTTCTCGAGCGTCTAAATACCGTGGACGCTCAACTCGTGGCCGCCATCGCGAGTGAAACCGAAGCGCACGTGCACGACGCCGGCGGGTGCGTCCGGATGATCAAGCGCCTCCGCTACGAGCGGGAGCGGGCGGCCATCCAGCGCGAAATCGATCGGCTGCAAGAGGTCGGCGGACATGAGGGGGAGCAGCTCCAGGAGCTGCTGGTTCGAAAGTACGACCTGATTCAGCGGATAGAAGGCCTTATATAGACGTGTTCCGGAGGACCAGCCTTGTCGATTGAAGAAAAATACGATGAAGTACGCCAGCTGATTCAGGTCGGCAAGGAAAAAGGCTACCTTCTCTACGACGAAGTCAACGAGATGCTTCCGTCGGAGGTCACCTCCTCGGAAGACCTCGACGACCTCTTCAACGCGTTCAGCAGCGCCGGCATCGAGGTCGTCGATTCCGACAAGGCGTACCGCGGCGACAAGGACTTCGACCGCGACGGATCCGAGGAAGGCCCCGAGCTCGATCTCACGCCGGGCGCCCTCGACAAGACGAACGACCCCGTCCGCATGTACCTGCGCGAGATGGGCACGGTCCCCCTCCTCACCCGCGAGGGCGAAGTCGCGATCGCGAAGCGCATCGAGCGCGGCAAGCTTGCGGTCATCAAATCGATCTCCCGCACGCCGACGATCGCCAAGCGCATCCTCGTGATCGGCGATCAGCTGCGCGCCGGCGAGCGCACCATTCGTGAGCTCGTGATCTTCAGCGACGAGGAAATCACCGACGAGGTGATCGAGGATCGCAAGGTCGACGTTCTCGGGCAGATCGAGGAAGTCCGCAAGGCGCGCGGCAACTACGTGAAGCTCGCCGAAAAGCTGGACCTCGTCCTGAAGAAGGACAAGAGGAAGTACCGGCGCGCGCGCGTGAGGTCACTGCGCGCCCGCATCGACGTGTCCCGCGCGATCCGCCGGATCGAGTTCACCGAGACGATGAAGCGCCGCCTCATCGACGAAGTGAAGGACGCGGTCGACGCCGTGGTGCGCGTCCAGCGCGACGTCGACGTCCTCGAGCGCCAGATCAACCCGAAGTTCAAGACGAAGAGTCCCCGCCTCAAGGAGGAGGACAAGAAGAATCTCCTGAGGAAGCAGAAGGACATCAAGACCCAGGTCAAGAGCATGATCGACGATCTCGAGGAGACGCCCGAGCGACTCCGCCGCACGATCGAGGTCATCCAGCGCGGTGAAGCGCAGGCCGAGCAGGCAAAGAAGGAGCTGGTGGAAGCCAACCTCCGGCTCGTCGTCTCGATCGCGAAGAAATACACGAACCGCGGTCTGCAGTTCCTGGACCTGATTCAGGAAGGCAACATCGGCCTCATGAAGGCGGTCGACAAGTTCGAGTACCGCCGCGGCTACAAGTTCTCGACCTACGCGACGTGGTGGATCCG
>Ga0137452_1000302_pt1 | contig 14592 bp, 14 predicted proteins | sample EasRivERMGT513_2_FD_102312 | JGI IMG/M metagenome (GOLD analysis project Ga0137452, IMG submission 102312) | Soil microbial communities from meander-bound floodplain in the East River, Colorado, USA - East River MetaG ERMGT513_2 | ecosystem: Environmental > Terrestrial > Soil > Floodplain ...
TCCGAGTGACATTCGGTGCCGGGTTCGGCAACCCCTGGCCGGTAATCGGATTGGATGCAGGTGTCGCCGATGCCGCCGCGGCGGGAGCCTGCTCACGAGGTGCGCCGCACGCGGCCAGAAGCAGCATGGCGCACGCACTGACGACATAGCGTGCGAGTCGTGACGTGGACATGTGTCTCCTCGAGGATGAGAGACCGGCCCGACGCCGGTCATCGGTGTGCTAGTAGACCGGACGAGGGGGTCACGCCGCAAGCGAAAGCTTTGGTAACCCCGTGGGGGATGCATCACCTGTAGCCGAACACAGGCGGGAAGATGACAACCACCAGCGCCGCCCATACGGAGTACACGGGCAGATAGGCGACCTGCCATCGCTCCAAGGCGGCAAACGAACCGCGGTGACGCATGAAGCGCGCATAGAGCCACGCCGTCCATGCCAGGTTGACGAGCAGAATGAGATTCTCGCCCAGAGCCGCCACTCGGTTGGGAGTGAAGCCAAACTCGGAGATGCGGGCGGCGATCGCCGCGAGCGCCACGCCGTCGACCACGAGCGCGCTGATCACGAGCAGCAGTTGCAGACCGTCGAAGAAGTCAGGTGGTGCCTGCGGGTCGCGCGCGGAGGCGGCGTAGAGCACCAGCCCAACGACCAGCGCCAGCAGCATGTCGAAGCCGATCAGGACCTCCCGCTTCACGTTGATCGGGCTGCCGGTCCACGCCATCGTGGCTAGAAATGCCAGTAGCAGCACGGTGAAGAGCGGCGTGAACAGCCTGGTCAGCACCGGTGCCATGTTCTCGATGACGCTTTGCTTCGCCTCCACCAGCCAGGATCCGATGATGACCGCCGCCGCCGCCCCGCACGGGATCAGCCAGGGCCCAACGAACCACCCAGCATTCATATCGATGGCCTGGAACATCATCACCGTAAAGCCGGTGAGGACGCCCCCGCCAAGCGCGATGAGCACGTAGTAGATTGCCAGCTCGCCCGAGAACCGGACGAAGTTCATGCGCCCGCCATCGTCGAACCAGCGGCCTCGGACATACGCGAAGCCGACGGCCATCCACAGGGCTATTGGCAGGTGCAGAATGGTCAGCACCTCGGTGTCGCTGCCCTTGGGCACGTTGTCGACGACAACGGTCTCCCACGGGAAGACATTGGCGAACACTGCCCCGGCCGCGAAGGGCAGCACGAGCCAGAGCCCGCCTACAGCATTCCACCCGCGTTTCCACATGAAGTAGACGGCGAGCAGGGGGAAGACGAAGAGGCTGGCGTTGCGGAGGTAGAAGGCCGGCACTTCTTCATCAGGGCTGAGCCGTAGACCGAACAGCGCCGGCACCTTGACGGCCAACGCAGCGGCGACGGCAAGGCTCAGGACGACGAGCGTCTCAGCGCGTGCGGCGTGCGCCGACTCGCCGGCCGCGTCGGGGGCAATGACCAACTGCTTCCACAGCCGTTCGGAGTGCGCGCGTGCGAACTCGCGTGACAGCGCGTCGAGGTTGCCCATGCGCTTGACCGCGACTAAGAACGCTTCATCCCCTGTCAGACCGGCCTCGGCGAGCGTCACCAGCTGGTCGCGCAGATGTCCCTCGAGCTCCTCCACGTCGGGACCGTGAACAGCCTGCCGGCGGCGTAAATACGCCCGCCACTGCGCGATTTGCTCCTCGAGCGGTTGATCGGCGAAGGTCGTCATACTGTGCACGACTCCATCCAGATACCGCGTAGGGTGCCGTCCACGGCCTTCCACTGTTGCCGCTGGACTGCGAGCTGCGCCCGGCCTTCTTTGGTGATCCGGTAGTACTTGCGCCTGCGGCCGTTCTCGGATGCGGACCACTTCGCCGCGACATGACCTTGGCGCTCGAGCCGGTGCAGCACGGGATAGAGCATGCCGTCGGTCCACTGCAGGTGCCCGCCTGACAACTCGGCCACTCGCTTGATGATGGCGTAGCCGTAACTGTCGCCTTCGGCAAGGATGGCGAGCACGAGCGGCGTGGCGGAAGCAGCAACCAGGTCCTTGCTCATGTCCATACGTAGAAGTCTTATACATTGCAGTGTTATGTATGTCAATGATTTGAGGTCAGCCGCGACCGTTTTTGGCAATTTGGCGCAGCTGTTGCTTAGGGCGTTTCGTGTTTTGCTGGCGAGTTGAAATTTACCTGGGAATCTGACGTTTCGTCATGACGTCGCTTCCGCCGGGCGCGACTGAAGTCCACGTGTAAACTGACTTCCTCACGCTGACGAGAGCCACTCGCGTAATGGTTGCACAAGGATTTGATATGAAATTCGATATGAAAAAGGTGAGTGCGATTTTTGCGTTTCTGGTACTCACAATATCGGTTCCTGCCCACGCAACGGCCATCACCGGATTCGTGACGGGCGGAACGGCGCTCGCCGCCGGAGGCACATTCGTAAAGTTGACAGCACCTATCCCCAACCCTTTCGGCCCACCCAATAGTGTGGGCAACGACACCTTCCAGAGTCCCAATCTGTACGAGTTCGACGAGGATCAGAACATCCTCCTGGCGGCCATTCTGAACGTGGACGTCGGTTTGAACCCGATACCGGCAGGAACAACGGTGGCGAGTCACTACGTCTTCTTTGATCCAGGGCCAGCTCAGTCCATGATCGGCACGGTGAATTTCGATTCGGACGTCCTCGCGATCATCACAAGTACGGGGCTCCTTTTGGCGAGTGACTTTCTCGCCAACACCGGGGTCAACTATCTGAATCCGGCCTTGAGAGGCTTAGAGGTGGGAGATTCAGTCACTATCAGCGGTCCGCGTCAGATCCTGTTCGATACGAGTGCGAGTACGCCAGGTGATTACGTTCGCGTCCTGACCAAATTTTCTCCGGCGGCTGAAGTTCCTGAGCCCGCAAGTTTGTTGTTGCTCGGAACAGGCGTGGCTGCCATCGCCGTCCGTCGCTACCGACAACGCTCGGGGAGCCAGCGGTAACGCACACGGGCACGAGATCATCGCGTTTTCGCATTCCGGGGTGCTCGCGAACGGCCGCGCCGTTGGCCGTATTTGCGGAAGACATGCCACGTCTCACAGCTCCGCAACGCGGATCAGCAACCTCGACAAGGTGGTGACGCCGGCGGCGAATCGCTAGGCTGCAACCGCCGAATGGCGGCGAAACACGAACGGGTCTACAATTCGCACGTCTGTCATGAGCATCCGCATCAGCGTCCTGCTTCTCATCCCCCTCTTGACCGTGGCCGCGACCGCTCAGACGCCGACGGCAATTCCCAACGGTCTTCCGTCCTGGGCGTTCAACATCCCCGATGCGGTTCAGCATCCCGCCCAGACACCGAGTGGACGGATCCGCGTCCCTGGCAGCAGCCACGAATACGACTGGGCATTAGTGGCGGGCAACGCCAATCCGCCGGACTGGTTTCCCGAGGAGCACGGTCCCGCGCCGCGAAGCGTGAAGGGCGAAGCCGGCGCGACAATCCAGGCCTGCGGCTCGTGCCACCTCATGTCGGGACAGGGGCATCCGGAATCCGCCGACATCGCCGGCCTCCCGGCGGAGTACATCGTTCGTCAGATGAAGTACTTCAAGAGCCGCGCCCGCAAAGAGGAGGACCGCATGGGTCCGATCGCCAGGGTGACGTCTGACGAAGAGGTGCGGCTGGCGGCGGAGTACTTCGCGGCGATCAAGCCGATTCCCTTTGTGAAGGTGATCGAAACGGCTACGCCGCCGAAGACCTACGTGGCCACTGCAGGGCGCCATCGCGTCATCGTTCCGGGCGGTGGTACGGAGCCGATCGGCCATCGCATCATCCAGATACCGGAGGATCCGTACCGGACAGCGATTCGCGATCCACACTCTCCGTTTCTCGCGTACGTACCGCCTGGCAGCATCGCGAGGGGAGAAGCGCTCGTGAAGACCGGCGGCTCGGGCAAGACGATTTCATGCGCGATCTGTCATGGGGATGCGCTGACCGGTCTCGGAGAAGTCCCACGCATCGCCGGCCTGCAGCCGGTCTACATCGCCAGACAGCTCATCACGATCCAGAACGGATCGAGCGCCGGCACCGCCGTCGCGCTGATGAAAAAAGCAGTCGCGAACCTGTCCGAGGACGACATCATCTCGATCTCGGCCTACCTCGGGTCGCTCTCGCCGCACTGACGCCGCCTCCAGCGTAACGGCTGTTCTGTTCGTGCCGAGGGTCGAAGGCATTACCGTACGTCCAAAGGCATGGAAGTAAAAGCGTCGCGGATCGCAATCTGCTTGCAAGGCAGCCCGGCAGAGCCTGGGCTGGACGGCTTCGCATCGTCGATTCGTCGATGGAACCCCAAAAGGTCGACTGAGCCGCGGCGAGCGTACGCGTCTTGTTCATCCCATGACTCGGTCGTTTGAACCAGTCTTTCGAATCGTCCAAACACGGCACGCAAGACCAAACAGAGGAGGATGTCGTGTCTACTGTCACATTTCTTCGTTCCATCGTTGCTCTCAGTGTGATTCCGGTGACGTTGGCGACCATCGCCTCGTCTGTGGTGGCTCGCGATCGGCCGTTCAGCACCGCCGATTTGATCGCGATCAAGCTGATGCCGGCCCTCAAGGATTTCGACCTGTCAGTGCAGCCCGGTAATACGGGCGGAAATTTTTCCAAGGAACAGATCGAGCGTTTTCGCTGCACGAGCTCGGGCAACCCTGCCTCCACCGTCGATATGAGCTGTAATACCCCCGAGCTGGGGCAGGACTTCGCGCCCGACAACGAGATTGCGATCGCTGTTAATCCAATCGATCCCAATCACCTCGTCGCTGGGTCGAATGACTATTTCTACCGCTTCAACAACTCGACAGGTGCCCGCCAGGCGATCGTGCCGACCGGGTTCTTCACATCATTCGATGGAGGCGCAAACTGGATCGACGGTCAGATTCCTATGCGGAGTGGGAATGGCGCCGGCGATCCGTCACCGGCTTTCGATGCCAAGCATGGTGTTGTCCTGATGGCGCAGCTCGAGAATACGGGCGGGCAAGGCGGTTCCTACGTCTCCCAAGGCGATGTCTCGGTGAGTCGCTCCACAGATGGCGGTGTCACCTGGAGCCAGCCGATCACGCTGTTCCATGGAACCGGAACGGGAATCGGCCCCGCCAATCGAGCCGTGTTCTATGACAAGGAATGGCTGACCGTGGACAACTATGCCAACTCGCCATTTTACGGGCGGGCCTACGTCACCACCACGCGGTTCCTCAACGCGCTCCATGGTGGCTACGCCGAGTCGCCGATCTATCTGACGTACTCGGATGACGGCGGGCTCACGTGGTCGACACCGAAGAAGATTTCGGGTTCGCACCCGAGCTGTACCTTCCAGAGCAGCGGCTCGGGTACGGAGTGCGATGAGGATCAGTTCTCGATTCCGGAGATTGCGCCGAACGGCCATCTCTATGTGCACTTCCTCAATAGTCAAAACGACGCGGCGTGGGAGGTACCGTTCGACTTCGACTCCCAGATCATGGTGGTGAAGTCCACCGACGGCGGCGCCACCTTTAGCAACCCGGTCCCGACGGTTCAACTCGAGGATGGCCTCAGCGACATGCCGTTTTCGGTAATTAGTCGGCAGACGGTATGGGGCCACCAGATCCGCTGGACCGCGGCCGGAAACATATCTGTCAATCCACTCAATCCACTCGATGTGACGATCGTCTTCGCCGATCGCGGTACGCCGAATCCCAACGCCACGCCAGATTGCTACTCCACCTTGCCGGGCGCTGCGCCCAATTACGATCCGTGCAATGCCGGCCCGGGTTCGGACCTGGATGTCTACGTCGTCCGTTCGACAAATGGGGGTGTGACGTGGGGAGCGAGAACAGTTGTCGAGCACAAGGCTGGGCCAGCCTGGTTTCCATGGTCCGACCACAAGCCGGACGGTACGCTGGTCGTTGCGTGGGATCAGGACGACACAGCCGCCCCGGCCGACACGTTCCATCACGTGCTCAAGATCGGACCGGCAGCGTCGGTTCTTCTTGGCGCGGCTGAACACGTCGATGTGTCAGTGACTCACTGGGCCGGACAGTACGTCCCGCAATCCGCATGGCCAGCCGTCTGCGGGCCCGCTGGCTACAGCGACCCGCCGATTGCGAACGCCGCGGGTAAGGACTGCAACGCGTTTCATGGTGATTACACCGGGCTCGCCGTCGGCTCTGATGGGACGGTCAATGTCGTCTGGACAGGGCTCAATCAGCTTGTCACCTCGCCGCAGATTGATCCTTATACGGCCGCCCCTCACGATGGGTACCGTCAAGACGCCATGTTCTCGAAGCGGTAATACGATGCGGCGGGGGCAGACGGGGGATCACTCCTCGAAGTGATCCCCGATCTGCGGTCAGCTGGAGCTCTGGCTCCAGCGAGGGACAGGAGACTAGTATGAGCTTCTACGAAGTCCGCATTCTTCCGCACCTCGTCAACATCGCCATGAACACGAAGGCGATGAAGGAGGAACGAACGCGATGCCTCAAAGACGTGAAGGGCACCGTTCTTGAAGTGGGCTTCGGTACGGGTCTCAACCTTCCTTACTATCCGCGCACGGTGACAAAAGTCGTGGGCGTCGATCCGTCAGAGACATCCGCGAGACTTGCGCGAAAGCGAATCGCGGCATCACCCTTTCCGGTCGAGATCGTTGGCCTTTCGGCGGAAAAGATACCTGTGGCCGATGCGAGCTTCGAGTCGATCGTCAGCACGTTCACGCTGTGCACGATACCTGACGTCGCGGGTGCGCTCCTCGAGATGCGGCGTGTGTTGGGTCCAGGTGGACGCTTCTATTTTGTCGAGCACGGGCTCGCGCAGGATCCCAAGGTCCAACGCTGGCAGGAGCGCTTGAATTCCTTGGAGCAGACGGTCTTCGGCGGGTGCAACTTGAATCGCCGCATCTCCACATTGATCGAGCACGCGGGTTTCGAGATCGAACAGCTCGAGAACAGCTACTTGAAGGGAGCACCGAAATTCGGCGGCTTCCTCTATCGCGGAGTGGCGAAGCGCTCGGGTTCTTAGAAGAGCGATGCTAAAGTGATCCAGCCGCCAGTCGTGACGAGGACGCCACCATTCAGTAGAATGCTCCCGCTGTTGCGGGGGCTTCGGCACCCCGTTGAAGGCGACGTCAAAGCCCGAGAGAGCCCGTGGGGAGAGTTCAGTCATGAATCCCAGAGACAGACTCGAGAGCCGGCGGCAGCTCCTCAAGTGGTTATCCGCGAGCCCGCTGCTCGCGTTCCCCGGCCTCGCGGCGTTGGCTGCGGACGAGACGACGGCCGCGCCGCTGACCCCCCAGGATCCTCGGGTCTGGGCGCCACCCTCGCTGCAGGACCTGATCACGAACCCGAAAGACGCGATCAACGTCTTCGACTTCGAGCCGGTCATGCGCAAGAACACGCCCCCCGCTCACTTCGGCTACATGGCTTCAGGCATCGACGATGAGGTGACGCTGCGCGCCAACCGCGAAGGCTTTTTGAAGTTCCAGCTCAGGCCGCGACGCCTCGTCGATGTGAGCTCGATCGACATGAGCACCGACATCCTCGGGGTGAAGTACGACACTCCGATCATCGTCGCGCCGATCGGCGGCCATCGGGCCTATCACGCCGATGGCGAGACTGCGGTCGCCCGGGCAGCGAAGGTCGGGAACCATCTCATGATCCTGTCGACCCAGTCGACGACCTCGCCCGAGGACGTGATGGCGGCGCGCGGCGCGCCGATCTGGTATCAGCTCTACGCCACGAACAAATGGGAGGTCTCGAAGGCATTCCTGACGCGCGCGGAACGGGCGGGCTGCCTTGCCGTAGCGGTGACGGTGGATCGCAACGGGGGTCGCAACCAGGAAACCCTGTTCCGGCTGCAGCGCACCGACACGCGCAACTGCTCGGCCTGCCACGACAGGAGCAGCCTGGAGGCGAACTACAGGGGGAGGCCGATGTACGAGGGCGTGGACCTCTCGGGCCTGTCCAACATCCAGTCCTCCGCCATGACCTGGGAGATCATCAAGCGCATGCGCGACACCACGAAAATGAAGCTGGTGATCAAGGGCCTGCTCGCCCACGAGGATGCGACGCTGGCGGTCAGGGCGGGCGTGGACGCGATCGTCGTGTCGAACCACGGCGCGCGGAGCGAGGACAGCGGGCGCGCGACCATCGACGCGTTGCCCGAGATTCTGGAGGCGGTCAGAGGTCGAATGCCGGTCCTGGTCGACAGCGGCTTCCGCCGTGGCACCGACATCGTCAAGGCGCTGTGCATGGGGGCCGCCGGGGTCTGCGTCGGCCGGCCCTATATCTGGGGTCTTGGCGCGTTCGGCCAACCCGGGGTCGAGCGTGTACTGGAGCTCCTGCGTATTGAACTGGCCGCCGCAATGCAACAGGTCGGGGCGCCTTCGATCAAGCACCTCGTACCGGCTATGGTGCGCCGGGCCTGAGGGAAGGAAGGATCGACTCGACCGAATTGGGTTCACCCGGGCTGGCTCGGGAATAACGGGAGTGGGTCAGTTCGAGTCGATTCGCGGCAGGCTGGTCAGGTTCGATTGAATAATTGCCAAGTTCGTCCAGATAGCCACAATTTCCGCTGGAGCGTCTGGCCTGACCATCATCTCTTTGAGGCAATCTTTGATTGCGGCAGTGGCCTTTGAGATTTCGTCTCGCTGTTCGCGGCTGAGCACGAATTGGACGTCACTCATCCCGCCTCCAACAGGCCAAAGACATGGAGAAATTGCGACACTCCTCCGAGTGATCCCGAATCTGCCGCTGTGAGACGCGGTGTGTCCGGAAGCAAAACCGTAGTCAGGACGAAGGGCTAAGACGGGGATCACTCCTGCCATGATCCCCGTCCGCCCCAGCGAGACGCGGTCGGACTTGCGGAACGGATAGACTGCGTCTCACAGCCGTGGGGAAGGTCAATGAAGCTCGACAGACGCAGCGGTGATCGAACCGTCGGCTTGCTTCGTCCCCTCGATCTCGACGCGCGCGCCGTTGGTGAGCGCTAAGCACACGACCCCCGTGAACGTCGTCGAGCCGTTCGTGTTCACCGTGGTTGCCAAGCTCTCGATCGGCCCAACCTTGAACGTCAGCGTGGGGCAGGTGGCGGTTCCAGAGAGGGCGAAAATCGTCCCTTCAACTTCGTCCGGACCCGCCTCGAGCTCGACCTTCGTGGCGAGGATCGACCCATCGGCCTGTCTCGTACCCTCGACTTCGACGATCGCTGCATTCGCAAGCGTCGCGCAGGTCACATCGTCAAACACCGTCGCAGCGGAGGTCGTGACGTTCGTGGCGCCGATTGTGAAGGTGACCACCGGGCAGTTGGCCGTAGGGGACAGTGCGGCGACCGCGCCCTTGAGTTCCACTTCGTCCACATCATCGTTGTCCTGACCCGTGTCTTCCACTTTGATCTCCGTGGCGACCAGCGTCGTCCCCTCCATGGTTCCGCGCGCCTGAATGTGATCGCCTACCTCGATGTCAGCGATCGTGAAGGTGCGGTTCCCATGGCGGATCACCACGCCCGGTCCCGGGACCACGGTGATGCCATTCACTGTGAGGGTGTCTGAGAATTTCGCGCTGACGAAACCGACGACCTTGTCGTCATGGCCGCGCCCGGGATTGCCAACGTCGCCCGGCTTCTTTCCTTCGCCACGTTCGTCGTCATCAGCCGGCTTCTTGCCGTTCCCGCCTTTCGCCAGCAGATCGACGCTATAAGCGCTCGACACCGACGCCCCGCTGTCAGTGGATAGGGACGTATCAGAACTGAGCGCGCCGGATGGCCCGGTTGGCGACTGAAGAAGGCTCCCGCCGCCGCACCCGACGGTCAACGCCGCGGCGGCGAATGGAACCAGAAGCAGGCGCAGACGAACCGACCCGAGCGTGATGTTTGTTCCCATGTCTCCTCTATGGCGCGCCTGCGACGGGGGGATCTGAAGCCGGGCGCGACCTTCGAGACCTAGACGAGCGACCCCCCCGGCACGTCACATCGCGGTCGCGGTAGGATGCGCTGGTGTGCACCAGTGCGCAGGGCCGGGACGTCAGGCGCCTGTTCCGCAGGTAAACTCGATGTGACCTGACCGCCTCCTGGCTCGTCTTCGTATACGGGTAGGACTATGAACGACCAGATTGACCGAGCCATTCACGAAACGCGCGAGCTGCTCGCCGCTCGGCCGGCGCCCGACGTCAGGGCGGCGGTCATGAGCCGAATCGCAAATGTAGAGCCGTTGCCGCTCCCGCGACCCCCCGGCGCCATCACACGCCTGGCTCAGTTCGTCTGGACGCCTCGCCCGATTTCGATCCGCCCCGCATTCGCGGTCGCCGCGGCAGCGGCTGTGGTGCTGCTCCTGGTATTGCCGTACGCGCGCATGGCACCTTCAACCTTGTCGCAAGCAGATAGTGCTTCCGTTAATCCGCAAGTGTTCGTGCAGTTCAGGCTCGATGCCTCGGCATCGAGGGTCCAGCTCGCCGGCAGCTTCACCAACTGGGAGCCGCGTTACGACTTGCGCCAGTCCGCTCCGGGCATCTGGACGATCACGGTTCCACTGACGCAGGGCGTTCACGACTACGCGTTCGTCGTTGACGGGCAGCGGTGGATCCCAGACCCCTACGCACCTCAGATCGGGGACGGGTTCGGCGGGACGAACAGCCGTCTCGCCCTGATGTCCCCGGCGACGCCGCAATTGTGACGCGAGGCACGTCCACCGTCGCGCTGGTGGTGAGCCTTGTCGTGTTGAGCCATACGACCGCGGCACTCGCACAAGGGTGGTCGGCGGATGTCTCCGCGGGTCGGCTCGTTGATGACCCATTGTCGGCAAACCTCGGCACCAATAATCTGATCGGCCTCCTGCGGTACGACACGCGACGTGAAGGATGGGTCTATGGAGCTGTCGCGGCGCCGTGGGGTCAAAGCGCAACCCTCTGGGGCACGGTTGGAGCTGGCGGACGCGTAATGCTGTCTGGCTCGCAGGTCAACGGAGCCGGTTTTGGAGTGGACGTTGGCGCGCACGGCTTCTCGTTCCGCGACCGCGTGTTCGATCGCGTAGGCACGGGCGGCACGCTCGAGGCGATACCGTTTACACGATTCTCGGCGGGAAGTGGGTTCGTCGAAGGTCGTGCCGGGTGGCGCGGACAGACGCTGGCGTTCGAGGGCGTGCGCGAGAATCGCGGCGTCTTCGAAACAGGCGCGCGCAGCGGCTATGGCGCGACGGTTTACGTAGAGGGTGATGCGCGGTGGGTGCACGCGAGCGAAGGGACATATCCGTTTGTCGGCGCCACGCTGGCTTATCAGGTGGCGCCGGTACAAGTGTGGGGACAGTTCGGGAAGTGGCTGGCGACAGATTTATCCGAACGCGTGTGGGCGCTCGGAAGCAACGTAGGTGTCGGCGCGCGCACGAGCGTCTGGGCCAGCGTCCGTCAGGAGGCGCCCGACCCGCTGTACTGGAATTCGTCGCGGCGGTCGTGGAGCCTTGGGCTCACGCAGCGGCTTGGCCGCATCCCGGCGCCGCTCGTACCTGTCGCGCTATCAGAGGCGGGCACGGTCGTCGTTCGGTTACGCGTGACGGACGCACCTCCGGGAGCGGTGTCGATTGCCGGTGACTTCAACAACTGGCAGCCCGCCTCGATGCAGCTCGAGGGCGGCGAGTGGATCGTGCGACTGCCGCTCGGGCCGGGCGTCTACAACTACACCTTCCGATCCGCGACCGGCGACTGGTTCGTGCCGCCATCAACCGCTGGGCGGCGGGACGATGGCATGGGTGGGTATGTCGCGGTGCTGGTGGTGAATTGATGACCGCGCCGCCCCTGGATCGTCGCCGTTCTGATGGACCTTCCGACGTCGAGGTGATCGCTCGTGTGCTCGGCGGCGAGAAGCAGCAATTCGAGCTCCTGGTGACCCGGTATCAGCGCGTCGTCTACCGCCATGCGGTCTCGATCGTTCTGGATCACGATGTCGCGGCCGACATGGTGCAGGACTCGTTCGTAAGCGCGTATCTGAATCTCAGGGGGTGCCGCGAGCCCTCGCATTTTCGCGCGTGGCTATTTCAAACCGTGCGCAACCGTTGCTTCGACTATCTCAAGGAGGCGAGTCGTCGGAACGTCCGGCTTGAGGATGTCGCGGCGAGCCTGCTGGACGAGGCCGACGGCCCGGCAGTGCTCGCGGAGCGCAGCGAAACGCGAATCGGGATCCAGCGGGCCCTGGGGCAGCTGCCACCCGTGCTCCGGGAAGCGTTCGTCATGCACTACGTGGATGGGATGCCGTACGAGACGATGGCCTCGCTGCTCGACGCCTCGGTCAGCGCGCTCAAGATGCGCGCGCATCGCGCGCGTCAGGCTCTGAGCGCGGCGCTTCGCGGAAGCAATGTGACGGACGAGCCGCCTAAGTCGTCTTTGTATCAAGTGCGTTAAGCGCGGTTCGAGAAGGAACGGTGCGAGGAGAAATGATGAAGTACCGGATTGCTGTCGCGGCCTTGACGCTGGCGCTGTCAGGCGCGAATGCGGTGAACGCGCAGGTCCAGCCGCCGCAGGACCGGATCAACACCGCGCTTTCACGCGCGCGCCAAGTCGGGATTCCGGTGGCGTTGCTCGAAAGCAAGATGGCGGAAGGTAAGGCCAAGGGAATTTCGCTCGAGCGGATCGCCGCAGCCATCGAGCGCCGTGAAGGGGCGCTCGAAAGGGCAAGCCAGGCGCTCCGCGGGAACCCCAGCGACGCGGCCAGCTTGAGTGTCGGGGCGGATGCCATCGAGTCGGGTGTCAACGAAACGGTTCTCAAGGCGTTGGCCGACGATGCGCCGCGCGACCGGCGCACTGTTGCCATCGCCACGCTGACGCAGTTGGTGCAGCAGGGCGACCTTCCTGCCGCCGCGCTCGCGAAGGTGCGCAACGCGCTCAAGCGCGGGCCCGATGCGCTTACCAATCTTCCGTCCGAAGGTAATAACGGCAACGGTCGTGGCCGCGGCTCTTCGAATGGGCAGGGACGCGGCAATTCCGGCGGAGGCGGCGGAGCAGAGTCGGGTCCGCCCGCCGCCGTGCCCTCGCCAGGGAAGCCACCGCAGGCAAGCAAACCGGATAAATCGGGCGACGGCAATCAGGGCGGGGGCAACGATCCCGGAAGGCCGAACCCACCAGGCCGCGGCCGTCAATGAATCGCAGATCGCATCATCCCAAGACAAAGCGCTCGCCCGCTCCGAATTCCCTCTAACTTCCCATCCTGTCTTTGCCCGAATGCGGTCCACGGCCGGTTCCAATCCGGGCGTATAATTCGCGCGCATTCTGCATGGAGGACTGTATGGCACCTTCACGTCTGGTGAAATCGGCTGCTGCGGGACTCTTCGTACTGGTCATCACGGCGGTCGCCGCGACCGTTGGCGCCCAGACTGGCTCCCCCAATCCGTATCGTGAAGACGCAGGGTGGGCAAAGCTTCCCGCCGGCGCGAAATGGGCAGGCGTCATCTCGGTGGATCCCGCGCCGAACGGCGATATCTGGGTCTTCCATCGATCCGATCCGCCGCTCCTTCGATTCGACTCCACCGGCAAGGTGGTCAAGAGCTTTGGCGAGGGACTGTTCGTGCAGGCGCACGGCATGACCGTTGACCGCGACGGCAACGTGTGGGTGACCGACGCCCAGATCAAAGACGGCAAGGGCAACCAGGTGTTCAAGTTCAGCCCTGACGGAAAGTTGCTGATGTCACTCGGCAAGGCGGGCGTTGCCGGCGCCGGGAACGACGTTTTCAGCGGACCCGCCGACGTCGCGATCGCGCAGAACGGCGACATCTTCGTCGCCGACGGCCACATGGCCGACACGCCCGTCAACCGGATCATGCGGTTCTCGAAGGACGGCAAGTTCATTACGGCGTGGGGCAAGCGGGGCAAGGGACCCGGTGAGTTCGACACGCCGCACAGCATCGCGATCGATTCGCGCGGACGCATCTTCGTCGCCGATCGGAGCAACGGCCGCATGCAGATCTTCGATGCCGATGGACGTTTTATCGATCAGTGGAAACAGTTCGGCCGGCCGAGTGGCGTGTTCATCGACCGGAACGACAACATGTACGTCGCCGATTCACAGTCGAACAAGACGCAGAATCCCGGGTTCACAAGAGGCATCCGCGTCGGCAGCGCCAGGGACGGCAAGGTGACGGCGCTGATTCCGTTTGTCGAGCCCGATCCCGAGAAGAACAACAACGCCGGCGTGGAAGGCGTTGCCACCGACGCGAGAGGCAACGTGTTTGCCGCGGAAGTCAGCACGGAGATCCTCAAGAAATACGCGAAGCCGTAGCGAGGCACTGCGCGCCCTCTCGCCGTGCATCTCTCTGCTGTGAGACGCGGCATGTCCTTCGCAAAACCGGCTTGATTCGAGACAACCGAGCTGCGGCGAATGACCAAGCTGTTCGGCCTTCGACCTGACTACGGTTTTGCTCCGGACATACCGCGTCTCACAGCGACAGAATGGGATCGCTGCGAGGGGTGATCTCGTCTTCTCCCCCGCGTGAGATCAGTGAGGCTCCAGTTCGCGCAGATCCACTTCGTCGGCTTCAACGGCGTGGACGTACTGCATCGCCCATCGCCCCGCGTCCTCGAGAGACGCTGCCGACACGACGACATAGCCGGCAATCAGTTCCTTGGTCTCGATGAAAGGGCCGTCATAA
>Ga0137452_1000304_pt1 | contig 14554 bp, 10 predicted proteins | sample EasRivERMGT513_2_FD_102312 | JGI IMG/M metagenome (GOLD analysis project Ga0137452, IMG submission 102312) | Soil microbial communities from meander-bound floodplain in the East River, Colorado, USA - East River MetaG ERMGT513_2 | ecosystem: Environmental > Terrestrial > Soil > Floodplain ...
AGCGAAAGCAAGCGGCAAAGGCATCATCGAAATCATCCGCGAAAAGAAGGTCCTAACCGAGCAGCAGATCCAGGAGCTCCTCGACCCGGTGAAGCTGACGGGACTCGACAAGGCCAAGTACCAGAAGCAGTAAGGCTGAAGCAGCACCGCTGCAACAGCGCTGCGTTGAAAAGGAGTTGTCATGAATCGGTCGTATGGACTTCGTGTTCTATTGCTCGTCGTCGCAGCCGGGATCTGGGGCAGTCAGAACGTGTCGACCCTGGACAAGAAAGCGAACATCGTGATCCTGGCGACGGGCGGCACCATTGCCGGCGCCGCCGCCACCGGCACGCAGTCCGGCTACACCTCAGGCGCCGTGACGATTGACGCGATGCTCACCGCCGTTCCGAGCATCAAGGACCTGGCGAACATCAAGGGCGAGCAGATCGCCAGCGTCGGATCGCAAGACATGTCGTTCGACATCATGTTGAAGCTCGCCAAACGGATCAACGAGCTGCTGTCAACGCCGGCCGTCGACGGCATCGTCATCACACACGGGACGGACACCATGGAAGAGACCGCGTACTTCCTCAACCTGGTGGTGAAAAGCGACAAACCGGTCGTGATGGTCGGTTCGATGCGGCCGTCGACAGCCGTCAGCGCCGACGGCCCGTTGAACCTCTACAACGCCGTCGGTGTGGCTCGCGATCCGCATTCCAAGGGCCGCGGGGTGCTGGTCATGATGAACGACTGGATCCACGGCGCTCATTCGTTGACGAAGACGAGCACGACCGACGTCCAAACCTTCATGTCGCCGCTGCGAGGCCTGGTTGGCGTCTCGGCGTACGGCACGAACGACTTCTACAACGATCCTTCGTGGAAGCACACCACGGCGAGCGAATTCGATGTGTCGAAGGTGACGACGATACCAAGAGTCGACATCCTGATGGCGTACGTGGACATGACTCCCGACCTGATCGACGCCAGTGTGAACAACGGCGCCAAGGGCATCGTGATCGCTGGCGTCGGCAACGGCAACATGAACAAGGTGGCGGTGGACGCTGCTGCGCGCGCGGTGAAGAAGGGCGTGATCGTCGTGCGCAGCAGCCGCGTGGCACTGGGGAAGGTCGGCCGCAATGTCGAATTGGACGACGACAAACTCGGCTTCATCGCGTCAGACGAGCTCAATCCTCAGAAGGCTCGCATTCTGCTCGCGCTGGCCCTCTTGATGCCACACACGTCGAAGCAGACGCAAGATCTCTTCTACGAGTATTGACGTGAATCGAAGCGTCAGGCGCGACCTGCTTTTGGCGGGAATCCTGTGCTGCTTGTCCCACAATGCGTGGGGCCAGCAGCAGCCGGGCAACCAGGGTGGGACGCTCGACGACGCACCGCTCGAGGCCGGTGACGATGAACTCGCGACTCCGGAGCGTCAGCTCATAAGCTGGAACGAATACGAGGGCAAGCGCGCCACGTTCCGTTTCGGGGGTGGCTTTCTCTACGAATACGCGGCTTACGCCCAGGACGAGCACAGCAAAGAGCAATTTGCACTCTCTCCCTCACCGAAGCTTCGGGATGCCCGCTTGCTTTTCAGAGGGCGGCTGAAGTTCGACCGGCCCACGAGCTGGAGTGCCGGACTCATGTGGGACGTCCCCACCCACCGATTCGTGTTCCGGCAAACCGGGGTGATGATCGACGTTCCCGAGCTTTTCGGCCAGATCTTCATCGGAAGAACCAAGGAGGGGGTTTCGCTCAACAAGGTCATGGTGGGCTACGCGGGGTGGACGATGGAGCGCCAGCCGATCAGCGACGCGACGATTCCCATCCTGGCCGATGGCATCAAGTGGCTTGGTTACCTTCCGGAAAAACACCTTCTATGGAACCTGGGGGTCTACGGCGACTGGCTGTCGGAAGGGCAGACGTTTTCGACCTATAGCCGTCAGGTCGCAGGGCGGTTCGCATGGGTGCCAATCGAGTCCCAAAGCACGGTCCTTCACGTCGGCCTGAATCTACGCCACGGCAAGCCAGACGACGGGGTGCTGCAGCTCAGGGCTCGGCCTGAAGCGTTTCCAGCACCGTTCTTCGTCGATACGGGGAAGCTCGCGGTGAAGGACACCACGCTGACGGGGATCGAGGCCTACTATCGCCCCGGTTCTCTGTTGTTCGGTAGCGAGTACTACTTCCAGAAGGCTGACGCGCCCCAAAGCAATAACCCCTTGTTCCACGGCGGTGAAGCGTTTATGACCTGGCTGGCCACCGGCGAGACGCGCGTCTACAACACACGCGGAGGCTACTTCAACCAGGTGTCGCCGGCGCGTCCAGTCTTTCAAGGTGGCCCCGGCGCGTGGGAGCTGGTGGGACATTTCTCCTACATCGACCTCGATAGCAACCCGATTCACGGAGGGACGTTCTGGCGATTCACGCCGATGGTGAACTGGCATCTTTCGGACAACGTGCGGTTGGAGCTCACCTACGGATATGGTTCGCTCGATCGCTTCGGCGTCGTGGGCAAGACGCAATTCTTTCAGAGCCGCATTCAGTTGCAGTTGTGACGTGCCGACGCTTCTTGGACCGGCTCGCTACCGCGGTGAAACGGTGAGGGCGTCGGCTCTTGGTCTGTAGGTCTTGGAGAAGCCGTTGCGGCCGTTCACGATCGCGAAGGAGCCGTCTTGGCGCGCCGATACTTTGATCCAGTACGCCGGCCCATCATGAGCCGGCGGCGCACCGAGTCCAAGACCAGCCTGCTGTAATGGTGCGATCGGCATCGCGAGCTGCGGTCTGTCCCAGTGGTTCGCGACAAACAGCCCGGGCACGGTGTATTCCTGACCGCTCAGCTGTGACGCGTGGAGTTGCCACAGATCTTCCAGTCGTGGAGCGGTGTAAATCACGTTCATCACGGCGGGTTGTCCGCCCTTCCGCGTGCCGTTGTTCATGATGGCCACACGCGATTCGATTGCGTGAATCAGCACCTGGCTGTTTCCGCCGGGCTGCCCGTGATGGGACACCATGAACAAGTCAACGGTACCGACCGGATTGACGGGGCACATCAACTGGAATTCCTTGTTGACCGTCAGATCCCCCAAATCGACAGCGCGAAATCGCCCGAATACGAACAGGAGCCCGATGGATTGGGTGTTTTCCGTGTTCGCATCGCTTCCGCGCTTGAAGTCTGCGCAATACGGATTCGGCACGCCTGTCCCTGACATGACCGTCCGGATGGATTCACCCGCCGAGGTCAACACCCGCAGGTCGACACCCGCAAGCGGAATGGTGTCCCCCGGCTTGACGACCGTGTGTCTGGACTTGCGATAAAGCTGCGGATAGGTGTGCAGCAGGAATGCATCGATCACCGGATCGGGCTGGACATTCGCGCCGTGATCGATGAACTCGCCAATCGGCAGGTGTCGCGCCACGAGCGCCATTGCACCAACATGATCGCGATGCCAGTGCGTGGTAATCAGATGATCGATCCGCTGAAGACCCGCATCTCTGGCCGCAGCGAGAATGCGCCCGGCATCACGCTGGGCGCCTTCGCCGATGTTGCCGCTGTCGACGAGAAGCGACTCCCCGGATGGAGACACAACCAGCATCGCCTTGCCGCCTTCGACATCCACGACGTAAATCTGCAGACTCTCGGACGTCTGCGACGCTGGCCTCGCCGCAGTCAGCGCCACTGACAACAAGACAATGATAGAGAGACGCATTCGCCCGACCCGAAGTGTGGGGCCTTGCTAATGGCCGTTCTTGCCGTGGAGGCGCGAAAAGTACTGCAAGGCCTTGCGGGTCTTGGTCTGCTGCTCGCCGGTGAGAGTGATGCCGTGCCGCGTAAGCGCGGCACGCGTCGCGACGGCCAGGTTAAACGCTTCGTCGGGCATACATTTCACCGATAGCTCCAGGATGCGCGTCCCATCCGGGTAGAACCACAGCTCCGCCACCGCCTCCCGGTCGATTGTTTCGTCAAGCTTGAATTTGGTTTTTGCGAGATTGATCGGTCCGAACGGTGTGAGGGCATCGAGGTCGAGCCCCTTCGGCGCATGCTCCGCGTAAAACGCACGCTGCTCATGGGAGAAGAGTTTATGAATACAGCGCTTTCCCTGGAGCACTTCCTTGACGTCGAAATTATCGACGCGCTCCTTCAGCGACCCTGAGCAGACGAACGTACCCGGCATGGCATCGAGCTCAAGCGTGAAGCCGTCCGCACGACGCAGGCTGCGCGGGAGTTCCGCAGGCACCACCGGCCGGAGCTTGACGACACTGTCGCCGCGCTTTCGGGCTCGCCGGGCTCGCACGACGACACCGGCGCGACTCAGTTGAAGGTCGTGCGTATCGAAGAACACCACCTGACGCAGATCACAATCGAGCACGTCGAGGTCCAGCTCCATCACTGCAGAATGGCGGTCGGCATCCGGGACCGTCACTTTCAACTCGACGTCGTCGCTGTTCTTCAGCAGGCTGAGAACCTGCACGATCCCCTCGTCGGTCAGCTGTATCTGGTGCGTGTGTGTCTGGTGGGTGCTCATGGTTTTCCTCGATGCCGGCTCGCAGCCGTTCTCACGGCTCGGCCAGCCTGTCTCGCAGTTCAATCAATGCCTGGTGACTCGTTTGCAGCTGCTGCGGCCCCGGAATGTCGGCAGCAGCAATCAGCACAATCACCGCTGCAAACGCGAGCGAATACGCGACGGCCGCTATGGATCTCTGAGTGCCGGCCATACCGGCTTGATACCCCGCCGCCGCGACCGACACGGCCATGATCCCGTTCAGAATCAGCCACACCCCGAAGGGGATCTGCGATCGGATACCACTAAGCACGCGTTCGCCGTGCACGTTTATGTCAATCAGCGATTGGCTCAGGGGCGCGACCGATGGCGACCCGCCGTCCCTTCTGCTCGCGGCAACGACTTCCGCCCACATCTGCTCTTGCAGATGTCTGATTCGAGCAGGGGCGTCACCGGTGCGGACGTGAAGCGGCTCCAAGCGAACGTCAAGATAATTGCGAATGAGACGTCGTTCGTTCGTGCGTTCGGGCTCTGGAAGCAGGTCTGCCCGGTGGTACGCCGTGCTGATGGCAGTCGACTCATCAAAGACTGCCTCCGCTCTGCTGTCGAAGTGAGACGAGGCCAGCCCGAACGTGAAGCCGAGGATGAACGAGAGCAGACCGAGCGTGCTTGTCACCAGCACCCGGGCGGGCAAAAGCTCTTCAGGATTCGGCTTTCGGCTCCGCCACCTGCCGAGCCAGAGCCCGGCCTCGAAGGCGAGCAAAGTCGCGATCACGATCGCGATAAACAACCCCACGAGGACGATCGGCGATATGGACTGCACGATTGTTCCGGCTTCCCACGTTTGGGGATTTGCGCGCTTGGATGAACGATTCAAAGAATGCGCCAGCATTCACCAGGCATTCGTCGCAATTTCATCCAGCCAGTCACACAGCCGGCCGCGATCAAGCAACCAGATCTTGTGAGCACGCGTAATGCGCATCATGCGCAAACAACGACAGAAGGCTGTGACGCCTTCATCACGTTGCGCGGCATCGTATTCGGGGTTGGGTTCTCAGGTTGGGACGGTGCAGGGCACTTTGACCTCGATGCATGTGCCCGTCCCCGGCGAGGACAGTATCCTCAGCGTTCCACCGATCGAGTCGACCCGTTCGTTCATGCTGATCAGTCCGAGCCCCTTGCCCTCTGCAGCGCGTACGTCGAAGCCGTTGCCGTCGTCCACGATCGTCAGGGTCAGGCCGTCGACGCCACCCGTCAAGCGGATTGACACTTCACGCGCGCCGCTGTGCTCGACTGCGTTCTGCACGGCTTCCTGCACCATGCGGAACAGCGCCAGCCTGACGTCGTGCGGCACCTCCGGGGGCGCACCGTCGTGCGAGAACACGATCTTCAGGCTCGGCCGTGAGAAATCGCGCTGCAGACCATCGATGGCTGCCACCAGCCCTACGAATCGAAGCGTCGCCGGATGCAACCGGTGCGACAGTGCATGCACGCTCCGGCCGATCTCTTGTACGCGATCGAGCAGCCCGCGCTCGAGTTCATTCAAGTCTTTCTCGTGCTGTGGAGCCATCTGCATGAACATCTGCAGCTCGAGCGACACTACCGCGATCTGTTGGCTGATGTCGTCGTGGAGCTCGCGCGCGATGTGCGTTCGCTCGGCGTCTTGCGCAGTGAGCAGGCGTACACCAAGGTCGTGAATGCGGTCGTAGCTCGCGCGGAGTTCCGCCTCGCTTCGACTCGCCCGCTCTTCGGTCCGCCGCAACCGTATCCGTTGCAGGAACAAGACCACGATGAATGCCGTCTGCGCGAGGAACAGTACCGCGATAGTGACGATGTAGCCTCTGTAACGCTCCAGGACGCTCGGCATCTGGAACATGATGCGCGTTCCCGCAGGCACGCGCGCATCGCGGATGCCCCAGCGCTGAAGCTGCCGCCAGTCCACCTGATATTCGTCCAGGGTCCGCGCCAGGAGCGGGATGCTGTCCGGGCGCTCGCCGTGGAGGACGCGCACCGCGAGATTGGTCACGGCCTCCACCTGCCCGTCGGTACTCAGAACACTGCCGCCGACAGCGCCCCGGCCCACCGTCCAGTCGACCCACGAGTAAATCGGTCGGTTGGCAACACTCGTCAGACGGTCCAGGTACTCCACCGGACTGAAGTTCGCCCCGGCGGCGTCCTGATAGAAGATTAGGTAGAAGACGATGGACCGGGACGGCAGTCCGGCCACGCGCCGTTCAATGTCCTGCGAGGTGAGACCGGCCAGGTAGGTGAACGTGAGCGCGGGTGAAAGGGATGTGAACTGCTCCCGTGCGACACGCTCGTTCGCCTTGTCACGGACCGAGCTACCGCTCACCACGAACACTTGAGTCGTGTCGGGCTGGAGCTGCAGGGCGAGCCTCAGCGTCCCACTGTAGTTGCGTTCCACTACGACACCCGCGGAGTTTGGAATCTGTCGGGCCGTCCGATCCTCGGTGAGAAAAACGATGGGCGCATCGGGAAACAGCTCTTTCCGATCGGAGGTCAGAAAGTCGAACGCGAGCTGATGCGTCGCGATCACGGCGTCGAATCGCGAGCTCCTGTACTTCAGGCGAAGATAATCACCGAAGGCCGTTTTGTATTGCGCCTCCGGGAGTCGCGTCGCGTCGATGTGCTCGGAATAATAGTCAACCTTGCTTCCCATCGCTCGATCCAGAAGGAGCGGCATCTCCCGGTCGGCCACGATTGAGAATACCGTGTCCCGCGCTCTTGAATGGAGGACCAACACTTTCTTCTGCGGGCCTTGCGCCCACGAAGTAACGGCAGGGCCGATCGACGTGGCTGTCAGCAGAATCGCGAGCAGCCGTCGGCTGCGCAGGAGGCACATCAGAATCGTTCGAAGAGGCTTCACGTGCTGCGCTGACGGACACAGGCGTACGGCATCATGAGGGATCCGCCACTATATGCCCTTTGGCGCTCTGGTGGGACTTGGACCAATCCACCAATTTGCGAATATGCTCAGTGCGCTAGCGATCCGCGATGGTTAGGCTCAGGCTCGCCTGACGTAAGTAATGCGTCCACGAATACTACTCGCCGACGACTACCCTGGGATGCTGACTGCGCTGACCCGGTTGCTCGGGCTCACGACGCATCCGCCCATGCGCGTCTGATGGCGACGACCAGTTCGTCCCCCCCCGCCAGCTTGGGGACGAAGGCTGATGCTCCGGCGGCCAGAGCTTCCGCCCTGATCGTCTCGTCGATCATGCCCGTGATCAGGATCACTTTGGCGCGCGGATTCGTCTGCAGGATCCGACGGCACGCTTCCAGTCCGCTGACGTTCGGCAGGTTCAGGTCCACGACGGTCACGACCGGCTGCAGCCGCGCAGCGGCCTCGGCGACGTCGCTGCCGTCGGCGACGACTCCAACGACGTCGCACTCGAGCGAGAGCACACGCTCCAGCGCCTTCACGATGCCGTCATGATCATCCGCGAGCAGGACGCGGGGGCGAGTCGGCATGACGATTCGTGGGATCGCCGGCGCGGCGCGACGCGTGGACGACGAGAAGGTGATCGATCAGCCGCTGCGTGTCGATGCCCTTGACGAAGAAGCCGGCCGCCCCCACCTGCTCAATCGGATGCGCCTCCGCGCTGCGAGGCTGCATCGACAGCCCGAGAATCTCGATACCCGGGAGCTCGGCGTGGATGCGCGCCGTCGCCTCGACGCCGTCCATGTGCGGCATCGAGATGTCCATGAGGATGACGTCGGGCCGCAGCGTGTGCGCATGCGCGATCGCCTCGACGCCGTTGGACGCGCCGCCGATGACCGAGAGCTGCGGCTGCTCCTGAAGAGTGTCGCGGAGCGCCGTGCGCACCAGCGGGTGGTCGTCGACGATGAGAATCCTGAGCGCGTCCGGGGACGCGCGGCCGCCGTCCTCGGCCGAGGCCGGCCGGATCGGCGCGAGGCTCGACACGCCAGCGTCGGCGACGGCGCTCTGTGCAGCGCCGCGCGGCGCAATGAGGCGGACCCGCGTCCCCCTGCCGGGCGCGCTGTCGACGTCGAAGCGGCCGCCGAGCAGCGTCAGCCGCTCGCGAATGCTGAACAGACCCCAGCCCACCTGGCCGGTCTTCGATCGGTCGTCGAGTGCCGCCGGTTCGAACCCAATCCCCTGATCGGTGACGGTGATGCACAGCTGATCGTCGGCGTCGAGCGCCAGCTCGAGCGTGGCTCGATCCGCGTGCGCGTGCTTGACTGCATTGAAAAGGAGCTCTCTGACCGACTCGAACAGCAGCGTGCGGACGTCTTTCCGCGCGGAATCGGCGTGCGGATCGGCGACGACCTGGACGTAGACCTTGTGCTTCTCGTGTGTCCAGTTCGCCAACCACGTCAGCGCCGCGGGTAGTCCGGAATGCTGGAGCACGGGAGGAAACAGCTCGAAGGTCAGTGAACGTGCGGCGGCGATCGCTTCGTCGAGGTGATGCTTCGCCTCTGAAACCGGCTCGCTCGGCGCGATTCCCTCCTCACGGTCGCGCTTCAGCCGCTGCTCGAGGTTGAGCGAGGCGATGATCAGCAGCTGCTGGAGCCCGTCGTGCAGCGTTCTGGCGATCTGCTCGCGCGCATGGTGTTCGGCGAGCGTCAGCTCCGACGCCATCCGGCTCAGGTGCGTCGTCCGGTATTCGAGTTCGGCGCTGCGCTCCTGCAGCGCTGACGCGGCGCGCTGGCGGTCGGTGATGTCGGTCACGAACGCGAAGGCGCGTCCGCCGGCGGGCGTGGCAACGTGGTTCAAGCTGACTTCGATCGGAAACGTGGATCCGTCCCTGCGCTCGCCGACGAGCTGCAAGCCGCCGCCCATCAGCCGGGCATCCGGCGCGGCGAAGTAGTTGGTCCGATGGCGCGCATGCGCGCCGCGAAACGCCGACGGCAGCAGGCGTTCGATCGGCTGGCCGATCAGGTCACCGGACGCCCAGCCGAACATGGCTTCGAACGCATGGTTCGCCGTGACGATCACGCCCTGCGCGTCCACCGACACGATGCCCTGCGCGGCGGTCTCGAGCAGCGCCCTCAGCTCGCGATCGCGTTCCGCGTCGCGGCGCGCCTGCCGCGCCTCCTCCGTCCGTTGGTGCTGGTCAAAGTCGAGATCGAGCCCGGTGAGCCGCGTGACGTTGCCGTCGGCGTCACGGTCGGCGCGTCCCCGGCTCTGGATCCACGCCACCGTTCCGTCGGCTCGCACGATCCGGAACGTGCTCTCCCACGCATCCTTCGTTTTCGACGTCAGGATCTCGTCGAGCAGGGCGAGCACCCGCGGACGGTCGTCTTCGTGCACGCGCGGTATCCACGCGTCGGACGTCGCCGGCTCGTCGGGCGTGAACCCGTAGAGCGCACGGAATCGTTCGTCCCAGTGGACCTGTTGGGTTTTGGCAATCCACGTCCAGGAGCCGCCGGCCGACGCTTCGAGCGCGACGCGGAGCCGTTCTTCGTGCTCGCGCAACGCCGATTCGGCACGGGTGCGCTCCACCGCGTCCCAGGTCCTTTCGCCGACGTCGCGAACCAGTTCGATCTCCGACGGCGTCCAGATCCGCGGCGCGACGTGATTGACGCCGAAGGCCGCGACCATCCGTCCGCCTTTCAACAGCGTCGTCCCGATCAACGCGGCGATTTGCCGCGACTGCATCTTCGTCCGCTCGCCGTCGCCCAGGCGGGGATCCGTCTGGACATCGTTGATCGAGACGATCTCGCCGCGGCGGAGCGCCTCGCGCAACTCCTCGCTTAGCCTGACGCCCGGCCCAGGGCCGGCGAGCGGCGGGACCCCGCTCGTGTATTCCCGGCGAATGGTGTACTCGCTGCCGTCGAGTTCCGCGTAGCCGGCGCGGGTCGTGCCGAGGTGTTGTCCGAGGAGCCGTGCGGCGGTCTCCTGGACGTCGGAGGGATCGCTCAGCGGCCGAAGCGCGTCGTTGAGCAGGAGGAGAAACTCCAGCCGTTCTTCGTTCGCGCGCAGCTCGGCTTCGGCCTTGCGGTGCTCGAGTGTCGTCCAGATCCGTTCGGCGACGTCCTGCACCAGCGCGAACTCGTCCGCCGTCCACACGCGCGGCTCGCGGCTGTGAACCGCGAACGTCCCGATGAGCCGGCCGTCCTTCACGAGGAGTGGACAGATGTAGGCGCCGATGCCCGCCGCCTGCAGCGCCGCGCGCTCGTTTGCCGTATGCGGCTCGGCCGACGTGTCGTTGATGAACAACGTGCCGCCTTTCAGGATTTCTTCGGTGCGGCTGCCAGCCATCTCGGTCCAGCGGAAGCGGCCGGCCAGCGAGGGCAGACCGTTCACGTAATCGTTGAAGATGGTGCAGTAGTCGCCCTCGACCTCGGCGTAGGCCACGCGGTTGACGCGGAGGTGCCTGCCCATCAGACGGCATGTCTCCGCGAGAATGCGCGCTGGATCGGCGAGCGGGCGGATCGTGTCGTTCAGCTTATGCAGGAACGCCTGGCGATCATCGCTCCGACTCAGCGCCTCCTCCGCGCGCGCGCGCTCGCCGGCTCCCCATATGCGCTCGGCCGTCACCTCGACGAGCGCGATCTGATCGCGCGTCCACGAGCGCGGCGTCGCGCTGTGGACGGCGAAGCTCGCGAGCCATCGACCTTCTTTGATCAGCGGTGCGCCGACGAACGCCGCGATTTCGCTCGCGAGGAGCTGCGCACGCTCAGCGTCCGTGAACGATTGGTCCGTGTGGACGTCGCTGACCACGACCGTCTCGCCGCGCCGGCACGCCTCGACGATGGCGTGGCCGAAGCGGGCGACGGGACCTCGATCGGCGAATGGCGGGACGGCGCGTGCATAGGACCGCCTGATGACGAACTCATCGCCCTCGATGTCCGCGTAATTGACGCGGCTCGCCTGGAGATGCTCACCGATCAGCCGGACAGCGACCTCCTGGATCTCGACGGGATCCCTCAGGAGACGCAGCCGCTCGTTCAGCGAGACCAGAAACTGCCACTCGGCGGTCATGGCGTGAAAGTCGGCATTCTAGTCCATCAAGCTCCAACCCTACGACATGATGCGCTGGTGCGGTGCCGCAGCCTGATGCGCTCGATGAGCGATCTCATGGCGGTGCGATCCGCGATCTTGTCGCGGCGCCCTCGTTTCGCCGAACCGGCGCGCGGGCCAGAACGGTGGTGCCACGTGTCGATTGCGACTCGACGAACAGCTCGCCACCTACCAGCTTCAGACGTTCCGTCATGCTGGTCAGGCCGAGTCCCAGGCCTCGACTCGCCGCATCGACGTCGAAGCCAACGCCTTCATCACGAATGGTGAGATGGACGGCGTCCCCGGTTCCGCGAAGATGGACATTGAAATGCCGGACCCGGCTGTGTCGCACCGCGTTGTGCAGGGCTTCCTGGAGGACCCGGAAGAGACAGAGCGACACGTCGGGCGGTACGCTCCCCGGAACGTTCTCGCAGCGGAAATCAATCTCGACGTTTTTCTGCCCCGAGAGCTCCCCACAGAAACCTCGCATTGCGGCCAAAACGCCCAGATGCAGCAGCCGTGGCGGGTGCAGCTCGTGTGACAGCGCCTGCACCGCGGTAATGATCTCCGCGGTCTGCTCCTGAAGCGCGTCCAGGCAGCTGAGGGCCTCGCCCGAGGCATCCGGCTGCAGTCCCTTCACATGTTCCAGCGTCACCGCCAGCACCGCGAGGCGCTGACCGATGTCGTCGTGCAGGTCTCTGGCGATCCTGGCGCGCTCTGACTCCTGGGCCTCAATGAGACGGCCGTTCACGCTGGACAGCGCTTCTTCGGCAGCCTTGCGCTCCGTGATGTCCTGGACCGTGCCGCGGAGCCCTGCGACGTGGCCAGTCGAATCGCGCTGGGCCTCTCCGCGTGCCATGATCCATCGGTGCCTGCCGTCGGCGCGGACCATCTCCAGAACGAGTTCGTACGGTGCGCCGGTAAGGAGGGCCGTTTCGACGGCGCCCTGCAGCCGGTCCCAGCTCTCGAGGGTATAGAGCTGTGCGTGTTCCTTGTAGTTCACGGCCGGCAAGCTCGGATCGCGGCCGGCGATGCGATAGAGCTCCCCGGACCACACGACCGTGTCGGTGTCCGGATCCCACTGCCAGCTGCCGACTCCAGCGAGGCGCTGGGCTTCCTTGAGCTCCATTTCCTTGCGCCGCAGCGATTCCTCGGCATCCTTGCGTTCGGTGATGTCCACGGCCATGCCCAGCATCCGCTCCGCGTCGCCACCGGCTGAGTAGTAGAACTGGCCCTTGGCTGCCACCCATCGCACTGTGCCGTTGGACCACATGACGCGGAACTCCGCCGCGTAAGGTGAATGGCTCTCGATGGCGTCCTTGACGGCCTTCCAGACCAGGCCGCGGTCTTCTGGATGCACCGAACGACGGAAATCCTCGACGTGTCCGACGTAAATGTTGGATGGAATGCCGAAGATGGTAGCCAGGTCGCCGAACCATATATCGCGGTTCGTCTTGAGATCCCATTCCCAGCCCACGGACTTGCCCGACTCCATGGCCAGCCGGAGCCGATCATTGGCGACGTTGCGCTCAGCTTCAGCGCGCCTGAACTCCGTCACGTCGAAGCACGCGCCGATGTAACCAGCGAACGAACCGTGGGGATCGAACAGTGGCGCCGCATTGTCCAAGACCCAGCGGTATTCGCCGTCATGCCGCCGAAGCCGATATTCCATCATGAACGGTTCACGAAGGTCGAAGGCGCGAGAGTACGTGCCCAGGCAATGCTGCAGATCCGCGGCGTGTACACCGTCTGCCCAGCCATCGCCGATCTCGGACTCGAGGGGTCGCCCGGTGAAGTCGAGCCAGGGCTTGTTGAAGTAGGTGCAGCGCTTGTCGGACCAGAAATCCAGACGAGTAGCGGCAGGCTATCCGCCACCAGCCGGAACATCCCCTCGCTTTCTCGGGCCGACGGAGTGCCGAGGCTCATTTGGCCACCTCAGTTCATGTCGCGCGAGCGCCGCGCGAAGTTCCGGATGTGACTGCGCTGTGCGCAGCGCACACGTTCGAGAGCAGATTCAGGGCTTCTGAGTTCTCGAAGCAGTCGATCGGGTAGCTGCAGACCGTGAAAAACGGCAACGCGCGTGTCAAGTCGTTCCAGATCCGTTCGAGCTCCAGCGCTGCCTCGAAATCGCCGTTCCGGCACAGGGAGACGGTCATGTCGCCGAAGATCGTCAGACGACCCGGTCCATTCGGGACGGCCAGACGCAGCCGGTCGAGGCCGTGGATGATCTCCGCGAGGTGCTCCTTGTCAGGTCTCCCATCGTGCATGACTTGTGACAAGGCCAGTGCGGAATCCTGCGCGACGTACTGTCCCCGCTCTGCCAGCATTGCAAGGTCAATCTGCCGCGCCTGCAGGCGCTGAGCGACGCCGTTGCGGGTCGATTCGCTGGTGACGAGGACGACCTGCTCGCCCGACCGAAGTGTCGCACCAACAAGCTTGCTTACCTCGTCCAGGAAGTGGCTGTCGTTGGCATGGAACTGGACTGCGTGCCGGCTGCCTGCGACAGTCGAGAGCGAGGTCAGGGATGGCACGAACAGCCGTCCCGCGAGGGCGTGGTCGATCGCGCTGATCAGATCCAAGCGGGTGCGCGACTTCAGCACGTAGCCGTGCGCGCCGGCGATGATTGCCGCGGAGACGAATTCGTCTTCCTGGTGCATCGTCAAGAAGACCACTCTGGTTTCTGGGCCATCTCGCCGCAGCTGCTCGAGCGTCTGAAAGCCATCGAGCTCGGGCATTGCGACGTCCAGCACGACCACGTCGGGCCGGAGGCGCCTGGCCAGGTCCAGCGCCTGACGACCGTCGCCCGCAAGGGCCACGATGTCAAAAGCGGCAGCAAGAAGGCGGCTGACCGATTCCAGAAACGCGATGTGATCGTCGGCTAGGAGGACGCGCGGTCTGGTGGCGGCGCGATGTTCAAGTTCCCACATTTCCGATTTGATGAGCCTTGATCGGTCGGCATACTACACCAACCAGAGCGGTTGGGTGTTCGCGCTTCCACTTGCGGAGGTTGGCAGGTTAGGCTGAGCGCAGCTGAATAGTTGCGAGAGTTGGAGCTGTACATGAAAAGGCCCATCCCGGTGGAATCTGCCTC
>Ga0137452_1000306_pt1 | contig 14512 bp, 13 predicted proteins | sample EasRivERMGT513_2_FD_102312 | JGI IMG/M metagenome (GOLD analysis project Ga0137452, IMG submission 102312) | Soil microbial communities from meander-bound floodplain in the East River, Colorado, USA - East River MetaG ERMGT513_2 | ecosystem: Environmental > Terrestrial > Soil > Floodplain ...
CTCCCTGTGCGCGAGATCGGGGGCCCAAGCTCGCGGCCGGGCGCAAGAATGCGTCTTTTCGCGTGCATCGGCAATCCGGATCGCGCGGCCTTAACCCTTGCGGGCCGGGACCGGGAGCCCTGCCATCCTCAAATTGACGGCACCAAGGAAATTGCGGCTGGTGAAGTAGAGCGTCTTCCAGTCCGGGCCCCCGAAGGCCATGTTGGTCGTGTTCTGGCCGCCATGGATGATGCGGCCGAGCTTCTTCCCTTTGGCGTCGATAACCCAGAGCCCGCCGGGCCCGCCGGAATAGACGTTGCCCGCGGTGTCGACCTTGATGCCGTCGGGTACGCCGGGCTCGGTACCGTTCAAGTCGACGAACACGCGGTCGGTCTGCAGCGCGAGCGTTCCGTTGGGTAAGAGATCGAAGGCGCGGATGTGACGGCGGCGCGAATCCGCGATGTAGAGCACGCTCTCGTCGGGCGAGAAGGCGAGACCGTTGGGCGTCAAGAGGTCGTCGGTCAACAGCCACATGGCGCCGAGATCGGGCGACACGCGGTAGACGCCCGGCACGCTCACTTCCCACGGATTGCCCGCGGCGCCGCCTTGCGGATCGGTGAAATAGATCGCGCCGTCGGATTTGACGACGACATCGTTGGGCCGCCCGAACTGTTTGCCCTGATAGGCGCCGGCGACGACGGTGACGCTGCCGTCGGGTTCGAAGCGGGTCACGCGTTTCGCGTCCGCCTCGCAGGCGACGAGGCGGCCCTGCATGTCGCGCGTCAGTCCGTTCGCGCGGTTGGTGTTCTCGCGGAAGACGGAGACGCCCTGCCCCGGCGCGTATTTGATGCGCCGCGCATTGTTGATGTCGCTGAAGAGGAGATAGCCGCCCTCGTCTTTCCACCACACCGGTCCTTCGGCCTGGCCGCGATCGCCGCCGTAGCCTTCGGCGAGCACGCGGATGGGCTCGGAGGTGGAGATGATCTTGTCGAACGCCGGATCCATCTGCTCGATGCGGCGCATCGGCGCTTGCGCAAGTGCGGATGTGATGCCGCCGTTCAAGGCGAGACCACCGAGCGCGGCCATCTCCAACATGCGCCGGCGAGAGATAGAACGGTCGATCATGGCGAGCCCCTTCGATGTTCCCGGCGCGAGACTACTGCTTTCCCACGGTCCCAAAAAGAAGAGCTTTTGATGTGCTATATCGCGACAGCGCAGATAGAGGTGACGTCATGAGTGGCAATGCAGCTTTCACCGGCGATATTCCCGAGCACTATGACGAGGGGCTGGGGCCGTTCCTGTTCGTCGACTATGCCGACGATATCGCGCGGCGCGTGGCGGCGCACACGCCCAAGCGCGTGCTGGAAACCGCGGCCGGTACGGGGATCGTCACGCGGCGCCTGTACGATTTGTTGCCCAAAGCCGAGATCCTGGCAACCGATCTCAATACGCCGATGCTCCAGTGGGCAGCGAAGAAGTTCAGGCCGACCGATGGGAGAGTGGCGTTTCGCCCCGCCGACGCGACAGCGCTGCCGTTTGCCGACAATATGTGCGACGCGATCGTGTGCCAGTTTGGCGTGATGTTCTTTCCCGACAAGGAGAAGTCCTACCGCGAAGCCTATCGCGTGCTCGCGCCGGGCGGCCGGTACATCTTCAACGTCTGGGATTCACAGAAGCACAATCCATTCGGACGAATGGCGCACGAGATTGCGTGCCGTTTCTTTCCGGTCGATCCACCCCAGTTCTACCAAGTGCCGTTCGGCTATCACGCAATCGACCCGATCAAGGAGACGCTGATCGCGGCAGGGTTCGATGATCTCAAGATCGCGGTCGTGAAGAAGCAGCACAAACTGACCGATGCCGCGGCGAGAGCGCGCGGCATGATATTGGGCAATCCGCTGATCGATCAGATCAAGGCCCGTGGCGGCGTCGATCCGGATGCGGTCGTGGAGGCGGCCACGAAAGCGCTGGAGCGCGAGTTCGCGACCAAGCCCATTCCGCTTCAGGCGATCGTCTTCGAAGCGCGGAAGCCGGAATAGTCATGTCTCCGCCGACGGCCGCTGCTGTTTGCAAAATCCGCAAAGCGGCGAAGTCGGATGCACGCGAGATCGCCAAACTGTTCCTGATCGCTTCGGATGGCCTCGCCGAGTACATCTGGAGCGGGTTCCAGTCTCCTGGAATGGGCCTGCTCGATGTGGGCGAAGCGCGCTATGCGCGCGAGAACACGATCTTCTCCTATGAGAACTGCATGATGGCCGAACGGGAGGGCGAGATCGCCGGCATGCTCCACTGCCATCCGGAGACGGGGCCGCCGGAAGACGTCCGGATCAGCGACCCCGTGCTACAGCCCTATCTCGAGCTCGAGCTGAATGGCTCGCTCTATATCTCAGGCATCGCGGTTCATGAGACTTATCGCGGGTTCGGCATCGGCACCGGACTGATGCGTTGGGCATTCGCGCACGCAAGCGAACTTAAGCTCGGCAAAGTGAGTCTCATCTGCTTCGAGCGCAACGAAGCCGCGCTGCGCCTCTACCATCGGCTGGGCTTCAGCGAGGTGGACCGGCGAGCGATCGTGCCGCATCCGATGCTGCACTACCGCGACGGCGATGCGATCCTGATGGCGCGGGACGTTTGACCGGCGACTACGCGGAGCGATTGTCCACGATCAGCGCAACGCCCCCGATCATCAGCGAGATGATGGTCATGTAGATGATGATTTCCGAACCCGACATCCTGGCCCCCAGAAAGGTTTAGCGGGCCGGAAAGTACTGAAGACATTGAAATCCGGCGCACACGAGAATGTCAGGCGCCAAAAATGTGATCGTTGACACTCTTGAGTGAGGGCATCTCAACCGGCGGCAGGCGCGGCGACGATGCCACGTGGAGTGTCGATGTCGCGTGCTCGGTCGACGAGGAAGACCGTGGCAACCAGGCCCATGGCCGCGCCGAACATGAGATAGAACGCCGGGGCGACTGGCAAACCGGTCACTTCGATCAGCCACGTCACGAAGACTTGTGCAAAACCGCCGAAGATCATCACGGCGAAATTGTAGCTGACGCCCAAGCAGGTCGACCGCCTGAGAACTGGAAACTGCTCCGCGACAGCCGTCGAGATCGGGCCATTCAACATCCCTATCGAGGAGCAGAGGACGACTTGCGTGATGGTGAGGCTGAGAAGCGACGGGTTGGCAACGAGCCAGTAAAATAGCGGATAGACGAGGCTGAAAGAGAGCACGAACGAGCCGATCATGATCGGCCTGCGTCCGACCCGATCCGACCACGCTCCAGAGATGGGGATCAGGACCGTCATGCAAGCAAGGCCAATCGACTGGGCGATGAACGCCTCGCTGAGCGGCAGACCAAGCTGGGTCCGCGCAAAGGTGGGCATGTAGAGCTCGGTCACATAAAACGAGATCGTTCCCCCACCAATGATGCCTCCACTCACGAGCAACTCTCTGACATTCGCGGTGAGAATCGCACCGAGACCCTGTCTATCCGTCGCAACCTCGCGTTCCTTTACGAAGACCTCGGTTTCGTTCAGGTGACGGCGGATGTAGAGCCCGACAGGACCGATAACGAGTCCGAGCAGGAAGGGGATTCGCCAACCCCAGCTGTCGAGCGATTCCGCCGAGAGTGAGCTTGTCAAAAGCGCACCGACAAGAGCTCCGCTGAGAACCGCCAAGCCTTGGCCGACCATCTGCCAGGAGCCGTAGAAGCCGCGACGTCCTGCCGGCGCGCCTTCGATAAGGAAGCTGGTCGCGCTTGCAAATTCTCCGCCTGTTGCAAAACCCTGAAGCATTCGCGCCAGCACAATGATCAAAGGCGCAGCCACGCCAATTGCCGCATAGGTCGGCGCGAATCCGATGAGCGCCATGGCAATGGTCATGAGAACAATGATGAGGATCAGGGCCGCCTTGCGACCGTATCGATCGGCATAAATACCGAGCAGGATGCCGCCGACCGGGCGCATGAAAAACCCGACGCCGAAGGTCGCGGTGGTCAGAAGAAGCGAGGCGTACTGACTGTCCGCCGGAAAGAACAACCGCGAGATGATGACCGTCATGAATCCAAAGATGACGAAATCGTACCATTCCAGCGCATTGCCGATCACGACGGCAGCGATCTGGAAAGGCTTCGATGCGGCGCGCCTGGTTGTCATCAGTTCGCTCTCGCCTGCACGAAGCGTTCGTGCATGAACACGATGCTGATGAGCGCCATGAGGTCGGTATCGATGCTGCCGCGCTCAGCTTGCGTCATCGTTTCGAGTCGATCTGCAAACCTCCGCACGGCCTTCCCATTGAAGAACGGCACCGACTCGACCGTACGGCTGCGCAGCGTGTCCTGAATAAGCGCCGTCATCTTGCTCGGCTTGCCGAGCGCATCCGGCGGACTGAGGAACGGATGTTTCTGCCGGCGGTAGACCCTGTCGGTGAGCACATCGCGCGTCGCTTCACGCAGGATGTATTTCTCCGTCAGACCGCGAATCTTCAAGTTGACCGGTGTCGTGAACAGGAACTCTGCGACGTGATGATCGAGAAACGGAACACGACCCTCGATCGAATGCGCCATCTCCATGCGGTCGCCGAGCAGCGTGAGGATGTATCCCGGGAGTGCGGTCTTGCTCCAGAGATAGAGCGACTGATGCACCGGCGCGCGGCCCTGAAGCCGGCGCCTGACATCGATGTTGTTGAGCAGAAGGCTCGCGCGGTCGAGCCCGTCAAACGGCGCGAAATAATCGCCGTCGAAGAACGACCTGAACCGGTGCGACCTGGAGATAAAGGGCATGTACATGCTCGGCGTGAAACCGAGCAGCCGCTTCATCAGCGGGGACACTTCCAATGCTTCATGCGAAATGAGAATGCCCTGTGAAACCTTGTTGGCCTCTTCGAGCTGGATCATGAGGCGCTCGATCTCGGCCTTGTCCTGGCCCGCGCTATCGTAGCGCAGCATGTCCTCGCGGAAGTGCGCGTAGCCCGCGAGCATCTCGTCCGAGCCTTCGCCGGTCAGCACGACCTTGAAGCCCGCATCGCGCACCGCGCGACTGAGCATGTATTTCGCAACGAAGTGCGCGTTCAGGCACAACGCTTCGCCATGGTAGATCGCCTCGGCAAAGTTGTCGGCGAGCGAGTCCTGGCTGATCGGTATGGGCACCCAGTCCGCGCCGGCCTTGCGCGCCATCTCCTCGGCCGCCACGCCCTCGTCGTAGTCCGCATGATCGAAGCGCAGCGTGAAGGCGCGGATCGGATCGGTCCGGTGCCGCGCGGCAAGGCCGAGCACGGCGCAGGAATCAATGCCGCCGCTCAAGTAGCAGCCCACCGGCACATCGGCGCGCAAGCGCACTTTGACCGCCTCGTCAAGAACGGCGCGGAAGCCGTCGATGTACTCGGCGTCCGTGACACGAGAGCGGTAGTCATCGACGGCGGGATAGTCGATGTCCCAATACTGAGTGAGCGCGATGCTCGTGGAGTCGGCCGTCAGGTAGTGGCCGGGCGGGACAGCGTAAACGCCCTGAAACAGCGTGCGGCCGGGCGGCATGAACGTCAACGCGAAGTGCACGCTCTCGGCGTCCCAGATGGCCGGCACGCCGGCTGCGAACAGCGCCTTCATCTCGGATGCGATGTACAGCGCGCCGTCGTGGACCGCATAGAACAGCGGCTTGACGCCGAAGCGGTCGCGCACCGCGAAGAGCTTGCGCGCGCGCTCGTCCCAGATGATGAACGCATATTCGCCGCGCAGCCGATGCACGAACTGCGTGCCGAGATCCTCGTAGAGATGCAGCGCGATCTCGCTGTCCGAGCGCGTGCGCAGGCGATGGCCGCTCTGCTCGAGCTCGCGCTGCACGCGCTCGTAATCGTAGAACTCGCCGTTGGCGACGATCCACGCGGTCTCATCCTCGTTCGCGATCGGCTGATCGCCGGTCACGAGATCGATGATGCTGAGACGTGCGTGTCCGAGCGCGGCCTGTCCGTGCGGTGCGATCCAGGTGCGCTGGCCGTCGGGCCCGCGATGGTGGAGCGTGTGCACGGCGCGCGTGAGAACGTCCGCCGACACGGGGCGGCCTTGAGAAAGGATCGCGACGACTCCGCACATGAGGATCAGGCCGCCTGTTTGGTTATGAGCGGACGCGCCGCGATCATCCTCCCGGCGGCGAGGATGATCAGGGCAGAGAGAACGAACGCGACGGCGACAAACATCAAGCCGGCTCCGTAATCGCCGCTCCCTTGCGTCAGCACACCGACGAGAGTCGGCCCCAAAAACGCTCCGAGATTGCCAAGGGTGTTGAACACGCCGATGCCGCCGGCGGCCGCCGTGCCGCGCAAGAACGACGACGGAAGACTGAACAGCGGGCCGAGCGCGGCAAAGAGTCCTGTGGCTCCAAACGCGAGCGCGACGAGCACATACAGGTAGGAAAACTCAATTGTCGCGGCCGCGAAGCCTAAGGCGGCGAACAGCAAGGGAATTGCCGCGTGCCAAATGCGCTCACCTCTCGATGTGCTCGAACGCCCGCAGAGGAACATCGCACCTGCGCCAGCCACAAAGATCAGAGCCGTGACAAAACCGGTAGCGCGATTGGAGAAGCCCATCGCCTGCACGATCTGCGGCATCCACAATCCGGCACCAAGACCGGCAACCTGGTAGGTAAGATTGGCGAGGCCGAGTATTATCACTCGCGGGTCGATCAAGGCGGACCACAGGTTGCTGTCGCCCCGTGGTTCCTCGGCCACAAGCCGCGCGGCGATCGTTTTCTTTTCTTCGTCGGTGAGCCAGGTTGCAGCCTGCGGGCCATCGGGCAACAGTTTGAGCGCCGCGAACGCAAGAAGCGAAGCCGGTACGCCCTCGATCAGAAAAACCCATTGCCAGCCGCGAAGGCCCGCCACGCCGTCCAGTTCGAGGATCGAGGTCGCAAGCGGGCCGCCGATCACGAACGAGACGGGAATGGCGATCATGAAATTGGATGTGAACCGCGGAAGCTGAGACCGCGGAAACCAATAGGTCAGGTACAGCAACATGCCGGGAAAGAAGCCGGCCTCGGCGACTCCCAAGAAAAAGCGGACCGCGTAGAACCCCGCTGGTGTTTCAACGAAGGCGTTCGAGGCCGACAACAGGCCCCACGTCACCAAAATGCAGAAGACCCAGCGTCTCGCGCCGATACGTTCGAGGATCAGATTGGCCGGCACCTGGCACAGTGCATAGCCGACGTAGAAGATGCCCGCGCCGAAACCGAAAACCGCGGGCGACAAATCCAAGTCCGCGTTCATCGTGAGCGCGGCGAAGCCGACATTCGTCCGATCGATGTAGTTGATCAGATACAGCAGACCCATGAACGGGATCAGCCGCCACGCACACTTGGCGAAGACGCGGTCTTGCGCTGTCATTGCCCCCTAAGGCCCGGCGAACTGAACGTCGCCGTTGCCCTTCCCCCTTGGGGCTATTGCTATCACAGGTTGATATTTGGGCGAATGGCCTGCGCGAGGCGACCCTGCGCTTCGTGGTGCTCTCGGCTTTGTGTGCGTCAGCTGCCGGAGACGGCTTTGAGCGCAGCGACGATTTCGGGTGGCTGATTGAGCGCGGTTTTGATTTTCTCCGCGACCACATCGCCGGGCAGGAAGTCGATGGGAAGATTGAGCTTCTCGGAGTCGGCGATGAAGCCGGGATCCTTCATCACCTGCGCCATCGCGGTGCGCAGGACTGCGAGCGTGTCGGCGGGCATGCCCGGCGGGGCGACTTGCAGGCGGCCCAACTCGGACATCGCCTGGAGCAGCGCCACGAGCTTCCGCGCGCGCTCGTCCTTCGTGTACTGCGCGACGCGCGGCACGCCCGGCAGATGGCCTTCGTCGCCGGAAATCTCGAGCGCATAGAAACCGCCGCCGCTCTTCACGAATTGCTCGAGCGATTCGACGGTGCCGATCTGGCCTGCGACCTCGCCTCTGCGCATGCTGAGCTCGGCGGTGTTGCCGCTGAAATTATTGACCAGCTGGATGTTGAGCTTCAGCGCGTCGGCGAGAATACGGCTGTCGAACCAGGAGGCCGTGCCGATGCCGGAGGTGGCGAACTTCACGTCCTTCGCCTTCAGCATCTCATCGAAGCTCTTCAGGCCCGAATTGGTCCCGAGCACGACGGCGCGCGCTTCGGTGGCGGCCTTGCCGAGGAAGCTGAATTTCCCGATGTCGAAATTCATGCCCGCCGCGCCGATCAACTGATTGTAGATGAGGCCGGTGTTGAACATGCCGATGGTGGTGCCGTCGGCGCGCGCGGTGTAGATCGCATTCGCGCCGATGATGTTGCCGGCACCCGGCACGTTGCGCACGATCATGCGCGCGCCGGGCAGATATTTCGGCATGTAGCGCGCGATCATCCGGCCGTAGGTGTCGTAACCGCCGCCCGCCGTGGTCGAGACGATGTAGGTGATGGTCTTGCCTTTGAACATGTCGTTGCTCGCGGCGGACGCGGACGCGGGAACGAGAAGAACGGCGGCGGCAATCGCAATGAGGCGCTTCAGCATCGTGTCCTCGAAAGGTGCGGGCGCGGGACCGAAGCCTAGCTCAGTTTTGCGCAAACCGGCAATTTGGCCGCGGTCACGGTTTGTTTGCCCGCGCGCCTCGATGGCCAAAACTTTACGGGTGATTCAGAACGCCGCGCGCCAAGTGCCGCTGGCGTCACGACAAAACGGAATTGCGTAGTGGCTTTCGCGCGGAAGTTTCAACGCGTGATCGACTTCAGCGCACATGAGACCGTTCCGTTCGTAGGTCCGCCCGATCCGCGCTTCGCCGGAGTGGCCGGTTTTGTCGTCCTTCCACATCGAGACCGCACCCAGCTCCATCTTTGCCAGCACCTCGTTGCGCGCGCGCTCCATCGCCAGGCGATCCGCAGCGCTCAACTCGGCGAGCAGACGGCCAAAGACATTCTGGGCTTGCGCAGAAGCGGGGATGAACACGGCGACCAAGACCGCGATGCCGCCGAGCCTCGCGAATGTTTTCGTCACACGCATGACCCAAGTCTGCAATCGACGCGACGGATATCGCATTGGACAAAAGTCCACCCACGCCGCAGCGTGACCGTATCGGTCCAAGGTCCAATTGCGGACCGTGTTCGACCTAAGCTCTAACGTGGGCGTTGCAAAAGCTTCGTCAGGTCACGCGGGAGATGCCCTCCTGTGGACGCCGGAGAAACTTGGCCGCTCCAAAAAGCGGATGCGCAAAAGGCAGCAGCCTACCAATCCGGACGGAGCACCATGAAGTCCGCTCGCGGCGACCTTCGCGTGAGTCTGCTTGTTGGCGTTCTGATGATCGCCGGTTGCAGCGGCATCGGTCCGCCGACGGTCGCGCGCGATCGTTTCGACTACAACGGCGAGGTCGCGCGCTCCTGGAAGGAGCAGACGCTGCTCAACATCGTCAAAGGCCGCCCCGAGCGGCCGACCGATGCCCTCGTTGCCATCGCCCTTCGTGGCGGCTGGTTCTGGATCGACGACCGCGACGTTGCGTCGAAGTCGACATTCGGCCTCGTCATGCTGCTCTCGACGCTGGCGGAAACGGGCCCGCGTGAGACGCCACCGCTTCTGACGATTCCGGCCGGATAGCGCTTACGCCGCGGGCGTGGTCTGCTGGCGCGTGAGCGAGAGCTCGGTGTCGGAGACGCCGAGGGTGCGCCAGTCGGTGCCTTTGGGAACGATGCCTTCGAAGGATGAGAGCTGCGCCTGCGGGATGCGCGGTTCCGTCGTGCCGATCGCAGGGCCGCCGTCGCGGAAGCGCCGTGCAGCCGCGATCATCTGGCGGCGGAACTGGATGACGGCGATATCGCTCGCACCGAGATTGTCTTCGCTGCGATCGGTGATCGGTCCCATCGATTCCCACATCGCCATGTCTTGCGCGGGGATTCCCTTGATGCCGGTGAAGTCGCCGCGCTTCATCGCGTCGCGATCCTGGAGGAAGCGGTTCTCGAGCGTGCGGACCTTGCGGTAATCGGAATCGAGATCGACGCCGATTTCGGCCGCGCAGAATTTGCGCCACTCGTCCTCTCGGATGCCTTTCGTCTCATGAAAGGCAACCCAATAGAACATCGTGTTCACGTCATCGATCGGGAACAGCATCTGCGCCATCTGGTAGCGATCGTTCGGCGGGATGATCACCGTGAACGGCGCGACAAAGAGCGTGACGCGGACATAATCGTGCGTGGGGGCGTTCTGGATCGGCTTCCTGATCGCGGCGTAGCGGAAGCCGAAGCTCGTCGACTGGAACTGCATCCGCGGCGCCTTGTCGGCGGAGGGCCGCGGCCAATACTCGCCGACGGCTTTCGCGCCGTCGACATTCATGGACGGCATGATCGTGGAATGCAGGCTCGAGCTGTGGGCGGAATCGATGGAGCCTTCGAGCACCTGGGCCCAATTGCACCCCACACGCATCTTCACGATGGCGATACGGTCGGCAGGCACGGCCGCCCAGAGCGGCGGCTCGAATTCACGGAACTCGTCTTGCGGCCCCATATAGGTCCAGACGAAACCGCCGCTTTCGCGCGCAGGGTAGGATTTCTGCTTGCGATTGAGGGCGAGCCTGCCACCTTCGGGTTCGCAGGCCTGGTCCAGGACGTTGCCCTCAACGTCGAACTTCCAGCCGTGATAGAGGCAGCGCAGCCCGCACTCTTCGTTGCGCCCGAAGGCGAGCGAGGCGCGGCGATGCATGCAGTGCTCGCCGAGAATGCCCAGGCGTCCCTTGGTGTCGCGGAAGACGACCAGGTCCTCACCCAGCATGCGGGTTCTGACGGGTGCGCCGTCGGGTTCGGCGACTTCCTCGGACAGACACGCGGGCAGCCAATGGCGGCGCATGATCTGGCCCATCGGCCAGTCGCCTTCGACGCGGGTCAAAAGGTCGTTGTCTTCCCGAGTGACCATCAGCTCCAGGATAGCCGGTTGGCGATCCCTGTCGAGCGAGCGGGCTCCCGAAATTTGCTATGGTTGAGGCGAAGCGCGATCGAAGGGGCCAGGAGATGCGTCAGCTGCTCGCCATTCTCATGGTTGTGGGCGGAACAATCGGGTCCGCACACTCACAGCCGTTCCAGCTGATGGACGCCACGATCGACGATGTGAAGGCGGCGCTCGCCGCAAAGCGGATCACCTGCCGCGCGCTGGTCGAGCAGTATATCGGTCGCATCGAGGCCTACGACAAACGCGGGCCGGCACTGAACGCCGTTCAGACGATCAATCGGCGTGCCGTGGAAGAAGCCGCGCGGCTCGATGCGGCGCCCGGCCCCGTCGGTCCGCTCCATTGCGTACCGATCCTGATGAAGGATCAGGTGGAAACGAGCGACATGCCGACGACCTATGGCTCGGCGGTGTTCAAGGATTTCGTGCCCTTGCGCGATGCGACCATCGTCGCGAAGCTCAAGAAGGCGGGTGCGGTGATCGTCGCGAAGACGACAATGGGCGAATACGCGCAAGGCTATCTCGGCTCAGCGTTCGGCGCGGTCCGCAATGCGTACGATCCCACGCGCAGCGCGAGCGGCTCATCGGGAGGAACGGGCGCCGGGATCGCGGCCAATTACGCGACCGTCGGCATCGGCGAGGATACCGGCGGATCGATCCGCGGACCCGCGGCCGTGAACAATCTGGTCGGATTGCGGCCGACGGTGCCTTTGGTCAGCCGGTTCGGAATGCTCCCTGCACGGCCGACGACGGACACGCTTGGGCCGATCGGCCGCTCGGTGAAAGATGTCGCGCTCGTTCTCGACGTGATCGCAGGCTACGACCCGAACGATCCGGTGACGGCAGAGTCGGTTGGACGACAGCCCGCCACCTACACGCAGTCCCTCACCGCGGAGGGATTGAAAGGCGCGCGCATCGGGATCATCCGCGAGCCGCTCGATCCGAGAGCCGACACGGCATCGCCGGAGTACAAGGCTGTGCGCGCGGTCATCGATCGCGCGATCGAGGACATGCGACGGCTGGGTGCGGTCGTGATCGATGCGCCGAAAATTCCCGATTTCGGGGCGCGTTCCGCGAAAATCTACGACGACAATGTCTTCGAGACCGAAGCGGCGATGAACAAATATCTGGCGCAACATCCCAATGCACCGGTGAAAACGCTGAAGGATATCCTGCTGTCGGGCAAGGTCGTGCCGTCGCGCGCGCGCACGCTGATGAATGCCGTCGGCCACTCGACTGAGGAGCCCGGCTATTTGCGACACCTGCTGGCGCGCGAGGAATTGCGGCAGCAGGTGCTCGCCATAATGGCGGACCCGCACCTCGACGCACTGGCCTATGCGACGTTCGACTATCCGCCGCCGAAGATCCCGGCGGATGCGCTGACATCATCGACGCTCGATTCCGCGGGTCCGGGGAACAACCGGCGTCTCAGTCCCGCTTTGGGATTCCCCGCGATCACGGTTCCGGCCGGCTTCACCGCGGATGGCTTGCCCATCGGGCTCGAGCTGATGGGGCGGGAGTTCGATGAGGCGCTGCTGCTCAAGCTCGCGTATGCGTATGAGCAGGGCACGCATCATCGGCGGCCGCCGAACACAACGCCCGCATTCACGGCAGCTGCGCAATGACCATGTCGAGAGCGATGCTTGGTGCAGCAATCGGAGTCTTGGCAGCCACATTGAGCTCATCTGTCGCCTTTGCGGACGAGATCAAGGTCATGACGTCGGGAGCGTTCGCTACCGCCCACCTGGAACTTGCGCCCGAATTCGAGCGTATGACCGGCCACCGCGTCATTACCGAAGCGACCTCGATGGGAACCGGATCAATTTCCATCCAGGCCAGACTTGATCGTGGCGAAGCCATCGACGTTCTGATCGTTGCCGGCGAGGACTTCGAAATCCTGGTCAAGGCTGGCCACATCCGAGCTCAAACGCGCGTCGATCTCGCACGCTCAGCGATCGGCATGGCCGTCCGGCGTGGGGCACCAAAGCCGGACATCAGCACCGTCGAAGCACTGCGGCGAACGCTCCTGGACGCCAAGTCAGTCGCGTATTCTGCCAGCGTCAGCGGCGCATATTTGTCGAATGAATTGTTCCAACGGCTAGGAGTCGCAGACCGTGTGCTGCCAAAGAGCCGGAGAGTGGAGAATGAGCGGGTTGGTGCCGTTGTCGCTCGTGGCGAAGCCGAGATCGGCTTCCAGCAAATAAGCGAACTGCTTCCCGTACCGGGCATCGACCTGGTCGGGCCTCTTCCATCGGACGTGCAGAGAGTAACGGTATTCTCTGCTGGTATCGGCGTCGCAGCGACGCAGCCTGCTGTCGCGAAGAGCTTTATCGACTTCCTGGCATCGCCCGCCGCCGTGATAGCAATTCGCAATAGCGCGCTTGAAACGATCGGTCGCTAGACGCCGTTCAGACGACCGGAGCTAAACCGACTTGATGTTGAAGACGGATTTCGCGGCCCTCGCGCGCGGATTGAAGCATTGCAAAGCAGACTTCCATCGTGGCAAGGCTCCATTCGCCGCTGTGCAGCGGCGGTTTGCCGGCAAAAATCGCGGCGTAAAACTCGTCGATCACTTCGCTCCGCGGAATCTCAGGAACGGGAACCGGCTCGAAACGACGCTTGTCATCGCCATAGATCGTGATCCCCTTCGGTCCCGGGCGAAGATCGGCGCGATCGCAGGAGGCGATCACGAGCCCGAAATGCTGGTGAATCCGTGACGCGGAGTCAGGAACGGCGGATTTCGGGCTCTGCGCGCCGCCATAACTGCGGATGTTCTTGAGCGAAAGCTCGTCGACTTGCGTTTGCGCGCCACGAAGCAGCGAACGTGCGACGCCGTAGACCTCAGGATTCTTGGGATAGCCGCTTTCCGCGATCCAGCCGGCGAACTCGTCGCTGTCGAAATGGGCGTAGCCCCCATAGGTGAGTGTCGCAAAAGCGCCATTTTCGAAAGTTAGAAGCGCGGAATACGCACCTTCGACAGGGCGCTTGCTATCCCACGCGCCAGTGAGCGCACGCACGCTTCGGACCATGCCACCGCCGAGCAATCGCGCGATGTCGACATGGTGCGGCGCTTGATTGAGCACAACGCCGCCGCTTTCGGCCGCGAGCTCCTCGGGACGGCGCGGGCGATAGAGAAAATCCGTGAACTGCACCGCGGTGATCATGCGGAGTGCGCCGAATGCGCCACCCGCAATCATTTCGCGCGTGCGCGCGATCGGCGCATCGAAACTGTGCGAATGCCCAACGACAAGCTGAACATTTGCGCGGCGGACGGCTTCGATCATCGCCTGGCACTCGGCAATGCTGAGCGCCATCGGCTTCTCGACCAGCACATGCTTGCCGCGGTTTGCGGCGGCAATCACGTGTTGTACGTGAAACTCGTGCGGCGTTGCGACATAGACCGCGTCAACATTCGGGTCGTCGCAAAGTGCGTCAACCGACACGTAGGAGCGGCCTTTGAATTCGGCCGCAAAGCACGCTCTTGCGTCTTCGCGCGGATCCGCGGCGGCGACGAGCTCAACTTTCGGATGGAAGCCGAGCGATGGCAGCATCAGTACGAATGCGCGGCCCAAGCCTGCGACGCCTATTCTCAACTTCCGTTCGGTCATGAAATTGCGC
>Ga0137452_1000307_pt1 | contig 14486 bp, 14 predicted proteins | sample EasRivERMGT513_2_FD_102312 | JGI IMG/M metagenome (GOLD analysis project Ga0137452, IMG submission 102312) | Soil microbial communities from meander-bound floodplain in the East River, Colorado, USA - East River MetaG ERMGT513_2 | ecosystem: Environmental > Terrestrial > Soil > Floodplain ...
AACTCGTCGAGTCGCAAGAAGGGCGCTGCACGTTTCCGGTGATTGGGAAAAGCGAGCTCCTGATAGGGCGACGGCAATCCCATGTTCAAAAGCGCGAACTCGTCCTCCTGCGGGTTTTGCCAGCCCATCTTCATGTCATCCATGGGGCGCGTGGTCGGGATGAGATAATCGAACCTGGCGAAAAGCCACGCCGACAGATGGAAGTGGCCGGGGCAAATACATTCGTACGTGGTGGGGGCCGTGAGCGCGGGATCACGCGTCAGCAGCTCGTGAAGGAATGTCGTGCCGGACCGCCAATGACCGATGATGAAGATCGGCGGTTCGAGGGTCACTCGCGCGATACTTCGCCCGTAGACAACCCGCTGGACCGCGTTCAGCAGCGAGTTCATGAACGAAAAGATCACTGCCGAAACGAGGATATGTATGCGCCCGACGGACGGCGAGACGGCAAAACGGTTCTTTGCCAGCAAGGCGAACAGTGTCGGCACGTCCATGCCGTTCCAGACACGGCATGCCCACCACGGATAGCGGTTGTGCGTCGAACCCATTCACCAAATCCCAAGAGGCGCGCCGCCACAAACCGCGGAATGCTGGCGCCCCATTCCCCCCTCCTTTAACATAGCGCCCATGCAAAACGCCCCCCAAATAGCCGCTGAAGCGATGCAGCGGGCGCACGCCCTCGCCCAGGCCGGCGATCTTGCGCGGGCGGCCGAAATCTGCCGGAGCGTGCTCGCACGCGCCCCCGCGAATGTCTACGCACTTTTCATGCTGGGCACGATCGAGAGCCAATTCGGCCGTTTCGACGAGGCGGCCGGGCACTTGTCGCAGGCGGCCAAGCTCAGCCCGCAAACCGCGGAAATCCTCGCCTCTCTTGGCAATGTTCTCTTGGAGTTGAAGCGGTACACGGAAGCGATCGACGCGCTCTCCAAGGCGATCAAGCTGCAACCCCAGAACCAAAATGCCCTCATCTATCGCGGCCTTGCGTTGGCTCAGACCGGACGTCGCGAGGATGCGCTCAAGGATTTCGACCGCGTCCTTGCGATGGCGCCACAATCGGTCTTCGCGCACCACAATCGTGCGAATGTTCTTCTTCAGCTGGACCGTCACGAAGACGCGCGCAAGAATGTCGAAGCGGTATTGCGGATCGCCCCCGATCATGTCGCGGCGATCGCCAATTATGCGAACATCCTTTTGCGCGAACAGAAATTCGACGAGTCGCTCAGGGTCGTCGACAAGGCATTGTCGCTCGAAGGCGGCAATGCCGATCTGTGGAACACGCGTGGCGAGGTCCTTCGCCACTTGAAACAGTATGACGCGGCCCATAAGAGCTACGAACGAGCCCTGTCGCTGAACCCTAAGCTCGCGGCGGCAACGCTCAACATCTGCAACGTCTTGATGGAGCAGCAGCGCCTCGAGGAGGCGCTAGCCTCATCGGAGAAGGGCCTTGCCGTCCATCCGGACTACGCGCCGCTGCATCTCATTCGCGGCAACATCCTCTTGCATCTCGGCCGGCGCGAAGACTCGCTCGGGAGCTACGACGCCGCTCTCGCCATCGATCCGGACTATCACGAGGCGCACTACCACCGCGGTTCGACGCTGTTTTTGACCGGTCGCTTCGTAGAAGGCTGGCGGGATTTCGAACACCGCTGGTTCGTTCCGGATTGTGGGTTTGACCGGCCCGCGCTTCGCGCCGCCCAATGGAAGGGGGAAGGGCTGGATGGGCAGAGCATCGTCGTCTATTCCGAGCAGGGACTCGGCGATACGATTCAGTTCGTACGGTTTCTGCCGGAGCTCGCGCGGCGCGGCGGCAAGCTTACCTTCCTGTGTCATCCCAATCTTATGCAGCTGTTCAGGCCGCTCACGGCCGATTTCGAGATGGTTGGTTCGGTCGAAGGGAACTGCCGCTTCGATTTCCAGTGCGCGCTGATGAGCCTACCGCTCCGTATGAACATGCCCATCCCGCGCGCCGAGGCATCCTATCTGTCTGCGGAACCCGATCTGATCGCGCATTGGCGCGAGAAGATCGGGGCGCATGGTTTCAAGATCGGGCTCTGCTGGCAGGGCAATCCGAAGGGCAGGATCGATCAGGGGCGCTCGATACCGCTGGAGAAATATGAGCCGCTCGCGTCGATGCCGGGCGTCCGCCTGATCTCGCTGCAGCGGACGCATGGGCTGGATCAGTTGGGGCACCTGCCGGCGGGAATGACTGTGGAAACGCTTGGCGAGTTCGATACGGGCGACGATGCGTTCGTCGATACCGCGGCCATCATGAAGTGCCTCGACCTCGTCATCACCTCGGACACCGCTATCCCGCATCTCGCGGGCGCGCTCGGGGTGCCGGCGTGGGTCGTGCTGAAACAGGTGCCCGACTGGCGCTGGATGCTCGAACGGAACGACAGTCCGTGGTATCGCTCGCTTCGGCTGTTCCGTCAGCCGGCGCCCGGCGATTGGGACGGCGTGGTTGCCGAAATGACGGATGCGTTGCAAGGACTCATTCGGAGGGGCTCATGATTCCATCTGTGCCGGTTTCCTGGGGCGAGTTGGTGGACAAGATCACCATCCTCGAGATCAAGGCCGAGCTTTTGAGCTCGCAGAGCGCGCGCGAGAACGTCAAACATGAGCTCGTGCGGCTGGTCGCGATCTGGGAGCCGATCGAGCGCGAGAATCGCAACGCCGCAGGTTTGAAAGTGGCGCTCAAACATACAAACAAGACGCTGTGGCAGATCGAGGACCAAATCCGCGAGAAGGAAGCGCAGAAATGCTTCGACGATGAGTTCATCTCACTCGCGCGCGCGGTCTACAAGACGAACGACGAGCGCTCGCGGATCAAAAGGCAGGTCAACACGCTGCTCAAATCCGAGATCATGGAAGAAAAACAGTACTCGGCGTACTGAGACCTGGGGCCTTGACGCCTGGGCCTGCGAATGATCCGGTCAGCGCATGTGGCGGCATATCCCCAAGATCGTTGTGCTCTCGGCCATGGGGCTGATGGTGCTCGTCTTCTACTTCACGCGGAGCGGAGCCCCCTCGGGCGCCCAAGCGCCGAACGTGGTCTACATCAACCAGGGCGTGGGCACCGGCGGCCGCTAGGCCCCTCATTCCCGCCAATGTCGTGCGCGCTAGGGATTTGCTAGAATTACCCCAAGATCGCGCTTCGTGCCGTAGGGAGGACTTCATGGCCGATAACAATGTCCCGCGTCGCAGCTTCTTGAAGGGCGCTGGCGCGGCCGGCACGCTGGCGGCAACAGCGCTGACCGGCGCCCTGCCCCGCACCGCCGAGGCTCAAGCCGCCCCGGCCGCAGCACCCCACCCTGAGCCGATGCTGACGCTTACGGCGACCGAGGCCGCTTTCTTGGGCGCCGCCTATGACACAATCGTCCCCGCCGACGCGCTGTCGCCGTCGGGCACTGATTGCGGGCTCGTCACCTATATCGACCGCCAACTCGCGGGCGCCTGGGGCTCGGGCGCTCGCATGTACCGCAACGGCCCGTTCCTCCCGAGCAAGCCCGATTATGGCTACCAGCTGCCGCTGACCCCGCGCGAATATTTCGCCGCCGGCATCAAGGCGACGAACGCCTGGGCGACGAAGACCTATGGCAAGGAGTTCGACCGTTTATCGCCCGCCGACCGCGCAAAGGCGCTGACCGCGATGGAGCAAGGCCAGGCGCAGTTCGAGGGCTTCGACGCGAAGCTTTTCTTCGAGGCGGTTCTGCAATCGGCGATGGAAGGGTTCTTCGCCGATCCGATCTATGGCGGTAACCGCAACAAGGTCGCGTGGAAGATGGTGGGCTATCCCGGACTGCCGGCGACCTGGGCGGGCAAGGCGCTCGAATATCGCGGCAAGAAGGTGACGATCGAACCGCAGTCCATCGCGGACTTCAGCTGAGGAGCACGAACCCATGGCGACAAAGCTGAAGCAGGTGGACGCCGTAATTGTCGGCATGGGCTGGACCGGCAGCATCATGGCGCGCGAGCTCACCAAAGCGGGACTCAACGTCGTTGGTCTCGAGCGCGGCGAGAACCGCGTGCCCTCCGAGGACTTCACGCTTCCCGGCATCCGCGACGAGTTGAAATACCGGCTGCGTTTCCAGCTGATGCTCGACAACTCGGTCGAGACGCTCGCTATGCGGCACATGCCGAACGAGACCGCGGTGCCCATGCGGCGCTGGGGCGCGTTCCCCTTGGGCGACGGCGTCGGCGGCGCAGGCACGCACTGGAACGGCGTCACATGGCGCACGCTCCCGTCCGAATTGCGCCTGCGCTCGCATCTGACGGAGCGCTATGGTGGCAACGCGATCCCCGCCGATCTGACGATCCAGGATTTCGGCGTCACCTATGATGAGCTCGAGCCGCATTTCGACCGCTTCGAGAAGCTGTGCGGCACGTCGGGAAAAGCCGGCAATTTGCGCGGCCAGGTCCAGGAAGGCGGCAATCCGTTCGAAGGCCCGCGCCAGAACGAATATCCGAATAAGCCGATGATCATGTCGCAGGCGGGACTGATCTTCAGCGAAGCGGCGCAGAAAGTCGGCATGCATCCGTTCCCGACGCCGTCATCGAACAACAGCGCAGCCTACACCAACCCCGAAGGCATGACGCTCGGCGCCTGCCAATATTGCGGCCACTGCGAATATTTCGGCTGTGAGTCCAATTCGAAGGCGAGCCCGAACATCTGCATCATGCCGGTGCTCCGGGCAGACAGCCGCTTCGAGTTGAGAACGCATGCCTATGTGAAGAGCCTCAATTACGACCGGCGCGCGAAGAAGGTCACCGGCGTCACCTATATCAACCGCAACACCGGCGAGGAGATGGAGCAGCCGGCCGACCTCGTCGTGCTCTGCGCCTATCCGTTCAACAACGTGAACCTGCTGCTGACAGCAGGCATCGGTCGCCCCTACGATCCGAACACCGGACGCGGTGTCGTCGGCAAGAACTACTGCCTGCAGACGATGTCGGGCGCGCAGATCTTCGTCGAGGACGAGATCAATCCGTTCATCGGCACGGGCGTGAATCCCGCTGCAGTCGATGACTTCCAGGGCGACAATTTCGATCACTCGGGCTTGGGCTTCTTCGGCGGTGGCTATCTCTATCCGACCGTCTCCGGCGGCCGCCCGATCCAGGTGCGCGCGACACCACCCGGCACGCCTCGCTGGGGCTCGGAATGGAAGAAGGCAACGGCCGAGTGGTACAATCACACCTTCCCGATCAACGCGCACGGCACGAGCTACGCGTGGCGCACGAACTATCTCGATCTCGATCCGACCTATAAGGACGCGATCGGCCGGCCACTGACGCGCATGACGTTCAACTACAGCGACAACGACCGCAAGATGTCGGTATACCTCACCAACAAGGTGATGGAGATCGCGCGCGCGGCGAACGCCAAGGTGATCGGCAATCCCAATCCGCGCACCGGGAATTTCGACAACATCTCCGGCCAATCCTCGCACCACACGGGCGGCGCGATCATGGGCACCGATCCGAGGACGAGCGCGGTCAACCGCTATCTGCAGAACTGGGATGCGAGCAACCTCTTCGTCATGGGCGGCGCGGTGTTCCCACAGAACCCGGGCTACAACCCGACGGGACTCTTGGCGGCGCTCGCCTACTGGTCGGCGGAAGCGATCACGACCAAGTACATCAAGTCGCCCGGCCCTCTTATGCAGGCCTAGAACGGCGTTACGCCACCATCAGGCGGGCGTAGCGTGAATGCAGGTCGGTCGGCATCATGCGGTCGTAGGCACCGAGCGCGCGCGCCGCGAGATCGTATGACCGATAGTTCTCGTGCAGGATGGCAGCGAGCTTGAGGAGCGAGTGCGGCTCCAATCGCTCGAACGCAGGGAAGTCGCGCACATAGACGGCGTCCCCCCAGGCGGTTTGCTGCGACGTTGCTGCGCTCTCGTTCTTGGCGACTTTCGACTTGAAGCTCAACGTGTAATGCTGAATCCGGTGCAGCATGAAGCCCTGAGACCGCAGAAACGAATCGACGTCTGCAAATAGCGGCTGATTCTTGTAGAGCGGTATGAAATCGACCTCGACGTCGACAATGACCGCCGACTTGAGGCATGCCGGCGCGCCCTGGAACACCATGATCTCGCCGCCTTGCACGTCGACCTTGAGAAAGTCGACGCCCGCCGTTTCCGCGATGTCGTCGAGACGCGTGGTTTGAACCTGATGCGTCCTGACAACCTGAAGGGCCTCCGCCAGATATTCGAAATTTCGTGCCATCGCGAGGTCGGGCTCGAAGAGCGATGAGGTGTAGGGAGCCCTGCATTCGTAGAAAGTCCGCAACGAGCCGTCACCAATGAAGTCGGGGAAATACCGATGCTGAGACCGGTTCAGTGCAACGAGCTTTTGGTACTCCGCGGCGACCGGTTCAAAACCAATGACGTCGCACGGCAAGGCGCGGACGAGATTGGCGTAGCGGTCAGCATCCGCCCCGGTCCACATCGCGCCGACATCGACAATCCTGAGCCGCGGTAGGGGTGGCAGAATGGAGGCAATCGACGGCAACGATTCCTCCGGATGCTTTGTTACTTCGCGCGCGTGTAGACGTTCGCGGCCATCGCGGGACCGTCTCGTGATGCAGCGGGATTCGTGTTCCGGAACTCCGTCTCGGTCAGCTTGTCGATGGTGCGCGTCTGCGAGGTGCCCTCCTGGTTGGGGTACGTGCTCGCCGTGATGTTGAAGGTGAGCGTCTTCTTGGCTTCGTCCACCGTGTAGGTGCCGAACAACGCGAGCGTGCCTTGCACGATGGCGCGGTTGTCCGCGTCGGTGCCCGCAAGCCGGTTGTTGGAGGCAATGCGCGGCAATCCGCTCGAGACGTGCACCTGCGAGAAGTGTCCGTCCGCGGTGAAGATCACCTGGCCCTTTGGCTTGTCGCCGAAGGGGAGCGTCTTCGTGCCGTTGCCGGCCGTGATCTCGGCGATCACAAAATCCCAAGTGCCTACGAGCTGCTCGCGCAGGGACTTCGCAGGCTGCGCGGATGCGGCGCCCATTCCGAGCAGTACGGCCAATAGAACAGCGGATGTCCGCGTCACATGCATGGCGATCTCCTCAGTAGCGGTACTGTCCGTCCTCACACTCGCGGGAATTGGGCGCGCCGGTGCGCTCGAGAGCAAAGCACAGTCCCTCCTCCGCGCCCTGCGGATTGACCTGAAAGCCGGCGCGTGCCCGCATCTGGCGCACCTTGCCCATCGCCGCCTGAAGCTGTGGGATCGAGCGCGCCGCACGCGGGCCAAGGCTGCCCAGCGACAGCGCAGCGTAGTGCACGACAAAGATCTCCTCGCTGCTCAGAAGCGCGGTCAGCGCGGTGATGGTCGCGTCGTTGACGGAGGCGGGCTGGAGCTGCGAGACGACATTGGGGAGTTCCTGCGCGGCAATGTAACGGTCGCCAAGAATCTGCGAGGTCTTGATCGTGTTGATCAGCTCAGTCACACGCGCCGCCGACGGAGGCGTCTGGGCGAGCGCAAGGCCTGCCAGCAGCACGCTGCTCAACGCCAAAGGTGCGATTATCGTCACACAAACTCGCTTCATCGCCGTCCCCATCTCTTCTCTGCTAATTTGCTCAAGACGGGCGCGGTTGTCGATCACGACAGTTGAACTTTGCGCGAGGTGATGGCTTTGCCAAAGCCCAGGACCAGCAGGGCCGCCAGGACGAGCCCGCAGCCCAGCGCTGCCATGGCGGCGGCGTAGTCGCCCGTCGCGCCGCGAGGAACGGCACGAGCCGCCATGCGCACTTCACGAACACCTGATCGCTCCCGTTCATGGCGGCGAGCCTAGCACGCCGACGCTTCCGGGTTCCTATCCCGCGGTCGTGGAGCACCTCGATGCGTTACATCGCATCCGGCTATTCGATTGACGCGCAAACAGGCCCGCGAACATCGCGGGCCTGTCTTGCGTTATGCGGTCAGCCCTTCGCCGCGGGAAGCTTTTCCGCTTGGGCCTTCGTCATCCGGGTCAAGAGGATGTTCCGGTCCGGAATATAGGTGAGATTCTTGGCGGCCATCGAGACGATGTGGCCGTCAATGTCCACGTGAATCGCCGTGGGCGCACCCGTCTCGCCGGTTACGACGGACTTCACCGGCCCGAAGGTGTGTCCTTGATGGTCGTCGACCTTGGCGTTCGCAAGCGTGCTGACCGGATTGCTGACCTTGTTGAGCGGCATGGCCGCGTTCATTTCTTTCTGGGTCAACGTGTCGGTCGGACCGGCAGGCACTTGTGCCTGCGTCGTTGCCTTGGGGGCGGTGGTTCCGGCCGTCGAACTGGAATACCCGGCCGCGACGGCACTACCGGCAAGCGCCAGAGCGGCTGTGACAGTGAGCACAAAAAGTCTGGGGGTCATGTCCTTCTCCTGTGCGAAGTCTTGCTTCGCGATGACGCTCCCCCGCGCCGCCAAAGAAACGAGTTCACAGGAAACGCCGTTCCAGCATGTCCAGATGTTCATGCGGCGTTAAGCCTTGGCGCCCGCTTGCGCGGCGTCGGGTCGATGCAAGCCGCCCCGGACGCGAGCGAGCAGCAGCACGCTGATTGCGCCGCATACGGCCGGAATCGCGAAAATCAGGAACACCGGCTGGACCGCCATAGTGGCGAGCAGGATTCCGCCGACATACGGCCCGATGGCGCCGACCAGCCGTCCGAAGCTCGACGCCCACGACACGCCGGTGGCGCGGATCTCGGTCGGATAAAGCGTCGTCGCAAACGCGTTCAGCGTGTTGTTGGCGCCGACAAGACAGAAGCCCATGCCCGCGACGGCGCCGACGAGCAGGATTGCCTCCGGCCCGAGCGAGCCTGTTGCTGCGATGAAGAACGAAAGCCCGAGAAAAGCGAGAACGATCACCTTCGGATAGCCGAACTTGTCGGCGAGATAGCCGAGGCACCACACGCCCGCGATGCCGCCGAACTGGAACAGCGTCGTCACGCGTAGCGCCTGGGGCTGAGAGAGCCCCGCGCCATACAGCACGATCGGCAAGAAAGCGATCAGCGTGTTGAGCGAGGCGAGACTCACAAGGAAGGCGAACCACAGAAGCATCGTGGTCGTTGCGTGTCCGCGCGAGAAGAGCAAAGCAGGACTAGCCTTCTTCTTCTGCGGCTCCGCGGAAAGCACGAACTCGGTTTCGGGAGAAAACGCGAGCTTCGGATTCATGAGCTTTAAAATGCGCGCGATCTCGTCCGACTTGCCCCCTCGCGCGGCCAGGTAGCGAACCGATTCGGGCAGCATCAGCACGAGCGCGAGCGCGAGGACGAGAGGCAATACGCCGCCGACGAAGAAAATTCCTTGCCAACCGAAGTAGGGCACCAGCTCGGCCTGCAGCAGCCCGCCCGAAGCGGCGCCGATCGCAAAGCCCCACGCCATTGCGGCGATCATTCGCGCGCGGATGCGCGGCGGCGCAAACTCGTTGACCATGACGAAGGTCAAAGGCAGGGCCGCGCCGAGACCGAACCCCGTGAGCGGACGCACGATCATCAGCTCATCGACGTTGCTGACGAGCACCGTGCAGAGGCTCAAGAGGCCGAACACCGTCACCGAGGCGATGATGATCCTCTTGCGGCCGAAGATGTCGGCGAGAAATCCCATGCAGATCGAGCCGATGCCTGTCCCGATCGCGCCCAGACTGACCACGGTACCGAGACCTTGCGGGCCCAAGCCCCACGCATCGCGTAGCGCCGGTCCGGCAAAGGCGAGCGCTTGGGTGTCGAAGCCATCCAAGAACTGGATCAAGAGGCACAGCACGATGATGCGGACGTGAAACGGTCCGAAGGGCTGGCTCGCGATGATCTCGGCGACGTCGACGGTCTTGGACATTCGAGACTGCTCAGCGGGAGGTGAGACCGTAGCGGCGGGAGACGATGAAGAACAGCGTGGACACGCAGGTCATGATCGCGGTCCAGAGGATGCCGAGTGCGGCAAGCTCGGGCGCAACCCCGTTCTGCCACATGTCGAACATCGCGACCGCCACAACCTGAGACTGCGGGCCGGCGAGCAGGATCGGCACCGACACGGACTTGGACGCGACCAGGAAGATAAACAGCCAGCACGTCACGACGGCAGGGGCGACCAGCGGGATCACGATGCGGATGAAGGTCACAAGGCCGCGCGCGCCCGAAAGCGCCGAGGCTTCCTCCAGCTCGCGGTGAATCTGAAGCACGCCGGCGTAGCTATAGCGCATGCCGAACGGCATGAATTGCACCATGGAGGCGATGATGATCGAAAGCAGGGTGCCGTAGAGCGCGAGCGGCATGTTGAGCACAAACTGGAGGAACGCGACCGCGAGCACGATCGCGGGAAAGACAAGCGGCGCGCTTGCGAGCTGATCGAGTATCCACGCGCCGGGAGCTCGCCGCACCGCAAGCCAGGCGGCGAGCGTAGTGAAGCCGGAGACGAGAGTCGCGGTCGAGAAAGCGAGGATGAAGGTGTTCATGATCGCCGAGGTGAACGACGTTTGAAAGATCACCGTGCCGAAATTGGCGTTGCTGAAGCGTTCGACCGCAGCGAGATTGATGCCGTCGTAATACGGCACGAGCGACACCCACAGCGTGATGCCGATGGGAAAGCCGATCAGCAGAAGGAACAGTGCGATCAGCACGCCCACGGCAAGGATCTTCCAGCGGCCGATGGCGATCACGCGCGGGCGGAAGCCCTTGCCGCTGATGGTCTGATACCGCTCGGCGTTGCGCGAGAAGCTGCTGTAGAGATAGAGCAGGAAGCCCGTGATGATCAGCATGATCACCGCGAATGCGGACGCCTCGCCATAGTTGGGCGGGATCTCCAGCATGGTCTGATAGATGTCGCTCGTGAGCACGCGGACGCGGCCCGGAAGACCGACGAGCGCGGGCGTCTCGAACGCCTCGAAGGCGCGGATGAAGATCAGGATCAGAAGCGCCGCGATGGCGGGCGTCACCAGCTTGAAGGTGACGCGGCGGAACGTGGTGCCGAGGCCCGCTCCCGACATCATCGACGCCTCTTCGAACGCGGCATCGGTGGAGCGGAAGACGGCCGAGAGCAGCAGGAAGCACAGCGGCGAGTACTCGATGCCCTGCACCGTGATCATGCCGGCCAGCGTGTAGACGTTGAGCACGGGATCGGGCGAACCGGTGATCCACATCAGGATCTGATTGACGGGACCTGTCCTGCCGAGAAGGAGCAGGAAGGAGATCGTGTAAAGCACGCTCGGGATGCCGAGCGAGACGATGGAGACGACGACCATGATGCCGCGCAACGGCGTGTCGGTGCGTTCGACGATCCAGGCCTGGATACCGCCCAGCGTGAGTGCGACCACGGCGGAGCCCAGCGCGTAAAGAGCGGAGTTGAGCGCAAGCGAGAGGAATTCGTCGTTCTCGACGATGCCACTGTAGTAGCGCAGCGTGAGCGCGCCGAAGGAACCGTCGAAGTTTGTCTCATGCAGGCTCGAGCGGATGAGGTAGATCACCGGCGGAACGATGATGAGCAGGAGGATGAGGATGAGCCCGATCACCAACGGCGAGTAACGGACGCGGCGGACGATTGCTCCAGAGGCGCGGTCGGTCATGAGACGATCGCAAATTGGGGAATGGTTTGGTCGCCGCGGTCTTCGAAGACGACGCGGACCAGAACGTCGCAGCGGATATCGTCGGACGACGCGCCGACGATATTGGCCAGCAGGCGCGGTCCCTCATCGAGCTCAACGATGGCGACTGTATAGGGCACATCGGATTCAAAAGCGGGATGATAGACGCGGTGGAAGACGACAAAGCTGTAGATGCGCCCCAAGCCTGCGCTCTCAACCCACGTGAAATCCGAACTCAGGCAATGCACGCAACGGCGCGAAGGCGGAAACCAGAAGCGGCCGCAGGACTTGCACCGCGGCAACAGCAATTTGTGTGCTTTCGCGCCCTCCCAGAACGGCGCCGATTCCGGAGACGGCTTCGGCTGGGGTTTCAGCTCGCCCATCACGCACGCCCCAGAATGAGCGTGGAGTGGCACACCTGATTGCCGCCATGCCCCGATATGAGCGCGAGCTCCGCGTCCTTGACCTGGCGGTCGGCCGGATAGATGCGCTGGAGCTGGCGCACGCCTTCGACGATCTGAAGCATCCCCTCGACATGGGCCTCGGAAAGCTGACCGCCCGAGGTGTTTGTCGGGAGCCGGCCGCCCAAGCGCAGTGCCCCCGATTGCACGAACGGACCACCCTCGCCCTTCTTGCAGAAACCGTAATCCTCGAGCTGCACGACGACCATATAGGTGAAACAGTCGTAGAGCTGCGCGGTGCTGACGTCCTTTGGTCCAAGACCGGCCATGCGATAGGCGATCTCACCGCTCTCCTGAGCCGCGGTGCGGATCATGTTGTCATCGGCGAACCAGCCGGTGAGCTTGTTGAAGCTGCCGAAGCCACGGATCAGCACGGGCGGTGCGCGCAGATCTCGCGCGCGTTCGGACGATGTGACGATGACGGCCCCTGCCCCATCGCTGCGGAGCGAACAGTCGTAGAGCCCAAACGGCGAGACGATGAGCCGCGCCTTGAAGTACTCCTCGCGCGTCAGCGGCTTCTTCATCTGCGCATCGGGGTTCTTCAGCGCGTGCTCTCGGCAGGCGATCGCCACGTCCGCGAACTGCTCGCGCGTGGTGCCGAACTCGTGCATGTGCCGCTGCGCGCCGAAGGCATGCGCCGCGGGCGCGCCGAAATAGCCGTATTCGGGGCCGAATTCCTGCGCGTATTGGCTTTCGGGGCGCGTGCGCTGCTTGACGCGCGTTTCCTCGGAGCGATGCGTGCGCGACCACGCATCGCGGCCGTAGCCGCAGACGACAGTGGTCGCGAGGCCCGCCTCGATCGCCATCGCGGCGAGCATCACCGAGAGGATCTGGCTCGCGCCGCCATTGTCGAGCGAGGTCGAGAAGCGGACGTTCAGCCCGAGCCGTTCGCCGACGAGTTGATGGTGTGAATAGGATTCATCGGGACCGCGGCAGATGATGCCGTCGACGTCCTTCGGCGTGAGGCCCGCATCGTCGAGCGCATTCGCGATCGCTTCGATGGTGAGATCGAGGCTGGACACGCCCGGCACCTGCCCGAGTCGGCTGTTCCCCGCGCCGACGATGGCGCAGCGATCCCTGAGCGAACGATCGGCAGCGATCATTTCGCGGCGTCCTTGAGTCGGCCGATGCGCGCGAGAATCTCGTCCGTGTGCTGACCATAATCGGGCGCGCAGGCGACGATCTCGGCCGGCGTTTCGCTCAACGTGACGCCGCCGCCCACGAGCGAGACGTGGCCGAGCTTCTTGTGCGGCACCTGGCGGATCAAGCCGAGATGGGCGACCTGAGGATCGGCGAAGACCTCGCCCAGCGTGTAGATGGGCGCGCTCGGGACATCGTTCTCCTCGAGCTTCTTGAGCCAGACGTCGCGCGGCTGCGTGCGGAAGATGGCGGCCAGCAGACCGTGCAGCACGCGATAATTCTCCTGCCGATCGCGCTTGGTCCGGAAGCGGGCGTCGTCCTGCCACTCCGGGTGGCCGGTGACAGTGGTGAGCCCGCGCCAGAATTTCGTCGGCGAGGAGAGATGGATGACGAAGCCTTTGCCGTCCAAATCGAGGAAGGCGTAGACCTGGGCCGAGCGGGCGCGCGTTTCGCGCGACGGCGTCTTGCCGGTTTCGAAAAACCGCGCGGCGTTCTCGCCGAGGAAGGCGACGGTGGCCGAGAGCAGGGAGGTTTCGACGCGCTGGCCGCGCCCCGTGCGCTCGCGCGCCATCAGCGCGCCCAGGATCCCGTAAGCGGCCATCATGCCGGTCAAGTGATCCGAGAGCGATATCCCCATCGGCTCAGGGTCATCGAGATTGGTGAGCACGCTCAAGAGGCCGCTCATCGCCTGTCCGACTGTGTCGTAGCCCGCGCGCGAAGCATAGGGCCCCGTCGGGCCGAAGCCGGTGACGGAGGCGTAGATCAGTCGTGGGTTGGCCTGCACGAGCGTTTCGTAGCCGAGGCCGAGACGGTCCATTGTGCCGGCGCGGAAATTCTCGATCAGCACGTCGGCACTTTCGGCAAGGGCGCGCGCGGCGGACAAACCGTCTTTAGTCTTGAGGTCGAGCACGACGCTCTTTTTGTTGCGATTGACCGAGCCGAAGGTGGCGCTGTAGTCGGCGGCACCCCAACCGCGGAACGGATCGCCGCCGTCGGGCGGCTCGATCTTGATCACCTCGGCGCCGAGATCGGCGAGCATCATGCCGGCATAGGGCCCGCTGACATAGCTCGCGAACTCGAGCACGGTGACGCCGCCGAGCGCCTTCATAAGACCAGCCCTTGGGGGCGGTGTTGGACGCGACCACTAATCGACACGTGGGGGCCCCTCTGCAAGCGTTTGATCATGCGCGATAATTCTCGTTTGCAATAGTTTGCTCGCTCGATTTTCGCGTTTTTTTCGGCGCGACCCGGTGAACGAGCCGAGCGGCGCATCGAACCCGCAGACGAAGACCAGGAGGAAGTGACGAAAAAGGCAGGCGGTTTGCAGGCGAAAAGCAGGTGG
>Ga0137452_1000309_pt1 | contig 14481 bp, 11 predicted proteins | sample EasRivERMGT513_2_FD_102312 | JGI IMG/M metagenome (GOLD analysis project Ga0137452, IMG submission 102312) | Soil microbial communities from meander-bound floodplain in the East River, Colorado, USA - East River MetaG ERMGT513_2 | ecosystem: Environmental > Terrestrial > Soil > Floodplain ...
AAACCACGGACCTGCCGACAAAGTTCGCGCGCATCGTCGTGACCGACGATCGGGGACGCTATGTCGTCCCGGACCTGCCGGCCGCGAATTATCAGGTCTGGGTGCGCGGATACGGGCTCGTCGACTCGCCAAAGCTGCGCGCCAAGCCTGGTCAACAGCTCAACATGGCGTCAGTCCCGGCGCCGAATGACGCGGCGGCTGCGCACTATTACCCGGCGATCTACTGGTACTCGATGATGAAGATTCCCGCGCAGGATCAGTTCGGTCCGAACGCGAAGAGTGGCATTCCCGCGAACCTCACGCAGATCGACTGGCTGAAGCAGGTGAAGAACATCGGCTGTGTGGGATGCCATCAGCTCGGCCAGGAAGCGACGCGCACGATCCCGGCGCAATTCGGCGCCTTCAAGTCGGGCCGGGAAGCCTGGATGCGGCGCGTCCAATCCGGCCAGGCCGCCGAGTTCATGGTCAATCCGCTCGCAGGCGACTTCGCCGGAGTGCCGTTTACTTATCTCGGTGATTGGACCGATCGCGTCGCGAAAGGCGAGCTGCCGAAGGCCAAGCCGCCGCGCCCGCAAGGCGTCGAGCGCAACATCGTCGTGACGTCATGGGAGTGGTCGACTTCGACGAGATATCTGCATGACTTGATCTCGTCCGATAAGCGCAACCCGACGGTGAACGCGTACGGGCCGCTCTACGGCTCGCCCGAATATTCCACCGACAATATGCCGATCCTCGACCCTAAGACGAACAAGGCCACCGTCTTCAAGATGCCGGTGCGCGATTCCAACATGCCGGAGTCGCTCGGCCCCGATCACGCGGCCGCCATCGCACCGAATCAGCCCTCGGCGTATTGGGGCAACGAAAAGCTCTGGGACACCAAAGCCAACAATCACAATTCCATGTTCGGCAAGGACGGCCGGATATGGCTTACCGCAAGCGTGCGCGTGGTCGACAATCCCGCGTTCTGCAAGGCGGGCTCCGCGCATCCTTCGGCAAAGGTGTTCCCGCTCGAGAAAAGCCCGCGCCAGGTCGCGGTGCTCGACCCGAAGACGATGAAGTACGATTTCATCGACACGTGCTTCGCCACGCATCATCCGCAATTCGGTTATGACGCGGACAATACGCTGTGGCTCTCGGGCACGGGTCCGGTCGCGGGCTGGGTGAACACGAAGGTCTGGGACCAGACGCACGACGCGCAGAAGGCGCAAGGGTGGTCGCCCTTCATTCTCGACACGAACGGCAACGGCAAGCGCGACGCCTATGTCGAACCCGGCCAACCCAACGATCCGGCCAAGGATCGGCGCATCGTTCCCGGCGGCGATGGGCCTTATGCGGTGATGCCGCATCCGACCGACGGCAGCATCTGGTACGCCGTCGGCGTGTTCGGCCCGTCTGCGGGCTTCGCCCGCTTCGACCCGAAGACGCAGCTGACGGAGGTCTACAACGTGCCGATGCCGGCGTTCGGCATCCGCGGCGGCGACATCGACAAGAACGGCGTGCTGTGGGGCTCGGCGTCGAGCGGCCATCTCGTCAGCTTCGATCGCCGCAAGTGCAAGGCGCCGCTGAACGGTCCCAACGCGACCGGCAATCACTGCCCCGAGGGTTGGGCCCGGTATCAGTACCCCGGTCCGGGCTTTGACGGCTTGGGCGAGAACAGCGCCGAGTCGAGCTATTACACCTGGGTCGACCAGCACAACGTGTTCGGGCTCGGCGAGAACATTCCGATGTCGACGGCGAATCTGAATGACGGCTTCGTCGCGCTCAAGGACGGCAAGTTCGTCATGATCCGCATTCCCTATCCGATGGGATTCTACGCCAAGGGCCTCGACGGACGGATCGATGATCCGCGCGCCGGGTGGAAAGGCCGCGGCCTGTGGAGCACGAACGGCGACCGCACGCCGTGGCTGATGGAGACAGGCAAAGGCTCGTCGCCGCGCGCGGTGCATATCCAGATCCGTCCCGATCCTCTGGCGCACTGATCGCTCCCGCGCACTGCTTCCCCGACATAAGCGAACTGGGGAACACGCAAGCGACCAACCGCGCCGGCCTTTGTCGTCGACGTCAGACTTTGGTCCGACTGCCGCAACCTGTCCGACACCCCTAGTTTGCCCAGAGGCGGGGCTCGGACGCTCTTGAGAGAGCGGCAAAGGAGACGTCTCCATGGCCATAGGAAAGCCTGTTCTTGGCAGTCCAGCGCGGCTCATGCTGTTGGCTGCAATGGTCGCCGCGACGCCGCTTCTCGCGCGCTGTGCGGCGGGCCCTTACGAGCCCCCAGCCGCAGCAACCGTGCAATGCGAGCAGAATGATGGCGCCTTCGCGCAGCGACTGGTCATGCCCAACGTCCCGCCTGGGTTGATGTGCCTCGAAGAAGTGGACAGGGTGAACGATGCGCTGTTCAACAGGGTGATTTTCGATGCCGATGGTTACAAGGTCGGCCGCTTCCGTCGCATCGAGACGAAAGCGCCTGGCGATGTCGTGGCCGTCGTCAGGTTAAGCCCATCGCTGCGCACGATTGCGATGCTGACGGATCATCTCCGCTTCGATCCCGCAAGAGGCGTGATCATCGCCGACCTGACGAATCGGGAGATCGATCTCATTCCGACCGGCTTTCCGTACGGGTGACTTGAGCCTCGTTCCGGCTGTACGGCGGAAGTGCTCGTGCGCGGCGACCTTTCGTGAGAGGACGCCGCGCAGGCACGCGCGAGGCGTCAGTTGACGCGGCTAAAGGGGCGATTGATGCTCGCGACGGACCCAAGGTCCGTACTCACGCCATCGACAAAGCAGGTGTTCCGGGCCACGGTCTGATGGCGGAATGCAATCCGGTCATTCGGGCCAAGGCACGCCTGATTGGTCGGGCTGTAGAAGCTGACACGCGATGGCGTGGTCATGAGCCCGTGACAAGCGCCGCGGAGCCGCACAACGTATGTGCGATTGGCCTGATCGTTGACGATGAGGGTCCGGTCATCGATCGCGCTCGAGGCGAAAATCTGATTCCTTTGCAGACAAGGACCATTTGCCTGCGCAAACGCCGCGGTCGCCAGCATAGTGCTCGCGAGGGCAGCGCTACCAACGATGAGTTTGATCATCGGCGTCCTCCAGCTCTCTCCCTCCATGGGAGCGCTGGAGCGTCACATTCCTCTCTGCATCGGTGCCATCGGACATACGACCTACGACCGGAATCTTGGCCGCTGCCCCGCCGTAAGGGCTGGTCCCGCCAGCCACGAACTGTAGAGTGCGAGCCACGGCTTGAGCGGAGGATCAAATGGCCATTCGGATAATGCCGGCAGTCGTCATCACGGCGGCGCTGCTGGTTGCGGGCTGCGGACAAGGCGCGCAGACGGCCGCCAAAGGCCCCGCTCAGGTCGACGGCGTGCGCATCGTCAATGCCGACTCCGAACCCGGCATGTGGATGAGCGTCGGGCGGACCTACAGCGAGCAGCGCTTCAGCCCGCTGAAGCAGATCAACGACACCAACGCAGGCCAGCTCGGCCTTACGTGGTCGTTCGATCTCGACACCGCCCGCGGCCAGGAAGCGACGCCGCTCGTCGTCGATGGCGTCATGTACTTCTCGACCGCCTGGAGCATGGTGAAGGCGCTCGATGCGAAGACCGGTCGCGCCATCTGGCAATACGATCCGAAAGTGCCGCGCGAATACGGCGTGAAGGTCTGCTGCGACGTGGTCAATCGCGGCGTCGCGGTATGGAACGGCAAGGTCTATGTCGGCACGCTCGACGGGCGGCTGATCGCGCTCGATGCAAGCAATGGCCAGCCGGTGTGGAGCGTGCAGACCACCGACACCACCAAGCCCTACGCGATCACGGGTGCGCCGCGCGTCGCCAAGGGCAAGGTCTTTATCGGCAATGGGGGCGCCGAGTTCGGCGTTCGCGGTTACATCTCGGCCTATGACGCGGAATCGGGCGACATGGTCTGGCGGTTCTACACGGTGCCTGGCGCCACTGGGCAACCCGACAACGCAGCCTCCGACAAGATGCTCGCGGAGAAGGCGGCCTCGACATGGGGCGACGGCGGCCTCGTGTTGGGCGGCGGCGGCACGGTGTGGGACGCGATCGTCTATGATCCCGAATTCGATCTGCTCTATTTCGGCACCGGCAACGCCTCGCCGTGGACGCAAGGCTATCGCGGCAAGATCGGCGACAATCTGTTCCTCGCCTCCATCGTCGCCGTGAAGCCGGACACCGGCGAGTATGTCTGGCACTACCAGGAAGTGCCGGGTGATGAATGGGACTTCACTTCGGTGCAGCCGATCATCCTCGCCGACCTTCCGATCAACGGCGAAACGCGCAAAGTGCTGTTGCACGCGCCGAAGAACGGCTTCTTCTATGTGCTCGACCGTGAGACGGGCGAGTTGATCTCTGCCGATCCGTTCGCGCCTGTCACTTGGGCGAGTTCGGTCGACAAGGAAACTGGCCGGCCGGTCGAGCATCCCGAGGCGCGCTATTCGCAAACGGGCAAGCCTTGGCGCGGCACGCCCGGACCGCAGGGCGCGCACAATTGGAACCCGATGGCGTTCAGCCCCGACACCGGCCTCGTCTACATTCCGGTGAATGTGCTCACGTCGACCTATGTCCAGGCCGCGACGTTCGGAGAACGGGCTATGGGCTTCAACACCGGCCTCGACCGGGGCGCGAATGCCACGAGCGGTCTCGCGGCCGTGCAAGCGGCAATGGATGGCGCCAGCTCGCATCTACTCGCCTGGGATCCGGTCAATCGGAAAGAAGCATGGCGGGTCGAACATCCCGGCCCCGGCAATGGCGGCGTCCTTGCGACGGCCGGAAATCTCGTCCTGCAGGGCACGTTTGGCGGCAACTTCGTCATCTATCGCGCGGATACCGGAGAGAAGCTGTGGTCCACGCCGGTGCAGACCTCGGTGATCGCGGCGCCGATGAGCTACGAGATCGACGGCGAGCAATATGTGGCGGTGCTGGTCGGCACAGGCGGGGCTTTCGGGCTGACACAGGGCGCGCCCTCGCTGAAATCGGGGCCAATGCGGAATATCAGCCGGATGCTGGCGTTCAAGCTCGGCGGAACGGCAACGCTGGTCGAGCCCGCCCCTGTCGCGCGCGCCATCGACCCGCCGCCGCTGACCGCGACTGCGGCGGTCGTCGCCGACGGATCCCGTCTGTATACGGAAAATTGCGGCGTGTGCCACGGCGCCGCTGCGATCTCGGTCGGTATCGTGCCCGATCTGCGCTCGTCGCCATACCTCTCCGACGACGACTATTTCGACATCGTGCTTAACGGCACGCTGAAGGAGCGCGGCATGGTGTCGTTTGCGCCGATGATCAACCGCGCGCAGGCGGCGGCGATCCGCTCTTACGTCATCTCGCAGGCGCACGACACGAAAACGGTACGATCGGCAGGCCCCTGAGTCAGTCGCCAAACGGATCGGCGGGAGGCGTTGTTTCGAAATCCACGACGATGGTCTTGAGCTCGGTGAAGCCATGCAGCGCCTCGAGCCCGTTCTCGCGCCCGATGCCCGAGAGCTTGTAGCCGCCATAGGGCAGCATCCAGTGCGTCGAGCGGAACGTGTTCACCGTGACAAGTCCCGCTTCCAGCCGGCCCGCCACGCGGTGCGCGCGCGATACATCCGACGTCCACAACCCGGCCACCAGCCCATACTCGACATCGTTCGCGAGCCGCACGACTTCTTCCTCGGTATCGAATGGAATCGCGGCGAGCACGGGGCCGAAGATCTCCTCCTGCGCAAGCCGCGAGCGGTTGTCGACGTCGGCGAACACGGTGGGCTCAATGTAGTAGCCGCGGTCGAAGCCCTTCGGCCGGCCGCCGCCGGCCATCAGCCGCGCGCCTTCTTGTCTGCCGAGCGCGATATAGCTTTCGGTCTTCTTGAGCTGCTCGGCGGATGTCTGCGGCCCGATATGCGTCTTCTTGTCCAGCGGCGCGCCGATGCGGATGCGCCGTGAGCGCGCGGCCACCTTCTCGACGAACTGTTCGTAGATCGAGCGCTGCACGAACAGTCGCGAACCGAGCGAGCACGATTGCCCTGTCGAGCGGAACGCGGAATGCACAGCCACCGTCAGCGCGCGCTCGATATCGGCATCGGCGAAGATGATGTGCGGCGACTTGCCCCCGCACTCGAAGGTGCAGCGCTTCAGGTTCACCGACGCAAGCGCCATGATCTTCTGCGCCGTGGCGTAGCTGCCCGTGAACGACATCTTGTTGACGCCCGTGTGCTTCGCGAGCGCTGCACCTGCGGTCGCCCCATAACCCGGAACGACATTGAACACACCGGCGGGGAAGCCTGCCTCCTGCACGAGCTTCGCGATCTCGAGCGCGGTGACCGGCGTCTGCTCGGCCGGCTTCAGCACCATCGCGTTGCCGGCGGCGAGCGCAGGCCCGATCTTCCACGCATAGAGCAGGATCGGCGAGTTCCACGGCAGGATGGCGCCCACAACGCCCACCGGCTCGCGCCGCGTATACGCCAGCGCATCGGGCTTGAACGGGATCTGCTCGCCCTGGATCTTGTCGGCCGCACCGGCGAAGTAAGTCAGCCAATCGACCGCACGCTGGACCTCGTTGATCGTGTCGCGCAGCGGCTTGCCGTTGTCTTTGGTTTCGAGCTCGGCGAGCTTCGCCGTGTCGCGGCGGATGAGCTCGGCGAGCTTGTAGAGCAGCAGCCCACGCTGCGTGGCCGTGATCTTGTTGCGCCACGGGCCCTGCATCGCTGCCTTGGCCGCGGCGACGGCGTTGTCGATATCGGTGTCGTCGGCTTCCGCCACCTCCGCCCACACCGTCTCCGTCGCCGGATCGATCGAGGGGATCGCCCGCGCCGAATGGGGCGGAACCCACTCGCCGCCGATAAAGAGACGGTCATAGCTTCTCTCGGACATGGCACCTCCGGCGGGCTTTACAGATGAGCTGTTGGATATCACAACTCTCACCCGATTGGAGCGGAGCAGCGAATGGCTGAAGCGGCGCGAACCGATGCCACATGGCACGAGGCGGTGATCCGCGCGCTCAAGGACAACAATGTCCGGCTGGTCGTCTATGTCCCCGACAACGCGCTGAAGCCCTTGATCGCGGCCGTCCACGAGGACGAGTTCTTCACCGCTTTTGTCTGCGCGCGCGAGGAAGAGGCGGTCGGCATCGTCTGCGGCGCGGCGATGGCGGGCTTGAAGGGCATCGTCCTGATGCAGACAAGCGGCTTCGCAACGCTTGCGAACGTGCTGGCCTCGCTCGCGGTGGCAGCACAAATTCCTGCGGTGCTGATGGTGAGCGAGCGCGGCACGCTCGGCGACTTCCAGCCGGGCCAGGCGATTGTCTGCCGCACCATGCGTCCGATCCTGCAGTCGCTCGGCATGGAGCATCACACGATGACGCGGCTCGAAGACGCGCATTTCATGGTCGATCGTACGATCCGCCAAGCGCACCTAACCCAGATGCCGGCGGCGCTCATCCTCTCGCCGCTGCTGACTGCCAACCGTGCGAAGGCGTGAGGCGGTCATGATCACCCGGACCAACAGCAAGGTGATGAACCGCCTCGACCTCACCAAGCGCCTCGTCGCAAAGCTGAAGCACGAGGAAGCCGTCATCGGCGGGATCGGCAATGCCAACTTCGATCTCTACACGGCGGGAAGGCGTCCGCAGAATTTCTACATGCTCGGCAGCATGGGGCTTGCCGCGCCGATCGCGCTCGGTGTCGCGCTGGCACAGCCCAAGCGCCGCGTGTTCGCGCTCGAAGGCGACGGCTCGCTGCTGATGCAGATGGGCTCGCTCGCCACCATCGCGATGGTTGCCCCACGCAATCTTGCGATCGTCGTGTGGGACAACGGCATGTATCAGATCACCGGCGCGCAGAAGACGGCGACGGCCGAGATCGCCGATCTTGTCGCGATGGCGCGCGGTGCCGGCATCGCGCAAAGCGCCTGGGCGAAGGACGCAGACGATTTCGAGCGCATGATCGACGAGGCGCTGAAGAACGACGGCCCGTGGTTCATCGGCGCGCGCACCGATGCCGAAACGCCCAAGATCCAGACACCGCGCGAACCCGTCGTCATCAAGGACGCCTTCATGCGCGGATTGGGGGGCAAACAGTCCTAGAAGCATGGGGGCGGATCTGGAGTATCAACTATGCCTCAAGAAACGCTGTGGCCGCCGCTTCCCTACGATGCGTGGAAAGACACCTGCTCCCATCTGCATCTGATGTCGCAGATCGTGGGCAAGGTCAGGCTCGCGCAGACGCCATGGGTCAATCACTCGTGGCACGTGTCGCTCTATCTCACGCCGCGAGGCTTGACGACCGGCCCGATCCCGCACGGCAACCGCATCTTCGACATCGCGTTCGACTTCTTCACGCACGAACTCAGCATCCGCACGTCCGACGGCGGTCAACGCAGTCTGAAGCTGCAGCCGCAATCGATCGCCGCATTCCATAAGAGTGTGATGGATGCGCTCAGCGTGCTGAACGTGCCGGTCGAGATCAACGATCAGCCGAACGAGATTCCGAACGCGATACGCTTCACGAAAGACGACGTCGTCCGTCCTTACGATGACGCTTACGTCCACAGTTTCTGGCGCGCCCTGGTCCAAGCCGATCGCCTTTTCGAGCGCTTCCGCACGAGCTTTCTCGGTAAGGTCAGTCCCGTGCACCTCTTCTGGGGCGGGCTTGATCTTGCGGTGACACGCTTCTCGGGACGAAGCGCGCCACCACACCCAGGTGGCATCCCCGCGCTTCCGGACTCCGTCACGCGCGAAGCCTACTCGCACGAAGTCAGCAGCGCCGGCTTCTGGCCGGGCGGCCAAGGCGTCGACGCCGCGTTCTACTCGTATGCCTATCCGGAGCCGCGGGGCTATCGCGATACGACGGTCCGTCCGAACGCAGCTTACTTCCACAAAGACCTCGGCGAGTTCATTCTGCCCTATGAGAGTGTGCGCGCCGCGAATGATCCTGATCGGATGCTGCTCGACTTTCTCTATTCGACCTACGAAGCGGCGGCGATCACCGGAAAATGGGATCGCGCCCACCTTGAGTGCCGCGAAGGCAAGCTACGCATTCCCCGCCCTGTCGGCTAACAGACGCTGCAACGGCGCCTCTAATTCTTGCCTCTTGACATGCAACTAAATGGTTGCATATTAGCGCCATGAGCATGGATGCAGTGTTCCGGGCGTTGGCGGACAAGAGCCGCCGGAGACTGCTGGATCGGCTTCGTGCTCGGAATGGGCAGACTTTGGGCGAGATGTGCGAAGGACTCGACATGACGCGACAGGCGGTCACGAAACACCTGACGATCCTCGAAGAGGCCAATCTCATCGCTACGGAAAAGCGTGGGCGCGAGAAACTGCACTACCTCAATCCCGTCCCCATCAACGAGATCGCCGAGCGGTGGATCGGCAAATACAAACGCGGGCGCCTCGACGCGCTCGCCGACATCAAGAAGCAGCTGGAAGGAAAAGACAATGGGTAATGGCGACCGCTTCGTTTACGTGACGTTTATCCGTACGAGCCCCGAGAAATTGTGGGACGCGCTGACCCAACCCGAGTTCACGCGCCAATACTGGTTCGGCACATCGCTGAACTCGACTTGGGACCGTGGCTCGTCCTGGCAACTCAAAACATCAGATGGCCGTATTACGGATGCCGGCAAGGTTATGGAAATCGACAAGCCGCGGCGATTGGTGTTGTCGTGGAAGCACGAACTTATGGCCGACATGCGGGATGAAGAAAATGCCCGCGCGATATTCGAGCTCGAGTCCCAAGGCGAGATCGTGAAACTCACCGTCACGCACGAGACCGACAAGAAGGACTCGAAGCTCATCAAAGGCGTGTCGAACGGTTGGCCGATCATCCTCGCCAGCCTCAAGAGCCTGCTCGAAACGGGCGAATCCATCGAGCGCACGCGGGCCTTCCCGAAGGGCATGTGAAGATGACCAGCAGCAACCGCTCAGGCGGGTGACTCGAAGCAGGGCGGAAATCGCCGGATAGGACCTGTCGTAACTCTTTAGTTTCACAGGCGAAAATCGATCGGGCAGGTCCCATGCCCGATCGCCGCCGGGCCTCACGCGTTCTTGATGCCCCTGGCTTGCAGGCGTAGAGTTCGAAGTTGACCTTATTCGTAGCCGAGTTCCGATTCCTTCGAACCTGGAGAGAGAGCGATGAAAGCCAAGCTGTATATGGGAGCAGCATTCGCGATTGGTGCTGTGGCGTTCGCCTATGGGTTGACGCCGAGTGAGCCCGCCATGGCGCAGGAGCAGACGCTCTTGAGCGGCAAGGTCGTGTCCTCGACGGGCGCCCCGCTCGCCGGCATTCCGATCAAAGCGCATCGCGACAACTCGACGATGACGATCGCGGTCTACTCGAACAAGCAGGGCGAGTACTCGTTCCCGAACTGGTCCGATCTGACGCCGGGCTCGTATTCGGTGTCGGTCGAGCTGCCCGACTTCCAGCACGTGAAAAAGGACGCGATCAAGGTCACGGCCGCCAAGAACACGAAGCTCGACTTCTCGCTGACCGCGAAGGAAGTCGCTTACGATGATGCGACGGCCTCCGAAATCATCGCGGCGCTTCCCGGCACCGATCAGCAGAAGGTGCTGTTCTCCCAGTGCAGCAACTGCCACTCGCTGCAATGGGCGCTGCAGATCGGCCGCACGAAGGAACAGTGGGCCAAGGTCATCAAGATGATGGCGGGACGCGCGGCCGAGAATCACACGCCCAATACGTATGCGTTCAGCCAGAAGCAGTTCATCGAACCCTTGGCCGAATACCTGGCTTCGATCCGGGGCCCTAACTCGTCGGACAAGGTTCCCTTCAAGCCGCGTCCGCGTCCGACCGACGAGGCTTCAACCAGTGTCGTGGTGACGGAGTACGACCTTCCTCGCGGCGGCCAGCGCGACGTCTTCATGCTGCGCGGCGATCCGCACTACGTGTGGCCCCACGACGTCGTCACGGACGAGAAATACGCCTACTACACCGATCACTTCTCCTACATCTTGGGACGCGTCGACCGGAAGACCGGTGAAGCGAAAGAAATGCCGTTCCAGCTTCCGAACGGCGCCGGGCGCACGATGGAAGGCGCCGACGGCCGGCCGGGCAATCCCGGTGGCGGAGCGCACGAGGTGGAGTTCGACAGTCAGGGCCGCGTCCTCATCGGCATGGGAAGGGCAACCGTTCGCTACGACCCCAAGACCGAGAAGTTCGCCAACTGGTCGTCAGGCGGTGCCATGTTCGGTTTGGATCCGCAGGGCAACGTCTGGTTTGACGAGGAAGAAAACCTGGTGAAGATCGACACCAGCAGCGCGCAAAAGAAGCTGACTCTGTATCCGATACCGCCGAATGCCGGCACCTACGACATCGACACCGACTCGAAGGGCCGCACCCACTTCTACATCTGGCGCGACGGCAAGGTCGGCATCTTCGATCCGAAGACCCTCGAATATGCCGATTACAAGACACCGACTCCGATGGCCGGGCCGCGGCGCGGACAGATCGACGCGCAGAATCGCCTATGGGCCGCCGAGTTCTACGCCGGCCAGATCCTGATGTTCGATCCCGACAAGAAGGAGCTGAAGGAGTATCCGCTGGTCAACGGCACGAAGCCGTACACCGCTCCGTATGCGGAGCCGTATGCGGCGTCGGTCGACGACAAGAATCAGTTCGTCTGGACCAACGATTTCAGCGCCAACCGCATCTACAGGATCGACATCAAGACCGGCAAGTCGACGGAGTTCTTTACGCCGACCAACTACGAGGTGCGCCAGCTCCAAGTCGAGAAGAACGCGCCGCGTCCGACGGTGTGGTTCCCGAACTACCGTCCGCCGGCAAAGCTGGTAAAGATGGTCGTGAGATAACGCACACGCTTTCGTGAGCTTACTCAAAGCGCGCATCCGGCAACGGGTGCGCGCTTTGTTTTTGGCGAGCGCCGGGCATAGAGTCCGGCAGTTGCCTGCGTCGTGACCGACGGGATGGGATCAGAAAGGTGCACACGATGAAAGCCAAGCTGTATGCCGGAGCGGCGTTCGTGGTCCTAGGATTGGCGGCCGCCTATGCCATGACATCATCCATGGGTGAGAGCGTTGCCGTCGCGCCCGGCGAGTCGCTCCTGAGCGGCAAAGTGACCTCGACCACCGGCGAAGCGCTGGTCGGCATTCCGGTGAAAGCGCACCGCCGCAACAGCAACATCACCGTCGGCGTCTACACCAATGCGCAAGGCGAGTACGCCTTCCCGGGTTGGTCCGACCTGACGCCCGCCGCCTACGACGTCTCGATCGAGCTTCCGGATTTCGAGCACGCGACCCGCGACGGCGTGGATGTTTCGGAAGGTCCGACGCAGGTGAATTTCTCGCTCCAAGCGCGCGAGCCCTCGATCGAAGACGCCACGGCCTCCGAAGTGATCGCTGGGCTGCCCGGCACGGACGAGCAGAAGCTGCTGTTCTCGCAATGCAGCAACTGCCACTCGCTGCAATGGGCGCTCAGGCAAACGCGCACCAAGGAGCAATGGGTCGAAATCGTCACGCGAATGGTCGGGCGGCGGGCTGCGTCCGTCGAGTCCTTCGCTTCGAGGACGATCGGCCAGAAGCGCTTCATCGAACCGCTCGCGGAGTATCTGGCCTCGATCCGTGGACCGGACGCGAAGAGCGACATCCCGTTCAAGCTGCGTCCGCGCCCGACCGATGAAGCATCGACCAAGCTGGTCGTGACCGAGTATGCGGTGCCGAGGGGCGGTCAGCGCGAGCTGTACATGATCCGCGGCGATTCCCGCTTCGTCTGGCCGCACGACGTCGTGCTGGATGACAAATACGGCTATTACACCGACCACTTCTCCTATGTCCTCGGCCGGGTCGACCGGACGACGGGCGAAGTCACGGAGACTCCGTTCGATCTGCCCAGCGGTGCAGGCCGCAACGAAGGCGGCGCCATGGAGCGCGCGGGGAATCCCGGCGGCGGCGCGCACGATATCCTGATGGACAAGACCGGCAAGGTGCTGATCGGGATGGACAACGGGATCGTGCGCTACGATCCCGCGACGGAAAAATTCCAGGGCTGGACGTCAGGCAGCAACATGTTCGGGCTCGATCCGAACGGCAATATCTGGCACACGGCCGAGGGCGGCACCGGCATTCTGTACAACGTCAACACCACGACGGGCGACGTTGCCAAGTTCACCGTTCCGAAGAACGACGGTGACTACGACGTCGACACGGATTCCCACGGCCGGACGATCACCAATGTCTGGCGCGAAGGCAAAGTCGCGGTCTTCGATCCGAAGACCGAAAGCTACAACACCTACCCATTGCCGACGCCGGAATCGGGCCCGCGGCGCGGCCAGATCGATGCGCAGGATAGGCTGTGGGTGGCGCAGTATTATTCCGGCAGCGTTGCGATGTTCGATCCCAACAGCGGCGAGAGCAAGGAGTTCACCGTCGTTCCGGGAAGCACGCCGTTCGGTGCGCCTTATGCGGCGCCCTACAGCACGTCGTTCGACAACAGGAACCAGTGGGTCTGGACGAACGATTTCAACAGCAACCGGATCTTCCGCATCGACGCGACGACAGGACAGACGACCGAGTTCTTCATGCCGGGCCCGTACGAGGTCCGCGATCTGACCGTGGAAGAAGGCGCAGAGCGGCCGACCGTGTGGCTGCCCGTCTATCGTCCGCCGGCAAAGATCGTGAAGGTCCAGGTCCGCCCGGACTGACTGAGCCTTGCATCAAAGCGCGCATCCGAAAGGGTGCGCGCTTTATTTTGCGCCTATTCGAAGCCGTCGCCCAGAACGCGGTCGCGTATATATTGCAGCCGCTGATCCTCGTCGTGGCTGATCACGATCGCGATGTTGGGCTCGTTGCGCATGAGCCCGTTGAGCCATGAAAGCTCGGCCGCCATGTTGGGCTCGTCCTCGGTAATCCAGGGCGCATCCTTGCCGCGGACTTCGCGCACACCGTCCATGTGCCATGCGACGTCGCCGGCGAAGACGTATTCCTTCCCCGATTGCAGCACGAGGTAGATCATCTGCGATCCCGGCGTGTGGCCCGACGACTTGATAAGCGCTATACCCGGCGCGAACGGCTTGACGGTCTGATAGTCGATGACATTGAAGCGCTGCAGCTGATCTTGGGTGAACTTGATCTCGGGCATCTGCGGCGCGGTCATCAGCGTCTCAGCTTGCGTGCGCGTAATCGTCGTCTTGGGCGCAAGCGTCGCGAAGGCGGGGCTCCTGATCACGCCCGCAATGTGATCGCCGTGCTCATGCGTCACGACGATGGCCTTGGCTGACGCGAGCGCGCGCTCGACCTTCTGCTCCTGCTCGGGGAAGTAAGGCTCTTCGACGCCGCGTCCGAAGAACTTGTGCACCTGTTGGTCCATGCCGCTGTCGATCATGATCGTGCTGCTATCGGGATATACGACTTGATATGCCGTGCGTGCCTGGATGCTCGGCTCGCGCGGCGCGCCCTTGATCGCGAAGTTCTTGGTGCGGCGGCTCTCGGCGAACTTCACCACGTTGATGCGCA
>Ga0137452_1000311_pt1 | contig 14453 bp, 8 predicted proteins | sample EasRivERMGT513_2_FD_102312 | JGI IMG/M metagenome (GOLD analysis project Ga0137452, IMG submission 102312) | Soil microbial communities from meander-bound floodplain in the East River, Colorado, USA - East River MetaG ERMGT513_2 | ecosystem: Environmental > Terrestrial > Soil > Floodplain ...
ATCGCCAAGTACCGGCCGAACCGCTCTTCACCAAGGAGGTAGGGGTGAGCGCCCGCCGGATACTGCTGGCGAAGCGCCGCCATCGTCGGAAGGGTGTTGACCAGGCCGCCCGGATGACTGTTCAGCGCGGTCTCGGCCTTCAGCGGCCTGGCGATGTCGTTGAACACGTGCTGGAATGCTGCAAACGACGCAGCCGAGGTCATCTGCGTTCCGCTCATGATCATCGCCGTGTGCGGTGTGCCGTGGTGCTTCACCGGAACAAACATCGCGAGCGATCCCGGCGTATGGCCGGGCGTAATTCCGATCGTGATCGTCGTATCGCCGAGCGTGATTTTCTGGCCATCGGTCAGGATCAGGTCGCGCTTCGGGCGCGGCCTGTTCGCCTGCTGCGCGTTCGCATTCGGATTGACGCGCTCGACCATCTCCCAGTCGGTCGCGCTCAAGCCGACGCGCGCTTTGTACTTGTCCTGAAAGTAGGAGGCGCCGCCCCAATGGTCCGCATGCCCGTGCCCGACGATCACGTATTTGACGTTCGCCGGATTGAGCCCCACTTTCATCAAGTCGGGGGCGAAGACGGTTTCGGCCTCCTGAACGGTATTGAGCGCGTCGATCAGGATGATGCCGTCGCTGGTAGGAATGGCCCACGCGCCGACGTCATTGAAGCCAATGTAATAGAGATTGTCGAAGACCTTCACCGGCTCGATGCGCACGTCCGGCACCGGCGCCAGCCCCTGGGCTTCCCGCGCTACCGCCTCCCGCTGGACCCCCGTCGCCGTGCAGAACGCTTTTGCCTGATCGACAAGATCGGCTTTCGCGAGCGTCATCGCTGCTGCGACGTGCCGCTGAGCCTCCTTGGACTCCGCAAACTGCTTCTCTGTTGGGAAGCCTGCCGGAGGAGCCGTGTTACCGCGGCCACGGCCGCCTCCCTGGCCGGCAACCTGTGACTGCCATGCGGTCAGCATGCAGATCGTGACAATCATTCCGGCCAACGCGTTCTTCAACATCGCGCCTCCTCAAGAAGGGTTCGACAAATCCGATTCAGGTCAGAAGAGAAACCGGGCACCCAGTTGCACCTGGCGTGGGTAGCCAATCCCGGGGATGAACCCGCCGGACGGCTGGCGGAACAGCACGCTGCGGCCGTTGCCGGTGTAACTCCCGCCGAAGTTTACATTGTTGAGCGCGTTGAACAGTTCAACGAACGTGGCGATCCGCCGATCGCTCCCCAGATCGAAGAACTTCGTCGCCCGCACGTCCAGCACTACTGTGTTGTCGCCTCGGCCCGCGTTGATCGAGAGCTGCTTGCCGGTCGCAGGGTCGATATAGCGATCGTTGTTGTTCCCATCCGCGTTCAGATCGCTCCCGGCCGTGAGGTTGTACGGGCGGGCGCTGGCCAGCTGAAACACAGGCGACACCTGGACACCCTTCGGTAACTCGAACACACCCGTGGCCACGAGACGATGGCGCTCGTCCTGTCCGGTCGGGCCCCACTCGCCCGGCCCCAGGGGATTCAGGGCGTCCTGCCCAACTCCGCCGCCGCCGCGAGCCGCAATCGAACCACCATAGGCAAAGGCCCCCGCCAGCGTGTAATGCGCCTGGATCGTTGCGCGCGGAAGGCGGCGCTGGAACTTGAACGTGAGGAGGTCAACCCGGGATGATCCGATCGAGGTCTTGACATTGATGGCGCTGAGCACGTCTGGCCGGCCGAAGACCCGAGTGAAGGCCGGCGCCAACAAGCGCTGGCCGTTGACCAGGGGATTGAGGTTCAATCCGATCAGCTGTCTCGTCCCCTTTTCGTGCGTGAAATCGACGGAGACCATGGTCGTCGGCGCCAGCGCGTGGGCATAGCCGATGTGCATATGGTGCTGGCGCGGATCGACAACGTACGGACCTGTCCAGACACCGGTGGAGTTGGGCGGCAGCGAGTTCCCTTCGGTGGGCTGCGCCGGGAGGGGATCAATGCCGAAGCGGTACGTGGCCAGTTGGCCAACACCAATCGCCGTATTCGTCAGGACCGCCAGGGCGTTCAGCGGGCGCCAATTCTGCGGGGAGCTGTCGCTGATCGCATTCTGGTTGATCTGATCGAAGTAGAGTCCGTAGCCGCCGCGTAGTACCCGTCGCCCATCCCCCGACATGTCGTAGGCGACTCCGACTCGCGGCGAGATGTCGCGGTGCGGCGTCCCAGGCATCCCGCCGTACGGATTCCCAATCGCCTGTAACGCCAGCGCAGTCGCGTTGCTCGCGTTGTGTTCCTGATCCAGCATGTTGATATCGAGGTCGTACCGCACGCCCATGTTCAGCGTCAGGCGCGGCGTCGCTCGCCAGTCGTCCTGGAACCACGCCATGAATTGACGCACATTCTTGCGGCTCTCGGCCCAGGAGCCGACGCCGTTGACGGCCCCGCCGTTGGCTTGCTGCCAAGTCCGCACGATCCCTGGTGTCTGAAAACCCTGCGGGTAGCGCCCGTTGCTGTTGCTGAGGATCACCGACGGATCATCGAAGAAAGTCAGCGTCGCGAAATGTTCGTTTGCGTTCTGGATTCCCAACCGGGGCAGGTAGTTGAAGTTCCCGCCGAACTTCAGTGCGTGGGTCCCGGCGAGCAGCGAAAAATCGTCGCGGGCCTGGATCACGTTCGTATCCGTCCGTGATCCACCGGCTCCGCCGGCCCCGGTATTGACTCCCGGGAACGACAGGCGAGGCGGGAAGAAATGTACGTTCGGGAAGTCTCTCGAGTAGTGCTCTCCCGTGATGGCATTGCGCAGATCGCTGAGGCGGTCATTGTGGTTCATGTGGCCGGTGATCTGATTCAACCCGCGGTTGCCCAGGACCCAGCCGTGCTGGACGACGCCACTCCAGAAATGCTGGTAGCTATCCTCCGGCTCACGCAGATCGTTGTTCGGTGACGTAAACGTGACGGCCCATCGAGTGTCCACCTGGCCTGCGTAGCGTGCCATCAGCGAGTGATTGTTATTGAGTTGGAGGTTCGTCTTGATCGAGTACATGGTGAGGTGACTCGGCGTCGGCCCCGAACGCGGATGGTTCGGATTCACCAGGCCAGCCGGGATCAACCCTCTATTTGTCGCGTCTACGAGCAGCTCGAACAGTCCGAACTGCTGATTCGGTACGGGGATGCTGGTGTCCTCGTTGACGTATTCAAACGCGCCGAAAAAGAACATCCGGTTGCGCAGGAGCGGACCACCGATGGACCCGCCCCACTGCTGGCGGCTGAAGGGGTTCTTGTCGAGATTGTCGCGCTTCGAGAAGTAGTCCTTCGCGCTCAGTGCCTTATCGCGGGCAAAGAGAAACCCTGAGCCATGGAACAGGTTGGTCCCCGATTTGGTAATCATCGATATCGCGACGCCGCTCGTGCGCCCGTCCGACGCGCTGAACTGACTCGTGGCGAGCTGGAATTGTTCGAGGCTCTCGAGCGTGAAGTTCATCAACGTCCCGCCGTTGCGGTTGTCCCGGTTGTCCGCACCGTCAAGGCTCGCGCTGATGTTGGTCCCCGAAGCGCCCCCGAAGGACACGTTCCCGACACTCTGTTTGGTGCGATCGATTGGGGCCATCGGCGTCGCGCCGGGAAGCAGCTCGAGCATCCCATTGACGCTGCGCGTGATCATTGGCAGATTCTGGAGTTCCTTGGTTTCAATGGTCGAAACGACCTTCGACTGCGTCACTTCGATCAGCGGGGCATCGCCCGTGACGTTGATTGTCTCCTGCACCCCCGAGAGGGCGAGCTTGAAGTCGAGCGTGAGCGTCGTGTTGAGCCCCAACGTCACGCGCTGCCGCGTCGCCGGCGCGAACCCCTGCAGATCCGTCTTGACGTCGTAGACGCCCGGGTCGAGCCCCGGCATGTTGTACACGCCATCTCCGTTGGTCACGGTCGTACGTGCCACACCCGTGCTTGCGTTGACCGCGGTGACGGTCACTCCCGGCAGGACCGCGTCGCCCTGATCGAGGACCCGCCCGTTGAACGTGCTCGTGGACTGCGCGAAGACCGACGAGGCGGTCATCAGCATCATCCACGTGGACAATAAACACGCATGGCGCACACGATAGCCGGCAAATAGCTTCATAGACTCTCCTCAGTGACACCTGACCCGCCGAACGAAAGGGCGTCGGTAACTTACGGGAGCGTGGCTATAACGAGAGCGCGGGCGATATGAAAGAGCGCGTGCGGCTGTTTATCAATTCCTTAACATGACGTCAAGCGCACAACCGGGAATGCACGTGCTTGTTGTGCGCGCGCCGGCAGCTCCGAGATCTTTGTGTCCTTTGTGGCTAAAACGTCTTTGTGGCTCTCGTCATGGAGCAAGCAGCGGAATGCTGTTGACGGCTGGCGGGCGCGGCCGAGCTTCCAGGAAGGCGTAGATGGTGGCCAGATCCTGGTCCGAGAGCACCTTTGCGGTGTACGGAGGCATGTCACCCGCCGGATTTCGCACATAGGCGCTGAAACGCGCGAAGGGGATCGGATTCGGCCCCAGCCGCGGCCCCTGAGCACCCCCTTGCCCTTCGTTCGCGTGACATTCGTAGCAGCCGATTTTCTTGTAGAGCATCGCGCCAGCCGCCACGCTTCCGGCTGGAGGCGCCGTGGTCTGCGCGGATCGCACGGCGGCGGAGTGCAGGTACGCGTAGATATCAGTCAGGTTCCGATCCGATATCACCTCCGCGCTCCGGGCTGGCATCGTGCCGGTCGGTTTGCGGACATACGCGATGAACGTCTGGAGCTGGAGCGAGCTTGCTGCAATCCGCGGCGCTGCGGCGGTTCCGCTGCCATCCGTCCCGTGACAGGTGTCACAGCCAGTCTGCGTGTACGACTGCCGACCGCTGGCGACATCGCGGGGAGTACCTTGGTCGGTGCCGGATTGCGGCGCGCGCGCAGCCTGTCCTGCCTGCGCGGCGACGCTCGCTATCAGCGTGACCGCTAGAAGCACGGTGCTGGCGGCCGTGGTGCCGCGAAATCCGATTTGCATGTCCGACTCCTCAGCGTACCTGCGTGACGACATCGACGAGCGCCGGTTCGCCTCGCTTGACGACGGCAATCGCGCGCTTGAGCGCGGGGCCCAGATCCGTGGGATTCGTGATCGGCCCCTCGGCGTAGACACCGAGGCTTTGCGCGAGCTTCGCGTAGTCGATGTTCGGGTCGGTCAGCTCACTTCCGATTGTGCCGCGATCGACGCCGCGGTTGCGCGCGTTGCACATCCGCTGCACGTGCATGAGCTCCATGTGGTACGCACGGTTATTGTTCATGACGCTCAGGAGCGGAATGCGATGATGTGCTGCGGTCCACAGCACACCCGGGGCGTACATAAAGTCGCCGTCCGTCTGGATGGCAACTGACAGTCGGCCGTGACGACGGTTCGCGAGCGCGCCACCGACTGACGCAGGAGCGCCATAGCCGATGCCGCCGCCGCCGGCATGGCCGAGCCACTGATACGGCTTGTCGAAATCCCACAGCCTTCGTGGCCAGCCGCCGTTTGCGTCGGTGTAGTAGTTTGAGACCAGCGACCAGTCTTCATTCCTGATCTGCGCCCAGACTTCCGCGCTGAGTCGAGCCGTGCTGACGGGGCTGGCATCCCACGCGTAGGAGGCTGCGACGCGGGAGCGCTCGGCTGCTGCGCGGCTTGCTTCGGCCAGTTTTGCGCCACGCTCCTGGAAGACGCGCTTGCGATCGCCGGTCGTGAGGCGTTTGACGGCATCGATGAGCGAGGGAAGCGTGGCTTCACCGTCCGCGGCAATCGCCAGATCGAGGTCCTGCAGGCGCCGAAAGTCCTGGTAGTTCGCTCGAACGTAGAGATCTCCCGTCGTAATCGTGATCAGTTTCGCTGTGGGCTTCGCGATCCGGTGCGTCGAGCGGTGCAGCTGATCGCGTAATGTGTTTACGGTCGCCCAGAAGTCGCTCACTTCGAGGCCGACAATCACGTCCGCCTCTCCCACCGCCGCCGCAGCACGCTGGGTCTGGTTCAGGCGGTGGCGCGACGGGAAATTCATGCGGCTGCCCTGATCGATCACGCCGGCTTGCAACGTCTCGGCGAGCTCGATGAGCAGCTTCATTCCGTTAGGGGTTCGCGCGAGCCGGTCGGCGACAAGCAGCGGACTCTCGGCCGCGACGAGCAGCCGCGCGACTTCTTCGACGCTCCCCGAGTCGCCCTGAGGGGGCGCAGGGATCGTCAGTCGGGGAATTGGCAGGCGGTTGTCGCGGGCGATTGCGTCCTCCATCATGATGCCGTCGAGAACGAGCACGGTCGGCGCCATGGGAGGCGTAACTGCCAACTTGTACGCCCGCACCGCCGACTCTGCGAAATGGGTCAGCGACCACGGCGTGTCGTCCCACTTCGTGAAGTCGCGCACCATGGCCGCGGCATCCTGCACGCCGTGGTACCACTCCGCGGGCCGGCGGACTGCAGCGTCGTTATAGTTGCCGATCACCATGTAGACAGGGACGCGATCGCACCAGGCGTTGTAGAGCGCCATCGACGCGTGCTGCAGGCCGACGGTGCCGTGCGCCATCACGGCGATCGGTTTTCCCTCCGCCTTGTAGTACGCGTGCGCCATCGCCACGGATGACTCCTCGTGGCAGCAGGTGATCAGTTCCGGGCTCTTGTTACCGCCGTAGTTGATGATGGATTCGTGCAATCCGCGGAAACTCGATCCGGGATTGGCGCAGACATATTCGAAGCCCAGCGACTTGAACACGTCGACCATGTAATCGGAGCCGCAGCGCTGGTTCTCACCCAGGACCTGGACTTCGCGGGGTTCAGCAGCTTCAGCCGCCGCTGTCATCACGGGCGTCGTCGGCGCCGCGGGCTGGCCGGCTGCCGGCGCTGGAGACTGCGCGGCCGCGCCGGTAGCCGATCCGACCAGAGCGGCACCAGCGAGTGCACCCTTCTGCAGAAACTCGCGGCGCTCGATGGATCGCTGCGTTGAACCCTTCGATCGGGCCATGGCGGGAACTCCTCTTTTTGCCTCGTGTTGCCGATTAACGGGCGCATTAGTATCACCCGAATCCACGGGGTCGGGAGCGGGGAGCAGGGATCGGGGATCCGGGATCCGGGATCCGGGATCCGCGTTTGGGATTTGGGACTTGGGATTTGGGATTTGGGATTTCCCTACGCCAACGTGCGTTTGTTCATGCGGGGTCCGAATGTCAGGATTAAGAACGCGACGACAACCCAGCATGCGGCGATGTACGCGAACACGCTTCGGTAGCCATACGTCGTGAAGAGGAAGGCGACGATCAGCGGGCCGAGAGCGTTGCCGAGCCGCCCGATGCCGTACGACAGACCGGCGCCGGTGTTGCGCGCCGCGGTCGGGAAGCACTCCGCCGTGTACGCGTAGAGCATCGGGGCGAACACCTGCTGCGACATCGCCACCAGGAATCCGAAGATGACGATGATCCACGTGTTGAAGCTGAGGCCGTAGATCATCCCGAACGTGCCGATGAGGACGGCAACGATCGCGATCAGGTACTTGCGCTCCCAGCGGTCCGCGATCTTCGAGGCGACCCAGGCGCCGGGCACCGCGCCAATCGAGATGGCTGACGACCGTTCCAGCGCGTGGATGATCGAGAATCCGTTCTCCGCCAGCAGTGTCGGCACCCACGCATTGAATCCATAGAAGCCAAGTGTCTGGCAGAACCAGACGCTGACCAGCAGCAGCGCGCGGCCACCCGAACCCGATCGGAACAGCGCTGTCAGTCCGGTGTCGTCGGTGCGGTTGCCAGGCGCCGCCGGAATGGCGACGACCGGCGGGGGTAACGCACCCGTTTCCTGCTCGACCTCCCCTTCGATTCGCGCGAGCACCGACTCGGCTTCGGTCACTCGGCCCCGCCGTTCAAGCCAGCGCGGCGACTCCTCGAGGCGCCGCGCGAACAGCGGGAAGAACAGCGCGAGCGATCCCCAGATGAATACGCCGCGCCATCCCCAATCGGCGTACGGAATCAGGAACCGCGCGACGTAGGCCGTGGCCGGGATGCCGATGAGACCGATCATCAGGATGCGCGCCTGGTAGGCGCCGCGGACGCGCGACGGGAACATCTCGCCGATATATGTCATTGCCACCACAGTCATCCCCGAAAGGCCGACGCCGGTGAGCAGCCGCGCAGCAAACAGACTCGGCACGCTCCACGCAAAGGCGTTGAACAACGACATCGTCGAGTACCACACGGTCGTTGCGATCAGGGCTCGTTTCCGTCCGATGTGATCGGACAGGGTGCCGGCGCTCATCGCGCCGACGAACATTCCGACAAACGACGCCGACGTGATCGTCGCGATTGTCCCGATCGACAGGTCCCACTGCTGGCGAAGCGCCGGGGCCGCGTACGCGAAGCTATTCAGGTCCCCGAGCTCGAAGAAGAAGACATAGGCCAGGAGCGCGGCGGTCCGCCGGTGGAACGAGGAGACAGGGAGACGGTCCAGGCGGCCGGCGGCGTCGGAGACGTGTGTCACGGCCAGGATCATACAAATGTTGTGGTACTGGGCACGAGCCGCCTCCAGAAGACACGAGATGACACAAGGGGCTATAGGGCCTGTCGAGCCCTGCCGATAAGACCTTCTGACCCCGGCGTCGCTCGCATCTGAAGGAGAAAAGACCGTGATTAAGTGGTTCCCCGCTGTCGTGTGCCTCGCAGGCACGCTGTTTTGCGCCATGCCGGCTCGCGCGCAGGGAGTGCAGACGGCCATCGTGACCGGTTCGGCGACGTCCGCTGATGGCGTGGCCCTTCCAGGCGTAACCGTCACCGCCGCATCGCCCGCGCTGCTCGGCGAACGGCTAGCGGTCACCGACGTCAACGGCGTGTATGCCCTCAAGGGACTGCCGGCCGGCACTTATTCCATTACCTTCGACCTGTCGAACTTCAAGCCCGCGCGGCGGGACAACGTTGTCCTGACGGTCGGCGGCACGATCGAGGTCAGCGCGAACATGTCGCTGGCGGCGCGTACTGAAACGGTCACCGTCACGGCGGAAGCGCCGTCATCGCTAACGACGGTGGCGACCGGCCAGAGCCTCAGCAAACAGGAGATCGATAGTCTGCCGATGGGACGCCGGCCGATCGACATCGCGGAACTGACGCCCGGCCTGACGACCAATACATTTACCGTCGGCCAGGTCGCGATTTCCGGCGCCTACGGATTCGACAACGTCTTCATGATTGACGGCGTCGACGTCAACGACACGATCAACGGCACCGCGAACAATCTCTACATCGAGGACGCCGTGCAGAACACGACGGTCCTCACCAACGGCATCTCGGCGGAGTACGGCCGCTTCTCCGGCGGCGTCGTCAACATCGTCACCCGCAGCGGCGGGAACATGCTTGGCGGCAGCTTCCGCGAGAACCTGAGCAACCCAGCGTGGATTGAAGAGACCCCTTTCGAGAAGTCGAACAACGTCGTCCACAAGAGCGTGCTCGGGAAGACTCACGAAGCCACGCTCGGCGGGCCGGTGTCGAAGGATCGCCTCTGGTTCTTCACCGCCGGCCGGTGGGAGACCACGAACGCTCCGAACACCTTTGCGCAAACCGGCGTCGCGTACACCCGCACCGACACGAACCGTCGCGGCGAATTGAAGCTCACCGGCCGCATGCGCGAGACCGACATGATGTCGGGCACCTATGTCAACAACAGCACGGAGCAGGCGAACGCCTCGGGCATTGGCGCGGCGGCCATTGTCGATTCGAGCGTCCTCGTGACACGCAGATTGCCGAACCGGCTGCTTGCGGTCAACTACAACGGCTCCATGCGGTCGGGCGTTTTCACCACGTTGCAGTACTCGCAGAAGCGTCAGCAGTTCCAGAACAATGGCGGGGCGAGCACGAGCCTCGTGAACTCGCCGTTCCGGACGCTGGGTGCGACGGCGCCGGGCGGGCTCTTTTATCACGCGCCGTATCTCGACGCGACCGATCCGGAACAGCGGAACAACCAACAGATTACCGGAAGCGTGTCGCGCCTGCTGTCGTCGACGGGCGCCGGCACCCACGACCTGAAGGGCGGCGCGGAGTACTTCGTGAGCACGGGCATCGGCGGTAACTCGCAGTCGTCGACCGGGTACGTGTTCGCGACCGATTACGCCGTCGATGCGGCCGGCAAGCCGGTGCTCGACGCGAGCGGCGGTCCGATCCCGCGCTTTGTGCCGGGTCAATCGCAGGTGTGGAACTTCCAGGCGACGCGCGGCGCGAAGATCGACATCAAAACCACATCGCTGTACGCGCAGGACCGCTGGGCGGTGAACCGCCGGCTGACTCTCGACCTCGGCACGCGGTTCGAGACCGTGCGCTCGCACGCGACCGGCGACATCACGGCGGTCGACACGCAGTCGATCGTGCCGCGCCTCGCCGCGATCGCCGACATCGAAGGCAACGGGCGGACAACGCTGCAGGCGAGCTACGGGCACTATTCCGGCAAGTACGGGCAGGTGCAGTTCTCGTCGAACAGCAACGTGAGCCGGCCGAGCGAGGTCGACTACGTGTACTCAGGACCGGCGGGGCAGGGCAATGCGTTTGCGCCGGGCTTCGATCCGGCGAACTACACCGTCGTGTCGTTCGCGAACTTCCCGACCGCCAACGTGAAGGTGGCCAAAGGTCTGCAGTCGCCGCTCGTCCGCGAGCTCACGCTCGCGCTCGGCCGGCAGCTCGGTCAGCAGGGCCACGCGAAGGCGACGTACGTGTGGCGCAACACCTCGAACTTCGTCGAGGACTTCGTCAGCCTCGCCAACGGCGTGGAGAACGTTCCGCTCGTGGGCCCGCTCACCAACCGTGTGCTGGATAACACAGATGTCCCGAAGCGCTCGTACGAGGCGGCCATCTTCCAGACCGACTACCGGATGGCCGATCGTTTGATGGCAGGCGGACACTACACGCTGCAGCTCAAGGACAACGGCAACTTCGCGGGGGAGGCCGCGGGACAGCCAGGCATCCAGTCGCCGCTCGGCGACTTCGCGGAGATCCTCGGTCCCGCGCTCGATCGCCTGATGCCGGAAGGGCGGCTCGACAGCTTCCAGCGGCACAAGCTGCGGGTATACGGGATCTATTCGCAGGGACTTGGCCGCTTCGGCTCGCTCGGTGTCTCGCCAATCTGGCGCAAGGACTCGGGCCGGGTGTACAGCCTCACGGCGGCGATGCCGCTGTCGGCGACACAGCTTGCGCGTAATCCGGGCTATCCCGCGAACGACGTCAATCCCGCCGTTCGGGAGACCGTTTTCTTCGGCAACCGCGGCGCGTATCAGTTCAAGGGATACGGTGTTGTCGACCTTGCGACGACCTACGCGATCCCGGTGTGGCGCACGGCGTCGCCCTGGTTCAAGCTCGAGATCTACAACGTCCTGAATAACCAGAAACAGATCGCATGGGATCGCACGGTGACCGTCGATCGCGCGAGCGCTCTGGATGCCAACGGGATTCCGACCGGCTATATCAAGGGCGCTCGGTTCGGACAGGCGACCAACGACAACCAGTTCCCGCAGCCGTACTCCGGACAGAACGGTGGCCGGGCAATGCGCGTCGCATTCGGGGCTCGCTTCTAGTCAAGAGCACAAAGACGATTTCAACCACGAAGGCCACGAATCGTTTATCGCCTTGTGGCCTTTGTGATTCAGGTCACGAAGTAGTTTCCTTTCTGAACTTCACCAGCGCCGCCGCTCGATAGATTCCATGCACGAACTTGCCGTAGGGCAGGGTGACGAACAACGCGAGCACGAACGCCAAGTGCCCGATCAGCAATGAGGGCATGAACGTTTTCTCGCGCAACGCGAGGAGCAGTAACCCGGTCAGGCTGGTGAGGAACAGCATCGCCAGGAAGGGCGCGTCGAGCGAGGCTTGCGTCGAATGGGTAAGCGCGTGATCGCGACGTCGATCGATCAGCAACAGGCCCACCGGTCCCACAAGCAAGCCGAGCCCGCCCACCGTGCCGAGCACGACCGGGAGACTCGTGTACGCATAGGGCGCGACCCATCCGAACACCACGTGATAGATCGCCGCGACCGAGGTCGAAGCGAAACAGAGCAGGAAGCCGTAGAAAGTGCAATGGTGCATCCAGCGACGCCATGGCCGCCGCGTCTCCTCGGCGTCGACGCAGTCTTCGCCGTTGGCGTGAAGGTGCTTCAACGTCAGCGCGTCGCGCGCGGCTGCCCCTATTCCCGCGCGGCGCGGACCTTCGAGGTCCGCGATCGTCGGATCCGCAATGCTTCGAGCAAACCGTCGGTACCCAACAACCAGCGCGACGACGGCAAATACTCCAACAGCTCCAAACAGCATCACCATGAGGTCATGAGGGATGACACTGTAAAAGTCTGCGGTTCCGCGGAGCTGAAAGGTCCGCGCCGCGGCAGCAGAGAAAGCCGCACTTTCATCGCGGACCCAGAGGGTCCGCGCCGCCAAAGCAGAGGCCAGCGCGCCGGCCGCCAATGCGACGGCGGTCGTCGTCCACGGCCTGCGGAAGGCGGGCGCGGCGAACGCAGGCCACGCCGCCGCTTCGTATGACTCGACGCGCAGCGCGGAAAAGGTCTTCGGCACGTCGATCCCGAATTCGTGCGGCGGTGCATACTGACACGCGTACAGGCATTCGCCGCAGTTGTGACAGAGATTGGCCAGGTACGCGACATCGCCGGACGTAAACGTCAGTCGTTCTTCCATCGCCTGAAAGACGGGGCAGTACGCCTCGCAGTACCGGCACGCGTTGCAGACGGTCATCTCGTGCTGCGACTTGACCGCCGCGTCAGTGAGGACGGGGATTGGGTCAGCCCGCACGATGTTCTGCCTGGCTCGCTGACGTGTCCGACGAAGCGCCACGCCATGCCTCTCTCCCGGCGATCTCGCCGAAGACAGTCCCGATGGTCATTCCCACGCCCGCGACGTATCCCTTTCCGAGAATGTTGCCCGCCATGATCTCGCCCGCGGCGAAGATATTCGCCGCGGGGCCGCCGCGCAGCGCGACGCGCGCGCGCTCATCAACCTTGACGCCCAGGTAGGTGAATGTGATCCCGGGCCTGAGCGGATAGGCCCAGAACGGAGGCGTGTCCAGACGCTGCGCCCAGTGCGTCTTGTTCGGCACCAGCCCTTCGGTGTGGCAATCATCCAGCGCTTCGTGATCGAAGGTGCCGGGCCGCACAGCGCCATTGAACCGCTCGACGGTCGCCGCAAGCGTGCCGGCAGGCACGTCGATCAGCGCCGCCAGCTCGCGGATCGAAGCCGCGGCAATCGGCGGAAAGACCGACGGCATGAAGCGACCGACCGCCTTGGCGTCGATAATCGAGTAGGCAATCTGGTCGGGCTGCTGTGCCACGAGCCGGCCCCAGATCGCGTATCGCTTCGGCCAGAAGTCCTCGCCTTCGTCATAGAAGCGATCGCCATGCCTGTTGACGACGATCCCCAGCGATACGCAATCCAGGCGCGTGACGATGCCGCCGTCGAACTTCGGCGCGCGGGCATCGATGGCCACCGCGTGGCACTGAGCCGGATCACCAACCGGTTCCGCGCCCGCGTCGAGCATCAGCTTCAAGACCGTGCCCGTGTTGTACGGCGTTCCGCGGATCAGAAAGTTATCGGCCGCTTCGCCCCAGATCTCCTTGAGCCACTCGAGATTCGACTCGAAGCCGCCTGCCGCGAGCACCACGGAGCGTGCCCGTACCTGCTGTTCGCGTCCGTCGATCCGTACGGTGGCGGACTCGAACCGGCCGTCGTGAATCTGGAGGCCAACGACGTCCGCGTCGTACACGACGTCGACGCCGCGTCGCTCGGCCGCGGCGTAGTAGCTGTTCATCAGCGCCTTTCCGCCGCCCAGAAAGAAGGCGTTGGTGCGGCTGAGATGGAGCGTCCCGCGCAGCGATGGCTGCAGGCGGACGCCGAACCGGCGCATCCGGGCCGGCGCGTCCGCCGATGCCCTAACGACCATCCGTGCCAGCGTCTCGTTGGTCATTCCGCCTGTGACGCGCAGCAGGTCGGTCATGAACTCGTCCTCGGAGTAGCTTTCGGTGAGGATGTCGGTGGGGGCGGTATGCATGCACCGCAGGTTGCGCGTGTGACGGCTGTTTCCGCCGCGGAACACCCTGGGTGCGCGCTCGAGGACAATCACCCGAGCGCCGCGCTCCGACGCGGCGAGCGCTGCGCACAACGCGGCATTGCCGCCGCCCAGCACGGCGACTTCGTACACCTCCGGGGGAGCCACCGGAGCGATTGAACCACGAAAGCGCGGGCACTCGGCACTCGGGCTTCGGCATCACCTGTGCTTTGGGAAATCCCGGGAGGCTCTATGAAGCCAGGGATCTTCGAGCGGCCGCAGGATCCGGCACCGCGCCGGGGCGAGCCATCGTCGCGAAATGAGCCAGAAATCGAGGCTGCGTGCGATGACGGTTTTGTCGGTGTCGCGGAGGAGGAGCTGGAATTCTTCGACACGGTCGGCGTCGAGTCGCCGAACGCCGAAGACGCGTTCAGCTTCGCCGGTGTGCGGGTGCGACATTAGACGAAT
>Ga0137452_1000314_pt1 | contig 14436 bp, 13 predicted proteins | sample EasRivERMGT513_2_FD_102312 | JGI IMG/M metagenome (GOLD analysis project Ga0137452, IMG submission 102312) | Soil microbial communities from meander-bound floodplain in the East River, Colorado, USA - East River MetaG ERMGT513_2 | ecosystem: Environmental > Terrestrial > Soil > Floodplain ...
CCTACGTGTCGATTCTGAACACGCTCTCCTCATACGAGCGCCAGAACGGCGCGGCCAGCTACATCGTTCGCGGCAGCGCCTCGGTCAAGAAGTACGGCACGGTCAACTTCGAAGATCTCTTTACCGGAGACCAGCCATCGATCGGCGCCGCGACGTATGTCGTCGGCCCGATCAATTTCCTGCTCCGCAATGCGTTCGAGGATGTCGCCATCGAAGGGCTGAACCTCGAGATCGAGGCCAGCGAACAGTCGAAGTCCGCAACGCTCGAGCGCGTCTGGATCGACGGAAACCGTCCGAAGCCTGGATCGATGGTGACATTGAAGGCGTTGATGCGGACCTACCGCGGCGAGGAGATTACGCGGTCGGTTCCGGTGGAGATTCCCGCGAACGCGCGCGGCAGCGTGTCGATCATGGTGACCGACGGAAGCCGCCTGTCGCAGATGGAAGCGCGTGACCTGCAACTGCAGCCGCTGCAGACGCGCGACCTGCCGCAGATGATTCGAGTGCTCAACCAGGCGCGCAAGAACAACCGCCTCTACGTGAGGCTGGTGAGCCCCGACGCCGGTGCCGTGGTCAAAGGCGAGGCGCTCTCGTCGCTGCCCCCATCGGTGCTCGCGGTGATGGAATCGGATCGCAACGGCGGGAGCTTCAAGCCGCTGGGCGCTGCCCTGCTCGGCCAGTGGGAGATCGCGACTGACCATGCCGTCAGCGGATCGCGCACGCTGACGCTTTCGCTCGAGAACTGAAATCGCCCGACCACCGTCTGCTGTCTGCCGTCTACCGTTATGAAACACGGTTATCCGAGACCGGTCGATGGTAGGCCTTGGACGGTAGACTGAGAACACGTTCCTATATGTCCAACAGAATCGCTCGCGTCGCATTTGCGCTCGCGGCCGTCTGCGCCGGCGTGTCGCTGGTGTACGCGGCTGCTCCCACGTTCTGGCAGGTTTCCAACGAAGCGGAATTCGCCAAGGGCGATGTCGAAAACCTCTCGATCGACAGTTACGGGCGCCTGACGCTCGGGCCTGCGGCGACGTCCATCTACGATGCGAGCGCGCCTTTCCTCTGGTCGATGGTCAGCGCCAACGACGGCTCGATGTACGTCGGCAGCGGCAACGAAGGCCAGGTGTACCGCATAGACCCGACCGGCAAAGGATCGGTGTTCTTCGATGCCGAAGAGCTCGAGGTGCACGCGCTGGCCCTCGCGCCCGGCGGCGGCGTGTATGCGGCCACCTCGCCTGACGGCAAGATCTACAAGCTCGACGCGATGGGCCGCTCCACGGTGCTGTTCGATCCGCCTGACAAGTACATCTGGGGCCTCGCGCTCGACAAGAGCGGCAGCGTATTCGCCGCCACGGGCGACAAGGGCGTCGTCTACAAGATCACGCCTGACGGCAAAGGCTCGGTCTTCTACCAGACCAAGACGACACACGCGATCTCGCTTGCGTTCGAGAGCGACGGGCATCTGCTCGTCGGCACTGAGTCGCCGGGACGCCTGTTCCGTCTCGATGCGACCGGCAAACCGTTCGTGCTGCTCGATTCGCCTTATAACGAGATTCACACGCTGCGGCTGGATCCGAAGGGTGTGATCTATGCGGCGGCGGTCAGCGGTGCCACCGGCGGCGGGGCCATCCCTGCCCCGTCCAACCCAGACCCCCCGACGCCGACAGCAACGGCAACCGTGTCGGTGTCGACGGAAATCACCGCCATTGCCGTTGTCGATACACCCGCGGCCGGCGGCGGGGCGAGTTTGGGAGCGGACAGGGTGAGCACAGGACCATCCGCGGGCGGCGTCTACCGCATCAGCCCCGACGGCGCGTGGGATCTGATCTGGAGTTCGCGTGAAGACTCGCCCTACGACATCGCGTTCGAGGCTGACGGCGCGATCCTCATCGGCACCGGCAACAAGGGAAAGATCTATCGCCTTGCCGGCGATCCGCTCCAGCCGACGCTGCTGACCCGTTCGACTGCGCAGCAGGTGACGACACTGCTGAGCGACAGTTCCGGACGCGTCGCGTTTACGACATCGAATCCAGGAAAGGTGTTCCGGCTGTCGCCCACGCGATCGGAGCGCGGGACGTATACGTCCGACGTGCGGGATGCGCAGACGATTGCCACGTGGGGCGCCATCCGCTGGCAGGCGCAGGTCCCGGCTGGAACACGGCTCGATGTGTCGACCCGTTCAGGGAATACCCGAACTCCTGATGAAACGTGGAGCGACTGGACGCCGGCGTATCCCACACAGGAAGGCAGTCCGATTACGAGCCCACGCGCGCGCTATCTCCAGTGGCGGGCAGCGCTCACAGGCAGCCGTACCGACGCGCCACTGCTGACATCGGTCACCGCCGCGTATCTGCCGCGGAACATCCGGCCCGAGGTGACCTCGATCACCATCAACCCGCCGGGAACCGTGTATCAGCGCCCCTTCCCGACCGGCGATCCTGAGATCGCGGGGTTCGATGGCGACGTCCCCGATCGCCGCAACACCCCCCCACCCAACTCGACCGGGCCGAACATCGGACGCCGGACCTATCAGAAGGGTCTGCTGACGTTTGTCTGGCGCGCGCAGGACGACAATCGCGACGATCTGATGTACGACGTGTCCTATCGGCGCGAAGGCGAGACAACGTGGAAGCCGCTGAAGCGCGCCCTCACGGACGAAATCGTCGTGTGGGACACCTCGTCGGTGCCGAATGGACGCTATGTGATCCGTGTCGTCGCGTCCGATGCGCCGTCGAACGCGCCGTCGACGGCACTGACCGGCGCGCTCGAGAGCACCGCATTTGACATCGACAACACACCCCCTGTCATCACGGTGACCGGCGTCACGCGCCAGAGCGGCCGGATGACGATCACGTTCGAGGTGCGGGACGACAATTCTGCGGTGCAGAAAGCCGAGTACTCACTCGACGGCGACCGCTGGCAGACGATCTATCCGAAGGACGGCATCCCCGACTCGCGGCTGGAGCAGTTCGAGCTGGTGCTGGATGGAGAGCTCGGGACACACGGCGTGATCATCCGCGCCACCGATGCGCTCAACAACATCGCGAGCGCACGCGGCGACGTTGCGCCGCAGCCGTTGCCGGCGTCAAGCCGTCGGTGAAGGTACGATCGGTAGAGAGGTAGACGGCGCGTCCGCGCCAGGCTTGGGGACCACGGCTGCGGGGGCGACAGGCGCGAGACGCACGGGGAGGGGCCGCAGTTCGACCTTGGCCGCCTGGGCGGGGGCCGTGACCGTGGTTCGCGCAAGCACCCACACCATATTCACGGCAACTGGCTCCCCGTCGGTTCCCTGCGCCGGGGCAAATCGCGACTGTTTCACCGCGTTCAACAGCGAGCTGACATCATCAGTCTGCACGGCTGCATCGTGTCGCCGGACGCTGGCACGCTCGGACAGCAGCACCTCGTAGTTCGCCACACGCCCTTCACGCGTGACCACCGCAGCAAGGGCGAAGACCGCTTCATCACCAGGGATCGAATCGAGCCCCGCGCCGTTGAGGGCGCGCGGCGGCGCCGTCATGCCACCATCGAGGCGCATCGGGTTCTGATCCGACCCGGGGTTGGCAAGCATTTCGATCATTCCGGCCAGCGAGTCCGGGCGTTCGTCACTGGTGACCGACAACACGGCGGACGCGACGCAGAGACACGCGACCAGCGCCATCGACGCACCGACGGCCGGCCAGAAGAACCGCATGTCGACGCACATGTCGCGGAGCTGCGACCGGAGCGACTGCTCGCGTTCGGTCCGGATGCGTGTCAGGACCTCTGATTGCACCGACGCGAGATTGTCGTCAGCGGCGTCGGCCGCCCGGATGGCGCAGGACGTCACGCGCAGCGACGCGCCGATGATCTGCATGTCTTCGACACGCGCCGCGCAGACCTGGCACCAGCGGAGGTGCGATTCAACCGCGACCTGCTCGGCCACGTGCAGCTCACCGTCGACGAAGGCCTGCAGCAGCTCCTGCGCGGCGTGACAGCCCAGATAGGGAATCATGACCGCGTCCCCAGGAGCTCTTCGCGCAGCGCCTGGCGTGCGCGCGTGAGCCGCGACTTGACCGTGCCCACTGCGACATTCAACGTGAACGCGATCTCCTCGTAGCGGAGCCCGTCGATCTCGCGCAGCACCAGCGCCGTCCGCTGATCGAACGGCAACTGCTCCATTGCCGCCCAGATCCGCGCGGCAGTTTCCTTGCTCGCCAGGAGCCGATCCGGCAGGACTTCATGCGTGGCTTCGAGATCACCGCAATGCTTCAGATGGTCGTCGAGCGAGACGAGGTCGGCTCGCCGACGCCGCCGCCACCACCGCTGCCGGTTGTGGACCTGGTTCACGACAATGCGATAAATCCAGGTACGGAGGGCTGACTGTCCGCGGAAACGGGAGAGCGTGCGGAAGACCCGAAGGAACACTTCCTGAGACACGTCGAGCGCTTCATCGCGGTCGCCGAGCAGGTGCAGCGCGAGATTGAAGACCGTCCGCTGATGCGCGGCAACGAGGTCTGAACACGCGGCATCGTCACCGGCTACGCAGCGCTCGATGAGCGCGGCTTCGCGGCTGTCTACATCCGACCAGCTGATGGCGCCGGCGTTCTTCACAAAGGCTCCGGATAGTGGGTTCTGCATCGAGTTTAGCACCGAAGCTGCTGAGTCCGTTTCCCGGGCACCCTGTATCGGTTTAGACCCCACGGGGACTCCAAAGTTCCTTAGCCGAACTTCTACCCCCTACCCTCCCAGTCCTCTTCCCGTTTACCGCTTCCTCACTTCTACCCTTCCTCACTTCGTCCCTGTCCCTTTCCCCCTCTCCGACCCCGGCCGATCGCTCCACGCTGAGCTCCTAAGGTTCCACGTATGCGCGCCGGATGCCCACGATTGTGGCGATCCGGTCGTATCGGCTCACCACAGGTTGTGACCCCCCGTACGTCTTCGTACGTCTTCCTCGGAATCTGCCTGCTCGCGGCATCGTGTGGTGGCGTCGCACTTGCCCCACATTGAATGGGCACGCTTGACGGTTCTGTGTAGAGAACGACATGCATCAGCCACGAGCTCCAAACGGGCGCGGACTAGGGTGCCCAACAGTGAAGGAGAACATATGGCTATGATTTTCGATGCATTAGGAGAACTGGTGACACCGGCGCTCCTTTCGCGCATGAGCGCTCAAACGGGCGATTCAGAAGCAGCGCTCACGAGAGGCTTTGGCGCGGTGATCCCCATGCTGTTTGCCGCCCTGGCGAACAAGAGCGACGACCCGACATTGGTGAGTCAGGTTGCCAATATCGCGACTGAGGCCGCGAGCGATACCAATGTGCCGACGTACATACCCCAGGCAGTCGGTCTGTCCGGCATTGACACGACCACGCCGACCGGCGGATGGCTATCAAAACTCTTCGGTGGCAATCTCTCCGGCGTCGTCGACGGCATAACGCGTTACGCCGGTGTGAGCAGAGGAACCTCGGCGTCCCTGCTGTCGCTGGCCACGCCTCTTATCCTCGGATATCTCGGCCGGATGATGCGCAAAGACGGACTCAACGCGGACGGACTCGCAGATCGGCTGAGAGGACAGCGCCGCGCATTCGCGTCGGCGGTGCCGTCGGAACTGGACGCGCTCATACCCGGTATCACACGAGCGCCGTCGGTCGATCGAGACATCAGATACCGAGCCGGGGAAGCTCCTCGGGTCGCGGCGTCGGCGGACCGGTGGGCCCGCGGGTGGGTGCTGCCGCTTGTCTTGGCAGCGCTGGCGCTCGGTGGTCTGTTCTGGTGGCGCGGACTTGATCGCTCGGCCGTTCAAACGCGTGCGTCCCACGAGGTGTCCAGGACCATCGGAACTACGGGAGAAAGGGCCGTAGGAACTACGGGAGAAAGGGCGGTCCCCTCAGTACCCGTAGCGCCGGTGACGCGGTTCGAATCCGACCGTACGATTCGATTCGAAAACGGGTCGTCGTCGTTGGCTTCTCAGTCACGCGAAGAGCTCAGCAATCTCGCGGCGACTTTGAAGGCTCATCCCGACGCTCGCGTTCAGATCAGCGGATACACCGACAACATCGGCAACGAGTCCGCTAACGTCGAGCTCTCACGTTCGCGAGCCACGGCCGTCATGGATGCCTTGCACAGCATGGGCACACCGACGGATCGCATAAAGGCCGAGGGTTATGGCAGCCAGAAGCCAATAGCCAGCAATGCGACAGCAGAAGGGCGAGCGGAAAACCGTCGCGTGGAGGTGCTGGTGACGAATCGCTGACGTGATTGATCATTACGGCGGGGGAAGACGCACAACGTGCGTCTTCCCCCAGCGGAATTTGAACCTTCTCCCTTCCCCCTTCCCCCTTCCCCCTATACGATCTACCCCAATGAAACGCGGGGTTCTGGTTGCAGCCGGGGGCGCGGTTCTGCTGGCGGGTGCGGTATTCGCGTGGAACGCGGTGCGCCAGGAGCGTGAGTTCCGCCGTCTGATCGCGGCTGGCGACGCGGCACTGGTCCTCGACCAGACGTTCGAAGCGATCGAGGACTTCAGCGGAGCGCTCGCCCTTAAAAACGACTCTATGCTCGCGTACCTCAAGCGCGGCGACAGCTATCGGCGCCGTGGGGAGCTGAGCGCGGCGCTACGCGACCTGCGCGAAGCATCCCTCCTCGACCCCACCGCCACGCGGCCGCTGGAGCTCCTGGGCGACGTCAACGTGGCAATGGGTCGGTACGAGCGGGCGACCGAGCTGTATCGGCGGTACGTGACGCTCGACGATCGGGCGCCGCGAATCTTGTACAAGCTGGCCCTCGCCTACTACCGTAATGGGCAAGCCCCACTCGCGATCGAGCCGCTCCGCCGTGCCGTCGCGCTCGACGAGCGCCTCGTCGAGGCGCATTACCTCATGGCGATGTGCCTCAGGGATCGCAAGCGCAACGCGGAAGCCGTCCAGTCGCTCACCCGCGCGCTCCAGATCAATCCGGCGTTCGGTCCGGCGCGCGAAGAGCTGGCGGATCTGAATCTCTCACAAGGCAGGGCGCGGGAGGGAATCGAGCAACTCGAGGCGCTCGCGGCCCTGGAGCCAGAGGGCCCGCAGCGGCTCGTGAACGTCGGGCTGGCCTACGCACGTCTGGGACGCACCGATGCCGCGATCACGACGCTTGGACGCGCCGCCGAGCGCTATCCGGAATCGGACGTTGTGTATGTCGCCCTCGGTCGCGTGTGGCTCGACGCGGCCGAGGCGAGCGGCGACAGGGTCGCGTTGCGAAAGGCGATCGAGGCCCTTCAACGCGCCGCGTCCCGCGCCACCGCCTCGAGCGCCACGCTGACGCTCTACGGCAGGGCGCTGTTTCTCTCGAACGACATCGAGGCGTCCGAGCGGACGCTGGAACAGGCGACTGCAGTACTGCCGGCGGATCCGCAGGCGTTCTCGTATCTCTCGGCCGCTGCGGAGCGCCGCGGGCACGTGTCGGCCGCCCGGGATGCCCTCATCAAGTACGTGAGCCTTCTTGGCGAAGACGATCAGAAGCGCGCGTTGTCAGGGCGCGTTGCGGGTCTGTCGCTGCGCATGAACGAGGCGCCCGCAGCTGTCGCCTGGGCGCGTCGCGCCATCGACCCCGAGCATCCCGAGCCGCCCCTGCTCGCACTGCTCGCGGACGCGCAGGTGAGGCTTGGGCAGATCGATGCCGCACGCGCGACGGTGGCCGAAGGTCTCGCGCGCGATCCGCAAAATCGCGCGTTGCTGCAGCTACGAAACAAAATCGGAATCTAAGAGAGACGTTTCTGCCGTGTGACCGGGTCGAGCGCGTCCCGCAACCCATCTCCGAGGAAATTGAATCCGAGCACGAGCGCCGCGATTGCCAGCCCAGGAAAGATGGTCAGGTGCGGTGCATCGAGCAAGTGCGTCCGGCCGCCGTTGAGCATCGTTCCCCAGCTCGGCGTCGGCGGCTGCACGCCCAGGCCGAGGAAGCTGAGCGCCGCCTCCGCGAGAATCGCGCCGCCCATACCGAGCGTCGCCTGCACCGTTACGGCGGGAAGGGCAGTCGGGATGATGTGCTGCGCGAGGATGCGCGGCGTCGTCGCGCCCAGGGCGCGCGCGGCCTGCACGAACTCGAACTCGCGCGCGCGCAGGACTTGCCCTCGCACGAGGCGCGCGTATCCGACCCATCCGATCAGCGACAACGCAAACACGACGTTCGCCAGGCTCGGGCCGAGCACGGCCACGAGCGCAATCGCGAGGAGCAAGCCGGGAAACGCGAGCAAGATGTCGATGACCCTGCTGATCGCTTCGTCAATCCGTCCGCCAAAATAACCCGCAATCGATCCAAGAAGCGTTCCCACGCTCGAAGAGATCGAGACGACGACGACGCCGACGAGCAGGGAGATGCGGGCACCAGCGAGAACGCGCGCGAAGATGTCGCGCCCGAGCTCGTCGAGGCCGAACCAGTGCGTTCCCGAGGGGCCGTCAAGTCTCTGTGCGAGAAGCTGTGCGGAGGGATCGAAAGGTGCGAGCGACGGCCCGATGAGAGCCGCCAGCACGGTGATGAATACGATGGCTGCGCCGATCCGGCTCATGATGCCGTTTCGCGGACCCGCCGCCTTCGCGCCTTCGGCGCTCTGGCGCGCCAAGGCGGGAGCCGCCCCGCGCCGACAGATTCACTCATACCGAATTCGCGGGTCGACGAGACCGTACAGCAAATCCGTGACGAGGTTCATGGCGACGTACGTCACCGCGATGAGCAGGATGCACCCCTGCACGAGCGGATAGTCGCGAAAGCCGATTGACTGGATCAGGAGACGGCCGATTCCCGGCCACGAGAAGATGGTCTCCGTGATTACGGCGCCGGTCAGCACCGCGCCGAACTGGAGGCCGATCAGCGTGATCACCGGAATCAGGCTGTTGCGGAAGGCATGACGAACCACCGCTCGCACCCGGGACGCGCCGCGGGCCCGTGCCGCGATGACGTATGGCTCGCGGAGCTCCTCGAGCAACGTGGCGCGCGTCATGCGCGCGAGGATCGCCGCCAGGGCCGCGCCCAGTGAGACCGCTGGCAGGACGAGATTCGCCCACGTGCCCCGACCGGAAACCGGCAACCATCCAAGCTCGATCGAAAACACGATTGCGAGGAGCGGGCCCAGCCAGAAGTTCGGGATCGAGATTCCGAGCAGCGACACCGTGGTCGCGGCATGATCGACGGAAGTCCCCCTCCACACAGCCGCCGCAATCCCAAGCGGAATAGCAAACCCGACGGCGGCCAGCATGGCGGCCGCCGCCAGCTCGATTGTCGCGGGCATCCGCTCGAGAATCGCCGTCGTAACAGGCTGGCTGGTCCGCAGCGATCGCCCGAGGTCGCCGCGAATCGCGTCTCGCAGGAAGGTGCCGTACTGTTCGAGAAGCGGCCGGTCGAGGCCGAGACGCGATCGCAGCTCGGCCACATCCTCGGGCGACGACGATTCGCCGAGCATCGCCTGGGCAGGATCGCCAGGGATCAAGTGGATAAGGGAGAAAACGAGAGTCGCAACGCCGAGTAGGACGGGAATCGTCAGCGCGACGCGGCGCGCGAGAAACCGCAGCACGCGTTCATTTTAGCCGGGCTCACGCCCGGGCATTTTAGCCGGGGCTCGCGCCCTGGGATTCTCGCGCTAGCCTTGTGTCTCGTCCTCGTTCGCCCCGAGCACGTCTTCGGCAATTGCGACTTCGTCGTTCGGAAGGCCGCATTCGTCCAGAGCGGGGGCGTTGGCGTTTCCAAGCGTATTGGGGCCGTCCTCGACAGCGCCCTTCATCATGTCTTGATCAATATATTCGGCGGCGCGCTGATCCATCAACGACCTCCATGCAGGCGAGATGCCGCGGAGTCTACCATTTCGCTCCGGCCGAGCTGGCAGCTCTACAGGGGTTTGTACCAGCGCTGATCGTACAGAGCGCCCAGCATCGGGGCGACCTGGGTACGGAATGTCCGTGTATGAGGCGCAACCTGATGGTTATCGCCGGTTTTCTGATCCGCCCACACGTCGATCACCGTGAAATGATTGGTTCTATCCTTCTGGTAGACGGCATCGAAGCGCACGTTCCCGGGGTCGGTGCGGCTCCGTTCCGCCAATGCCTGGAGGGACGCCAACGTCGCAGCTCGGCTCCCCGGCGGCACATCGACATGCGTCACCACATAGACCGTCCCGCGGCCGTCGCGCATCGGTGCGACCGTCGCCCCGACACAAAACCGGTCATCGATCGGCGCGAGCAACATCGGGGCGATCTGTTCACGGAACTGACGTGTATGCACCGCAGCGCCATGCATGTCGAGCGCCCGCTGGTCCTTCCAGATCTCGAGGATAAGGAACTGACTCGGTTCCGCGATGCGCTGCACGACTTCAAAGCGGACGGGGCCTTCCTTGCGGCTCGCGTCGGCGAGCTGCTTGAGCATCGTGGCGACCTGGCCCTGGGATGCCGGCACCGCTTCGACATAGCTCACGACATACAGCGTCGCATCGTCCTGGGCATTCAAGACCAGCGGCCATGCGCATGCGATGAGCACCAGAATCACGATCGAACGTAACAACCGTCTGCGCCGGGTTGCAAGAATGGATGCGATCATCAGACGCGCCTCGCTATTCAGTTGCCGTCGAGAGCAGCGGCCGTGAACGGGCCGCAAACGATCTCTAGTGCCGAAAGATGGCGCATGGTATACCTTCGGCCGTGAGCGGAGTCAACAATTCTCTCGATCGCAGCGCCATGACACCGACCCAGACACTCGCGCAGTTCGTCGTGAACCACCGTGAGGCAGATCTCGCCGCGCCGGTGAAACGCGAAGCGACCCGTTCGCTGCTCAACTGGGTGGGGTGCGCCGTCGGTGGATCGCGCCATGAGACCGTCGAACGCGCCATCGCGGCGCTCGGGCCGTTTTCAGGACCGCGCGAGGCGACGGTGCTTGGACGAAGTGAGCGACTCGACATCATGCTCGCGGCGTTGATGAACGGGATTACTTCGCACACCTTCGATTTCGATGACACGCACCTGCGAACCGTGATCCACCCGAGCGGTCCGGTCGCCTCGGCGATTCTCGCCTATTCCGAAACGCGACGCGTCACAGGCGCTGAGTTCCTCCACGCATTCGTTCTTGGCGTGGAAGTCTCCTGCCGCATCGGCAACGCTGTGTACCCCTCGCACTACGACGTGGGATGGCACATCACCGGTACCACGGGCGTCTTCGGCGCAGCCGCTGCCACCGGGCGCCTCCTCCGGCTCGACGAACAGCAAATGACCTGGGCCCTCGGAATTGCCGCCACGCAGGCGTCGGGGCTCCGGGAGATGTTCGGCACCATGTGCAAGCCGTTTCATCCGGGCAACGCCGCGCGCAACGGCCTGCTGGCTGCGCTCCTTGCGCGCACCAATTTCACGAGCAGCAACCAGGCCATCGAGGCGCCCAGGGGGTTCGCCAACGTGCTCGCGACCGGACGACGCTACGAGGAAATCACGGAGCATCTCGGCAGCAGCTGGGAAATCCTCGCGAACACCTACAAGCCGTTTGCCTGCGGCATCGTCATTCATCCGACGATCGATGGATGCGTCCAGCTCCGAAACGATGCGGGATTGCGTCCCGGCCAGATCACAAGTATCGAGTTGGAGGTGCATCCACTGGTGCTCGAGCTCACCGCCAAGAAGACGCCACGCACAGGGCTCGAGGGCAAGTTCAGCGTGTATCACTCGGCGGCGGTCGCCATCATCGATGGCGCCGCTGGCGAGAGTCAGTACAGCGATGACCGCGTCCGCGACGCCGTGGTCATCCGTCTCCGCGACTCGGTGCATGCGAAGGTTGGCGCGGGCCTCCACGAGGACCAGGCGCGCATCACGATCCGTCTGGACGACGGCCGCGTGCTCGAGAAATACATTCAGCATGCGATCGGAAGCAAGGCGCGGCCGATGAGCGATGCGACGCTCGAGGCAAAGTTCCGCGGCCTCACAGATGGCGTCCTCTCGAACGACGAAACCGATCGCCTGATTAAGCTCTGTTGGAACATCGAGACGATGGGCGACGTCGCCGACCTTGCGAGAGCGGCGGTGCCGGCGGCCGCGGTCGGCGCCTGAAGCGGGTACCTCCGAAGAAGGCTGTCTTCGCGGCGTTCGCGACAGCAGACTGGCCTGCGCCTTGCTGTAAAGACCCTTCAGTTCTCGCGCGATCGCAAATCCCGAAGGAATACTGCCGATCGGACACGAAGTTCAAGTTGCCGACGCGCCTTTAGTCTGCCCGAACGTCGAACAGTATCGAAGGCAACGTTGCCCCTGGAGACAGTGACGCCAATGACCGTCGAATCGATTCTCACGCTCGACCAGCCGCCCGCGTGTCCTTTGTGTCGCGCAGAAGAACCGATCGTGCTCGAGACACGAATTCTGGGACGACGAATCGCGGTCGCGTGGCGCTGCGAGACCTGCGACCATTTCTGGCCGGTTCCGATTCAGAACTCGCGACCGTTGCCGACTCGCCGCGTGCACTAGGGCAGATGATTCATCGGTCCGTGCACTGAATGGCGCACGGGATTCGATCGAGGATCACGTTCGCTGCCGTATCCAGCAGGATCAGATCGCGGCCCAGGAAACGATACTGGAGGTCGTCAGGAAGCCTCGGCAGAACAGCGAGGATGTTCGGCGGCATCGTGGCGAATGGCTCTCCTTGGCGGTAGATGCTGTTTATGTGATGCGAGAACCTTCCGGGGTTGTCGTCCATGATGGCGCCCAGGGTGTTGGCATCGACTTCAACGGACAGGGCCTTCCTGAATTCCACACGGATGCTTGGTGTAAAGATCTCACCCGATCTGGCCCCCTTGCGAGCAACACGGATTCGTTCGGCCAGCGCAAGCTGTGTGCTCCGGATCTCGGCCGGGTAATCTGTCACCCTTAGAACCGGCAATCCTTTTTGTAGATTGCGTCGAAGTTCGTAATAAGTCAGAACCCGCGCAGTGAAGTCCTCAGCGATATAACCCCATACCTGCACCCTGAAGACTGGAGTGTCACCGGCGTTCGTCGTCGGCGTCTGCGGGTAGACCACCGAAGCGAACAGGAGGAACAACGCGGTCGCAAGTGACGTGTGGCTCAGTCTCATAGGCCCGACTCGTGACGATACCTCGTTCCCCATGGTTTGGTGGCTCAGGGGGACGCGGATGCCGCAGAGTAACGCCGAATGAGCGGCACTGGCTGTCTAAGGCAGCACAGCAGCCACTGGACGCCTCGGCGCGATTGTGAGCAAAACTGTGCAAAATCCGGGCTCAGACGCTTGCGATAACTTCTGCTGTTTATTAATGTTCTGGCCGCCGCCCTCCGCGGAACCAGCACCGCCGGTTCCCGCCACCGCGCATCGGCGACGCCTAGAGGTGTCCCAATGCCAAAAGACCTTGATGTACGGGTCGCATTCCTTGGCTCGAACAATCGTCCGATACTGCTCGAATCCGATCCTGTGCGCCTGGCCCGCCTCCATGGAGGACTGCGCGATGCTGGCATTGACGTCGTGGCCGTTACACGTATCGCGGACATTGAACAGTGGCCTTCCGACACCTTCATGATCACTGACATTGATCACTTCACGCCGTGGTGGCGTGAGGTCGGCGCTACGAGCGTGATTGTTCTGGCCAACACGCGAGAGCAAGGCATCGCGGCGTGTCAGAGTGGAGCAACGAAATGGCTGCGGCACAATTGCACCGTACGGCAGCTGCTCGCTGCGATTGATTCCGTGCTCCTATCTGAGAAGAAGGTGTACGAGGCTACGGCGACATAGCGATGACTCCCTTCTCGCAGCGATATCGTCACGGATTCGTGAATCATTAGAGCTACAGGGGGACCCATGATGCGCTGGCTCATGGCGACGGCCATCACCTCAAGCTCACCGCCGGGTCGCACTTGATCGCGATCGTGGCGCCAGACTACCAGCCGCTGATCATTGATGTGATCGTGTCGCCCGGCCATACGACGACGTATCGCGGCGCGCTGACACGCGCACCCGCCCGCTGAATCAATTCCCAACTGCCAATTCCCAACTCCCAAGAGGCCATCCGTCGAAGCATTCTCCTTGGCAGTTGGAGGTTGGCCGAGCTCCTTTCGATCAGCGTCCGGCCGACGAGGCGATCTGAGGCGACGAAATGCGCGGTGCTCATCAAATGCACTGAACTGTGCCACCGTGGTCCACTTCCTGTGCCAATAAGGGTCACAGGTGCCGTTCGACTTCAGCGTGCTGCCCAAGCCCGTGAAGAACTCGTCACCGACAGTCCGGCGGTAACCCGAACCGGTACGCGCAACCACACGGCTCGCGTGCATCCACGGACTTGAGGCGGGAAGCGCAAGAAAACCTTACCTTGCCTCGAGTGGGTGACAGCCCGCCACGCCGACTCCGGTCATTGTCGCTCTCGTCGACGTTTTAGGCTGCTAGAGATTGTTCGAATCATCGGCAATTCCAAGCCGCACCATCGTCTTCAGCAATCCCTGACGCGAAAGCCCG
>Ga0137452_1000316_pt1 | contig 14392 bp, 14 predicted proteins | sample EasRivERMGT513_2_FD_102312 | JGI IMG/M metagenome (GOLD analysis project Ga0137452, IMG submission 102312) | Soil microbial communities from meander-bound floodplain in the East River, Colorado, USA - East River MetaG ERMGT513_2 | ecosystem: Environmental > Terrestrial > Soil > Floodplain ...
ATTAGCAGTTCGTGAAACGAAGGTTCCCTCGATACGCCAATCTCTGCGGCTTCAGAAGGGGTCGGATCGAACACGACTCGGGTGTCGGCTACTTTTTCAAGCTGAGATCTAAAGTCTGTTTGGGCACTTTGTGAAAGCTGCTCGTCGTTTAGGAGTAAGACGACCTTGCACTTTCGCTCTTCCTTCAAGAACGAGATCATGCCCAGGACATCCTTTGCGTCGAGTCCCGCCCCAGCGCGTTCCAAGTCATCAATGCAAACTATTTGATTTCGAACGACAAAAAAGAGTGCCCGCCCCGCCCCTTCTAGAAATTCCCGTCCCTGCGGAATGATGCCAGCTAACCACATCTGGCTGCGTAGAAAAGTTTCTGCTGTTCCACGTACCGATTTCAGGGATTTTGCGTTCGGACCGCCGTCGATGTTTTCAATAGGAATTGTATTTTCGAAGATCGCATAACGAAGATCATCCAGAGAGTTTTGACCAAATAGCGATACGTAAGAGTATCTATTAAGCGCTACCGCCTTTAGGGACTGAGCCTCCTTAAGGTAATGTTTCCAACTGTAGGTCTTGCCCACACCCCATTTGCCAGTGACGCATAACACCTCAGGCTTCGCGCTCTGCAAAAATCTTCGAATTTCTTCATGTGCCGATCGCGTGGACATCGGGTCCCCTTCAGTATCGGTAGCCTAAGTTGCGCGCTCAGACCTTTTCGACGAAGTTGTCCATCACGCGCTTGGAGCCGGCCTTGTCGAAGTTGATCAGCAGCTTGTTGCCTTCGACCGAGACGATCCGGCCATAGCCGAATTTCTGGTGGAAGACGCGTTCGCCGGTTGCGTATCTCGCGGCACTCGGGTCGGCGGTCGCGACGAGCTTTGCCGGCACGTCGATGATCGGCGCGCGTTCCGTCCCGCGGCCGCTTGCTCGTGCTTCCTGTGCGCGGCGCCAGCCGGGGCTCGAATAGGGACTGGAGAACCCGCCCTGATCGCGGAACGAGCCGTAATTGCCGTAGAAGCCTTCGTCCGCGACCATGTCGACATGGGCTTCGGGCAGGTCGCCGATGAAGCGCGAGGGCAGCGCGCTCTGCCATTGGCCGTGGACGCGGCGATTGGCGGCGAAGCTGATGAACACGCGCTTGCGCGCGCGCGTGAGCCCGACATAAGCGAGGCGGCGCTCTTCTTCGAGACCGGTCGTGCCCTTCTCATCCAGCGTCCGCTGCGAGGGGAACAGGCCTTCCTCCCAGCCGGGCAGGAACACGATGTCGAACTCGAGACCCTTGGCGGCGTGGAGCGTCATCAGGTTGAGCTTGTCTTCGGAGCCGTTGCTCTCGAGCTCCATCACGAGGGCCACGTGCTCAAGAAATGCGGACAGCGACTCGAAGCTCTCCATCGAGCGCACAAGCTCTTTCAGATTGTCCAGGCGGCCGGCGGATTCGGGCGATTTGTCGGCCTTCAGCATGTCCGTGTAGCCGGATTCATCCAGCACCATCTCGGCGAGATCGATATGGCTCAAATGCATGGATTGCTGCTGCCAGCGCGCAAACGATTTCGCGAGGTCGGACAGGGCGGAGCGCGCCCTGGGCGCGAGCTCGTCACTCGCCGCAAGCTCTTCGGCAGCTGCGAGCAGCGGCAGGCTGGAGGCGCGCGCGTGGCTGTGCAGCGTCTGGATCGCGACGTCGCCCAAGCCGCGCTTCGGCTTGTTCATGATGCGCTCGAAGGCGAGATCGTCGTCACCTTGGGCAATCACGCGCAGATAGGCGAGCGCATCGCGGATTTCCGCGCGTTCGTAGAAGCGCGGTCCGCCAACCACGCGATAGGGAATGCCGAGCGCCAGGAACCGGTCTTCGAATTCGCGCATCTGGAACGCGGCGCGCACGAGCACCGCCATCTGCGCGAACGGCGTGCCCTGGCGCTTGAGGTTCTCGGCTTCGGAGGCGGCGTTGCGCGCTTCCTCTTCCGCGTCCCAGAAGCCCTTGACCTGGAGCTTGTCGCCTTGCTCCTCGCTCTCGGTCCAGAGCGTCTTGCCGAGGCGCGCCGTGTTCGCAGCGATGAGACCGGAGGCCGCGCCCAAAATCGCGGGTGTCGAGCGATAATTGCGCTCCAGCCGGACGACTTTCGCACCCGGATAATCGCGCTCGAAGCGCAGGATGTTCTCCACCTCGGCGCCGCGCCAGCCGTAGATCGACTGATCGTCGTCGCCGACCACGCAGAGGTTCTTGTTCGCGCCCGAGATCAGCCGCAGCCAGAGATATTGCGCGACGTTGGTGTCCTGATACTCGTCCACCAGCATGTAGCGGAAGCGGTGCTGGTAGTCCTCGAGGATCTCGCGGTTCGAGCGCATGATCGCGATCGGCTCCAAGAGCAGATCGCCGAAATCGGCGGCGTTGAGCGATTTCAGCCGCGCCTGATACATCGCGTAGAGCGAGCGGCCCTTGCCAAAGGCGAACCCTTGCGCGTCACCGTCGGTCACGTCGGGGGGCTGCAGCCCGCGGTTCTTCCAGCCGTCGATCATCATCGCGAGCGTACGCGCGGGCCAGCGCTTCTCGTCGATGTTCTCGGCCTCGATGATCTGCTTGATCAGGCGGAGCTGGTCGTCTTGATCGAGGATGGTGAAATTGGGCTTGAGACCGGCGAGTTCTGCGTGCCGGCGCAGCATGCGCGCCCCGATCGCATGGAACGTGCCGAGCCACTGCATGCCCTCGACCGTCCCGCCGATCAGCGCGCCGATGCGCTCTTTCATCTCGCGCGCGGCCTTGTTGGTGAAGGTCACGGCCAGGATCTGGCTTGGCCAGGCGCGGCGCGTCGCGAGGATGTGCGCCAGCCGCGTCGTCAGCACGCGCGTCTTGCCGGTGCCAGCGCCGGCAAGCACCAGCACGGGCCCGTCGAGCGCCAGCACCGCCTCGCGCTGCTCGGCATTTAGCCCCTTCAGATAAGCGGGTTCCCCGGCGCGGGATGCAACGGGGAACGCCGCGTCCAGAGGATCGACGTAGGAGTGGGGTCGTGCGGTCATGATTCCGGTCAATACTAGCAGCTAAGCGGATTGTGTCGCAGTTTGTTCTCTTGTCAGTCCCCAGATAAGCAGGCCAAAAGGCCGGCGCAACCAGGCTGAAACGCGGGCATTTTCGGGCCGATGATCGACAAACGCGTGCCAACAGTGGGCGAGGCGCTGACCGGCATCAAGGACGGCTCGGTCGTTCTGCTGGGCGGATTCGGCGTCGTCGGCCAGCCGCAGGAGCTGCTCGAGGGTCTGATTCAGACGGGTGCGCGCGATCTTACCATTGTGTCCAACAATGCCGGCTTCGGCTCGCCGATGCTGCCGAGGCTGTTCGGCACCGGCAACGTGTCGAAGCTGATCTGCTCGTTTCCAAGGCCCACGCCGCCTGAGTTCGAGGAGCTGTTCAAGCGCGGGAAGATCAAGCTCGAGGTTGTGCCGCAAGGGACCATCGCCGAGCGCATTCGCGCCGCAGCGTCCGGAATCCCTGCGTTCTACACGCCGACGTCGGTCGGGACCAAGCTCGGCGAAGGCAAGGAGACACGCGAGTTCGACGGGCGTGTCTATGTCATGGAGCACGCACTCCGTGCAGATGTCGCGCTGATCCAAGCGTGGAAGGCCGATCGCTGGGGCAATCTCACCTATCGCGGCGCGGGACGGAACTTCAATCCCGTCATGGCGATGGCCGCCGAACTGACGGTCGTGCAGACGCGGCACATCGTGGAGCTCGGCGAGCTCGATCCCGAGACGATCGTGACGCCGGGCATTTTCGTGGACCGCGTGGTCCAGGTCGATAGCGCCGATCCGCCGCCGGCATAGAGAAGGACGCGAATATGAGCGCCGCACCTTTGAAGCACCTCAGCCGCGAAGAGATGGCCGCGCGTTTGGCGCGCGATATCCCCGACGGCTGGTATGTGAATCTCGGTCTCGGTCTGCCGACGCTGATCCCGAACTACATCCCACAGGGGCGCGAAGTCGTCTTCCATTCGGAGAACGGGATTCTTGGCATGGGGCCAGAGCCGTCGAAACATGAGATCGACACCTGGCTGATCAACGCGACGAAGCAGAACATCACGCTGCTTCCCGGCGCCTCGATCTTCCACCATGCGGACAGCTTCGCGATCATCCGCGGCGGCCATCTCGATCTCTGCGTGCTCGGCGCGTACGAAGTGGCCGAGAACGGCGACATCGCGAACTGGGCGACCTCGGCGAACGACACGCTGCCGGGCGTCGGCGGCGCGATGGATCTCGCGGCGGGATCGCGCCAGCTCTGGGCGCTGATGGAGCACACGACCAAAGACGGACGCGCGCGTCTCGTGCAGCGCTGCAACTATCCGCTGACGGCCTCAGGCGTGGTCAAGCGCGTCTACACCAATCTCGCCGTTCTCGAGATCACGCCGCGCGGCTTCGCGGTTCTCGACATCGCGCCGGGCATCACGTTCGATGCCCTTCAGGCGCGGACGGATGCACGCCTTCATATGCAAACGAAACCGGCAGCCCGCGGCGCTCCGCCCAGAAGAGAAGAACGAGCACAATCGAATTGGGACCCGCTATCGATTGTTCCGAAGCGGTAAAAGCAAAACGGGCCCAGATTTCTCGGGGCCCGTTTTCGTTTGCGGATCGCTTGGCCTATTCCAGCGGCTCGATCTTGTAGATCGACGCGCCGTGGTTGTTGCCGAGCCAGATCGTGTCGGTACCCTTCTCGACGAACATACGCCGGAAGTTGCTGTAGAAGGGCATCAGATACACGGTGTTCTCGCCCGTCTTGGGGTTGGTGCGGACGACGCGGTCAGAAACCGTGGACGCGTTCCATACATTGCCCTTGCTGTCGGCTTGGGCGTCGTAGGGCATCTGCCATTTGAACGGCATCTGATATTCCGTCAGCTTCTCGGTCTTCGGATCGAAGCTGGCGACCGAGTTGGCGTTGTACTGGCCGAACCAAAGCACGCCGTTGTCGTCGAAATGGCCGCGACGGTTGCGCGGGCGCACATGCTGGCTCGTCCACGTGGTGAGCTTGCCGGTCTTGGCGTCGATCTTGCCGATCTTCTTGCCGGTGCCGCCGAACTCGAGCAGCCAGAGATTGTTCTGAGCGTCGGACGGGATGTCATAGCCGTCGATCGTCTGGCCGAGCTGGTCCTTCAGCACGCCCAGGCTCTGCCATTGGCCGGTCTTGACGTTGACGCGCAGGATCGAATGGTCCTGCTGGTTGTTCGTCCAGACAAAGCCGTCCACGTGATGGTTCTCTGGCGAGACCATCGATTCTTGCGTGTTCGCATCCTGGTACTGATCGGGGAGCTTGAACGCCTTCACCTGGTTGGTCTTCGTATCGAGCATGTAGACGCCGCCCTGATACATGCCCGAAGCCCAGACGTTTCCGTCGCGGTCGGGCTTCAGCTCAAGCACGCCCTTCGGCTGCTCGGGCTTCATCACGGGAAGGGCATGATCGGTGACCTTTCCGGTCTTCGGATCCATCTCGCCGATGAACTGGTTGCCGAAATCGGAGTACCAGACCTTACCCCCTGAAACCATCACGTCGTGCGGCATCGCTTCGGAGCGCGCCAGATCGTAGGTGGTGATGATCACCTTCGTGCCCTTGCCTGACGGGCGCGGGAGGGTCTGCAGCGGATATTTCCAGACTTCGTCCTTGGACAGATTGATGGTGGACAGATATTCGGCCACCTGCCGGACGCGCGTGGGATCCGCAATGCCGCGGTTGCCGCGCGGGCCCGGCAGCAATTTCTGCGGCCGCTGCGGCACGCTGCCCGGCGAATATGTGCCCATGCGCGGGACCACGTCCATGAACGACTCGGTCGTGTGCGCGCTGGTGACGATGCGCTGCAGCGAATGGCAGTTGGTGCAATCCTGTAGGAACGCCTTCTGCGAGTCCGGGCCCGGCATGCTGAGCAGCCACTCCGCGTTCGTCAGCTGGGGTGCGATGTTGTCCGTCTTCATCAGCTTGAGATCGGCGGTCGTGCTCTTGCCGGCGGCGACATCCGCCGTAGGACGGCCGTCCGCGAAAAAGCCGGTGGCGCGAATTCTCAGATTGTACTTGCCCGGCTCCAGCCGATTAGCGGGGAAGCTGTAGCGGCCCTTCTCGTCGGTCACCACCGTGACCGCGATCTTGGCGCCTTCCTTCTTCGCCGTGACAAGCACGCCCTCGAGCGCGCCTGTGGGAGAGGTGACCGTCCCGGTGAGGGCCGCTCCGTTTTGCGCGGCGGCGCCTGAGATGCCGAACAATGCGGCCGCGGCAACGGCTGACATGTAGATGGACAGTTTCCTCATCGATCCCTCTTTTTAGCTTGGAGCGGCATTGTATATTCAACCCCCGACAATACACGAATCGGGAAACCCCACAAACACAGGCGGGTCATGGTTTTCAAACTCTTTCCGCGATCGGTGAGCAGTGGGCGGAAGGCGGGATTTGCCTAGTCTTCCAGCGGTTTATCGGGATCGAGTTTCCTGGCCTCGAGGTCGGCGCGTTCCTTCTTGGATCGCGCCAAGTTGACCTTTTGCTGCGATTTCGGCGTTCCGAAACGGACACGGTTAAGTGAGGCGTCACGCTCTTTGGTGGCGCGCACTTTTTCCTTCTTCGCGCGCTTGAGATTGACGATCTCAGCCATCAACCGTTGTCCTTCGTCTGGGCTCGCGCAAAGGCGGGGCGCCCGGTGACCAGCCCTGCGTAAGCCTTGAAGGTCTCCGTCTCGGGAACCATCCCTCGCGACATCAGCAGCGGGAGACTGCCGCCATAGACGATGTCCGCCGCCGAGAATTTCTCGCCGAGAAGGTAAGGCCGCGCGGCGAGCGTCTTACCGAGATGGTCGAGGACCTCTTCGAACGGTCCCCATCCGAACGTGCCGTAGATGTGCTGGATCTTCAGGAATTTCGCCGTGAGCGACGGCTCGAATACGCCGGCGTAATAGGCAAGCCATGCGAGATAGGCGCCGCGGTCCTTGTCGCCAATCTTCGGCCCCAGCCCCAGCTGCGGGAACAGGTCGGTCAAGTAAAGCGAGATTGCGGCGGTCTCGAAGACAATCTGTCCATAGTGATCGAGAGCGGGCACCTTGCCGAGCGGATGCGGATTGGAGGCATCGGCGGCGCCGCTGCCGTCGCCACGGCGGATGTTGACGATCTTCAAGGCGTAGGGCGCGCCGATCTCCTCGAGCAGCCACAACGTGCGGAACGAACGTGAGCGCGGTGCGTGATAGAGCGTGAGCATCGAAGGAGCCTAAAAGGACGGTGCGGCCTTGCCAAGCGCGCGCATGAGGACATGAACTCTGAGTGCGCTTGCAAGATTACGCTCGCCGCGCGCTTCGTCGACTCGGGCGACGATCGAGGCCAGCGGAAGCCGCTCGTCCTTCGCCTGAGCCTGCAGGGCCATCCAGAATTCGGGCTCGAGGGCCACGCTTGTCCGATGTCCGGCGACGGCGAATGATCGCTTCTTCATGCCAGCCACCGCTCGTTATTTGGGATGGATCATATCCTCGGGCCGGACAATCCGGTCGAACTCCTCCGCTGTCACCAGTCCTGACTTGAGCGCTTCCTCGCGCAAGGTGGTCCCGTGCTTGTGCGCAGTCTTGGCGATCTTCGCCGCGTTGTCGTAACCCACTTTGGGAGCGAGCGCGGTCACCAGCATCAAGGAACGTTCGACACCGGCCTTGATGTTGTCGAGGCGCGGCTTTATGCCGACGACGCAGTTGTCCGCGAAGGACCGCGAGGCGTCCGACATCAAGCGCACGGACACGAGGAAGTTATACGCCATCACCGGGTTGTAGACGTTGAGCTCGAAATGGCCCTGCGAGCCGGCAAACGTGATCGCCGCGTGATTCCCGAAGACCTGCACACAGACCTGTGTCAGCGCTTCGCTCTGCGTGGGATTCACTTTGCCCGGCATGATCGATGAGCCGGGCTCGTTCTCCGGCAGCTCCAGCTCGCCAAGCCCCGCGCGCGGTCCCGATGCCAGCAGCCGGATGTCGTTCGCGATCTTGAACAGCGAGGCAGCGACCGTATTGATCGCGCCGTGGCTGAACACCATGGCGTCATGCGCGGCGAGCGCCTCGAATTTGTTGGGTGCGCTGGTGAAGGGCAGGCCGGTGATGGCCGCGATGCGCGCCGCAACCATCTCCGCGAAGCCAACCGGCGCATTGAGCCCCGTGCCCACGGCCGTGCCGCCTTGCGCGAGCTCCATCAGCTTGGGCAGCGTCAACTGGATTCGCTCGATGCCATTCGTGAGCTGCGTCACGTAGCCCGAGAACTCCTGGCCGAGCGTGAGCGGAGTCGCGTCCTGCGTGTGCGTGCGGCCGATCTTGATGATGTCCTGGAACTCGCGCTGTTTCACCGCGAGGGCGTCTCTCAGATGCGTCAGTGCTGGAATAAGGTTGTGAACTATCTCTTCGGCGGCGGCGATGTGCATCGCGGTCGGGTAGGTGTCATTCGACGACTGGCTCATGTTCACGTGGTCGTTCGGATGCACCGGATTCTTCGAGCCCATCACACCGCCAAGCATTTCGATCGCGCGGTTGGAGATCACCTCGTTCGCGTTCATGTTCGACTGCGTCCCCGATCCCGTCTGCCAAACGACGAGCGGAAAGTGCTCGTTCAGCTTGCCGTCGATCACTTCCTGCGACGCGATCACGATGGTCTCGCCGAGTCTCTTGTCGAGCTGGCCAAGCGCCATGTTGGTTTCCGCGGCTGCGCGCTTGATGATGCCGAGTGCGCGCACGACGGGCCGCGGCTGACGTTCCCCACCGATCTTGAAATTGCCCAGGCTGCGCTGCGACTGCGCGCCCCAATAGTGGTCCGCGGGCACCTCGATGGGGCCAAAGGTATCGGTCTCGGTGCGGGTCTTGCTCATGGACGGCCTCGAAGTAAGCAGCGCGTCTCGTAGCCCGTTTGGCTCGGGCGGTCCATGGACGGCTACTTCTTGCGGAATTTGTCGAAGCTGACGACTTGAGGATCTGACGACGGCTTCTCCGGCGATTCCTCGGCTGCAGACGGCACATCCTTCGCGGGCTTGCGGGACAGCGTCTCGACCGAAGCATCCTTCGGCGCCTCGCGTGGCGCGGGCGGTTTGGGCGCGTCCTTGGTCACCCGCTGTGGCGCGGGAACTTTCTTCGCGGCGCTGCTGTTGCGGAACTGGAGGCCGAATTGAACGCTCGGATCGACGAAGGCGGTCAGCGCCGCGAACGGTATGACCAGAGTCGTCGGCATCTTCTGGAACGTGAGCCCGACCTCGAACTCGTCCTCGCGGACTTTCAGTCCCCAGTACTGGTTCTGCAGCACAATGGTCATTTCCTCGGGGTAGCGCTCCAGCAGGAATTCGGGAATTTCGACACCCGGGTCCTTGGTCTTGAATGTGAGATAGAAGTGATGCGATCCGAGCAGCCCCTGTTTCTCGGTCCGCTTGAGCGCCTCTTTTACGATGGAACGCATCGCCTTATCGGCGAGAGCTTCGTATCCGATGAGATCCTTGGCCATGAGGGAATATCAGCAGGAAGCTTCTACTTGAGGAAGTGGGGGGCCTTCTGTTGCCCGGCGCCCCCCTAGCCGCGCTTGCTTAACTTAGTTAAGCAGCGAGGGCCATTTCGTTATCGTTGGCACCTGTACGATTAGCCCGATAACGGCGGATACCATACCGGGCGAAAGGTCAGCCTTTACACGTCCGTCGATCCTGTTTCGCCCCCACAGATGCCCTCCTGGAAGGGCATGTGGTGGAGGCGCCGGGTACCGCCCCCGGGTCCGAACCGCTTATTACGCAGCCGTTTATCGCCATAGTCCGGCCGAAGCCGGACGTAGTGAATATAGTGCCTGGGGGTAAAGAAATGAAGTCGAGGCGCCGGCCGCTCCCGGACGCTAAACTTCAAGGCGACTCAACGGCATAGTTCAAGGAATGCGCCAGTATCACGATTTGATGGAACGCGTGCTCAAGCATGGGCTGGAAAAGCGCGACCGAACCGGCACCGGCACGCTCTCCGTCTTCGGCCACCAGATGCGCTTCGATCTGAAGGACGGGTTCCCGCTCGTCACGACCAAGAAGCTGCACCTGAAGTCGATTGTCTACGAGCTGCTCTGGTTCCTCGCTGGCGACACGAATGTGCGCTGGCTCCAGGAGAAGGGCGTCTCCATCTGGAACGAGTGGGCGGATGAGGAGGGCGAGCTCGGCCCCGTCTACGGCCATCAGTGGCGCAGCTGGCCGGCTAAGGATGGCAAGGCGATCGATCAGATTTCCTGGGTCGTGAACGAGATCAAGCGCAATCCCGATTCGCGCCGCCTGATCGTGACCGCATGGAACCCCGCCGACATCGAGAAGATGGCGCTGCCGCCGTGTCACTGCCTGTTCCAGTTCTATGTCGGCAACGGGCAGCTCTCGTGCCAGCTCTATCAGCGCTCAGCGGATATCTTCCTGGGCGTGCCGTTCAACATCGCCTCTTACGCGCTGCTCACCATGATGATGGCGCAGGTCGCCAATCTGAAACCGGGCGAATTCATCCACACGTTCGGCGACGCGCATCTCTATTTGAATCATCTCGACCAGACGCGCGAGCAGCTCTCGCGGCGGCCTCATCCGCTTCCCACGATGAGTCTCAATCCCGAGGCGAAGGATATTTTTGGTTTCAAGTACGAAGACTTCACGCTGGAGAATTATCAGGCCCATCCGCACATCAAGGCGCCGGTGGCGGTGTGAGCGGCGCGCTTGTGATCCGCGATGCGCGCTCAGGCGATGAGGCGGCGATCCACGCGCTGCTCGTCGAATTCGCCGAGTTCGAGAAGCTGACGGACAAATTCCACCTGACACAGGAAGCCATCTCCCGCGATCTCATGGGCGAGCGGCGCCGCGTGCAGTGCGATGTGGCGGAGTGGGACGGCGCACTCGTCGCTGTGATGATCTGGTATCGGATGTACGGCACATTCTCAGCAAGTCCGGCGCTGTTTCTCGAAGATCTGTACGTGCGTCCGGCGTTTCGCCGCCGCGGAATCGCCAAGGCATTGCTCCAGCAACTTGTCCGCTATGCGGACGAAGAGGGTGCCAATCGTATCGGCTGGTTCGTGCTCGATTGGAACACTCAGGCGATGGACTTCTACGAGCGGATCGGTGCGCGGCTCGTTCCCGAGTGGCGCGTCTACAGCTGGGATGCCGACGCGTTCCAGCGATTGGCGGATGCGTGAGCACGATCAGCCTCGTCGTTGCCGCGGCCGAGAACGGCGTCATCGGTCATCGCGGCGCGTTGCCCTGGCGCCTGCCTGAGGATCTGAAGCGCTTCAAGGCGCTCACGATGGGCAAGCCCGTGATCATGGGCCGCAAGACGTGGGACTCGCTTCCGCGCCGACCGCTTCCCGGCCGGACGAATATCGTCGTGACGCGTAACCGGAATTTCTGCGCTGACGGCGCGTTTGTCGCGCACAGCTTCTCAGATGCGATCGCGCAAGCCGGCGACGGCGATCTCATGGTGATCGGCGGCGAAGCGATCTTCGCGGAAGCGCTTCCACTCGCGCAGATTATTCATCTGACCGAAGTCGCAGCCTCGCCTGAGGGCGATGCGTTCATGCCCCCGATCGATCGTGGGCAATGGCGGGAGATCGCGCGCGAAGGTCCATACGAAGCGGACGGACTTCGCTACAGCTTCGTGACTTTCAAGCGCTAGTCGGGAACAACCGGCGTCGGAGTGTCGCTGAAGCCGGGAACGTCGGTCTGTCCGGGTATTCCATTGATGAACGGCCCTTCATTCTCGTCAGGGCGTTTCTTTGAATCCGCTACCGGACGCCCCTGACGCGCCATTTCGCGTTCGCAAGCCGCGTCGCCGAAGCAATAGAACGGCGTCTGCACTTGCTTCGCCCGGCGAGAGACGGGTGTGTTTGCATCGACAGGATTGTTTCCATTTGCGTCTGCCGGTGCGGTCTTTGCTTTCTCCGCAGCCTGAAGAGCCGGTCCCTGGAAATAACCGCTTATACCGATCAGCACTCCGCCGACGGTCGCCAAAACAATGTGGACCTTGCGCATGAGTTCTCCGCGAGACGGTTTCGCGAGAATAGTCCCAGACCCGTCGCCTATTCCATAACGATCTTCGGTGCGGGCTTCGCATCACCCTCGTCGGACAATTTGTCTCTGATGCGTTCGGCAATAGCGATGAACGCGCGCGCTTCGGCACTACCGGGGTCCTTCGCCACGATCGGCGTTCCGGCATCCGAGGTCTCGCGGATCGAAGTCACGAGAGGAATCTCGCCGAGGAAGTCCGTGCCGAGCTGCGCCGCCGTTTCGCGCGCGCCGCCATGACCGAAGATGTGGCTCTCCTTTCCGCAATGCGGACAGAAGAACGTGCTCATGTTCTCGACAATGCCGAGCACGGGAACGGCGGTGGTTTTGAACATCGCGAGTCCCTTGCGCGCATCGATGAGCGCCAGATCCTGCGGCGTCGACACGATGATGGCGCCTTTCAGCGGCACGCGCTGGGCAAGGGTCAGCTGCGCGTCTCCGGTTCCCGGCGGCATGTCGACGACGAGAACATCGAGGGCCCCCCACTCCACGTCGCCGAGCATTTGCGTGAGCGCGCTCATCACCATCGGACCGCGCCAGATCATCGGCGTGTCCTCATTCACGAGAAAGCCGATGGACATGGCCTTCAGCCCGTATCGCTCGATCGGCTTGAGCGTCTTTCCGTCGGAGCGCGGCTTCTCCTTGATCGAAAGCAGTCGCGGCACGGAGGGACCGTAAATGTCCGCATCCAGCAATCCCGTCTTGAGCCCGAGCGCTTGCAATCCGAGCGCGAGATTGACGGCAACGGTGGACTTGCCGACGCCGCCTTTTCCGCTCGCGACTGCGATGACGGATTTCACGCCGGCGATGCCCTTGGCGACATTGGGCGCCTCATGCGTGTGAGCGTGCCCATGCGCTTGAGCCACGGGGCTCGGGCCAGCGCGCCCAGGCCGTTGCGGCGCGGGCCGTGCGCTGCGTTCGCGATGAGCCGTCAGCACTGCAGTGACCGAGAGCACGCCGGGCAGTTTCTCGACGGCGGCCTCGCACGCCTTGCGCAGCGGCTCCGACATGGCGCCGCGCTCGGGCGGAACTTCGATGGCGAAGCTCACATGGCCGCCGCGCACGGCGAGTCCTTCGATCATTCCGGCCTCGGTAACGCTCTTTTGTGAGGCGGGATCTCTTACTTCCGCCAATGCCTTGGCGACATCCGCTTCAGTCAAGCCGGCCATGGGCCTCTCTTCATTGCGTGACAAGGGATTAGTCCATATATAGGTCGAGTCCGGTGAAACCAACTCTTCGTGGGCCGATGTCGGCGTTTGGTCGCGGACTCACAGCTGAAGGTCAGGACGATCCATGCCTTGGAACAATCAGAATGGCGGCGGGCGCCCCGGTGGCGGCCGCGGTCCCTGGGGTAACGGCCCCTCTGGCGGCTCCCCGCCCGATCTAGAGGAGCTCTTGAAGCGCAGCCAGGAAAAGCTGCGCCAGGCGCTGCCACGGGGTATCGGCGGCGGTGGAGCGACGATTGCCGGCCTGATCGTCGTCGTCGTTTGGCTGCTTTCGGGCGTCTATGTCGTCAATCCCGATGAGCAAGGCGTGGTCCTGCGCTTCGGCGCGTTCGACCGGGTGACGACACCGGGGATCAACTACCATCTCCCCTGGCCCCTCGAGAGCGTTTCGACACCTCAGGTCACGCGCGAGAACCAGCTCAATGTCGGTTACGCGCTGCCGCGTCCGGGCACCAACACCGATAACGTGCGCGACGTTCCCGAGGAGAGCCTCATGCTTACCGGGGATGAGAATATCGTCGACATCAACTTCACGGTATTCTGGGTCATCCGCGATGCGAGCGATTTCCTTTTCAACGTGCAGAATCTCGGAACGACGCAGGACCTGACGATCCGAGCCGCGGCCGAAAGCGCGATGCGCGAAGTGGTCGGCCGCAATCAGATCGAGCCGATCCTCACTGCCAACCGCGAGCCGATCCAGGAAGAAGTGCGCGGGCTGATGCAGCGTATCCTCGATTCCTATGGCGCGGGCGTGAGCATCACGCGCGTGCAGATGCAGAAGGCCGATCCTCCGGCGCAGGTGCTCGAAGCCTATCGCGACGTGCAGGCCGCGCGCACCGATCAGGACCGCATGCGCAACGAAGCCGAGGCCTACGCCAACCGCATCGTGCCCGAAGCGCGTGGCGGTGCGGCCCGCATCATCCAGCAGGCCGAGGGCTACAAGCAGCAGGTGACGGTTCTGGCGCAAGGTGAAGCGTCGCGCTTCATCGCGGTCTACGACCAGTACAAGCGCGCGCCCGACGTCACGCGCCGGCGCATCTATCTCGAGACCATGCAGGACGTCCTGGGCAACATGAACAAGGTGATCCTCGACAGCCGGTCCGGCCAGGGCGTCGTTCCTTATCTCCCGTTGCCGGAGTTGCAGCGCCAG
>Ga0137452_1000317_pt1 | contig 14382 bp, 16 predicted proteins | sample EasRivERMGT513_2_FD_102312 | JGI IMG/M metagenome (GOLD analysis project Ga0137452, IMG submission 102312) | Soil microbial communities from meander-bound floodplain in the East River, Colorado, USA - East River MetaG ERMGT513_2 | ecosystem: Environmental > Terrestrial > Soil > Floodplain ...
ATCAAGGAATATCTACCGGGTGATCTCGCCGTGCGGCAGGGCGATTCACAGGTCACTGCCAAGTCCAGCCTCTCCAAAAGCGACTTCGATTGGGGCATGGACCGCTTTCTTGCGGAAGCGCGCACGCTCGCAAGATTCCGCCATCCCAACATCGTGCGCGTGAACCAGATCTTCCAGGCGAACAACACCGCCTACCTGGTGATGGAATATGCGAAGGGCCAGTCGCTCGACGATCTGTTGCAGAAAAGCGGCCCGATCAGCGAAGAGCAGACGAAAGAGATTCTCTATCCCATCCTCGATGGCTTGAAGCGCGTGCACGAGCAGGGCTTCCTGCATCGCGACATCAAGCCCGGCAACATCATCATCCGCGATGAAGGCGGCGCGGTGCTGATTGATTTCGGCGCCGCGCGCCAGGCGATCGAGACCAAGAGCCGCGCGATCACCTCCATCGTGACGGAGGGCTACGCACCACTCGAACAATATGACGGCATGGGCAATCAAGGGCCCTGGACCGACATCTATGCGCTCGGGGCTGTCGCCTATAAGTGCCTGACCGGGAACAAGCCGCCATCTGCGACGCTGCGCGTTCGTAACGATCCGCTCGCTCCGCTCGTGATCGCGACCAACGGCAAGGTGTCGCCGACGTTCGCGGCCGCGATCGAGGCCGCGTTGCGCGTCTACGAGAATCTGCGTCCGCAAAGCATCGGCGATTTCTCGGCGATGATTGCGGGCACAATGCCGGTGCCCCAGCCCACGATCGCAGACGATGCGACACGCGTTGTTTCGGCCGAGCCGGCGACCCAAATCTTGCGGCCGAGCGCGAACTCCTACTCGCCATCCGGCATTCCGGGCGCGAAGTCGGCGCCCGTGAGCGTGTCGGTCGCGGCGCCGCCGCCTGCTGCAACACCCGTTCCGGTGGCCGCAGCCGCGGCACCGGCAAGACGGAGCAACACCGCCGCTTATCTCGGCGTGGCAGGGGTGCTGGCGCTCACGATCGGTATTGCCTGGTACGTGCAGAACGGAAGCGCACCACAGGTGACGGCGAGCGCGCCTCCCCCGACGGTGCCCGCGGCGGGCGCGACCCAAGACGCACCGCCGCCCCCCGACGGTGCTGCTCCGGCGGCAGCTCCCCCCCCAAACACGGTCGCTTCGGTCGCCCCTCCGCCGCCGCCAGCGGTGATGACAGGGCCACCTGTGCCCCCTCCCGAACCCGCGCCTCCACCCGCTCCCGCCCCACAAGCGAAGGCGCCCGCGCCGGCTCAACCGGGAGCTACCGCCAAAGCAACGCCCCCGCCTCAGCCCGTTGTCGCCCCCGCGCCTGCTCCACCGCCGCCGCCCGCCATCCGGGCGAGCTTCGATTGCCGGATGCCCGGCAATGCCGCGGAACGTATCGTCTGCTCGGACGGCCAGCTCGCGGCGCTCGATGTGAAGATGGCGCAGATGTATCAGCAGGGTTTGCGTTCGGTCACCGATCCGAACGCGTTCCGCGGCGAGCAGCTTGTGTGGCTGGAGCAGCGTGATGGCTGCACCGACAAACCGTGCCTCGCCGCCTCCTATGGCGAGCGCATCAAAGAGCTCGAACGCTGGATCGGGCCGCAATAGAATCCAAGGGAGAGTGAGATGAAGACATCGATTGTCGTGGGACTGACGCTGTCGGCGCTTCTGGGATCGGCGTTTGCGTTGGCCGCCCCGCAGTCGGGCCCGGATCCCAAGATGAACTACTTCGTCACCAGCAAGGGCTTGGGCAAGGGCGGCAATCTCGGCGGCATCGAAGGCGCGGATCGTCACTGTCAGGCGCTCGCGACCGCAGCCGGTTTCGGCGGCAAAACGTGGCGCGCTTATCTCAGCACGCAGGCGCGCGCCGGCAAACCCGCGATCAACGCACGCGACCGCATCGGCAAGGGCCCCTGGTACAATTACAAGGGCGAGGTCATTGCGCGCGATCTCGCGCATCTGCACGGCGACACGCTCGATGTCGCGCGCCTCGGCAACAACATCACCAAGCTCACCAACCTCACCGAGAAGGGCGAAGTGGTTCCCGGGCTCAACGATGGCCTCAATCCGAGAAGCCGCGAATACGCTTACATGCTCGAACAGACCGTCTCGAACCGGCACGAGACGCTCACCGGCTCCCAGCCGGATGGCCGCGCCTATCCGCCCGGCAAGGACTACACCTGCAACAACTGGACAAGCGACGAGCACGGCACGTCGGACAATCTGCGAGAGAATAAAGGCGCCAACGTCCAGGTCGGCATGTCGGACCGCAATGGCGGCGGTAATGGCTCGTGGAATTCGGCGCACGGCACGGTGGGCTGTAGCCAACAGGATCTCGCGCGTACGCACGGCATCGGCATGTATTACTGCTTCGCATCGAACTAGCGCGCGCATCAGATAGGGGATGACTATGAAGAGGGCGGGAGCCGTTGCGGCGCTCACGGTGTCGTTGTTGTCGGGCGTTTACGTCGCCTATGCGGGACAGCAAATGCCCATGAGCTTTTTCGTCACCAGCGTCAGCGTCGGCAAGGGCGGCGATCTCGGCGGACTTGCGGGAGCGGACGCGCATTGCGCGATGCTCGCGCAAGCGGCCGGATCGACGGGAAAGATCTGGCGCGCGTATCTCAGCACGCAAGCGCGGCCGGGCCAGCCCGCGGTGAACGCCCGCGATCGCATCGGACAAGGGCCCTGGTACAACTCCAAAGGTCAGCCGATCTCGCAGAACCAGGCTGAGCTGCATGGCGACACGCTCGAGATGGCGCAGCGGGGCAGCGACCTCTACAAGCAGTCGGCGCTAAACGAGAAGGGCGTGGTCGTGAACGGCGTCGGCGACACGCCGAACATGCACGACGTGCTGACCGGCTCGCAGCTCGACGGCCGTGCGTATACGGACAATATGGACCACACGTGCAACAATTGGACGAGCAGCGGCATGGGCTCCGCTCAAGTCGGCCACTCCGATCGCAGCGGCGGCGGCAGCACATCGTGGAACTCCGCACACGCTTCGCGCGGGTGCAGCCAGCAGGATCTGGTCGGAACCGGCGGCGCGGGCCTGTTTTACTGCTTCGCGATCAACTGACACTCGCTGTGATCACATCCTCGTGCGGGATGTGAAGTTTCGTTGGAACTCGAATGCCTACACTCCGCAGTGGGCGTATCGCCTGCTAGCGTGCGCCCGGGGTTCAGATATGAGGAAGGATCAAATGAAGAAAGTTGCAACGATCGCAGTGCTGACGGTGTCCCTCTGCGCCGGTGCGGGCTCGTACGTCGCGTTTGCCGCAGCGCCGATGCAGATGGGCTTTTTCGTGACCAGCAAGGGCTCCGGCAAGGGTGCTGATCTCGGCGGGATCGCGGGCGCGGATGCGCATTGCGCAATGCTGGCCCAGGCGGCGGGATCGACCGGCAAGACCTGGCGCGCCTATCTGAGCACGCAGGGCGCCGGGGCGGTGAGCGCCCGCGACCGGATTGGGAACGGCCCCTGGTACAACGCGAAGGGACAGGTGGTCGCGCAGAACGTCAACGATCTGCACGGCAACCCTGGCGGCGGCATGCCGTTCAAGCAGATCGCGCTGAACGAGAAAGGCGGAACCGTGAACGGCGTCGGCGACTCGCCGAACCAACACGACATGCTCACCGGTTCGACCGCCGAAGGCAGGGCGTTCACCGATAACATGGATCACACTTGCGCCAACTGGACGAGCAGCGGGATGGGAACGGCGCAGCTCGGCCACCACGACCGGATGGGTGGGGGCGGCACGTCGTGGAACTCGCAGCACGCCTCGCGTGGATGCAGCCAGCCCGATCTTGTCGGCACTGGCGGGGCGGGTCTGTTCTACTGCTTCGCGACGAACTAATGCATGTCCGGGCCGGTAGGGCGCCAAGCTTTTGGCGCCCTACCGACCGGCGCGGATTCTAGCGCCGCCTCGCCTTCCGCTTGGCTTTGGTTTTTGCTTTCGCCTTAGCAGCCTTCCTGGGCTTCGCTTTCGCCTTCCGTGGCATCGCCTTCGGCTTCGGCTCCCACAGCGCGATCAAGGCGCCGGTCGGATCCCTGAAGATCGAGAACCAGCCCATCCCGGGCACTTCGCTCTTCTCTTTCAGGATCTGTGCGCCGAGCGACCGCGCCTTTTCTGTGGACTTGGCGACATCGCCGACCGCCGCGTAGGGAATCCACGCGATCGGCGCGCCGGGCATTTCGAACATGCCGCCGCCGGTTCCATTGCCGACATCGATCATCGTGTAGGTCTGCCCGCCGCCCATGTCGACGTCTTTGAGCTTCCAGTCGAACAATGATTTGTAGAACGACTTCGCCCTTCCGACGTCGGATGTAGTGAGCTCGATATGTACGAATGGATTGCCCATTGTCTTCTCCTTGTCGCTGGCCTCGACTGTCGCGAGGGTTGGTTTTTACTGCACAGGCAAAAGCGATGGAACATCGTAAGGAAGGTGGACATCGTTCACGGTCAAGAGCGCCGACGTTTCGGTGTAGTCGCCCATAAGAACGCACATGTCGATCAGGTTCTTCTCACCGAGCGCTTCCAGCGCGCGCGCATAGGTTTCCGCGCTGACCTTGTGCTTCTGGAAATACTCGCGGCCAAGCTGGATCATGGCTGCCTCCTTTTCAGGCACGCCCGCAATCGATTTCCGATGGCGGATGACATCTATGATCGAAGGCTCGAGCTTTTCGCGGAGCGCGACGGGCTCGTGCACCGTCCATTCGAAGGCCTGATCCAGCTCACGCGCCACGATCAGACGGATGAGTTCCTTCAACCGGCCGCCGAGGTCTTCGCCGATACGGCCAGGTTTGGAACCGTGTAGACGCAAGCCGCCGGGTCCCTGCAGTCCTGCGAGCGATGAGCGGTTCGGCCCGATGTGCCGGTCGTAGTCGCGCTGGCCCTCTTCATCGAGAACCTCGCGCTTGATGAGCGGCAGACGTCCACGGGAGTCGGGATACACGTCACGCGGGAGCGTCGCGTTGTACTGGCTCTCGCTGGGGCGCTGCGGAGCCTGTGCGCTCGCCTGCCCCGCGAAATATCCAACGGCGCCAAGGGCAAGAGCCGCGATCACCGTCACGGCTCCCGACTGGATCGTTTTCAAAGAGGTCCTCCCGGCTGTCGAAGAGGCCGGAGCTTAACCGACAGCCCGGAGGAGATGAACCTGCAATCGCTATGAAATTGCTTCGCGCGTTACGCCGGACGACGCGATGCGACAATGATGACGAGGCCGGCGATGACGGCGACAATTCCCGCAATCGTGGGGATCGGGATGTTGCGCTGTTCCTCGGCCTTGAGCTCGAGCGGACCAATATCCACGACCGTACGCTTCTCCGTCACCGTCACGTACTCCATGACGAGTCCGGCAATCCCCAGAATGACGAGCAGCACCCCGACCCACATCAAGTTTCGCATGGGAGTTCCGTGTTCGAACCACGGACTCAAGAACGAACCGCTCTGTCCAAGGTTCCCGCTGGGGGATCAGGAACTCAGCACAAGCTTGGGCAGGAGGGTCTAAACCGACGCAGCGCGCAATTCGGCCGCGTGATCCTTCTCCATGATCATGAAGCGCGACTGCGGAACGCAGCCGTCATCGGGGCACCAGATGCCGCCGGCGAAGCTCGCGAAATCAAGGAAGTAGATCGTGGTCGAGCGGCCCGACACCGAAGTCAGCTCCGCGCGGTAGCCCTTGACCTCGCCTTCTTCGGTGACGTTCAGCCCGTCGTTGAAGAGCGAGACCGCGAAGAGCAGCTTCTCGGGGTCCAGTTCGGAGACTTCGATCGTGACGAAATACGAGTCGTTTCCCAACTCGACGGGATCTTTCTTGACCATCTGAGAGGGGATCGCGACCTCTCCAGAACCATCCAGCCAGGCCCAAATCCAGCCGTCGCGGCTTTCGAGCATGTGGCCAAATTGCGTGCAGTGAACATATCCCCATTTGCGCAAGGGCGCGGGAAGCACCCGAACGGCCGTGTTCGGCGTGCCGTAGCAGTCGAGCTGATCATCGGCGGCTCTGGGCTGCGCGCTTCCAGGACTCAAAGCCGTTGCGACAACAGACAGGAAAACCAACACCTTCCCCAATGCCATGACCCCACCTCAGTTCTCTAAAATCAGTCCTCGCAATCTTGAAATGACGCACTTTGCGCATGCATATCGTGGCCACCAAATAGCAAACGAATCCTCAACGCCTTTGCGTTTTGTCAAAGGAATCAGCCGCACGGACATAGGTATAAGTACGGAAAAGTCTCAATTTTTGAGGCTGCGACCTCGTCGCACGGCGTCCCCACCGAATTTGGCCCGGACCGAATCGATCGCGCGCTCGGTGGCCGCGCGCCGCGTCGCCTTCTCATCGAGCAGGTTCGGCGGGTCGCACTTGGCTGCCGGTTCGATCTTGCTCAGACCGATGCCCACCAGGCGGAAGCTCGTGCCGTCGGTTTCGCGCGCGAGCAGCGCGCGACCGACACGGAATAGGACATCGGAAAGCTGGGTCGGATCCTCCAGCGTGGCGCTTCGCGTCCGGATGCGGAAGGCCGCGGTCTTGAGTTTCAGCACTACCGTCCGGCCGCCCACCCCCGCCGCCTTGACGCGATGGGAGAGGTGCTCGCATTGCTCCCACAGGATGCGCTCGAGTTCGCCCAGATTCGCGATATCGAATTCGAAGGTGGTCTCGCTGGAGATGCTCTTGGCTTCGCCGTCGGATTCGACCGTGCGCTCGTCTTTACCCATCGCGAGATGGTGCAGCCAGCGTCCGGTATCTCCGTACCTAGCGGCGAGACGGGATTCGCCCAGCTCCTGAAGTTGGCCCATGCGCGCGATGCCGTCCGCGGTCAGCCGCTTCTGGAGCACCGGTCCAACGCCTCGGATCATCCAGACCGGCTTATCCTTCAGGAACTGCTTCGTCTCGGCGCGCCCGATGACGGCAAACCCGCGCGGCTTCATGAGATCGGACGCGAGCTTGGCCAGGAACTTGTTGTGGGAGAGCCCTACCGAGACGGTAATGCCGAGCGTGCGCTCGATGTCGGTCGCGACCTGCGCCATCGTCTTCGCCGGCGTTCTCCGGTGCAGCCGCTCGGTGCCTGAAAGGTCGAGATAGGCTTCGTCCAGCGAGACCGGCTCGACGATCGGGGTCAGCGCCTTCAGCAGAGTGCGCACTTCGCGCGCGACGACCGCGTACTTGTCCATGTCCGGGGGCACGACGGTTGCGTGCGGACACAGCTTCATCGCCTGGTACATCGGCATGGCGGAGCGGACGCCGAATTTGCGCGCGTTGTAGCAGCAGGTCAGCACCACGCCCCGGCGGCTGCTGCCTCCAACGATGACAGCCTTGTCCTGCAGCGTGGGATTGTCGCGCTTCTCGACTGCGGCATAGAACGCGTCGCAGTCGACATGCGCGATGGCAAGCTCGGCGAGTTCGGAATGCGTGACGATGCGCGACGAGTTGCAGGTGAGACACACGGCCGCCTCGGAAGCAACGTCCGCAAGGCAATCGCGGCAGAAGGCAGTCATGCTCATATTCCCGAGTCAGGGCCCGAGCCTAGATCGGATTCTGCTCTGTCGAAATGCCGAAACGTTTAACTCACCAGAGTTGCGAGCCAGCCTGAGAACGCGAGCCAAGCGTCGGTTTCAACGAGGGCGCCTCGCATGCTCAACACGTAAAGCGCCGCGAGGCCGATGATGTACACCGGGTGGATCGACCGACGCTTGATCAGGTCATAGGCCATTCCCAACAGTATCGGTGAGAACCAGACCAGCAGTCGCATCGGCCGCGGGAGGAAACCCATGCGCAGAGACGCAGCAACCAGAAGCGTCGTCGTCGCGACAAGCATGAGGCGCTTATGGATCTCCGGCTTGCGGCGATAGTAAACCGCAGCGCCAAAAAAGGTCGGGAACACGATCATATCGGTGAACGGCGCGAGCAAGCGCGTTTGCGCTTCTTCCAACCTGCCCGCTTCCACCCGGTCGGCGAACTGGCTGAAGGCTGTGACCAGCCCGACGATGATGATCACGACGCCATACCAGATTCCGACTTCGCCCACTTTCCGGTGCAACCCGATTTGTCCGGTGGCGGCGAGCACGACTTGCGCCCCGAAAAGGGCGAGCCAACCGGAGAAGATGGCCGCGTGAACGTGGATGACTGTGGGATGGTCTGCCGTCCCGGCAAGCAGCGGCCCGAAGTAGGTTGGCCAGAACCCCATCGCCGCGATGAGCACGGCCAACAGACTGATCCCGATATAGAATCGCCTTGTACCGGAGACCGGTAGACGTATCGAGCGCGTTGCCATTCAGAGCCCCAATTTGCCCGTTCGACCATATCATCGATCCGGCCAGCTACGCGCAACATCCCGTTCGGGCTTACGTTTTGTTAGCTCCCCCGTGACACTATTGCGACGTCCGATCGGGCTGCTAACCCGTCGGGCACAGGGGGACGGAATGAGCAATCATAAGGATCGCGCGAAGGTTTTAGCGCGCGGCGCGCTGGCGTGGCTGGACGAGCGTAACGTCCCGCCGACACCCGACAATTTCACGCTCGCTTACGCCTATGTTGAAGGTGAGAACACCGAATTGAGGCGCGGCTTCGATGCGCTCATGGCGGTCGGCTCTACGTTCGACCCGGACACGATGAACGCTCAACATGAGCGCTACTTCGGTGGGGAGGCGGACAACGAGCTCATGGCCGAATTCGGCGAGAAGCTCTCGACCGAAGTGACCTCGGTGCTGCAGCTGATCGAGAAGGCGAGCCAAGATCATTCGGCATACAAGCAGACGCTGTCGACGGCCTCCGGCGAGCTGGAAGGCAATAAGCTCGCGCAAGACGCGATCAAGGTGCTTGTCAACAAGATGATCGGCGCAACGCGCTCGATGGAAGTGCGCACACACGAGCTCGAGGGCAAGCTTCAGACCTCCTCACAAGAAGTTGCCGAGCTGCGCGTGCGGCTCGAGGCTTCGCAGCGCGATACGATCAGGGATCACCTCACGGGGATTCCAAACCGCCGCGCGTTCGACATCGAGCTCAAGAGCAGCATTGAGGCGACGCGCGAAACCGCGGAGCCGTTGTCGCTCGTCATGTTCGACGTCGACCACTTCAAGCTCTTCAACGATACCTGGGGCCATCAGACGGGCGATCAAGTCCTGCGTCTCGTGGCCAATTGCATCGCCGACAACGCACGGCACAGCGACACGACCACGCGATTCGGCGGCGAGGAGTTTGCCGTCATCATGCCTTCGACGGCGCTCGCCGATGCAGCCGCTTGGGCGAAACAGATCTGCAACATCGTCAGATCGAAGCGGCTGATCAAGAAATCGACCGGCGGTAAGCTCGGCGTGCTCACGATTTCCGCAGGGGTCGTCAAGCACAAGCCGGGCGAGACCGAGACCCAATTCGTGCGGCGCGCCGATACCTGCCTCTACGCGGCCAAGCACGCGGGGCGCGATCGCGTCGTCAGCGAATCCGACAGCGCGATACTGACCGCAGCCGAAACCGAAGCCGCCTAGGCTTCCGATTAGTGTCGTGGCGCGGCCGGCGCCGACTTCGCCTTGGGCGCGATGTAACCTTGCTTTTCGAGCAGCGGATACAGACCGCCATTCTGCATCATGTCGAGAAGGTGTGCCGGAACGGGCTGCGCGTTGAGCACCACGCCTGTTGCCTTGTTCCTGACGGTGAAGTCGGTGAGCGAGACTTCGGCGATCTGCAATTCCTCGAACGCGGACGAGATGTCCGGACATTCGAGCGCAACGAGGCCGAAGTTCACGCAATTGCGGAAGAACAGACTGTTGATCGACTCCGCGATGAGGCAGGTGATGCCGATATTGCGCAGCGAGCGCGGGGCCGGCCGGGACGAACCGGTGCCGTAATTGCGGCCGCCGATGATGATGTCGCCCCGCCGCATCTCGTTGATCCAACCGGGGCGATTGGCGCGGAACACGGCTCCTGCTTGTTCCTCTTCGGTGCCGGCGTGTACGTCGCCCGGCAGCATCAGGTCGGTGTTGATGTTGTCGCCGAATTTCCACACCCGGCCGCTGATGATCGTCGTGCTCATCCGAAGGCCTCCGAGGTGTACTCGCCGGGATGGGCGATCGCGCCCTTGATCGCGGATGCGGCGACGGTCGCGGGTGAGGCCATGTAGATGCGCGCGGTCGCATCGCCCATGCGGCCTTTGAAGTTGCGCGTGCTCGCGGTGATGCACGTCTCGCCGGGACCGAGAATGCCCAGATGCGCGCCGCCGCAAGCGCCGCAGGTGGGGTTGGTGATGACGGCACCCGCATCGGCAAGAATCTGCACGTAGCCTGCGCGGATCGCGTTGCGATAGACCTCCTGAGAGCCCGGCGTCACAATCAGACGCACGGTGGGAGCCACGCGCTGGCCCTGAAGGACGCGCGCGGCAATGGCGAAATCATCGAGCGTGCCGTTGGCGCAGGAGCCGATGAAGGCCTGGTCGATCTTCTCGCCCGCGACCTGGCCCACGGGAACCGAGTTCCTCACCACCTGATCGGGAAGCGCGACGAGCGGTTCCATCTGATCGAGCGCGATCGTGCGGCGCTCGCGATAGACGGCATCGGGATCGGGATATTGCGGCTCGAACGGCGCCGTGTTGCGCTCGCGCACATGGTCGAGGATCACATCGTCGGCTTCGAAGATCGCGAAGTCGGCGCTGATCTCCGCACCCATGGTGGCGATGGTCCGGCGCGCGTTGATGCTGAGGTTCTTGAGGCCGGAGCCGCCGAACTCGACGTTCTGATTGACGTGATCGCCAAAGGCGTTGGCGATGTGCAGAAAGACGTCCTTCGTCGTGACGCCGCCCTTCAGCTTGCCTTCGAGATCGTAGCGGACCGTTTCGCCGATGCGGAACCATGCCTTGCCGGTCGTGACCGCGTAGATCATGTCGGGCGCACCGATGCCGCGCGCGGCGCAGTTGAACGCGCCGCCGCTGCAGGTGTGAGAATCGGCGCAGACCAGCACGGTTCCTGGTAGCGCATAGCCGCGCTCGGCGACGACGACATGCGAGATGCCGACATCCGCGCCCACGTCGTGGAAGCGCTTGATGCCGTACTGCTTGGCGAATTTGCGCCCGGTCACATGTGCGCCCGCGCTGACGATATCGACGGCCGGCGCGCGGTGATCGAAGACGATAATGACCTTGTCCGGGTCGTGCACCTTCAGGATTTCGCGCCAATAGGCAGGCAGGAACGCGTTGTCGATGAGGACCGATGTATCCACCTCGGTGACAACAAGGTCGCCCGGCGACACCTTCTTGGCCCCGCTCGCCCGGGCGAGGATCTTCTCGGTCATCGTCATGCCCATTGCGTTCTCCTTAAGGGGCGTGTTTTGGCTACTCTATAGCGCGCCCCATGCCGGGTCGGCGACAGCTAAGGAGGGACCACTGAGCCACGGGACAAGCGCCAATCCGTACACATCTGGCCTCGCCGCCTTCGTCGCGGGGCTCACCTACGAGCAGATACCGCAGGAAGTAAAGGACCGCATCAAGCTGCTGATGCTGGATTCGCTCGGCTGCGCGCTGTTCGGCTCGGAGCTCGAATGGAGCTGCATCTTGATGCGGACACTGACGGCGGTCGACAGCTCGCGCGGCTGTGGCGTGTGGGGCACCGATGTGCGGCTTTCGCCGCCGCACGCGGCGCTGGTGAACGGCACGCTGGTGCAGGGCTTCGAGCTCGACGACGTGCATCGCCAGGGCGTGCTGCATGTGGGAGCGGTGACCCTGCCGCCGCTGTTTGCGGTGGCCGAGCTCAAGCCCGGCATGAGCGGGCGCGAGTTCCTGCGCGCGGCCGTCGCGGGCTACGAGGTCGGCCCGCGCGTGGGCCAGTGCATGGGGCAGGAGCACATCGTGCAAGGCTGGCACTCGGGCGCGACGGTCGGGGTGTTCTCCGCCGCGGCGGGCGCGGCCGCGGGGTTGCGCTTGCCGGCGGAGAAGGTGGTGCATGCGCTCGGCATTGCGGGGACGCAGTCGGCGGGGCTGATGGCGGCGCAGTTCGGCGCCATGGTCAAACGCATGCATGCGGGCCGCTCGGCGCAGAGCGGGCTCTACGCGGCGTTGCTCGCGGAGAACGGGTTCACGGGCATCACCAACGTGTTCGAGAGCGAATATGGCGGCTTCTGCACGACGTTCTCGCGGTCGCAGGATCGCTTCAATCTGAGCGAGCTGACGTCGGGCTTGGGCGAGCGCTTCGAGACGATGCGCGTCGCGCTCAAATTCTACTCCTGTGTCGGCACGAACCACACGACCTTGGACGCTATCCGCAACATGCAGGCGCGGCGTCCGTTCGGCGCGGACGATGTGGAGCGCATTGTCGTGCACGGCTCGAAGGCGACGATCGAGCACACCGGCTGGCCGTACAAGCCCGAAGGCATGACGTCGGCGCAGCTCAACCTGTCCTATTGTGCGGCGACCTTGCTGCTCGAAGGCGACGTGTTCGTCGATCAGTTCCGGGACGACATGATCGCCGATCCCGCGCGCATGGCGTTGGCCAAGAAGGTGGAGGTGCGCGAAGACCCGAAGATCACGGCGCTCGGCTCCAAGTTCCGTCACAAGGTGTCGGTGGCGGTTCATCTGAAGGACGGCACCGTGCTCGAGGAGACGGTGGAAGCGCCGCGCGGATCGGAACAGACCTTTGCGCCCGCGGCCGACATCCAGGCCAAGTTCGCCAAGTTGACCAAGCGCGTGCTGCCGCGAGCGCAGAGCGAGCGGATCATGGAGCTGGTGCTGGACCTCGAGAACTTGCCGGACATCAGTGTGCTGATCAAATCCCTATCGCGATGACCACCATTTGAGGATGCGGTCGCGCGCGTCGGGATGGATCGACGCGCCGGCTTTCGCGTCGTCTGCCATGTGCGCGGAATTGCCGGTGCCGGGGATCACGCAGGTCACCGCAGGATGCGTTAGAATGAAGGTCAGCAGGAGCTGCGACCAGCTTTCGCATCCGATGGACGCGGCGAAATCGGGGAGCTTTTCACGCGCGAGCGAACGGACAAGCGAGCCGCCGCCGAACGGGCGGTTGACCAGGATGGCGATGCCGCGATCCTGCGCGAGCGGGAGCAGGCGCGTCTCAGCCGCGCGATCATCGAGCGAATAGTTCAGCTGCACGAAATCGATCGCCGCACTTCCCATGACCGCAGCGAGATCGGCAAAGGCGCTGCTTGTGTAGTGTGTGACGCCGACATAGCGCACACGTTTGTCGCGCTTCCAGCCCGCGAGCGTGTCGAGATGGACGCGCCAGTCGACGAGATTATGCACCTGCATCAGATCAATCCGGTCGGTGCCCAAGAGCTCGAGCGAGCGCTCCATCTGCGCGATGCCGTCAGTGCGGCCGCGTGTCCAAACCTTGGTGGCAAGGAAGGCGCGCTTGCGATCGTCAGTGGTGAGAAGTTTTCCCACGACCTCCTCGGCGCGGCCATACATCGGCGAGCTGTCCAGCACTGTCCCGCCGGCGCTGAACAGCGCGGTGAGTACACCGGGCAAGCGGTAATAGCTGGTGCTGCCGATGTTGACGTCGAAGCCGAGATAGGTGCCGCAGCCGATCACGGGCAGCTTCTCGCCGGTCGAGGGGACGGCGCGCGTTTCCATGTCAGCCGCCCTTGAAATTCGGTGGGCGCTTTTCGCGGAAGGCCATCACGCCTTCGCGGAAGTCGCCGGTCTTCCCCGCCTCCGATTGCAACTGAGCCTCGAGCTCGAGCTGATCCTCAAAGGCGTTGTCGAGGCCTTCCCAATAGGCGCGGCGCAGAAGTGCAAGCGTTGCCGGCGGGCGCTCGGTGAGCTCGGAAGCGAGCCCCATGGCGGCGGACATCAGCTTGTCGTCGTCATGCACTTGGCTGACCAGGCCCCAGTCGAGCGCTTTCTCGGCGGGGAGACGCTCGGCGAGCACGATCAGCTCCTTGGCGCGGTTGAAACCGACAATGCGCGGCAGCAGCGCGCGGCGAGCAGGATGTCGCCCGTGAGCGCGAGACTGAAGCCGAAACCGACGGCGGGTCCGTTCACGGCGACGATCATAGGCATTTTCAGCGCGCGAAAACGGCGCAGCACGGGGTAATAGATCTCGCGCAATATGCCGCCGAAATCGTCCTGCTTGAGCATGTCCTCGGGACCCGTGGTGGTGAGATTGGCGCCCGAGCAAAAGCCCCTGCCCGCCCCCGTCATCACCAGCGCGCGAACGTGCTTTCCTTGTGTGTCGATGTGATCGAGCGCTTGGGCGATGCCGCCGATCATGCGCGGCGAGATCGCGTTCAGCGTCCTCGGATCGTTGAGGCGAACGACAGCGACGCGATCGACCGCTTCCACGGTGACGTCGTCGAGTTCGACTTTCGTGCTCATGGTCGCCTCCGCGCTTCATAAGCGGCAACGAATTTGGGGGACGTCGAGCGCAGGCGGTCGAGGTCCACCCGGCCGGA
>Ga0137452_1000318_pt1 | contig 14349 bp, 12 predicted proteins | sample EasRivERMGT513_2_FD_102312 | JGI IMG/M metagenome (GOLD analysis project Ga0137452, IMG submission 102312) | Soil microbial communities from meander-bound floodplain in the East River, Colorado, USA - East River MetaG ERMGT513_2 | ecosystem: Environmental > Terrestrial > Soil > Floodplain ...
GTAGATTTGCGGCGCGCTTCGCGCGCCAACCACCCTTTCGTGTCCTTCGTGCCTTCTTCGTGCTCTTTGTGTCGCTACTTCTTAGTTTCCGTCGTATCAGCTATCTCCGATTCCGGGGACTAGCAACAACCGCTGGGGTTCTCACCTCCTTTTTAGGGCTTCCCGTAGATAGAATAAGGCCGAAAAGCCGCGAGCCTGCGCATCATCAAGAATCCATATGAGGGCTAGGTTGACCTCCTTGCAGCCACATGCCGAGTTCGCCAAGGCCGCCGAGCATCACCGCTACTGCGGCAGGGGTTTGCCGACCGTCTCCGGCAGGAACCACGGTACGAACAGCCCGAGCACATAGATCGAGCTGATGATGAGGGCGGCGTTGGTGATGCCGCCGAAATTCGCGACCAGCGTCCCGGCGATGATCGGAAACACCCAGGCGATCAGCCGCGCGCCGTTGAACACGACGCTCGCGGCCGTCGAGCGCACCGAAGACGTGAACAGCTCGACTGGATAGATCGCCATCCACGAGAACCCAAAGCCCAACGTGATCACCCCATTGAAGAAGGCGAGCACGGAGAACGTCACGAGATCGCCGGTCCAGAGATATGTCGCCCAGGTGATCAGCAGCGAGCCCGCGAACAGGAACAACAGATATTTGCGACGCCCGAGCGCATCCGCGACAAAGCCGGACGACATGTACGCGATCCATCCGCCCAGCGTGTAGACGAGGGCGACGCGCGGGCCCCAGATACCTGCCGGCTCGCCCTGCGCCGCTGCCAATTGCTCGGCATAGACCGGCGACCAGGTCGAGACCGCCCACCATCCCGTGGTGGTCGCGAGCGACATCAGGAACGTGAGCCACAATCGCCGCCGCGCCTCGGCCGAGCGGAACAGCGAGGTCAATGTGAACGGGCGCCCGCCCGAGTTTGCGGTCGCGCGCTCCGCTTGTCCTTCGACCGCTTCCCAGCGCTTCTCGCGAACGGCCGTCAGCCAGCGCTCGGATTCTTCGAGCGCGCGCATCAAGTAGAACACGCACAGACCGGGCAGCGCGCCGATGACGAACAGGAGACGCCAGGTTTCGCTCCCCAGCGGCTGATACATATTGAGCGCGAACCAGATTACGGCAGCCATCACCGCGCCCGCGCCGAAAGCCGATTGGAGGAAGCCGAGGCCTTTCGGGCGCGCCTTGTCGGGCCAGGACTCGGCCACCAGCGCGATGCCGGTGCTCCATTCCGCGCCGATCGCAAGGCCGGTCAGAAACCGCATCGCGATCAACATGGTCAGGCTGGTGCTGAAGGCGGTGATGCCCGTAAGCAGCGCGTAGAAGAACACCGCGAGCACCATCGTGCGCTTGCGGCCGACATAGTCGGCGATGACGCCGCCCGCGAGACCGCCGATGCCCCAGCCCAGAAGCGTGATCCCGATCGCAACGCCGGCATAGATCGCGCCCGAGGAAGCCACCTGTTGCGGCGTGAGCAGCGAATTCAGCGCCGGCGGCAATGCGAGAATCAGCGCGAACGCTTCATAGCCGTCGAAGATCCAGCCGAGATAGCTGCCCCACAACACGCGCCAATGCCTGCGGGTCAAGCCCGCATACCAGGGCGCGGCGTCCGTGACTGCGGTGACCTGGGTCACGGTTCTCCGCGTCGCTTGGAGAGCTTGGCGCCGGTTTCGAAGTAACGCCCGGTCACCGCGAGCTGCGCTTCCTCCTGGTTCTCATCCGTCCACTCGGACAGCGGATAGCCATGCCACGGCGCCTTCAGACTGAGTTCGGGCAGCGCGAGCGCCTTCCAGCGCTCCAGCGCCTTCTCCATGAACTCGCGGCGCGGCAGCGACACGGGGAGATACGGATGCTCGCGACACGCGTTGATCAGCATCGCAGAGGCGCCGCGGCCATCGGGATAGGCGCCTTCCTCCGCCGACACCGACGGATCGAGGCGGGGCACCTTGCCACGGATGATCTCCACATCGCGATGCGGCTGCATCGAATAGGACAGCGCCCACAACAGACCGTCCGTGGAATCTGGATCGACGTCCGAATCCACTGCGACAAACAGCTTGCCGAGGGAGGGATCGAACGCTGCCGCCGCGCGCAGCGCCTGCCACGGCTGACCGGCTGCGGGGCGGTCGAGCTGGATCACGAACATCATGTTGCAGCTCGCCATCTCGTAGCTCGCCACCTTCTTGACCGATGGAATGTTGCAGGCGTCGCGCAGATGCTTGAGGTAGATCGCATCGAACGCCGCCTTGCGCACCACTGTGCTCTCGCTCGGCGGGAACTCGCTGATGATGCCCTGATAGACCGGGCGCTTCCGATGACTCACCGCGGTGATCTCGAAGATCTTCTCCATCTTGCGCGGGCCGAGATAGCCGCTCGCCTCGCCGAACGGCGCCTCGGGCTCCAGCACATCGGTTCGGATAATCCCTTCGAGCACGATCTCGGCATGCGCCGGAACCAGCGCGTCGAAGGTCTCGGCTTGCACGACCTCGATCGCCTCGCCGTTGAGCGCACCCGCAAGCCCGTATTCGTCGACGCCGTAGGGCACTTTGCTCGCCGCGGCCAAGAGCAGCGCCGGCGGCCCGCCGATGAACACCGCGGCTTCCAGTGGGCGCCCCATGCGCCGCGCCTTCTCCCATTGGATCGCGAGATGCTGTGTCGGCACATCGGTCGCGCAGCCGATGCGGTCTTCGGCTTTGATCATCCCGCGATAGATGCCGAGATTGTACGAGCCGGTCTCCGGATCGCGCGTCACCCAAACGCCTGCGGTGATGAAGGGCGCCGGATCGAACCCCGGCGTCGACACCAGATGCGGAAAGCGGTCGACACCGCCTTCGAGCGAAGGCGCGCGCCGAACAATCTCTTTCACGGGCGCGTCGCTGCGGTTTACCACGCGCGGCTTCAGGTGATTGCCGTGAGCGCGCGCCCAGGCGTCCGGAATCTTGTCGGGCTCGACGGAAAGCGCGGCACCGTAGATCGCGCGCGAGCTGCCAAGAGCGCCCAGCACGACGGAGCCATCGAACTCGCGCCCGCGCGCATCGGTAACGCTCTTGAACCAGAACGCCTTGCGTTGTGCTTCGGGGAGGCCGCGGAATTGCAGCCGCACGAGCGGCACGAGCTCGGTGTCCTTGCAGACCTTCTCTTCGACGACGGTCAGAAGCTCGAGCCGCGACAGCTCGCCCAAATAGTCGCGCAGGTCCTTGTACGGCATGGCTCAGTATTTCCGCATCAGCGGGATCATCGCGAGCGAACCCAAGACGCAGCAGGCGACCAGGAATTGGAGCCCTGCGGTGAAACTGCCGGTGCTCGCGACCAGCATGCCGATCACGAGCGGGGCAAACGCGCCGACGATGTTGGCGATGCCGCCATAGAGACCAAACCCCGCCGCTGTCACTTTGGCGGGCATGATCCGTGCGCCGAGCGTGAACAATGTCGGAGACGTGCCGCCCCAGAATCCGGCGCTGATCGCGATGCACCACGCGGCCGTCGTGGCGTCCGGAACGATCGAGGTGAGGTAAACGAACACGCCCGTCATGAACAGGGTGAAGCCGCATATGATCGCGCGGCGCCCGATCAAATCGCTGATCCACGAGAAGAGGAACTGGCCGCCGATCATCAGGACGAACGGCAGCGACGAATAGAAGCCCGTACGCAACAGATCGAAGCCGCGGGCCTGTTGCAGATAGGTCGGAAGCCAGCTGTTCAATCCCCAGAGATAGATCAGCACGCCGCAATTGAAGATCGTCAGCAGCCAGAAGCGCGGGTCGCGGACCACCGTCATGATCGCGTCGCCGAACGATATCCCGTCCTCTGCCGGCACGGCCGATGCGCTTCCTTCCGGCGGCCGATCGCGCAGGAAGAGCCAGATGACGGGCAGCACGATCAGCGCATTCAGCGCCGCGAGCGTGAAGAACGAGCCGCGCCAACCGAACTGGTTGACGAGAAGAATCGCCAGCGGGAAGCCGATCGCCGAGCCGAGTGGGCTGCCGATGGTCCATATCGCATTCCCGAACGCCTGCTCGCCCGGCGCGTACCAGCGCTTCACGGTGGCGATCGCGGTGCCGAATTGCGGGCCCTCGGTGATCCCGATCACGACGCGGCCCACGAGCATCAGCGAGTACGAACTCAGCGAGCCCATGACCGCCATGGCGGCGGCGAGGATGCCGGCGATGGTCGACAGAGTCTTCCTCGGCCCGAAATAGTCTCCGAAGATGCTGAACAGCAGCGCCGAGATGCCGTAGGGGAGCACGAACGCCGTCATCAGCATCCCCATACGCGCGGGGTCCGAGACGCCGATATCGGCGTGGAACTCGGCATTGGTGAACAGCACCGCGACATTGATCCGGTCGAAGAACGCGGTCGTGATCGCGATCAGGAGGAGGAACGACATCGCCCAGCGCAAGGGGCTGCCGGCTGTGGCGGATACACTCGTCCTCCCTGCGGCGATGCCCGCGTCGTGCACGCGTCTGTCCTCCCGTTAGGCGATCATAGGATAAGGCTTGCTCGCGCCGCCAGCCCTCGCGGGCCGCGCCGTGGCCGAACCCGATTGTAAAACCTCACTCAACAAAGCTATTTTCCTGAAGCAAGGAACGGGGCAGGCAATGCTCGTCGTCGATGCGGCGCGCCTGGAGAAACGGCGGGAAAAGGCGGTGAAGGCGCGCGGCCTGTCCGACCGCAGTGTCTATTTCCATGGCGTCGCCGCCGCGCGCTATGTGCTGCGCAAGGTCTTCCGCTTGGTGGAGGATGAAGCCAAGCGCGCCGGCATCGATCCCTTGGCGCACCAGGCCTTGATCCAGATCTACGGCAGCGAGAAGGGCGCGTTGCGCGTCAAAGAGCTCGCCGAGCGTTTGGACATCAGCCCCGCGTTCTCCTCGAGCTTGGTCAAGCTTCTTGTCGCCAAGCACTATGTGACGCGGGAGCGCGACAAAAAAGATAGCCGCGTCGCCTGGGTGAAGGTGACCAAGAAGGGCCAGGAGGCGCTGCACCGGATCGACGAGCAGGTGCAGATCCATGTCGACTATTTCACGCGCAATCTCGCGCCGGCGGAAACCGAAGCCGCGCTTTCGACCCTGATGTTCTATGCCGGCGTGTCGCTGAAGCAAAAATAACCGCGTTTCTCACCAACGTTCTTGGAAACGGGCCTCCCCAGGAATAAGAATAGTGACGGCGATCGTTGCGTTCCCGAGGGAGTTACCTCCCGGCGCCGCGACCTGGGGGCACAAATCATGCAATTCAAATCTTGTACTTTTCGCGCGGGCTTTCGCCTGCTCTTGAGTGCTGTCCTGCTCGCAGCTGTTACAGTCGGCTTAGACACGGCAAGCGCCGCCGCGGTGAGTGAGGCCTCGAAAGCCGCTGCCGCGAAGGAAGCGGAAACCTTTGTGCAGACGAGTATCGATGCCGGCTACCGCATCTTGAACAACAAGAGTCTCGGCACCGACGAGCGCCGAGTGCAATTCCGCACCTTCCTGCTCTCGATCGTCGACACGAATCGGGTCGCCATCTTTACGCTCGGCAACTACGCGCGCATGGCGTCGCCAAGCGAGCGCGATCGCTTCCTCGCGGCGTATGACGAGTTCGCGGCGGCGATGTATCAAGGCTATTTCGACTGGTACACCGGCCAGATACTACGCGTCGCCAACTCCGCCGTCCGCACTCCGGACGATGTCGTCGTCTACGCCGACGTGCTCGGTCCCAGCGGCACTCCTCAATTCAAGGTTGGATTTCGCGTTCGCGAGGACGAAGCCGGCAAGCACATCGTCACCGATTTCCAGTTCGAGGGCGTTTGGCTCGCGCTGACACAGCGATCGGAGTTCACCGCTTTCCTCCAGCAGCAGCGCGGAGACTTCAACGCGCTCGTCATGGAGATCGAGAAGCGCACGCAACGCTTCAAAGCGGCGTGGGCGCCTCCGACCCAGAACCTCGCGCCGCCGATCTCAAAGTAGGAGGACAACGTGATTCGGTCCGTGATGGTCATCGCGCTGACAGCACTCACGGCAGCGCCGGCTCTTGCGCAAACTTGCGTCGGTTCGCCCGTGGCCGTCCAGGTCTTGGGCTCCAACGGACCGGCGCTCAATCGCGATCGCGCGTCGGCCAGTTACCTGCTCTGGGTCGGCTCGCAGGCCAAAGTGCTTGTCGACCTCGGTGGCGGCTCGCACCTCCGTTATGCCCAATCGGGAGCGAAGTTCGCGGACCTCTCCTTGATCGCGGTGAGCCACCTGCATCCCGATCACATTTCCGATCTGCCGTCGTTCCTGTGGTCGACGCGAAACTCGCGCGGTGGATCGCTCGCCATTGCTGGCCCGTCAGGAAACGATGTGGTGCCGAGCTTCTCGACCTTCCTCGATCGTTTGTTCGATCCGAAAGGGGGCGCATTTCAGGTGCTGGGGCCAGTCATGGCCGACCCGCCCGGCAATCAAGGGGTGATCCGCCTCGACCCGCGCGAGGTCGACGTCAGCAAAACGGAACCCACGACCGTGTTCGATGCCGACGGTATGACGGTACAGGCGTTCCGGATTCCGCACGGCAATCTGCCCACGCTCTCCTATCGCGTGCGGACGCGCGACGTGTCGGTCGTGTTCAGCTCCGATCAGAACGGAAGCGATCCGAGATTTGTCGATTTCGCCAAAGCCGCGGACGTGCTCGTTATGCATCTTGCGACCAACATGGAAGGCAATCCGCTGCATGCGTCTCCGGCGGTGGTCGGGAAGATCGCGCAAGCCGCGGCCGCCAAGCGGCTCATCGTCAGCCATCTCGGACAGTTCGATCTCGATCCCGCGATCGCAGAACTCAAGCAATCCTACAAAGGCCCGCTCACGATCGGCGCCGATCTGCAGTGTACGCAAGTGCAGTGAGTCTGCCGCGCTTCACGCGCGACGGCGCAGGCGAATCCCGCGACGATCGGAATTCGCCTGCTGATGAAGCGCACCCTACGGTGTGGGCGGCGGAGGCCCTTCCGGCCCCTGCGGGCCTTGCGGCCCCGGCGGTCCCGGTGGCCCTGGCTCGCCCGGCACGGGCGTCGGGACCGGCACTGGCACGACTGTGGTCGTATCGCCCGAAGGCGCCGGGGCGGGCGCGGGGACATTCTGGTTGCACCCGATCAGAATAAGCGCCGCCCCCGCCAGCGCCGTAATAGCCAAATGACCTTTTTTCATAGGACCCTCAAAATGTTGCCTCATGCGAGCGCACTTGATCGTGGCGCTCGCGTCCCTAGGAAACGCATGAAGGCGGTGATCGGCTTAGCTGGCGGCGCGGGTTCCGCCGCGTCTTGCGGGAACCAAGGCCAGGATTGCGATCGGAACGGGTCCGAGGAACGCCGCCGACCACATCCAAGCCTTCGTGGATCGGCCGCGTTGCAGGGCCATCCTCCGGGCGAGCGCGATGCATACAAAAGTAAAGATGAGGAGTCCGACAAATGCCGCACCAGACATGAGGCTCCCTCGCGCCGAACGTCTCGAAGAGTGTGGCATGGCGGACGCCGATCGTGAAGGCGGAAACGCGCGAACGACTCGTTCACCAACCCCAAAATAGCATAGTGGACAAACCTATTTGAGTGACCTATCGTTCAATGAGAGAGCGCCTCATGACCGCCGACGACGCCACCTTCAAGACTGCCATGCGCCTGCTGGCCGGCGGCGTCACCATCGTCGCCACGTCGTTCAACGGTGAGAGTTGCGGGTTGACCGCAACCGCTGTCTGTTCGCTCGCGCTCTCGCCGCCGCGTGTGCTCGCCTGCGTCAATCATGCGGGACGCACCTACGACCTGCTCTCGAGGAGCCGCATCATGTCGGTGAACCTCTTGCCTGAGGGTCACGAGGACCTCGCGCGGCGGTTTGCCGCGAAGCGCGCGGGCCAAGCCGAAGACCGCTTCGCAAATGGCGCGTGGCGCACTGCGAAGACAGGTGCGCCGTTGCTCGTGGACGCACTGGCGGCACTCGATTGCCGGATCACCGACATCATGCCGCTCGACACGCACGCGATCCTCGTCGGCATGGTGGAAGACATCCATTTCGGCCCGCGGGGTAAGCCGTTGGTCCATTTCGAGGGCGGGTACACCTCGCTTCTCTCGGGATTCACGGACACCATGTCATGAACGACTCCGCCCGCCCGAAACCGCCGCCGACGGACACGATCCGCAATGGGGCGCGCTATCTCGCATCCATCAAGAACGACGGGCGCAGCGTTTATTTCGACGGTGATGTCGTGCGCGATGTCACCACGCATCCCGCGTTTCGCGGCGCCGCGAACTCGATCGCGCGCCTGTTCGATGTCGCGGCCGATCCGGCAAACGCGGAGCTGATGACGTTTCGCTCGCCCAAGACGGGCGCGCCGGTGTGGCGCTGCTATCACGTACCCAAGACGTTGGAGGACCTCGCGACGCGCCGGCTGATGAGCGCACGCTGGGCTGAGGAAACCTTCGGGCTGATGGGCCGCACGCCCGATCACGTCGCGGGCTTCCTCGCGGGCTACGCGGCCAAGCCGAGCGTCTTCGCCGAACACGGCAAGCAGTTCGCCGACAACGTCGTGCGCTATCACGAGCACGCGCGCGACAATTCGCTCTACCTCTCCTATGCGATCGTGCCGCCGCAGATCGACCGCTCGAAGCCCGCGCACAAGCAGTCCGATCCCACGCTGCATGCGGGCGTGGTGAAGGAGCGCGACGACGGCATCGTGCTCAAAGGCTGCCAGCAGCTCGCGACCGGTGCCGCGTTCTCGGACGCGGTCTATGTCAGCTGCATCCATCCGATGGTGCCGGGCGATGAAGCCTATGCGTTCGCGGTCGCGGTGCCGGCGAACGCGCCTGGGCTCAAGATCTACACGCGCCGCCCCTACGCCACGACGGCGACGAGCACCTTCGACTATCCGCTCTCCACGCGGTTCGACGAGATCGACGCGCTGCTCGTGCTCGACGACGTATTCGTGCCCTGGGAGAACGTGTTCTGCCATCGCAACCTGCAGCTCTGCCGCGATCAGTGGTGGCGCACGCCGTCGCACTCCTACGGCAATCACCAATCGCAGGTGCGTTACGCCGCGAAGTTGCGGTTCCTGATGGGGCTCACCAAGCGGCTGTGCGAGATCACCGGCATCGACGCGATGCCGCCCGTGCAGATCCAGGTCGGCGAGATGGCGGCGTTCGCCACCATCGTCGACTCCATGGTGCGCGCCGAGGAGACCGAAGGCACGATCGACGAAGAAGGCACGGTCTGGCCCTCGAAGAAGGCGCTCTACGCGGTCATGGCGCTGCAATCGGAGATCAATCCGCGACTGAACAACGCGCTGCGCGAGCTCGCCGGCGGCTCGATCATCATGTTGCCGTCCTCGATCAAGGATTTTCACAATCCCGCGACCGCAGCCGACATCGAGCGCTACATCGCCTCGCCCGGGTTCACCTCGAAGGAGCGCGTCGCGATCCTGAAACTCGTGTGGGACTTCATCGGCAGCGAATTTGCGGGTCGCCACGAGCAGTACGAGAAGTTCTATGGCGGCGCATCGTTCCTGGTGAAGCAGAACATGGCGCGGGCCTACGACTTCGCCGGCGCGACCGAGATGGTCGACAAGGCGCTCAACCTTCCCGATGCCTGAGGCGTCAATTCGGACGTTGCAAAACCGGCCCTGATGCTCGACAAGTCCCCGGGCAAAATACGGCCCAAACATTGAGGACCTTCCATGACCGTTGAGCGCAAGCCCGTCGCTTTCGGCGATCAGCGCGCCTGGATCGGCGCTTTGCGCGACGAGGGCGAGCTGCACGAGGTCAGCGCGCAAGTCGACTGGAACATTGAGCTCGGCACCATCATGCGCATGGCGCAAGGGACGGGCGAGGGGCCGGCGCTGCTCTTCAGCAACATCAAGGACTACAACAAGAAGGGCGTGCGCGGCTCGAAGGTGTTCGGCTGCTCGCTCTCGAGCTATCGCCGCATCGCGATGATGCTCGGCCTTCCGCCCGACACCCATCCGCGCGAGCTGGTAAGAGTCGCGCGCACGATCCTGAACGGCGCGATCCCGCCCAAGATCGTCAAGACCGGACCGGTGAAGGAGAACATCGTCACCGGAGACGATATCAATCTGCTCGATTTCCCGGTGCCGCATTGGAACCGCATCGACGGCGGCCGCTACATGATGACGTATGCCGGCTGCGTCACCAAGAACCCCGACACGCATGTGATGAATGTCGGCGTCTATCGCGGCATGGTGGCCGACCGCAATCACATCCCGATCTACATGTATCGCGCGCAGCATATCGGCCATCACGCGCTCGCCTGGCAGAACAAAGGCGCGAAGGAGATGCCGATCGCCTATGTCATCGGCTGGGAACCGTCGATGGATTTCTGCTCTGGCTCGCCGGTGCCGATGGGCGTGTGCGAATACGACGTGATGGGCTCGATCCGCGGCGCCCCGGTCGAGCTCGTCAAATGCGAGAGCCACGATCTTTACGTGCCGGCGACAGCGGAGATCGTCGTCGAAGGGTTTCTGCCCTTCGACAAGTCCACCTACACGATGGAAGGCCCGTTCGCGGAGTTCACCGGTTATGTCGCAGGCGAGCGCGCGCCGCGCCCGACCATGCGCGTGACCGCGATCACGCATCGCAACGATCCTGTATTGCGCGGTACGATCGAAGGCTCGCTGCCCAAGAGCTTCTCCGAGAACGCGTTCAACAGCTCGGTCATGCGATCGGGCATCGCGTGGAACGTGCTCGACCGCGCAGGCGTCCCCGGCGTGACCGACGTGTGGGGGCCGCCCGTGCACGCGACGATGAACCTGATCGTCCAGCTCAAGCAGACCTACCGCAATCAGGCGAAGCAGGTCGCGAACGCGATTTGGGGCAGCTCGGCCTCGCATGTCCGCTTCAAGCACATCATCGTCGTGGACGATGACATCGACATCCACGATTATGCCGCCGTCGATTGGGCCATCGCCTATCGCGTGAACGCGGGCGAAAACGACGTCGTCATTATGCCGTCCACGTTCGGCGCCGGCCTCGATCCGTCCACGCGCAAGCGCGACCGCGACATCGGGCTGTTCGGCAGCGGCAAGTGGAACCGCATGCTGATCGATGCAACCATCAATCTCGACTACGATCCTGATCCCGACTTCGGCGGTGCACGCTTCCCGCCGACCGTCTGGCCGGCGGCGGAGGACGTCAATGCCGTCCAGGCGCGCTGGAAGGAACTCGGTCTCGCGAACAAGAAGCGCGACTGAGCCATGAAGTTTACCGGCGAGCTGATCGTGAAGGCGCCGCGCGAGGAGGTCTTCGACCGCCTCAAGGATGCGCGATTTTTCGCGTCCTGCGTCGAAGGCGTGCACGATCTGAAGGAAGTGTCGCCGACCAGCTACACCGCGAACTTCGAGACCAAGATCGCCTACATCAAATTCAGGTTCGAGGTCGCCGTCGATCTCACCCGTGCCGATCGTCCTGAAGCGATCGCCGCCAAGATCGAGGGCAAGCCCCACGGCATTGTCGGGCGGCTCACTGCGACCTCGGCTGCGTCCTTCGTCGAGAAGGACGGCGGCACGGCGATTCAATATGCTGTCGAGGCGAGCCTCACCGGACGGCTCGGCAGCATCGGCCAACCCGTGCTGAAGGCGAAAGCCAAGGAGATGGAGCGGTTGTTCGTGCAGAACCTGCGCAACGGGCTCAAGACCGGCGTCGAAGAGGCGGCGCCGTGACACCGTTCGAGTGGGAAGAGCCGCGCACGCTCAAGGACGCGGTCGCGCTGCTTGATCCCGAGGATTCGAGCATTCGCCCCGTCGCCGGCGGCACCGCGCTGATGCTGATGATGAAGACGGGCGTGTTCACGCCATCGCGTCTCGTCAGCCTTGCGAAGATCGAGCCGCACTATTCCCAGATCCGCGTCGATGCATCCGGCGCCCTCAAGATCGGAGCGATGGCGTCGCTCTCTGCGCTCGAGCAATCGGCGGGGGTGGCGAAGCACTTTCCGGTCATCACGCGCACGCTGCTGACGCTGTCCAATGTCCGCGTCCGCAATGTCGCGCGCGTGGGCGGCGCGCTCGCGCACGGCGATCCGCATATGGACCTGCCGCCGCTGCTCGCCTCGTTGGGCGCAATCGCCCATGTCATCGGTCGCAACGGCACACGCGATGTCGCGGTTCAGGACCTCTATCTCGGCTATTACGAGACCGTGCTCGCGAAGGACGAACTGATCGCCGAAGTCACGGTGCCGCCGCTCAAAGGGGCGCGCGTGGCGTATATCAAATGCACGTCGCGCTCGGCCGACGACTGGCCCGCGCTCGGTCTCGCGATCCGCTGGGAGGTCGCCGGCAAAGCGATCCGCAGTCCGTGCGTGATCGTCAGTGCGGCAACCGAAAAGGTGACGCGCCTCTTTGAGACCGAGAAAGTCCTCGAGGGGGCGAGCACCGACGAGAAGACCGCGCGCCGCGCGGGCGACGCCGCGGTCGAGGAAGTCGAGTTCCTCTCCGATGCGCACGGCTCGGCGGCCTATAAGAAGGAGCTTCTCCGCGTGCATCTGGCGCGCGCACTTCGTCAAGGAGGCGCTCTGTGAACCAGGTCGGCCGCGCGATCCCGCGTCTCGAAGCCCGCACCAAAGTCACGGGCCGCGCTGACTATGTCCACAATCTGCGCGTCCCTTCCATGCTCTACGGGAAAATCTTCCGCAGCACCGTTGCGCATGGCCGGATTGTTTCGATCGATGTCGCGGAGGCGCGCGAGGCCGAGGGCGTCTACGGCGTCGTGACCGGCGAGGACATCAAGACGATCATCCCCAATCCGTATTACGGGCCCGCGTTCCACGATCAGCCGATCCTGGCGCTGGAGAAGGTGCGCTATGTCGGCGAAGCAGTCGCCGTCGTGCTCGCCGCCGATCCCCATCTCGCCGAGCGCGCGGTCCAATCGATCGCCGCCGAGTACGAGGAGCTGGCGCCCGTGTTCGACGAAGTCGAGGCAGTGACCTCGAGCGCGATCGTCCATGACGAACTGAAGCCCGCGGGCACGTTCGCCGATCTGAAGCACCTCGCGGGACGCAAGAACACCAACGTCGCACTCGACTATCAGCTTCGCCGCGGCGATGTCGCGAAAGCGTTTGCCGCCGCCGATCATGTGCTTGAGCACATTTTCAAGACTCAGCAATGCATGCACACGCCGCTCGAGCCGATCGTGGCGCTCGCCGAACCCGGCGATGGCACGCTCACGATCCATTCCTCCTGCCAGACGCCATCTTTCGTGCGGATGGAGATCGCGCGGCTTTTGGGTTGGCCCGAGAACAGGGTCACCGTGAAGGTGCCGTTCCTGGGCGGCGGATTCGGCGCGAAGGTCTACGTGAAGGCGGAAGCGCTCGCCGCGGCACTCGCGCTGCTCGCGCGCCGCCCGGTGAAGATCGCGCTGACGATGGAAGAGCAGTTCTACACCATCACAAAGCACGCCACGACCTTCCGCATCAAAAGCGCTGTAACCAAGGACGGACGCATCGTCGCGCGCGAATGCGACGTCTATTGGAACGGCGGCGCTTATGCGGATATCGGTCCGCGCGTCGCGCAGAAATCGGGATTCACGGCCGCCGGTCCCTACGACATCGACAACGTGCGCATCGATTCCTACGAGGTCTACACGAATCGTCCGCCCGCGGGCGCGCTCAGGGGCTTCGGCATTCCGCAGCTCGTCTGGGCGTATGAGAGCCACACCGACCTCATCGCGCGTGAGATCGGCATGGATCCGCTCGAATTTCGCCGCAAGAACATCCTCGCCGACGGCCGCCCGCAGGCGACCGGCACGATCATGCAGGACGCGGCCATCGGCAAAGTGCTCGATGCGATCGCCGAACGGATGAGCTGGCACGCGCCGTTCGATCGCGGCACCGGAACGCTGCGCCGCGGGCGCGGACTCGGCATCGGCTTCAAGGCGTCGATCTCGCCCACGACATCGGGCGCGATCGTCAATATCAGCGCCGACGGCAGCGTCGTGCTCTACACGAACACCATCGATATGGGGCAGGGCTCGGACACCGCGATGGCGCAGATCGTCGCCGAGACGCTCGACATAAGGACCGAGGACGTGAAGGTCGTGCACGGCAACACCGATGTCGCGCCGTACGACATGGGCACGCTCGGCTCGCGCTCCACGTTCCACATGGGCAACGCGGTCAAGCGCGCGGCCGAAGACGCGCGCGCGAAGCTCGCGGCGCTTGCGGCCGAGGTGGGGCTGCCATCCGGCACCAACTATCCGTTCGCCGAGATTTTCAAGGAGCGCTACGGCATGCAGGCGGGCAACGTGATCGGCACGGGCACGTTCATACCGTCCTACAAGCCGACCGATTCCAAGACGGGCCAATCCGACAACGTAACGCCCTTCTGGATGATCGGCGGCGCGGGCGCGGAAGTCGAGGTCGACA
>Ga0137452_1000319_pt1 | contig 14338 bp, 15 predicted proteins | sample EasRivERMGT513_2_FD_102312 | JGI IMG/M metagenome (GOLD analysis project Ga0137452, IMG submission 102312) | Soil microbial communities from meander-bound floodplain in the East River, Colorado, USA - East River MetaG ERMGT513_2 | ecosystem: Environmental > Terrestrial > Soil > Floodplain ...
GGCTCCGGTGGGCCAAAAAGAGCCTCGCTCGGCCTCCGTAGCTGTGTATCAGCGCAGGAGGCCGTGCGCTCGGATCACGGTCCATGGTCTAAGTTCTGCCCATGAACGATCTTGCCCGATCGATTCCCGTAATTGCGGATGTGGCGGCGGCCGCGACCCGGATCAAGGGCGTCGCGGTCGAGACGCCCTTCATCGAAAGCCCCGCGCTAAACGAGCGGTTGCAAGCACGCGTCTTTCTCAAACTCGAGCTCTTGCAGCGCACGGGCTCATTCAAGTTTCGGGGGGCTTATAATCGTCTCGTTCAACTCACGCCGGCCGAACGCACGCATGGCGTGGTCGCGTTCTCATCGGGCAATCACGCGCAGGGCGTCGCAGCGGCCGCGCGCATTCTCGGCATGCCCGCGACGATCGTGATGCCCGCGGATGCCCCGCGCATCAAATTGGAGAACACGCGTGCGCTCGGCGCCGAAGTGGTGCTCTTCGACCGCAAGCGCGACAAGCGCGAGGAGATCGCAGCACGCCTTGCGGCCGAGAAGAACGCGATCGTCGTGCCCGCGTTCGACGATCGTCACATCGTGGCGGGGCAGGGCACGACGGGGTTCGAGATCGCCCATCAAGCGCGCGCTCTCCGTGTGGACCTCGACGCCGTTCTCGTTCCTTGCAGCGGCGGCGGATTGTCGTCGGGCATCGCGCTGGCGCTCTCGCATGAGAGCCCCCGCACGCGGGTCTACGCCGTGGAGCCGCAAGGCTTCGACGGGGCGCGCCTCTCGCTGGAACGCGGCGAACGGATCGCCGCACCCGCAGACGGCATCAGCATCGCGGATTCGCTGATGGCGCCCATGCCGGGGATAATTCCCTTCGCGATCCTCACGGCGACGCGCTCAAGCGCCGTCGCCGTATCGGATGCCGCGCTGATGGAGGCTGTAGGCTACGCGGTCACCGAGCTGAAGCTCGTGGTCGAGCCCGGCGGCGCCGCGGGGCTTGCGGCCGCGCTCTCGGGCGCGTTCGACGCCACAGGACGCACGATCGCGATCGTGCTCTCCGGCGGCAATATCGATCCGGAGATGCTGATCCGCTGCCTGAACGGCTGATACTCAGCGCGGCGCGAGCACCATCTGCATCTGGCGGCCTTCGAGTCTGGGATACTGCTCGATCTTGGCGAAGCTGTCCGTCTCCTTCTGGATCCGGGTCAAGAGCTCCATGCCGATGTGCTGGTGGGCCATTTCGCGGCCACGGAAGCGAAGCGTCACCTTGACCTTGTCGCCTTCCTCGAAGAAGCGCTTCATCGACCGCATCTTGGTGTCGTAATCGTGGTCGTCGATGGTCGGCCGCATCTTGATCTCTTTGATCTCGATGACCTTCTGCCGCTTGCGCGCTTCGGCCGCTTTCTTCTGCTGCTCGTATTTGTATTTCCCGTAGTCCATCAACTTGACTACGGGTGGCTTTGCTCCCGGCGATACTTCGACAAGGTCGAAGCCTCTTTCTTCGGCTATGGCGAGAGCTTCATCGATGCCGATCTCGCCGAACTTCTCGCCGTCCGCTCCGATCAGGAGGATGGTGCGAGACTTGATTTCTTCGTTGACGCGCGGGCCGTCCTTGGATGGCGGCGCCGGCTGCGACGGCTTTTTGATAGCTATGGCAAACTCCCTTCAAATGGCCCAACGCGAATCCGCCGCGGAAGTTCTCTGACCGCCGCGACGAGGTTTCCATGTGGATTGCGCGGGGTACCTCCGGATGCGGGCGCGTTCGGGACCGGTTCAATCCCATACGCACGAGCACGGAAACCGTTCACCTCAAGTCGGGGGGAACAGCTTCCGCTTCAAGCATATGAATAGCAGCCGTTAAGGCAGGGTTTTCTTGAGCGTCCGATCCCAGCCGCCGTAACGTTAGTGTGCGGTTTTCGGCCTCGCGGCGTCCGGCGACCAAGAGATACGGGACCTTAGCCAAGCTGTGCTCTCGGACTTTGTAGTTGATTTTTTCGTTCCGAAGGTCGGTTTCCACGCGCAGGCCCGCGGCCCTCAGCGCCTCGGCCGCTTCCTGGGCGTACGAATCGGCGTCCGACACGATGGTCGCCACCACCGCCTGGACCGGCGCCAGCCACAGCGGGAACTTCCCCGCGTAGTGCTCGATCAGTACGCCGATGAAGCGCTCCATCGAGCCCAGGATCGCCCGGTGCAGCATGACGGGGGCATGTTTCGCGCCATCCTCCGCGATGTACGATGCGCCCAGCCGGTCGGCGGTGTTGAAATCGACCTGCAGCGTGCCGCACTGCCAGTCGCGACCAATGGAATCGCGCAGCACGAATTCGAGCTTGGGTCCATAGAACGCGCCTTCGCCGGGGTTGAGCGAATAGGCGATGCCCGCCGCTTCGGTGGCCTCCTTAAGCGCGGTTTCGGCGCTGTCCCAGATGTTATCTCCGCCGATCCGGTTCGTGGGACGAGTCGCGAGTTTCACCCTCACGTCGTCGAAGCCGAGATCGCGGTACATCGACAGCAACAGCCGGCAGAACGCGGTTGTCTCGCCGGTGATCTGCTCATGCGTGCAGAAGATATGCGCATCGTCCTGAGTAAAAGCGCGGACGCGCATCAGGCCGTGCAGTGCACCCGAGGGTTCGTACCGGTGGCACGAGCCGAACTCGGCCAGACGCAGAGGCAATTCGCGATAGGACTTCGTGCCCTGCCTGAAGATTTGCACGTGGCCGGGACAGTTCATGGGCTTCACCGCGAGCGTCCTTTCCTCGTCCTCGACCTCGGCGATGAACATGTGCTCGCGATAGTTCTCCCAATGCCCTGATAGTTCCCAGAGCTTGCGGTCGATGAGCAGGGGCGTCTTGACCTCCTGATAGCCCGCCTTTCCTACCCGTCGTCGGACGTAGTCCTCCAGCACGCGGTAGAGCGCATAGCCCTTCGGATGCCAGAACGCCTGACCCACCGCTTCTTCCTGCATGTGGAAGAGGTTCATCTCGCGGCCGAGCTTGCGGTGGTCGCGTTTTTCCGCCTCTTCCAGGCGCTTGAGATAGGCTTCGAGCTCCTTCTCGTCGCGCCACGCGGTGCCGTAGATGCGCTGGAGCTGCGGGTTCCTCGGATCGCCGCGCCAATAGGCACCCGCGATCTTGGTCAGCCGGAAGCCCTGGCCGATCTTTCCCGTCGAAGCGAAATGCGGCCCACGACAGAGATCGTGCCAGTCGCCGTGATAGTAGATCGAAATCTCTTCATTCGGCGGCAGGCCGCGGATCAGCTCGGCTTTGAACGTCTCGCCGATGCCCTCGAAGTGCTTGATCGCCTCATCGCGCGGCCACACGCCGCGCTTCGTGGGCAGGTCCTTGGCCACGATCTCGCGCATCTTCGCCTCGATCTTGGGCAGATCGTCGGGCGTGAACGGCGTGTCGCGCGCGAAGTCGTAATAGAACCCGTCCTCGATCGCCGGACCGATGGTCACCTGCGTTCCGGGGAACAGCTCTTGGACCGCCATCGCGAGCACATGCGCGGTGTCGTGGCGGATCAGCTCGAGCGCTTCCGCATCCTTGCGGGTGATGACGCGCAGCTTCGCGTCCGCTTCGATGGGCCGGAACAGGTCCCACTGCTTGCCGTTCACTTCGACGATCAGCGCGGCCTTGGCGAGGCCTGGCCCGATCGCGGCGGCGATCTCAGCGCCTGTGACCCCGCGCGCGAAATTCAGCACCTTGCCGTCGGGCAGGGTGATGTTCACTTTTGGGGCAAGGGCGGCCTCGGACACTGGTTTCTCTCTGTAAAAATCAGCGCCGGACCATCTTCGGCGATAAGCGTAAAGTCAAGCTTTGTGGGCGTTCGGCAGCAGTTCCCGATACACCGCCAGCGTATCGGCGCACATCCGATCGAGCGCGAAATTCCGCATGATATGGGTGCGTCCGCTTGCGCCCATCATCATCAGCTCGACACGCGCCTTGCCGAGCAGGGTCTCCAGCGCATCGGCGAGCATCGTCACATTGCCCGGGATCACCAGCAGTCCCGTCTCGCCGTTGAGCACTGTTTCGCGCGCGCCGCCATGGTCCGTCGCGATCACGGGCCTGCCCATCGCCGAGGCCTCGGGCGGCACGCGTCCGAAGGCCTCGGGTTCGGTCGAGGCTGAGACGACGATATCCGCGGCCAGATAGGCGGCAGGCATGTCCTCGATGTGCTCCTCGATGCTGGCCACGCCGTTCAGATCGAGGCGCTCGACCGCCTCCTTCAGCTCCTCGCGATACGTGCCGCGCCTCTGAGCATCGCCCGCGATGACGACCCGGACTCCGCGCGGAAGCCGATCGCTTTTCTGAAGCGCCTCCATCGCCTTGAGCAGCACGAGCTGGCCCTTCCACCGGCTTAGCCGTCCGGGCAGCAACACGACGCTCTCGGCGTTCTCGACATGCCAACGCGCGCGCAGCGCGGTCACGCGCTGGTTGTCGATCGTGGCCGGATCGAACGCGGCAAGATCGATCCCGCGCGGGATGGTGACGAGGCGCTTGGGTGCGTACGCCTTGCGCACATGCTCCGCCGTCCACTGCGAATTGGCGATCACCACATCACCCTTCGCCATCACCGAATTGTACCAGCGCTTGAAGGGGCCTCTCGCCTTATAGATGCCGTGATAGGTGGTCACGAACGGAATGCGGCAGCGCCGTGCTGCGAGAAGAGCGCTCCAGGCCGGCGCCCGCGACCGGGCGTGGACGAGCGAGATGTTCCGCTCACGGATCAATCGGACCAGCGCACCCGCGTTCCGCCAGATCGTGCGCGGGTTCTTGGAATCGACCCGCATCCGCACGAGTTCGCCGCCGGCATCGGCAAGCTCCGGCGCGAGCCGTCCCCCGCGCGTTGCCACCAGCGCGGTCCAGCCGGCCTCTTTCACCGCCCGCGCGATGTCGATGGTCGTGCGCTCCGCGCCGCCCGTGTCCAGCTCCGGCACGATCTGCAGGATCACCGGCGCGGCTGGCTCGGCGTCACAAGCGCCACTATGGTCGAGTAGGTCGGTATCGAGTCCCAAGGCGATGACACAGTTTCAGATCGAGCGATTCATCCGCGAGGACGGCGAGACCATCGCCTATTTGAGGCGCGGCGGGAAGAGTCCGGGCATTGTTTGGTTCGGTGGGTTCCATTCCGACATGACCGGCACCAAGGCGCAGGCGCTCGACGCCTGGGCCGAAGCAACCGGCCGCGCCTATCTGCGCTTCGATTATTTCGGCCATGGCGCGTCGTCGGGCGCGTTTAGCGACGGCACGATCACCCGCTGGCTCGACGACGCGCTCGCCGTCCTTGATCGCCTCTGTGACGGCCCGCAGGTCTTCGTTGGGTCCAGCATGGGCGCGTGGATCGCGCTACTCGCTGCGCGTGCGCGCCCCGAGAAGATTGCGGCCCTGCTGCTGCTCGCGCCCGCCGTCGATTTTACGGAAGCGCTGATCTGGGCGCGTATGACTCCCGACATTCGTCGTGAGGTGATGGAACACGGCCAATGGCAGCGACCATCTGCTTACGGCGATGGTCCATATCCGATCACGCGCGCTCTGATCGAAGACGGCCGGCGCCATCTGATGCTCGACGCCTCTATCCACGTCGATTGCCCCGTACACATTCTTCAGGGCATGCAGGACCCGGATGTGCCCTGGCAGCACGCCCTGAAGCTCGTCGAGAAACTCTCCGGCAATCCGACGCTGACCCTGATCAAGAGCGGCGATCACCGCCTCTCTACGCCTGAGGATCTCGGCCGCCTCACGCACGCCCTCGACGCGACCTTGGCCGAGGGAACATTCCGCAACCCGTGACTTTTTTTCGCGCGTTGTGGCGAGTTCACAACACTGACACCGCCCAGCGCTTGCAATTGCGCTCGGCCCCGGATCAACTATTGCCATGCGCAAGGCAACTCTCGTCTCGCTGATCGTATTCGCGCTGGCGCCGTCGGCGTTCGCCGGGCAAGTCAATCTCTTGAACAACAACGATCCGTATCAGATTTGCGTCGCTGCCATCGATGTCAATCCCAACGACGCGTTCGAGCGCGCACTGGCGTGGCGCGCGCAGGGTGGCGGCGCGCAGGCCGACCACTGCGCCGCGCTCGCGCTGATCGCGCTCGACGAGCCTGGCGAAGCGGCATCGCGCCTCGACATCCTCGCGCGGCGCAGCGACGCCGGCACGCTGATGGAGCGCGCCAAGCTGCTGGCCGAAGCCGGCAATGCCTGGCTGCTCGCGGATCAGCCGGCAAATGCCGAAGTCGCGTTCGCCGCGGCGTTGAAGCTCACGCCGCGCGATCCGGAATTGTGGACCGATCGCGCGCGGGCTCGCGCTGCGCAGATGAATTGGGCTGACGCCGAACAGGACTTGACCAACTCGCTGACCTTCGATGCGAAGAAGCCCGAGGTCTTTGTCCTCCGTGCGACCGCACGCAAGGCACAAGGCAACAGGGTCGGCCACAAATTCGATGTCGATGCGGCGCTGGCGCTCGATCCGACTTATCCCGAAGCCCTCGTCGAGCGCGGCATCCTGAAACAGGAAGCGGGTGACATCCCCGGTGCGCGCGCCGATTGGGTTCAGGTGCTGGTGCGTGCGCCCGAAGGCCCGGCCGCTGACGTCGTCAGAAGCCGCATCGAGCTGCTCGAAGTCCCCGACGACAGGAAGTAGTTCAGAGTCCCCATTCACCTGCGACGGCAGGATCCGGCTCATCGGCCAGATGCTGTGACTCAAGGCGATCGAACGCCTCACGCGGCAGCAGCTTCGACAGCGCCCACACCGCCATCGCGCGGACGAGCGGCGACTGATCGGCCAATCTCGCTTCGGCGACGCGCGCCAGCTTTGGATCGCCCGAATTGCCGATCGCGATCAGCACGTTTCGGATGAACCGGTCGCGCCCGATGCGCTTGACCGGAGAGCCGCGGAAGAATTCGCGGAACGCGGCATCGTCCAGCGTCGCCAACTCGCCGAGCAGCGGCAGCGCCAGCTCGATCCGCGGATGGAATGCGACCTCGCGTGCGGTTTGCGCGAACTTGTTCCACGGGCAGACGGCGAGGCAATCGTCGCAGCCATAGATGCGGTTGCCGATCGCCTCGCGGAATTCGCGCGCGATGTGCCCCTTGTGCTCGATGGTCAGATACGAGATGCAACGCCGCGCATCGATCTGGTACGGCGCAGGAAATGCGCGCGTCGGGCAGATGTCGAGGCAGGCATGGCATGTGCCGCAGTGATCCTGCTCCCGCTCATCGGCTTCGATCGCAAGTGTCGTGAAGATCGAGCCCAAGAACAGCCACGAGCCGAATTCGCGCGACACGAGATTTGTGTGCTTGCCCTGCCAGCCGATACCGGAGGCCGCTGCGATCGGCTTCTCCATCACGGGCGCCGTATCGACGAAGATCTTCACATCGCCGCCATGCGTTTCCGCGATCCAGCGCGCGAGCCGCTTCAGCCGTGCCTTGAGCACGTCGTGGTAGTCGCGCCCCTGGGCGTACACCGAGACTACGCCGCGCTCTTTACGCTCGAGTGCGGGCAGGGGATCGTCGGCCGGCGCATAATTCGCGCCAAGCGTGATGATGGTTTTCGCCTCGCTCCATAGCTTCTCCGGCCGGCTGCGGCGCTCTGCCGTCGTCGCCATCCACGCCATGTCGCCGTGATGCCCTGCCGCCAGGAACTCGGCCAACCCCTCGGGAGCTCCATCAGGCGCACGTGCGAACGCGAAGCCGACCGCTTCGAATCCTTCGCGTCCTGCGCGCTCGCGGATCGCTGCGCGAAGATCGCCTGCGCTAGAAGTCGAGTTCCGCATAATGCGGCACCGGCGGCTGTCCCGGAATGCGGTCACTCAGCAGCGGACGGAACGAGGGCCGCGACTTGATCCGCGTGTACCAATCGGTCAGCTGCGGATATTCGGCCCAGGGAATCTCGCCGTAATAATCGAGTGCAGAGAGCTGCGCCGCGAGCGCGAGATCGGCGAGCGTCAGATCGCGTCCCGCGAGAAACCCGTTCGTGTCGGCGATGGTCCCGAGCCGCGCGAGAGCCGGGCGGAGCGCTTCGCGTCCCGCCCGCACCGTTTCCATGTTCGGCGAGCGGCGCGAGACGTTTCCGGTGTGCGAGGAGGACGCCTTCTCGAACACGATGCGCCGCGTTGTCTCCTCGTGGAAATTGCCCATCGTCCAATCGAACAGCCTTAAGACTTCGGAACGGTTAGGCGTTTCGGCGGGCACGAGCGCCGGCTCGGGATATTCGCTCTCGATGTGATCGATCACCGCCCACAGGCCGGTGACCACGGTCCCGTCCAGATCCGCGAACGCCGGCAGATGCGCCATTGGATCGTCGGGGGGCGCGAGATCGTAAGCCACGCGCTTCTCGCCCAGGATCAGGCGAACCAGGCGGCACGAAGGCGACATCAACAGATGGAACAAGCGACGCATTGCCAAAGCCCATGTGCTTCCCGGCCCGCGGACCCGGCCTTCGCTGAAGCTTCGGCGGGTCAAGAGCCACTCTTGGTCCGCCGTAGCCCTAGCGGAGGCGGATGCCTTAGCATCGCTTCGGCCGGCGAATCCATGGCTCTCGCCCGGTTCTATCCGGTTATTGATAGATGCAGGACTCCAGCCGGTCGCGCCGGACATCGGCCATGCGCTCGGCGATCACTTGGGATTGCCGCTGAACATAGGGCCCCGGCTGGTCGGCGCGGTAGCGCCGTGGGCTCGGCAATATGGTCGCGAGCCTCGCCGCCTCGAGCGGCGACAATTGCGCCGCCGATTTGCGGAAATTCGCTTGCGCCGCCGCCTCGGCGCCGAACCGGCGCGGGCCCCATTCGACGACGTTGAGATACGTCTCCATGATGCGGCGCTTGGGCCACAGCCCCTCGATCAGGAGCGTGAAGTAGGCCTCAAGGCCCTTTCGCGTCCAGGTGCGATCAGGGATGAGGAAAACGTTCTTCGCCGTCTGCTGGCTGATCGTGCTTGCGCCCCGCAGGGTGCCGCCCGCCGTATTGCGGTCGAGCGCCTTGTCGATCGCCTCGAGGTCGAAGCCGTAATGGGCGCAGAACTTCCCGTCCTCCGCCGCGATCACCGCGTGTACGAGATTGGGCGAGATCGATTCGAGCGGAACCCAGCGCTGGGCGATCGCACCCTCGGTCAGCATCGTTCCGATCATCAGCGGCGTCGCCGGGGGCGGAACGAACCGGAACGCCAAAACGAGCACGACCGGCACGACAACCGTGATCGCGAATAGCCAGATGAACACCTGTTTCAGGATGGACTTCACGCGGCGGCTGCGCGGATAAGGGCCGGCAGGGGACGCAACATCGGTCATGATTTGATCCGTCATGCCGGACTCGATCCTTACTCAACTCAACACATGCCGGCGACTTCACGCCGAACGCGCAGCCGCCGTTACAGGTTCCACAGTAGAAGCTCAATACGGCAAAAGTGTCTTATTTGCGGTTACCAGGCCCTTTTCGCCCGGCTGTGGCCGCCCCGCAATAATGGGTATGGTGTGAGGGGAAAATGGTTGACAACTCTGTGTTCGCGCTACTGATTTTGGCTGCGGTCATTCTCACTTGGGCGCACATCGGTTTGACCTGCTCATATCTTAAGCGGGCGCACCCTTCCGTTTGGACCGCCCTTGGCAAACCCAGCCTCAAGCGCTCTTCGATCGGTTCCGCGCGCGTGTGGCGCTTCATCTGGCTCGACCACGCCAAGATCGACGATCTGCAGCTGCGCGCCTATGTGGTCGGCGGTCAGGTTCTCCAGGTGCTCGCGCTGGCCGTGTTGTTCACGCTCGCCGTGCTGAGTTGGCAGATGGGCGAGTACTGACGGACGCGATAGGGCTGGCTTCTGATGGTTCGTCGCAACTATCTTCCTGACGCTTCTATCGATTCACGCGCCGAAGGCCCCCACAACCCATGAGCGACATCGTCAATGCGATCCTTTTGGGCATCGTCGAGGGGTTGACCGAGTTCCTGCCCGTCTCCTCGACGGCGCATCTCCTTTTGTTCCAGGACCTGTTGGGCTTTCAGCCGCCGGGCGCCGTGTTCCCGATCGTCATCCAGTTCGGCGCGATCCTTTCCGTGGTGGTCGTCTATTGGAGCAAGTTCTGGAAAGTCCTGATCGGTCTTCCCTCCGACGCGAGCGCCCAACACTTTGCGCTCGGCGTCATCATCGCGTTCCTGCCTGCGGCGGTGATCGGCGCGGCGCTGCACGGCTTCATCAAGGACGTCCTGTTCGCACCCTCGATCGCGCCCTATGTCATTGCGACGACGCTGATCCTCGGCGGCATCATCATCCTCATCGTCGAGCGCATCGCGCCCGAACCGCGCCACCATGACGCCGACCGGCTGCCGTTCTCGAAGTGCTTCCAGATCGGACTGTGCCAGGTCATCGCGATCATTCCGGGCGTCTCGCGCTCGGGCGCGACCATCCTTGGCGGCGAGCTGTTGGGCGTCGACCGCAAGGCGGCCGCGGAGTTTACCTTCTATCTCGCCGTGCCGACGATGCTTGGCGCCTCTGTGCTCGACGTCTACTCGAACCGCGACGTGCTCACGCTCGATGCTGGGCTCACCATCGCAGTCGGCTTCGTCGTCTCGTTTCTCGTCGCCTGGGTGGTGGTGAAGACCTTCATCGGCTTTGTCGGCCGCTATGGGCTGAAGCCCTTCGGCTGGTACCGCATCATTGCCGGCGCACTCATCTTCGCGATCCTGGCGCTATGAACGTCCGGATCGGTCTTCTGGCCGATCACCCAGAGCAATTAGCGCCGCTTGCCGCTGCCTATGAACGCGAATGGCCGGACTGGTACGGCGTCCATGGTGACGCGATGACGGACCTGAGCGAGCGCTCGCGGCGCACAGCACTCCCGGTCGGGTTTGTGGCGTTTGAGCACGACACAGTGGTCGGCGCAGTTGCAATCGCGGAACAATCCGTTCGCAGCCATCGTCATCTTTCACCGTGGATCGTGGGCCTCTGGGTCGAGTCGTCACGCCGCAATCGCGGCATCGGCGCGCAGCTTCTCGCCGCTGCATGCGATCATGCAAAAGGGCAGGGCATTGCCACGCTGTATGCTGCGACCGCCGCGGCTTCAACTCTCTTCGTGCGTGAAGGCTGGTCGATGATCGACAAAGGCTCGACCGATCGCGGCTACGGGGTCAATATTTTCGCGAAGACGCTCGCGACCTAACTCGTCGCCGCTTCGAATTCGCCGTGCTTGCGGAAGCGCCACAGATAGGACGGGATGATCGCGCCCGGCGCTGCCGGCACGATGTCGAGATCGCGGAACGTCATCGCACCTTCCGACACGATATTGTGCGTTTCCAGCATGCGCACCTGATCGAGCGTCAGCAGCGGCTTCGGCAGCAGTTCGAGCACGACGCCCTGGACGCGCGCGAGCCCGAACGGAATCGGCAACAGCATGCGGTTCCGGCGCGTCTCCCTGAGCACCAGCTCCATGATCTGCTTAAGCGTCAGAGTCTCCGGACCGCCCAGCTCATAGGTCTGGCCTGCGGTCGAGGCATCCTTCAACACCTTGGCCGCCGCCTGCGCGACGTCGCCGACGAACACCGGCTGGAACTCGGTCTTGCCACCCCCGATCAACGGCAGCGCCGGCGACATGCGTGCGAGCCACGCGAACTTGTTGAAGAAATCGTCCTCCGGCCCGAACACGACCGAAGGGCGGAGGATGCTCGCGCCCGGAAACGCCGAACGCACTCGCTTTTCGCCCAGCGCTTTGGTCCGCGCGTAGTGCGATCGGTTGCCCTCGATGCCGAGCGCGGAGACGTGCAGCAGCCGGCCGACGCCCAGCTCGGACGCCAACAGCGCAATCCGCTCAGCAGCCTCGACATGAAGACTGTCGAAGCGCTGGTTTCCGCTCTGGTACAGCACCGCGACGAGGTTGATCGCCGCGTCCGCGCCTTTCAGCGCCGCGCGCACGCTCTCTTCGTTGGTGACATTGGCCTTCACGAGCTGGACTTGCCCCACGCGGCCCATCGGCTGAAGGAACAGCGCGTTGTTGGGCCGCCGCACCGCAACCCGGATGCGCCAGCCGTCATTGGCGAGCGCGCGCACCATGTGCCGGCCGAGAAAACCCGACCCACCGAAAATGGTGACAAGCCGCGTCGAGAGGATGCCGGTCATGGTCCGAACCTTAACAAGTGCGATTCCGGTCCTTAGTAGCGGAACGGTTTCGATTCGGGTAGCCCGACGGCCTGCCTCTCGTTGACAGGCCCTGGGCCCGCTCCTAAAGGTCTTGCACGTGCCCAGGTGGCGGAATTGGTAGACGCGCTAGTTTCAGGTACTAGTACCGCGAGGTGTGGAGGTTCGAGTCCTCTCTTGGGCACCAGCCTTCGCTCGCGAAGCGAGCGAGGCTGCCACGCCGAAGCGCGCTAGCGCGAAGGCGGGCGTCGTATCCGCGAGCTACGGCTTGGCAAGCCATGGGAGTCAACCACTAATGCCCGCGGCCCAACGCATCGTTTCATTCCTCCCGTCTGCGACCGAGATGGCCTGCGCCCTTGGCCTTGGCGATCGGCTCATGGGTATCATGCACGAGTGCGATTATCCCCCTGAAGTGAGCGCAAAGCCCATCGTGGTCCGCAGCGTCCTGCCCATCGAAACGATGAGCCAGGCCGAAATCGACGTAGCGGTGAGCGATCGTCTCAAGCGCGGCCTCAGCCTCTATCAGGTCGACGAACCCGTAATCCGCGAGATCGCTCCGGACCTCATCCTGACGCAGGATCTCTGTCAGGTCTGCGCGCCGTCTGGGAACGAAGTGTCACAGCTCTTGAAAGAGCTTCCGAACAAGCCGCGCATTCTCTGGCAGACGCCGAAGACGATCGGCGAGATTTTCGACGCCATGCGCGAGCTCGGCGAGGCGACCGGCCGAGCAGCGGAGGCTGAGGCCTTCGTGCGCAACGGTCGCGCGCGGCTCGACGCCATTGCCGCTGCAACGCGCGATCTGGCCAATCGTCCGCGCGTCTTCTGCATGGAGTGGACGGATCCCATCTATTGCTGCGGCCACTGGGTGCCGGAGATGGTCCGCATCGCGGGCGGCAGGGATGACCTCGGCCGCGACGGAGCGGATTCCGTTCGCGTGTCCTGGGAAGACGTTCGCAGCTACGCCCCGGATGTCGTGATCGTCATGCCCTGCGGCTTCGACCTGGAGAAAACAGTCGCGGAGTCCGACCGCCTGTCAGCGTATGAGGGCTGGCACGATCTCCCTGCAGTCCGCTCAGGCCGCGTCTACGCGGTTGATGCCAACTCCTATTTCGCCCGTCCGGGACCGCGTGTGGTCGAAGGAACGGAACTCCTCGCGCATCTCATCCACCCCGATCGCTTCGCATGGAATGGACCGTTGGCGTTCCAGGCGTTACACAAGCTCTGCGAACCAGCTCCAGCGCTGTGACAACGGAATGAAAATCAAGCTCCATAAAGGCGACCTGCCGAACGGCCTCGATCTTGGCCGGGCCGTCGCCGTCGATACCGAGACTCTTGGCCTCAATCCGGGGCGCGACCGGCTGTGCCTCGTGCAGCTGTCATCGGGCGATGGCAGCGCGCATCTCGTGCAGTTCGCCCGCGACGCATATGACGCGCCCAATCTCAAGCGTCTGCTCGGCGACCCGAGCGTGCTGAAGCTGTTTCACTTCGCGCGCTTCGACCTCGCCACTCTGCGCCGTTATCTCGGCGTGATCGCCGCGCCCGTCTACTGCACGCGCACGGCATCGAAGCTCGCGCGCACCTACACCGACAAACACGGGCTCAAGGATCTGGTGAAGGAACTGCTCGACATCGATCTCTCCAAGCAACAGCAAAGCTCGGACTGGGGCGCGGAGACTCTGACCGAACAGCAGCTTGCTTATGCCGCCAACGATGTCGCGTTCCTGCATCGGCTCAAGGACTCGCTCGACGCCATGCTGGTGCGCGAGGGGCGCATGGAACTCGCCCAGGCCTGTTTCGGCTTCTTGCCTGCTCGCGCCGAGCTTGACCTTGCGGGCTGGGCCGAGGGCGACATTTTCGCTCACTAACGCGCACAGCAAGGGCCCTGTCAGACGGGAGCAATTGATCAACCCCGGACTTTTTCCGGTAGTGTCTCAGTTTGAATTTTCCCGCTTCTTATAGGGCCCGCGCTTTTTCGGAGCGGCTTCGCGAGCATCGATCAGCGCAACCACGTCCGTCATGTCCCAGAGCTTGCCTTCGATCCCTGCCGCCATAGCGGGCGACATTCGAAGCGTCTTGTGCATCCGGACGAAGTTGTACCAGACCGTATAGAGCGCAACCATGTGGCCGTGGTTCTCGACCTTCTTGGAGAACGCATTGGTCAGGCGCGTGAAGCGGCGATTGTGCATCCTGAGCGTCAGGTTCGACCGTTCGATGTGAGACGTGCTGACGTGCTTGCGCTCTGGA
>Ga0137452_1000321_pt1 | contig 14324 bp, 12 predicted proteins | sample EasRivERMGT513_2_FD_102312 | JGI IMG/M metagenome (GOLD analysis project Ga0137452, IMG submission 102312) | Soil microbial communities from meander-bound floodplain in the East River, Colorado, USA - East River MetaG ERMGT513_2 | ecosystem: Environmental > Terrestrial > Soil > Floodplain ...
CGCGCACGCCGGCCTACGCGGGGTGCGGGTGCGCCGGCTTCGCGGCGAGCGACCCGAGCACCATGCCGAGGATGGCGAAGGCGAGGCCCACGAACTGCGTTGGCCAGAGCCCGTCGGGCGCGAACGCCTCCGCCAGCAGCCAGCTCGACAGGCCGAGCAGGATGGAGGCCATCGCGCCGGCGGCGGTGGCGCGCTTCCAGAACAGGCCGCCCACCAGCGGGACGAACGCGCCGGCGAGCGTCACCTTGTAGGCGTTCTGCACCATCTCGTACATGGTGCTCTTCGAATTCAGGCCGAAGAGCAGCGCCGCGAGCGTGAAGCACACCAGCACTACACGCAGCGTGAGCATGAACTGGCGCTCGCTCATGTCGCTGTAGAACGGCCGCAGCACGTTTTCGGTGAATAGCGCCGTGGGCGCGAGCAGCGCGCCGGAGGCGGTGGACAGGATCGCCGAGAGCAGCGCGCCGAAGAACATCACCTGCGCCCACACCGGCACCCGGTCGCGGACGAAGTTCGGCAGGATGAACTGAATCTCGCGCGCGTCGTCCGACTTGAACAGTTGCGCGAGCTGCGGGTCCACCACCAGCGCAGCGTAGGCGATGAAGATGGGCACGAAAGCGAACAGGAAGTAGGCCACGCCGCCGATCAGCGTGCCCTTCACCGCCACCGACTCGTTCCTCGCCGAGGTGACGCGCTGGAACACGTCCTGCTGCGGGATCGAGCCGATGGCGAGCGTCGCCCAGGCGGCGGCGAAGGCCAGCCACTCCTTGCCGCCGCCCGTGGGCCAGAAGCTGAACCGGCCGGCCTCGGCGGCGGCTGCGATCACCTTGCCCGTGCCGCCCGCCATGTCCGACACCAGCATCGCGACCATCCACAGGCCGACGATGATGATCACGGTCTGGAACAGGTCGGTCCAGGCCACCGACCACATGCCGCCCCAGATGGTGTAGCCGAGCACGATCGCCGCGCCGAGCGCGATGCCCTCGTTCAGGCTGAGCGCGCCGCCGGAGAGCACGGCGAACACGAGGCCGAGCGCGGTGAGCTGCGCCGAGGTCCAACCAAGGTACGAGGCAGTGATGGCGAGGCTGGTGACCACTTCGACCGGCTTGTTGTAGCGCTTGCGGTAGAAGTCGCCGATGGTGAGCAGGTCCATGCGGTAGAACGCGCGCGCGAAGAACAGCGCCACGAACACCAGGCAGAAAGAGGAGCCGAAGGGGTCGGCGACGATGCCGCCCAGGCCGTCGCGAGCGAAGGTCGCCGACACCGAAAGCACGGTCTCGGCGCCGAACCAGGTGGCGAATACCGTGGTGACGGTCATGTAAAGCGGCAGGCGCCGCCCGGCGACCACGAAGTCCTTGGAGTTGGCGACGCGCTTCGCCGCCCACAAGCCGATCGCGATGGTGACCAGCAGGTAGGCAACGACCGAAGTGACCAGCATGGCGCGGGTTATTAGATCAGAACAGGCTGATCGCGGCGAGCACGGCGAGCGCCGCGAGCACCGACAGCAGCGCGCCGAGCAGGTCGTTGCGGCGCGCGTTCTCTTCGGCGATCCGCTCCATCGCCTTCTGCAGCGCCGCCGGGTGGTCCTCCGCCAGCAGCCGGTGCACGAGGCGCGGCAGCTGCGGCAGCGTCGCCGCCCAGAAGGGCGCCTCCTGCTTGAGCGTGCGCAGCAACCCGCGCCATCCGACCTGCTCGTCCATCCAGCGCTCGAGGAACGGCTTCGCGGTCTGCCAAAGATCGAGGTCAGGGTCGAGCTGGCGCCCCAGGCCCTCGATGTTGAGCAGCGTTTTTTGCAGCATCACGAGCTGCGGCTGGATCTCCACGCCGAAGCGGCGCGAAGTCTGGAACAGCCGCAGCAGGAACCTGCCGAAGGAAATCTCCTTCAGCGGGCGCGCGAAGACCGGCTCGCATACGGCGCGGATCGCGGCCTCGAACTCCTCCACCCGCGTCGCCGCCGGCACCCAGCCCGCGTCGAGGTGCGCCTGCGCCACGCGGCGGTAGTCGCGGTTGAAGAAGGCAAGGAAGTTCTGCGCCAGGTAGTTCTTGTCGCCTTCCGTGAGCGTGCCCATGATGCCGAAGTCGAGCGCGATGTACCTGCCGCGCATCTCGCCTTCGGTGCCCACGAAGATGTTGCCGGGGTGCATGTCCGCATGGAAGAAGCCGTGACGGAAGACCTGCGTGAAGAAGATCTCCACGCCGGCGCGCGCGAGCTGCGGGATGTCCACACCCTTGGCGCGCAGCGCGTCCACCTGCGACACCGGCGTGCCGCGCATGCGCTCCATCACCATCACGCGCTGTGCGCACCAGTCCCAGTACACCTGCGGCACCGCGAGCAGCGGCGAGCCCTCGAAATTGCGGCGCAGCTGGCTCGCGTTCGCCGCCTCGCGCATGAGGTCGATCTCGTCCTCCAGGTGGCGTGCGAACTCGGCCACCACCTCGCGCGGCTTGAGGCGCCGCCCGTCGGCCCACAGGCGCTCCATCAGGGCGGCGGCGGTCTCGAGCAGCGCCACGTCATTCGCGATCGCGCGTTCCACGCCCGGGCGCAGCACCTTCACCGCCACTTCGCGGCCGTCCTTCAGTCGCGCGAGATGCACCTGCGCGACCGAAGCGCTCGCCACCGGCTCGGCGCTGAATTCGGCGAATACGTCCTCGATCTTCCGGCCGATGCCCTTTTCGATTTCCGCGGCGGCCTCGGCCGCGGGGAACGGCGGTACCTGGTCCTGCAGCTTCGCCAGCTCGTCGGCGATGTCGAGCGGCAGGAGATCCCTGCGCGTGGACAGCACCTGCCCGAACTTGACGAAGATCGGCCCCAGCGCCTCGAGCGCTTCGCGCAGGCGCACCGCCCGCGTGGGATCCGCGCCGCGCGCAAAGCGCGGCAGGAACCGGTACAGCCGGAAGCGCAGCGCGACGGCGAGGATGCGAAGCAATCGCCTCATGCCAGCCGCTCGAGGCGCTTTTCCAGCCGCTCCAGCGCGTCGCGCAGCCGCGCCACCTCGCCAGCGAAAGCGGCGAACTGCGCGCGTGGCGCCAGCAACCGCCCCTCCTCCACGGCGTACTCCATGAAGCCCTCGCCCAAGCGCCGCGCAGCGTCGGCCTGCCAGGCGGCAAAGCCGCGCAGCGTCTGCGCCATCGTGTGCGCAACTGCATCGCCGAAGAGCCTGGAGAGATCCTCCTCGAAGTCCCAGCGCAGGTGGCGCGCAAGGTGCAGCACTTCCTGCGCGAGCCGCGCATTGCCTTCGATGTCCACCGAGCGCATGAACTCGTCTTCTCCACGCACAAGCGCCGCAAGGGCTCCGGGGCGCAGCGTGAGCGTGAGACTGGCCTGCGTGCCGGGCGCGAGCCGCCCGCCCTCCAGGATGGCAAAGCGCACCGCCGGCAGCGGCGGGGCGCGCAGTTCCACGGTCTCTCCGGCGAACGGCGCGAGCCGTTCGCGCGCCCAGGACTCGGACTCGAGCAGGCGGTTCAGCGCGTATGCGAACGGGGTTTCGAAGGCGGCCATACAAACAAAAAGGGCCACCCTGTGGTGGCCCTCGGTGAGTATAGACCGGTCAGTGCATCTGCTGGATGCCGGCGAGCTGCCAGCCGGCGGAACCGTCCACGGGCTTGGACAGGTTCCACACCTCCTCGAAGCCGGCCGGCGCCGCTCCCGGCGCCTCGCTCACCAGGCCGGAGAAGCGCACGCTCGCCCAGTGCCGTTCGCCTTCAGTGGCGACTTCCAGCAGGTCGGCGTTCAGCGTCACGACGTCGGTGTGCTGCGCGCCGCGGCTGCGCAGGTCCTCGGAGAGCACGGCAAACATATCCGGGGTAGTGACGTCGCGCAGGTCGTCCAGGTTGCCGCTGTCGTTGGCAACCTGCAGCCGGATGAAGTTGGTCTTGGCGGCGCGCAGGAAGCCCGGCACGTCGAAGCCCACTGGGATGCCCGGGCGCTGCGCCCGGGCCGTGAGCTGCGCGTCGAAGCCCGCGGCCTGCGAGGGCGGCGGCGCGGCGACTGTCTCGCTGCCTAGTCCCGCATACTGCAGTGGCCGCGGCTCGGCGCGCGGCGCGCGCAGCATGCGCAAGAGCGCCAGCGCAGCGAACACGAGCAGTCCGATCAGCATCGCCGAAAGGATCGTGGAGAGGATCGGGCTGCCGGCGAACATCGCGCCGAGCAATCCGCCGAGCGCAAGGCCGCCGAGGATCGGCATCCACTTGCTGCCCGCGGTGGCGGGCGCCGCGGCCGGCGCAGCCTGCTGTGCCGGCTTCGCGGGCGTGGCTTGCGGCGGAGCGGTGACGTTGCGTTGCGCGCCGATGGTGCGGCCGCCGCCCAGGCGCCGCGCTTCAGCGTCGGGAATCGTCATCGCGAGTCCCAGGATCACCGCCCCTACTGCCAGCCACAGCCTGCCCATGACACTCATCCTCCGTTGTTCAATTTGTCGGATCATGCTACCCCAGTTTTACGCCGCGATGAACGGCCGCGACGCCTGCACCAAGGTTGAAGTATTCGACCTCGGCGAGTCCCGCGCGTTCCAGCATGGCGGCGAGGGCCTGCTGGTCCGGATGCATGCGGATGGATTCAGCGAGGTAACGGTATGCCGCCGCGTCACCCGCGATCTTCTCGCCCAGCCACGGCAGGACCTTGAAGGAATATAGGTCGTAGGGCTTTTCGAGCGGCTTCCACACCTTGGAGAACTCGAGCACCACAAGCCGCCCGCCGGGACGTAGTACACGTGTCATGTCTGCGAGCGCCGCCTCCTTGTTCGTCATGTTGCGCAGCCCGAAGCCGACTGCGACGCAGTCGAAGCTCGCCGCCCGGAAAGGCAACCGCTCCGCGTCGCACTGCACCGCTGGGGTGAGGCAACCGGTGTCGAGAAGCCGGTCCCGGCCGCGCTCGAGCATGCTGCGGTTGATGTCCGTGGCCCACACCTCGCCTGTAGGGCCGACGCGGCGCGCGAATGCCTGCGCCAGGTCGCCGCTACCGGAGGCAACGTCGAGGACCCGCTCGCCGGGCCGCAGCCGCGCGACGCTGACCGCGAACGCCTTCCACAGGCGGTGCAGTCCGAGCGACATCAGGTCGTTCATCAGGTCGTAGCGCGGCGCCACGCGGTCGAAGACCTCCCGCACGCGGCTCTCCTTCTCCGCCTCTGGAACGCGCTGGAAGCCGAAGTCCGTGTCCTTCATAAGTAAGCGCAGGCTTTCACTAACGGCTCTTTCCAGAAGCCTCCATCTGCTTCAGGTAGGTAGCCCAGCGGCTGTCCTGCTCGACGCCAAGCTGGTAGAGGTAGTCCCACGAATAGATCCCGGTGGCGTGGCCATCCGAGAAGGTCGGCTGGATGGCATACGAGCCCACCGGCTCGACCAGGCGGATCTCGATTTCCTTCTTGCCCACCTGCAGCACTTCCTGGCCGGGCCCGTGCCCGCGCACTTCCGCCGAGGGCGAGAATACCCGCAGGTATTCGTAGGGCAGCCGGAAGGTGCGGCCGTCGTCGAAGGCGACTTCCATCACCCGCGACTGTTGATGCAGCTTGATCTCGGTAGGCGTGGGCATGGGAGGGCGATCATACCCCGCTCGATTGCTGCATTTCCGACCTGCGGCGCAGCCTAGTCTGGCAGCACCTCGTAGGCCAGCCGTTCGAAGTCGGTGCCGCGCTCGACCACCTCGAGCAGGCGCACCCTGAGCGGCTTGCCGATCGCCACTTCGAGCACGCGCTTGGGCTTGAACCAGCCCGCCGCCGTGACCAGGGTAGGCGGGGCGCCCAGCGCCGGAACGGCGGCCAGCGCGAACGCCTGCACGTATTTCTCCTCGGCGACGTTTACCCCGATCGCGCGCACCGCGGCGGCCACTGGCACGCCGGGCAGCAGCTTCACCCCGCAATGCAGGTCGCCGGCGTTGGTCGACATCAGCCAGCGGACCTGGCCGAGCTGGAAGTTCTTGCCGTCCGCCGGACGCACACCGAGCAGCTGCCCGTGCGCCATGCGCTTGCCCGGGTTGCCGGCGCGGCGCACCATGCGCAACCCTTGAGCGCTCTCGTCCTCGAGATGCCAGTGTTCGAGGAGAAATCCCTGCGCGGGGCTGAAATCTCCCTCGTCGCGCGTGCTGACGCGGCCGAAGGTGGCAATCTCGTCGTGCTGCCGCGCCGACAGCTCCTTGAAGTTGCTCGCGACGCGGAACACGCGCCCCGAAATGTAATAGTGGATCGCCGCAATGTCGGTGCAGGTCTGCGCCACGTCCATGGCGCGCGCGCGGTCGGTGTTGCGCGCAGGGCGCACCTCGCACCACTGCCGGTAGAGGAACACGAGCAGCTGCTCGCAGGAGGGCTGCACGCAGTCCTCGCCCAGCGCGAGCCTGGCGGGCGATTCGCCCTTGCGCAGCAGCGCGACGCGGTTGCGCAAGCTCTTGGCGAGGCGCCGCTCGTCGAGATGGCGGATGTCCTCGCCCGCGGGCACGCCGCGTTCGGCGCAGCGCTCGCCCGCCAGGTCCACCGTGAGCGCCGGCGCATCGTCTTCCCGCTTGGGCGGCTTCTTCGAGATCGCCACCTTGTCGGCCCAGCGCTCGAGCAGGTAGTCCACGAAGGTCAGCTGTCGCGGGCCCAGTTCGTTCGCGTTGCACATGCCCAGGAGCAGGGCGCGCAGGTAGGCGATGCGCGGCGAGGTGCCGTGCACGTCGCGGTTCAGGTAATCCTTCACCGCCTCATCGGCGATGCCGAGCCTCTCCGCGTGGGCGTAAACCTGGTGCAGGGCCCGCCAGTCGCGCCCCGGCACCTGGCGGTAGGCGCGGTAGTGGTGGAACATGCGCAGCCCCGAGTAGGCGAGCGCGCGCTGGCAGAGGAGCGCGCGCTGCGAGCGCAGGGAGAATTCGTCCGCCCGCAGGCAGCGCAGGTAGCCCAGCCGCATCTGCTCCCACAGCTCGATGGTGTCCTCGAACACCGCGGCTTCCGCCCCGAGCATCGGCAGCGCGCGGTGCGTGAATCGCTTTGCCTGCTCGATCTGCACGAAACTCACCGCCTCGCGCACCGCTTCCAGCGCCTCGAACCGGTGCTTCGCCGCGACGGCAGTGCGGTTGAACTCCTCTACCTGGATGAGCAGATGGTGCTGCGCGGTCGAGACGTTGGCGAGCGGGACATTCTCCAGCCAGGCCTTGCAGCTCGGCCCGTCGGTGAACTCGGGCCGCGCCGCCGGGTCGATCTCGGGCAGCTTGAACGCGGACAGATCGCTCATCGCCGCGAACTCTACAGCAACACGCGCTCGATCCCGCCCGCGTTGGCCCTGGCGACGAACTCCGGCATCCAGTTCTCCCCGAGCAGGCGCCGCGCCAGCTCCACCACAACGTACTCGGCCTGCGCGCCGCTGTCGGCTTCGAAGCGCGCCAGCCCCTGCAGGCAGGACGGGCACGAGGTGAGGACCTTCACCGGCCCGTCGCCGGGGAGCGACACGACGCCCCTGCGCAGCTCCTCTTCCTTGCGCAAGCGCACCTGCGTCGAGATGTCCGGGCGCGTCATGGCGAGTGTCCCGGACTCGCCGCAGCAGCGTTCCGACAGCGTCACCGCGCTGCCGGTCAACTGCCGCACGACTTCGAGCGGCTGGTGCTGCTTGATCGGCGTGTGGCAGGGGTCGTGGTACAGGTATCTCACGCCCTGCACGCCGTCGAGCTTCACGCCTTTCTCCAGCAGGTATTCGTGGATGTCGAGCAGGCGCGAGCCGGGGAAGATCTTGTCGAACTCGTACTTCTCCAACTGGTCCAGGCACGTTCCGCAGGACACGATCACCGTCCTGATGTCGAGGTAGTTGAGCGTGGTGGCCAGGCGGTGGAACAGCACGCGGTTCGACGTGATGATGCGCTCGCCCTTCTCCTCCTCGCCCGCCGCGGTCTGCGGATAGCCACAGCACAGATACCCCGGCGGCAGCACGCACTGGGCGCCCACCTCGTAGAGCATGGCCTGCGTGGCGAGGCCCACCTGCGAGAACAGGCGCTCGGAGCCGCAGCCGGGGAAATAGAACACCGCGTCGGAATCCTCGGTCACCTTGGCCGGGTCGCGCACGATGGGCACGATCTTCGCGTCCTCGATGTCGAGCAGCGCGCGCGCCGTCTTCTTCGGCAGCCTGCCGGGCATCGGCTTGTTGACGAAGTGCACCACCTGCGCGGCGAGCGTCGGCCGCCCGCCGGTGGTGGGCGGCGGCTTCGCGGTCTGCCGGCGGCCGAAGACGCGCAGCAGGCGGTGCGCGAGGCGCTGCGCCGCGTAGCCCCAGTCGATCATCAGCTTGCGCGCCACTTTGATGGCGCGCGGGTCGGTGATGCCGAGGAACAGCATGGAGAGCCGCGTGCCGGGGTTGAAGCGGCGCTTGCCCGCGCGGCGCAGGAGGTTCCTCATGGCGATGGACACGTTGCCGAAGTCGATGTCCACCGGGCAGGGGCTCTCGCACTTGTGGCACACCGTGCAGTGGTCGGCGACGTCGGCGAACTCGTCGTAGTGCACGCGCGCCACGCCGCGGCGCGTCTGTTCCTCGTACAGGATGGCCTCGATGAGCAGCGACGTGGCGAGGATCTTGTTCCTCGGCGAGTACTGCAGGTTGGCGCGCGGCGCGTGCGTGGCGCACACCGGCTTGCACTTGCCGCAGCGCAGGCAATCCTTGATCGCGCTGGCCACGCCGCCGAGGTCGGTCTCCTCGAGGATCAGCGACTCGGCGCCGATGAGCGAGAAGCTCGGCGTGTAGGCATTTTCCAGGCCGCCTCCGGCCAGCAGCTTGCCCGCGTTGAAGCGCCCTTCCGGGTCGACCTGTTCCTTGTAGGCGCGGAACGCCTCGATCTCGGCGGGCTCCAGGTATTCGAGCTTGGTGATGCCGATGCCGTGCTCGCCCGAGATCACGCCGCCGAGGGACTTCGCGAGCCGCATGATGCGCCCCACCGCCTGCGTCGCGCGCTGCAGCATGGCGTAGTCGTCGGAGTTCACCGGGATGTTGGTGTGCACGTTGCCGTCGCCGGCGTGCATGTGCAGCGCCACGAATACCCTGCCGCGCAGCACGCGCTTGTGCACGGCCTCCGCGCCCTCCAGCACGCGCGCGTAGGTGCCGCCGGAGAAGATGCGCCGCAGCTCGTCGCGCACCTCGGTCTTCCACGACAGGCGCTCCTTGTGCGACTGCAGCGATTCGAAATCCACGTCCAGGCTGTTGCGCAGGCGCCGCCAGCGCGCGCGCACCGCGGCGATGAGCTCGAGAGCCTGCTGCGGGCGCTCGCCGAGGAGCTCCGGCCGCGGCAGCCGCTCGTCGTTCTGCACCAGAGGCAGTTCGCCCTGCAAGTACTCCTCCAGTGCATCGAGCAGCGCCAGCTTGTTGTCGATGGAGAACTCGATGTTGATGCGCTCGATGCCGTCGGAGTACGCGGCGAGCTGCTCGAGCGGGATCACCACGTCTTCGTTGATCTTGAAGGCGTTGGTATGGCGCGCGATGGCGGCGGTGCGCGCGCGGTCGAGCCAGAAACGCTTGCGTGCCTCCGGCGACACCGCGACGAAGCCCTCGCCGCCGCGCGCATTGGCAAGGCGCACCACCGCCGAAGCCGCGCTCGCCACTTCGTCCACCTGGTCGCCGACCAGGTCGCCGATCAACACCATCTTCGGGCGCTCACCGCGGCGCGCCTTGGTGGCGTAGCCCACCGCTTTGACGTAGCGCTCGTCCATGTGCTCGAGACCCGCCAGGCGCACGCGCGGCAGGGCATCCACGTAGGCTTTCACGTCGACGATGGCGGGCACCGAATCCGCCGCCGGCCCGAAGAACTCCAGGCACACGGTGCGCGTGTGGGCGGGCATCTTGTGCAGGATGAAGCGCGCCGCGACGATGATGCCGTCGCAGCCCTCCTTCTGCACCCCGGGCAGGCCGGCGAGAAACTTGTCGGTGACATCCTTGCCCAGGCCCGTCTTCCTGAACGCCGAACCCGGGATCTCGATGGCGCGCTCCTCAAGCAGCTTCTTGCCGTCGCGCGCGAAGCGGCGCACGTGGAACACCGCCTTGTCCGCGTCGTGCAGGCGGCCCAGGTTGTGGTTGTAGCGCTCCACCTCGATCCACTCGGCCTGCGGCGTGACCATCTTCCACCACGCGAGGTTGTCGATCGCCGTGCCCCACAGAACCGCCTTCTTGCCGCCGGCGTTCATCGCCACGTTGCCGCCGATGCACGAGGCGTCCGCCGAGGTGGGATCCACCGCGAACACCAGGCCTGCGCCCTCCGCCGCCTCCATCACACGCCGGGTGACCACGCCGGCGCCGGCGCGGATGGTCGGCACGCGCTGCGACACGCCGATCAGCTCGCGGCTCTCTACCTCGCCCAGGGTGTCGAGCTTCTCGGTGTTGATCACCGCCGAGCGGCGCGTAAGCGGCACCGCGCCGCCCGTGTAGCCGGTGCCGCCGCCGCGCGGGATGATGGTGAGCCCCAGGCCGATCAGCTCGCGCACCAGCGGCAGCACTTCGTCTTCGCTGTCGGGCGTGACAACGACGAAAGGAACCTCGACGCGCCAGTCGGTGGCGTCAGTGACGTGCGAGACGCGGGCGTAGCCGTCGAAGGCGACGTTGCCGCGGCGCGTGGCGCGCTTGAGGCGCTTGAGCGTCTTCCTGCGCAGCGCCTGCGTTTCGGCGAACGAGGCGTCGAATTTCTGCACCGCGAAGCGCGCCACCTCGAGCAGTTGCGCCACCTTGCCGCTCTCGCCGCGCCGCGCCTCGATCTCGGTGAGGCGCCGGCGCATGCCTTCCAGGACCAGCTTGCGGGCCCTGCGACCCTCGATCAGGCCGTCCTCGAGGTAGGGGTTGCGCTGGATCGCCCACATCTCGCCCAGCATCTCGTAGAGCATGCGCGCCGAGCGGCCGGTGACGCGCTCCGCGCGCAGCTCCGCGAGCAGGTGCCAGGCCGGCTCGCCCAGCAGGCGCAGCACGATCTCGCGGTCGGAGAACGAGGTGTAGTTGTAGGGGATCTCGCGCAGGCGGGCGGTCATGCCGGCGGCGCCTCGCCTTCCTGGGCGCCGAACACGTCCCGGTAGCTGGCGTAGTAGCTTGCAAACAGCGTAGGCAACAGGATGAGCAGCAGCGGAAACAGCAGCGCACGGGGCTGCACCCGCATCGCGCCGCCGGTGGCCAGCGCGAGCAGCAAGAGCACGAGCGAAGGCAACACCACGGCGATGAACACCACGGCGAGGCCGTAGGCGATGAACGCGCGCCAGTTCAGCCAGCAGGCCACGAAGCTGAAGAACAGCGCCTTGGGGGCGCTCATCGCGTGCCACGCCACGAGCGGCGGCGCGAACCACAGCGCCATCATGGTTGGCACATAGAACGCCATCGTGGCCGCGACCCCGGCCATGATCTCGTCGTCGAGCTCGGACTTGGCGTCCGGAGCCGCCGTGAGCGAGCGCAGCAATTCGCCTCCGTCCACCAGCGCCGAGGCGGCGACCGCGGCCGCCAGGCCCAGCGTATACGCCACGCCGAGCACCAGCTGCGCCGGCAGGCGCTCGCGAAACCCGACGAACAGCATCGGCAGTTCGACCGGCTGCGCGTGCTGGGCAGCGCGGCTTGCGGTCATGAATCCCACTGTGAATACCGGTACCAGAACCGACGCCGCCAAGGCGCCGACGACCGGCACCAAGCTGAGCATGATGGTCACCATGACGTAGCCGAACACCAGTGCCAGCCAGCCGAGGGGCGCCGCGCGAAACATGCGCCAGCCCTCGGCGAGCCAGCGCACGCCGCGCGTCGCGCCGACGACGCGCGCGCTCAGGCGGCCTCCGGCCAAGGGGGAGCGGCGCGCACGCGCACCTCCAGGACCTTGCGGAAATGCTCCGGGTCGTGCGCGTGCACCAGTTCTCCCGGGCGCGGCAGGTGCAGGTCGTGCAGGCGCGAGAGCCAGAAGCGCAGCGCCGCGGCGCGCAGCAGCACCGGCCAGGCGTCGCGCTCGAGCGCGCTGAAGGGCCGCAGCGCGTGATAGGCAGCAAGGAAGGTCCGGGTGAGCGCAGCATCCAGCGCGCGGTCCTGCGCCGGGTCCGCGAGGCACCAGTCGTTCGCGCACACCGCCGCGTCGAACAGCCAGCAGTCCACGCCCGCGAAGTAGAAATCGATCACGCCCGAGAGCCGGTTGCCGTCGAACAGCGCGTTGTCGCGGAACAGGTCGGCGTGCACCGGGCCGCGCGGCAGGTCGGGGAAGCGGTGCTGCGCCTGGTAGTCGAGCTCCGCCTCGAGGAGCTTGCGCTTCGCGGCGTCGAGGAACGGGTGCACTTCCTGCGCCGCGGCGCGCCACCATTTCGGCCCGCGCGGGTTCTCCTGGTAAGCCGCGTAGGACCTGCCCGCGAGATGCATGCGCGCAAGCAGCATCCCCAGCTCGCGGCACTCGCCGACGCCCGGGCGCTCGAGCGACTTCCCCGGCAGGCGCGTCACCAGCGCCGCGGGCTTGCCGTTCAGGGTGCCGAGGTAGGCATCTGTCAGGTCGGCGATCGGCGCCGGGCAGGGAATGCCGTGGCGCGCCAGGTGCGCCATCAGGTTGAGGTAGAAAGGCAGCTCCGCCGCTGGCAGGCGCTCGAACAGGGTCAGCACGTAGCGTCCCTGCGCGGTGGTGACGAAGTAATTGGTGTTCTCGATTCCGGACTTGATCGGCTCCAGCCGCTCCAGCGCGCCAACCGAGTAATTCTGCAGCCAGGCCGCGAGCTGCGCCTTCGAGACGGGGGTGTAGACCGACAAGCCAGCCGCACCCGTTCAGTCGAAGGTATACAGCGGCCACATCGGCACGCGCGTGCCGTCGTCGAGCGAATCGCGCCGCAGCCAGCCGCCGGGACCCTCGATGAGGTAATACGGCTTGCCGCCGGGCGGCGTCACTTTGACCATCATGCGCCCGCCGTAGTTGATCTGCTCCACCGTGTCTTCCTTGCCGGCCGGGATGCGCACGGCGGGCTCCTCGGCGCGGCCATCGGCCGCCGCCGGGCGTTCGGGCTCCTCGGGCAGCGGCTCGAGCCTGGGCGGCGGCGGCACCTGCGCTTGCGCAGCCACCGCCATCGGCAACAGCGCAGTCGCGATCAGCAAGCGCATGCGCGGCAGTTTACTAGAGGTTGAGGAGAATCTCCCTCTCGTCGGGTGACGGCTCGAAGCCGCGCTTCTCGTAGTAGGAGAAGATGGCGTCCACCACGCCCTGCGGCTCGTCGACCACCTGCAGCAGGTCGACGTCGCGCGGGTCAATCATGGCCTCGGCCACGAGGCGTTCGCGGAACCAGGCGATGAGGCCGCGCCAGAACGGCGCGTGCATGAGGATGATCGGCATTTTGCGCGTCTTGCCGGTCTGCACCAGCGTGAGCGCCTCGAACAGCTCGTCCAGCGTGCCGAAGCCGCCGGGCAGGATGATGAAGGCGGTGGCGAACTTGGCGAACATCACCTTGCGCGTGAAGAAGTGCTTGAAGTGCAGGCTGATGTTCTGGTACGGGTTGGCGCGCTGCTCGCTCGGCAACTCGATGTTGAGGCCGATCGCGTCCGAGTGGCCGGCGAATGCGCCTTTGTTCGCCGCTTCCATCACGCCCGGGCCGCCGCCCGAGATCACCGCGAAGCCGGCGTCCGAGAGCAGGCGCGAGACCTGCTCGGCAAGCACGTAGTAGTGCGAGCCGGGCGCGGCGCGCGCGCTGCCGAACACCGAGACCGCGGGCCGGATGTTGGCGAGGTGCTCGGTGGCGTCTACGAACTCTGACATAATGCCGAACACCCGCCATGCCTCGCGCGCGTTGAAGCTGCGGTCGGGGGTCGAAGGTTTGGGCAGCTTGTCGTCAGTCATCGTGTCGCCGAACGATCCGCAAAAGACGCTCCTGCTGGTGGACGGGTCTTCCTACCTGTACCGCGCTTTCCACGCGTTGCCGGAGCTGAAGAGCCCGCGCGGCGAGCCCACCGGCGCGATCCGGGGCGTCCTCAGCATGCTAAGGCGGCTCGCCGCCGACCACAAGGCGCAGGCGCGCGCCTGCGTGTTCGACGCGAAAGGGCCGACCTTCCGCGACGCCGAGTTTGCCGCCTACAAGGCGAACCGCCCGTCCATGCCCGAGCCGCTCGCCGCGCAGATCGAGCCGCTGAAGGAAGCGATCGCCGCGCTCGGCTGGCCGGTACTGACGATCGAAGGCGTGGAGGCCGACGACGTGATCGCGACGCTCGCGGACCAGGCGCGCAGGAGCGGCTGGCGCACGGTGATCTCCACCGGCGACAAAGACCTCGCGCAGCTGGTGGACGAGCGCGTGACGCTGGTGAACACCATGTCGAACGAGACGCTCGACCCCGCGGGCGTGCGGCAGAAGTTCGGCGTCGCGCCGGAGAGAATCGTGGATTACCTTGCGCTGACGGGCGACGCGGTGGACAAC
>Ga0137452_1000325_pt1 | contig 14230 bp, 17 predicted proteins | sample EasRivERMGT513_2_FD_102312 | JGI IMG/M metagenome (GOLD analysis project Ga0137452, IMG submission 102312) | Soil microbial communities from meander-bound floodplain in the East River, Colorado, USA - East River MetaG ERMGT513_2 | ecosystem: Environmental > Terrestrial > Soil > Floodplain ...
GATGAGATGATGCCACCTGTTCTTCCCGTGGCGACTCTTGATGGCTGGGCAGTCGTTGCCCGGTTTGTCGGAGCCACCGTGGCACGTATCACTGTTGTGATGAAGTTCACTGAGGAGATTCCGTAGAATGGCAAACAAGACCCAGGCGAAGGCCGCAGTAACTGCAGCAGCCCTTGAGATCAACAACAACATCGACACGATCCTACCGGCAGGTGTCAATATCAGTGATGGACACCTGTCATTTGGCCCAACAAAGTGGGCTATTGTAATGAGTGTAGATACGGGTGGCGATGCAGACATCTTAGAGGCCGCGATTAGCACCAATCTATCTGCTATCGGAACGATCTTCACTGTCTCGAAACAGCGTCGGCGCGGACAGGGAGCAAGGGCGACCGAGATACATGTAGGTAACGATTCCTATCGGATTCTCTATCCGTAGGGTAGGGAGGCGCATCCACGGTCATTGGCGAACTACCAGATAATCAATTTCTAGGGTATACTCATGGAGAACTTCTCCGAAGGAGGCAAGGATGCCGTTTCCACTTCTGTTGGCTGGCGCAGGTGCGTCTCTTCTTGGTGGGTTACTCGGCGGTGGGGGCAAAAAGGCCCCGTCGGCGGGAGACCTCTCGAAGATGTTCGGGGCGAACGCCCTCTCGGGAGACACCATGAAGCTGTATCAGCTTCTCTCCCAAAGCCCCCAATTCAAGAATCTTCTGACCCAGAACTCCGTGACGGGGGCTCAGTTTGGAAATGACTTGTCCGCAGGACTCGCACAACGTGGCCTTTCAACCAGTGGTATTGGGACAATTGCAGGAGCAGCGGGGAGATCAGCGGTCTCCACAGGGGAATCGAGTCTACGCGGAGGATTGTTCGGAACTGCGGGGAATTTAGCACAGCAGAACCTACTGGCACGACTTTCAGCGTTCTCGGGGATGCAGAGCCAGCAAATCGGCCAACCCTCGTTCGGATCACAGATTTCAGGCGATGTCCTAGCGTCATTGATGCCTCTCCTCTTTAAGCAGGGGCAGATGAAGAATGGCTGATCCTACCTTCGTTAACTCCCCAGCCCAGACGGTGAAGAAGAAGTTCTCGGCTTCCGGCGCAGGGACTGCTCCTGACGCAGGGCCTCCGCTCGGACCTCTCGCAGCAGCATCTGTCTCGGACCTAGGGCAGCAACCCCTTCCGACCACGATGACTCCCGATCAGATTGGGCAGATGATGCAGCCCCTTCTGGATCAGGCACAGAGTATGCAGGCCCCTGCGGACCAGCCCCAACCCGCTCAGTTGTCTCCACTGGGAACGTTCCTGGGCGCACTTGCTGGGAACCTCGCAACCACATTTACGAACCGTCCTCAATACGCGCTGGAAGCACACCAATTTCTGCATGAAGACCAGCAGCGAAGGCAGCAAATAGAGGACCAAAATACTGCGAATCGACTTCTTTTCGATAAAGACAAGCGAACCCAGTTGGTCGCCCTACGGGGCAAGATTTTATCTGCCCAAGTGGATCGAGCGATTGAGTCTGGGGACCTGGAACGGGCAGATGTAGCGACCAGAAACCTCGCAAAGTTCCAAGAAGGCTTGCGCCGCGAAGACGAGAGAACACAGCAAGTGGGGCGTGAACGCGAAATAAAACTTCAGGGGGAGGAAGCCAGGAAGACTCAGGCACAGAAATTCTCCTTGGAAGTCGAGGAGGGACGTGATGCGAAAACGAAGCCCCTTACCTCGAAGGAATACCTAACTGCGATCAACGATATCAATAAGAACAAGGAGATCAAAGACCCCGGCTTTTTTGAGAGAATTGGGCGTTGGGCAAGGAGCCTTGGGGGGAATACTCCCGATCCCACAGATAGGCAAACTGCTCTTGAGACGACATTTGTGACCGGACTTGGAGGCGAGCCTCAAGTTCGTCCCACCGCGTGGCGATCTCTCCGACAAAGCATCCGTCGTCGGTTAAATCTACCAACAACCGGAACACTCGATCCGGCACAACGGATGAAATTTGAGACTGAGCTAACCCGTTACGGACTAGAACTCGGGGGGCTTGAGCCATAGGAATCAAGATTAGCGACCTCCTCTCCGGGGCCGAAACAGCCCCCCAAGACTCCCTAGCACCGAGCCAAACAGCCCCGGCTGCGGGGGAACCTGCGGCTGTATCGGAGCCATCAGACCATGGTCTCCAGTCGGTAGCGAGTTTGCTCGGGGAAACATCACCTCCCACGGATCAAAAATCGTACCCATCCCCAATTGGTGCCCAAGCTCCAATAACGAATCCGATTCAAACCATTCTTTCGGACATATCGCAAGGGGCAACAGCGCCTTTCTTGGGTAGTTATCACGCGGCACGAGCCTTACTGGCGGAACCGAATGTGGGAATCCTGCCGCTATCAGGTCAGGAAGCCGATCTAAAGCAGTCGGAAGAACTAGGGTGGAAAGGGGCCGGTTTCTGGGGTTCGATGCTAGCAGGTGGTGGAGCAGCGTCCCTAGCGGAAAGCGCACTCCTAAAAGGGCTTTTGGCGGGAGCAAGTGGGGCTGGTGCATTTAAGCTCTCCGAGGAAATTCCGGGGATTCAACATGGAAGTACGACACCAGAGGAAGCGGTTCGGGAAATTGCAACCGCCTCAACGTTTGGGGCACTAACTGGTGGAGTCCTCGCAAAGACTCCTGCTTTGATAGGTTTGGGTAGTAAAGCGATAAGTACAACCACGAAGGGGTCGATCCATATAGCAAACTCTTTAATCGATCGGCTTCCAGGCGGTCCAGGAGTTCGTGAGTCAACACAGAAATTTGTTCAGTCTGCATACCGTAACCTCTGGGACAGGGGCTTCACAAGCGGCCAAGAGTTACTAACCAAGGTCGGACTCGACCCGCTTAGAACCCAACTTGCCATTTCTCGTTCCGTATCCGGGCTCATGGGCGGTAAATATGTTGCTAACCAGTCTAGGTCCTTCAAGGGTTTGACGGATGAGGAGGTTCGGCAGGTCACCCATATCATGGAAACGCAAGACCTCCTTGGACCGGAGGCTGTAACAACCGTCCAGGGTCTCCCAGACAATCTTGTTCGCGTAGCTAAGGCTGAGGCTGGACGTTTGCGGGACTTTGGAGAAGCCCTTCAGAAGGCGGGCGTTCAGATTTATGATCCGGAGACGGGGTTTCATTCATTCGTCCTTCGGAACAACTACGTCCCGCATCGTTTTGTGAACCCAGAAATCTACCGGCCTGAAGGTGAGTTCCGCGAGGCAACGATCACGCAAGTTATGAAGAAGCTCGACATGACTAAGGATCGTGCCACCGAATGGGTGGATGCCTTTGCTGAGCGTTTGCAGGCGGAACAGGCTGGGATACTGGCTGATCGCCCAATCTCTTTCGGTACCTCCCATTTTCTTCAAGGCCGCAATCTGGAGCTTCCGGGCTACGAAACAGACCTTCGGAAGATTCTGCCCCAATACTACGAGTACGGCTCGCGCCGGTGGGCCAACCATGTCATGTTCGGTCCGGTTACACCGGAGCTTAAGGCGGTTCAAAAGGCCTCCGAGCAGTTGGATATGTTTCCCCAAGAACAGGCCGCTGCTGCGAGTCAGCCCAGTCATGCGGAGCAGCTATTCATCGAGGATTTCCAGAATGTTCGTGGTCGAGGCGTTCTGCCCACGAAGATAGACAAGGAACTATCGCCGAAAGAAATTGTCCAAGAACGCCTTCTAACAGCCCAAAAGGAACTCCGTGCGGCAAGGTCGGTTGAGCAACGTTACCCCAGAGCATTTTCTCAATTGGAAGCAATCTCTGATCCTTCGCAGAAGGAGATCGCAAGGCGAATCGTATCTCGACAGCTTGGTGCGATGGAGACGGATCAGTTGGGTCGGACAACCCAGGGACTCCTTTCGTCTGCGGCCAAGGCCGAGGTTATCACAAAACTCGCCCTTGGAGCTATTGCCCAGCCGAGCCAGATGTTGAGTGCCGTTGTCAGAACGGGGTATAAGGGTGCTCTAGGGAACCTATTCAAAACCGTGTCTAATGATCCGGAAGCACTTGATTTTGCTCTCCGCTCCGGGGTCATTCTTAAGAGTGTTGTTCGCCAGTCGGAGGAGTCCCTTACTGGGAAAGCCGGGACTGACTTCCTGGAGAAGGTCTACTTCACACAGATGGATATGAAATCCCGCGTATTCGGTGCACTCCAGGGCGCAACCTTCGCACAATTTCAAGCCCGCGCACTTCGGCAACTCTCCACCCTACCAAGGACGGTAGGAAACCTGGCGAAAATGGCCCGAATTGAACGGCGCTTGACAGACTTAGGATTCGACACGACACAAATCGTTCGGCGTGGGGGACATCTAACACAAGATGAGCTTCTCCTAGCTGCCCAAAAAGTGTCAAGTGATGTAAATTTCTGGGGAGACTCAATGTCGTTGCCGGAGGTTTATCGGTCTCCATACGGTCGATACCTCACGATGTTCAAGAGTTTTGGATTCCAGCAGGGAAAACTCTTCAAGGATACCATCGCCAAGCCCGCAGCAAAATGGCTCCAGACAGGTGGCAGAGAAGGAGACCTTGGTCCCCTTACCCGATTCGCGGTGGTAACTCCACTGGGCGGCGAGATCATCGCGGACCTGAAGAAATGGGCTCGCGGGAGGAAGAGGACGACAAATGACGTAGAGAGGGTGATGGAAAATATCGCAAATGCAGCGGGATTTGGTCTGGCGGCAGATGCGATGGAATCAACCAAGTATGGTCTTGGAGGAGTATTAGGGTGGGGCGTCGGCCCGATTGCAACAGATGTAGGTAAGCTTGTTCATAATATAGGCCAGGCGTCAAGAGGCGATGCAAAGCCTTTAGCAAAACAAACGATCGAAACCTTGGTTCCGGCAGCAGTTGGTATTGCGGCACCGGGACTAGCTCCGGCAGTAGCCGCAGCGGCACCAGCGGTTTCGAACATACTTCTCCCGCCAAAGGATGTGAAGAAGTGACGCCTAAGAAGTCTAATGACATTACTCCATGGCTCCGGCTGGCGGTAGAGATAGGGGTAATCCTTGTCTCGATCGCATTAGCCTACTCCGGCCTGGACAAGCGGCTTGCAATCATTGAAGATAAGATGCAGCGTGGCTTAGAGGCGCAGAAAGACTTCGCCTCGAAGACCGGCCTCCAAGCATTGGAAGTGCGGATTGAACGTCTCGAAGATAGGAGGAACAAGTGAAGACTACCATTGCAGGGATTCTAACCATTGTCGCGGGGCTCGCCAATTTTCTCGTGAATATTTTCACGGGAACTCCGGTGGATGCGTCTAGTCTGACTGTTCTTCTTGCCGCTCTTGCGGCTGGAATCGGTCTAATTAAGGCGGCTGACGCTACGCCGTGAGCTTCTGGAAAAAGGCTAGGGGGGTGCTCCGGGATGTAGCCCGGCTCCGCCCCCTAATCCGCCTGTTCGTTAAGGACAAGACGGTTCTCGGGAAGATCGGTGAGACCGCTGAGAAGGCCGACAAGATCATTCCTCAGTAGAGCCAGATAACGTCCTGGGGCTTGCTGGGGTCCGTGTCCAGGTGAATGAAAGTCTTTGCGATCCCCGCCCGACGGAACCCCAGCTTGAATGCAGCAGCGAGAATAGCATGTCGGGCAAGGGATGTTCGTGCGAAAATGTCCGCAGCATACCCGCTTTCGTGACTCGACCCGTCAACCCCACCGACATCGGCATTATGCGCCGGGGTCCTAACTCCCGAATTAATGATGAGCGGAAATCCAACTTCTTCACGAAGATAGTCCAGCTTCGTCATTAGGTCGAACTGCATCCGAACGCCCGATCCGGGGTCGTCGGGGCTGTCGAACTCGTACGGCTTGAAGAACTTGATCTGATTCCACTGGGCTGATGTCATTGGCCCTCCTTGGTCTCATATTCTCCTTTGATCCTACCCAATCCCTGTTATACCACCCATGCTTAGCAATATAGTCCTGTCGAGAAATGAATGCTACAAATGCGGCAATACGTTCTGAATTGGGCGCTCGGCGATTTAGATGACTCACATGCCAGATATCATCCATCACCTGGTATGCCTCGGCATACGTTTGCACGGGTTGTATATCACCGTTCCGAACTGCCCGGAGACGCTGGGTTAGAAAGCCGACAATTGACTCGCGCTCCTTAACCCAGGTCTTGGTCTCCCTGCTCATCTTCCAATCCTTTAGCTCTCTTGTAAGCCCAGAGTGTTTCAATCCCCGGCGCAGATAGTGAGAAAGACAAAGCTGGCCCTCCCACACCGGATGCGGGCATGGATGGAGGCGTTCAATGTCTAGGTGATAGATACAAGCTCGGGGGGTAACGGTTCCATCTGGCCCCACGACGACCCGATCTTCATAGCGGCGGGCACCCTCAGGCCCGTCCCAACCTTCGGGAATTCTCTCTCTAGTATTTTGTGTAAGCTTCCAAGTAACCATCTGTCAATTCTCTCCCTAGGAAACTCCATCAAGAAGCTGTCGTGAACCGTGGTCACGAGATGCCCCCCATTAGCCTCGCAGAACTCGTCGAGGGGAACGAACATCTCCCACATGATATCTGCCGCTGTAGATTGCGGCAAGTAGTCGATCATTTGAGGAACAGCGGAACTCCCTCCGTAAAAATAGCGCCTACGCCCAAACGGGTTTGTAAGATACCGCTGGCTTTTACCAAGGACGCTAACCTCGGTTCGCCATGCCCAGAGACTCGGATAAGCGGTAGCAAGTCGATCTTGGAGAGCTCGACATTCGGCTTCTGAAGAGGAGATACCGTGAACCTGGAGAATACGGTTAAGTTTTCGCGGCCCTGCTCCGTATAGGGAGCCAAATAGTACGTTCTTTGCCCGCACGCGATCACATCCCAATAACTGCTGGGTTTGAGCATGGACATCCCCTTCTAGGGCTTTAAGAAGAGCGGAGTCGTTTGAAAGGACTGCTGCAATACGGAGTTCAATCTGAGAATAGTCTGCCTCAAGAAAGAGCCATCCGGGAAAGTGAGGTATGAAGAGATTTCGCGCTTCGGGAGGCTGATTCTGGATGTTAGGATTACTACTGGCAAGTCGGCCAGTAGCTGCTGCTCCCGTATCAGATTCCTTTCCAGAGGGGAGATAACCAGGGTGAACACACCCATCCTCACCAAGCTCGACTTCAGCATACGTTCCTCGAAGTTTTACGATCTTCCGAACCTTCAGGATAAGGTCAAGAAGTTCCCGATGCTCGGGGTGATTCTGTCTAATCTGCTTCAGCGCAGCTTCGTCAACAGTTTCACTTCCTTGCCAAGTCTTCTGGGGAGGAATTTTGAGTTCCTTATACAGCAACTTACGGAGTTGCGGTGGAGACAGTGGATTAATCCCTGGAACCTTACTACTCAGGTCAGAGAGAGCCGTATGTTGGCTGCTAATCAAATCGTTTATGAAAGCCTTTTGCCGTTCCTCACTGACGCGGATACCGCGCTCAGTCATGCCTATGAGGACGGGAAGGGCGGGCATAATCGTTTTTTCGAACAGGTCCAGCATGCCAATCTTCTCAAGCACTTCACGCTGTCGGCGAGCGATCTCCCAGGTTAGCTTTACGTCTGTCGCGTTGTAGAGTTCTGGGTCGGATTCATTCCTGTGCTTCCAGGGACTAACGTCCAGATAGAGACTCGCCACTTTTTCCAGTCCCTTATACAAGTCCGGCTGGATGAGATGGGCCGCAAGCATGGTATCGAAGAAAGGACCTGAAACTGGAACACCATCTCTCTTGAGGAAGCGGAGATCGAACGCAAGATTATGTCCGACCACGGGTCCGGACGAATCCACCAGGGAACGCTGAAGGATATTCCGGGATCGGAAGTCCCACGAAGAGGTCCAGGTAGTCCCACCATTGCTGAGGCCGATTCGTGAGATAGCCTCGCCCACAGTTTCAATGTCGAGGGCGAAGCCATTGTCTAGCGTTCCCAGACCGATGGGAAAGCGGAAAAAAGAGACATGAAGGGGTGTGAAGGTAGGTTGGATAGCACGTACCACTCTGGAGAGATCAGCTTTGAGCGCCGGTATAGTTCTGAGGCCGCTGAGTTGTACTGACTCGGGGGAAAGGAGAGGAATAATCCACCTGATAGACGCGGGTAGGACCGCACGTTCTTCAACATTTACCCATCCGAATTTCGGGTCCCCCGCTTCGTGGTGACCTTTACGGGCGGCGCGGTACGCACCCACGATAGTTTTCTTGCGCGTTTTAGCAGGGCGGATGTCCGCAGGCGTGAATACATATCCTCTAAGTGAGTCCACGCCTCCGGAAATACCGAGTATGTAGCGTAGAACCTCCCCGCCGAGAAGGACACAGACTTCGGGTCGGTCCATGCCAACTGGAATTGGGAGCGGATATCCGAGTTCGCATATCCCGCAATCAGCTTTCGAGAGACCGACACTGGCTGCAAGACTCCAGAAGAGGTTCGAGCCGGGGAACGAGTCTTCTTTACCGACTTTTTCGACAATGAGTAGGACTTTAGGGTTTCCTCCATCTCCTTGCTCCACATATCCGATAGAAGGAACTGAAGACGCTCCGTCTCGTTCATCCATTCCGCTTGAGGCTCTTTAGGAAATCCTCAACCTCCAGTGATACCATCCCTGCGGTCATTTCTCTGCGTTCACCGGCGGTGCGTTGTGTGGAAAGCTTAGTGAGTTCGGCTCTAAAAGCTGCGAGGCCCTTAGCGATGAAACGGGCAGTAATTTCTGAGCAATCCGAACACATACCCATTGATGTATAGACAATGGGAGGGATATTGGCCTTAGAAAAAACCACATCACTTGTGGCTGAAGCAGCGTGGACATTAGTTCTTTCACAGTAGGGGCATCTACTTAGTACGCTTCCCACGTTTGGGCTCCTCGAAAGGGATTTCCATTTGACCATTGTTCTTGGGGCTCGGGGGTGTACTACCGTCCGAGACCTCGATTCCGTGCGTCGATCCAGCCGCCCTAAGGACTCCGACAAAATGACGTTGAAGGGCGTTGAGGCATATTGCGGCAATCGCCTGTACTTCGGCGTCCAGTAGAGGTACGCCACTAGATTTTGCAACCACCGCCAGTTTCGCATCTAGGTCTACTCCAGAAAAACGAGGCGGGCCGGGGTCCGCTAGAGCTTCGGTTTTGAGCCCAACATCCGAATCTCCCCCTCGACCAAGACCCCCAGACATAGCGCCTTCACCCGTGAGCGAAGTAGCACCTGTTGGTTTGTTGGTTTTTTGCGGCTGTCCCGGCCCATCCTCAACAATAGCAGGCGCAGACCATCCCGACGAGTCCGGAGGCGGCTCGTCTTCACGGGCAAACCCGCTTTGACGATTTAGCTGTGTAACCTCACGCATCATTCGGGTCAGTTCATTGTCGCCTGCCATAATCCCCTCCTTGGTTACGCGATGTCTCCTGAGATTGCACGTTCAATGTCAACGTTAAGGTACGTATTTCCATCCGCACCCTTTGATTCACCCTGCTTGACCTGGAACCAGAAGCTCATGCCGATAAGCGGCGAGGGCTCCCCGGAGAATGACTTCACCGGAGGGAAGAGGACTGCAAGCATGTTCTGGCTATAGCCCCCGTCTTCCATGTCCGGCTCATATCCCAGTATGCCCAACAAGCCCCGTAGCCTGGCAATCGAAATCCGAGTCATCGTGGCCTGCTTGCCCATAGGTGACTTTGAATCATCGGTCGAGCCAATTGCGGAGGAATTCATACGGGCCTTAAAACGAACAGGGAAGAACCCCGCATTCTTGTTTGATCCCATTCCGTCAACAACGACATCGGCCTGAAGGGTTAGGATGGGGCACTTTTTACCATAGATATTCGCTTCAGTAGCCTCAGAAAAGGCGGCCCGGATCGAGCCGTGTTCGTCCCAAAGATCGGCTCCATGCTTGTTCTTCTTGGCAGTCGGCGGGACCACCATCTTGAATGCGGCGGATGCTTCTGCTGCCCTGATTGTGTCTCCGCTAATGTCGAAAAAATCGCTCACGACACTACCTCCTTGGTGGCGAAGTTTGAGTCATACTGTTCCCATAGGTTGATAGGATCAGATTGCAGATCGACCTTTGGCATTGGGTTTGTGGCATGTCCACTACGAATCCCGGCGGACCAAATCCCAACTCGCTCAGTGAAAGCCGTGACTGTCGAAGCTCCGCCTCCGACACCAGCAGTCGGCGCACCTCCAGAGGCCCGACGTGCCACACGTATAACCGCATCGAATTTGCCGGGAAAGGAACGCACTGTAGCTTTACCGGCAGTTGCGGGACCCCCCTCCACAGCACCCCCCTCTTTAGGTTCGTCATACGTCGCGTGACAGATGACAATAAGATGCAAAGGCTGCTTGAAGAGGAAGTCTACCAAACGGGAGATGATATTGTGCGTTGCCATGTAATCGCCCTGCATCGGCAGTTTCTGATGCTCGACTGAGCCAGGAGTTCCTAAACCAACATGGGCGGTCTGGGAGAACTGTCCAGACGTTGCGACGTATTGGAGGATGTCGAGGGCTGTTGCCGTCATCGTGTCCCATATGAGCGTCCTTACTTCTGGAAAATCTTTCTTCCAGTCTCGGGTAGCGATCTCGAATGCATCAACATGGGGATTTGATTTTGCAGTATCTCCGCCAGTTGGTTTAACGCAATGAAGCCGTCCCACATACGGAGTAAGAACGGATGACGCGGACTCAGACCCCGGATCACTTGCCACATAAAGAATTTCCCCGAATCGGCCCGTGAGAGAGGTAGCGAGACGAGTTTTACCCGTTTTGGGGTCGCCATAAATTAGAATCCTCTCCAGGCGTTCCGCCTTCCCTGGTTCAATGAGTTTCAGCATCACTTATTCCTTTCCAGATGGCGACACTTAGTTGATCGAGGGTCAGGCTGATGGAGGCGAGACACAGGATTTGCGCTCGTTCTGCTACATCTAACCTCGCCCCGTCGAGACAGTCAAGTGCCATCTGGCGGAGTTGGCTCGCGGGGAGCTTGCCCATCTCCTCTGACGTAAGTCGCTTTATTCCAACCATTTACGAATGCCCTCCGTGCATCATGTACAGAGAGCGGCGGTGAACAACGCTCCGCGCCGCGAAGCACGGCTGTCTCAGCAGCCTGTCGTTCAACCCCCGCATCTCTTAGACTGGCAGCGGTCGCAAATGCCGCTGCATGCCTTCCTGGCTCCTCGGTCCCTTCGAGGATGAATCGTTGAGCGGTTAATGTGAGTAAAGAGAATCTGCGTTGCCAATGTGTCTCGCCGCTTAGTACGGTAATGCGTCCCCGTTCACGTCCAGTGGCTGCGAATTGCCGGAGGGCTTCTCCCAATCCACGATCTCGCTCACCAACTTCGACGAAATGGGCGAGGCGTCCTGTTTTTTGGTTGATAGAGCCGGGTAGACGGACGAGCCGGACAAGATCAGAGCAGGAGGTATCCACACGGTAGTCTCGGTGGCTTCCGAGGTCTTGGCTAAGTCGATGGAGGAAATTTCCAACACAAGAGCGCCAGTAGTCTCTTTCTTTTTGCGAAGTAATTGGGGTTGGTTCAAGGCAAAGCCATAGTTGGCGGCCTCTGCCGGAGTCAATGTGATGCGGAGTAAGCCTTTTTCCAAGGATATGTTCGGCATGAGTTAGAACCTCCAGCCCATCTCTAGCATCCACGAGAGTCGCTGTTCGGGGGTCGATATCCACGACGAGACCTGAGAAGAAAGTAGCATTCTCAGCACATGGGCGGACTCGCCAAATCTTATCGACAGGATTAATTCCGACATAGACTCCGGCCGCCAAGCTTTCTGATATACCAAGATTCCGAAAGAGGGATTTCCGAACCGGCATTTCTTCAGACCAGAATCCACGAACGGTCCCACTTGATGATATTGATGCCCAAGCGAGATATGAGCCGGGGGGCGGGGCAAGGGCTTGCCAAACCAGGGAAATTTGCTCATCCGCGTCCAAAGAGTTCGGGCTCACTTAGGGTAATTCGAGTGCCGAGAGTTCGAAAGAATCCACGGAGCCATTCTCCGTCAGAGTTACGTTCAGCCTTACAGAAGGCCAAAACGTCCTTAGCTTCAGACCCCACCACGAGACACCCCAAGCCATTTCCGTGAGAAAACGAAAATCCGCCAGGATATCTTCCGGGGACATTCGCCTGGACCTCCCTCCAGAATCGCCATACACCAAACGATGGATTATCAGTGATCGCGGTATCGTGGAAAAGGACGACGCCTCTATTGGAAAGTTTGGGGAGCCAGTTTTCGAAGTCATGCTTTACTGCCTCGTAGGTGTGGCATCCGTCGATGTGGAGGAGGTCGATGGTTCCGTCTGCGAACTTGGGCTGGGCATCATCGAAGGTAGAAACGAGAAGTTTGGAGAATGCCCCGTAATCAGGGTTATGAGCCTTCTGAAGCATTTCGAGTACTCCGGCGGGATAGAATCCAGAGTGCGAATCCCCCTCGAAAGTGTCAATACCGACCGCCCGATAGGTCCCTGGTACCACTCGTGTGTCGAGAAGGCCCATAGGTCCATAACTCGCAAGTCCGCTTCCGACCAATCCCTCACAAAAGGCGAGGTAACTGTCCCCCGCGTGGACACCGAGTTCAACGAATAACGAAGGACGATGGAGCGAGGTGATGAAGAATGCAAATGGGATGTGCTGGTGCCAAGCCGTGACATCGGTGAGATGTTTCGGCGGGTTAAGGCATTGCGGATGTTGGCTGACATACCACATGGCCCTCACGGAGGAAACTTTCGGACTAGCTGGAGACGCCCCCCGACGAGACCTGCTTTGGAGAAGCCGAGTTCACTGAGTAGATGCTGGATATCCAATGCCGATTCATGGGTCTCGACCCAGCAATCTTCGTGAGCGGCATCCACCGCGTGCTGGACTAGCTCACGGCCGTATCCCTTCCCGCGATGGGAGGGATCGAGAGAGATGTTTGCCCAGAATTTTTCCTCGGAATACCCGTATTCTGAACAAGCCACAGTGGCATCTGCGCCCATCGGGGTAAAGGTGTAATTAGATTGTCCTGAAAGATCGGGGGTGTAATGACATAGCACATTCATGCTATTCCCGCCCTTATGTGCCCCATCGGATTTCCCAGGCCAGTCGAAGAGAGTGATGGTAGGGCGTTGTCGAGTGATAATTTCCTTGCACCATAGCATTCCCGATGAACCACCGTAAAAACCCGCTGTGCCACGGACAAACGCAAGATCACCCCGGTAATGGGTTTCCCATCGCCCGAGTTTATTGAGGACGTTTGGGGCGACGATATTGTGGTCTCCGACGAGGGCCGGTCCAAGTTCATAGGTGTCTTCCTCCGCCCAAACCAACCATCGGTCATTTGTGTAGAAGCGGAACATCAGGGGTTTCGGGGGTCCGGGATTCGCCATGATGGCTTCCCGGATTTTATCGAATGCACGGGGAAGGAAGATGTCATCATCTCCCTGGACGAGAATGTAATCGCCCGTACAGAAGGGGAGTGCGAAGTTGCATGGGGTATGGCCCCAGTCCCCGGTTTGCTGGCATGAGAGGAACCGATAGGGCTCGCCGAGGGCTTCGATCTGATCCTGGGCCTCGTGCTGGGGGCCGTCTCCGATTACGAGAACTTGATCTCCCTCGACCAGGCCCTGTGTGTTGATGGAATGGATAGTGAGAGGGAGGTCCCCTCGACCGGCAGTAGGGATGATGATGCTAAGGGTCGGTTTCTTCACGTGGTTGCTCCAGAAGGCCCAGAAGGCCGTACTCCGATGAGTGAAATTCTACGCCCTCCTTCGGGATCGTCTTCGTACCAACAGCGTTCGATTTCGAGGGAACGGAAAAGAAACCTAAGTCCATCCTCCATAAAACGGTAGGTATCGACCGGATAGCGGTGCTCTGCCCAGCTTGAGACTGTGGTAAGAAAGAGGCGACCCCCAGGAAGAAGCGACTGTGAGATATTTGATGCAGCCGAAATAGGGTCAAAGATGTGCTCGAAGACATCGGTGCATACGATATGGCTGTAATTTCTAGGAAGGAGCGATTTGCAAATATCGAAGCTAGGCTTGTCTGAAAGGTCGAAACAGTCGGCGGAGCAGATGTCCGCGTAAGAAGTTCTCGAACTCCTTCCTCCGATATCCGCAACGATGGAAGGGCGATTGGTGGAGAGGAACTCACGCAGTTGCCTCCGGGAGAGGTCGGTCATTCTGCAGCAACCTCGGGCTCGTAGCGATCCTTGACTGTTTTGAAATGGGTATCGTCGTCGATGGAGATACGTCCCATCTTGACGAGGAAGTAGGCAGA
>Ga0137452_1000326_pt1 | contig 14216 bp, 10 predicted proteins | sample EasRivERMGT513_2_FD_102312 | JGI IMG/M metagenome (GOLD analysis project Ga0137452, IMG submission 102312) | Soil microbial communities from meander-bound floodplain in the East River, Colorado, USA - East River MetaG ERMGT513_2 | ecosystem: Environmental > Terrestrial > Soil > Floodplain ...
GAAGCACAAAGCACCCCTTTCGGGTGAATGCGCTTCCGTCTGAGTCCGGAGGGCTTACGGTGTCGGTCGTCGCGCTAGATTGGTCTCACGAGCGCGACGGTGGAACCCGACTTGCCGGTTAGGTTGTCAGTAAAACTGTATGTGATCTAATTGTCGCACGGCGTGTCAATGACGAAACTGATCGCCGTGTGAAGTCTCAGCCAACGAGAAAGCAGCGTTCACCGCAGCGTTCACCAACGCTACATAAAACCTCAAAATCTGGAAACGCTAATGACGGAGGCGAAATTACGTAAGCGGTCGATCCGACACGGACTTGGCGTGTTTACGCGTGATTCCGAGGAAACCGGGTGACGACTGCAAAACCTCCATCCCCGGTTCAAATCCGGGCGGCGCCTCCAGTTTTCCAGTTCAAATTCGACGAATTGACATTGCGTGGCGTGTGGAGTGCGCTTGCAATTGTTCTCGAATGTTCTCGAATCCGGTCCGTGGCTCGCGCGCGTGACTCCGTAAACCTCACAGCATGTTGCCACTTGCGACGTGCATCGTGCTAGTGGACGGAAATCTCGAGAACCTCCTCTTCCGGCCCTCCACAGCGAAGCGCCGGGGCACGCATGGGATGACGCGACCCTGGCGCACCACCGTGATGTCATCAGCTTGCGTTGAGTAGCACAGGTCTGCCGGCGCGATTTCGGTAAGGCAGCGCAGTCGGAGCACCAGGCCGAACAGGCCCCCAAATCGGTCACAATGACGGCAGATCGAGGCTGCGGATGCTGCGGTCACTCACCATAAAGATTGAGAGGGAGGCGGGGTCGCGCCTCAGGAGCGCGAGCCCTGGCATTGCATCGAGTAGCGAAAAGACGGCCGTGTTGATGGCGGACGCCAGTAGCGATAACTGGTCAGGGCGAGGCGCACCATATCATCCGTCAATCTCAGAGCAACTGCCCGAGCACACCGCCGAAAACATGATCGAGATCACGGGCGACGATATCGCGAAGCTGAGCGATGAAGATCTTCGTGCTCTGATAGGTCTTCTGTGTGAGGCGGAAACACGCAAGTACGGCATCGCTCGATCCAGCGTTACGTGGGGCGGGCGCACAATGCCAGGGACGGCGGATTGGACGTGCACGTAGCGGCTGAACAGCCGATCCTAACGTCCGACTTTATTCCACCCCCACACGCTGGGTTCCAGGTCAAGAAGCCCGACATGCCGCCCTCGGCGATAGAGGTCGAGATGCGTCCAGAGGGCGTACTACGTCCTACGGTTGCCGATCTCGCCGCTCGTGGCGGTGCTTACATCATCGTCAGCGCTACCGGCTCCACAACGGACAGCGCATTGCGGAGCCGCTGTAACGCGATGCGTGCCGCAGTGGCGGATGATCCGAACTGCGGCAAGCTGTTCGTGGACTTCTACGATCGTGGGCGCATTGCGACATGGGTAAGCTGCTACACGCCACGTCGCGACGGCAATGGGCCAGCATTCGCGAGGTGTGCTCAATCAATCAGTCCACCGGCGATGGCCTTGCTCACGTTCACCGTGAACCTCAACTTGTCGTTCAGACTTGTGCCGATGCCCGCGCGCAGCTCGAACCGGGAAATCCAGCGAAACCAGAGCCCACCCTCGGCGATCGAGTCGACGGTCATGCCGTTCACGTGCAGGAGTCCCCGCGGCTGTCGCGCCTGGAAGATCCGAAATCCGCCCGCGGCGTAGTAATCCACGGAGCGTGTCAAGGAGGGCGTGAAGAACAGCTGTACGTCGGCCGACTGAATGACCTTGTCGATGTGGCGAAGACCGGGCCAGTCAGCCCCGCGGACGGTCAGTTCAATTCCTGAGATTCCATGTTCGCTGTCGAATGCGCCGACTTGGCGGAAGCCCAGCCCGAGGCCGTCGAGTGGCACGACAAAGTGATCGCCAAGCCAGGCAAGTCCGTTCAAGAACTGTCTAGATCGACTTGGCGCTCGAAGCCCTTTTTCCTCGAGAAACGAACTGAGGGGACGGAGGCGGCAGCTAGCCGTGGGAGGCGGGCCAGGTGGAATCTCTCGGCCGCGGCACGTATCGGGGATCCGTCTCAACTCGTACGTGTCGCCGGGCAGGCCAAAAGGTCCGCCACACCCAATCGGACACTCAGTGGCCGCATCGAGCTGCGGACCGATTCGATCCGTCGGTACGCGCCGTGCGGTCATCGTCGGCGAATACCGCACCATGCCCTGAGCGGAACGTTCCCAGAAAAAGTCACGAACGCCCCAGGCGTCCACGACGCGCGAATTGACGTCTGAGCCCGGCACAAAGACCCCGTCGCCCTCCACGTCGGGTGCCGGCGCGTGTTTATTGGCCTCGATAAGAAGAGTCACTGGAAGGTTCAGCGCGCCTGCCGCTTTCTCCTCGATCTGATCGTCTCTGATCCTCAGCCTGTTTTGAAGAAACGCGCTGCCGTGCGCATTCGCCTCGACGGTTCTCAGAAGCGCCGCCCATTCCCCACTCCTTATCTGGAGAAGGTCTATGTCCATTGTGGTCGTTTCGAGGTCGTTCGAATGACAACCGCTGCCGATGTCCTGTGAAAAGTAAAAGTAGAAGTGAACCCGCACGTGTGCGTACACTGACCCCTCGTCGTCGGTGTCGACGGTGTAATAGACGACGGCAGTAGTCGGATCGGCCGCGGTGTCGCACGGAAGCCGTTCGGGTGCGTGCTTCCCGTTCGCCCGCAGCAACTCAGAAGGCGCAAACCACAAGATCGGCGCGACGCTTCTGGCGATCGTCGCCTCATCGGGCTTGGTCGCATACCAGACTTGGCCCCTGGACGACAGCCAGAACGTCTCGGGCTCCTGCGCGAACGAAATGGTCGCGACAGCCAGAGTCAGACAGAGCGCCGCAGCGACACTCGAGCAGCGGTTGTTCATGACGCGCTTCTTACAATGAGACCGGAAACATCATTGCGCGCAAGGGCCCGCGGAACAAGCCGTGCTTTAAGCCGGGGGTCGATCAATTCGCTCGCCTCTTCTTCCCTCGCTCGCCACTCATCGACCATAGCGCTGACCATGTCTGCTGCTGCCCGTGAGCAGAACACACGGTCGGCCAGAGCTGAACCCAACGATAGAAGGAGCCGCGCAGGAAAACGAACGGGCTCTCGCTAAGATCTGTCAGGTTGACGGCTGAGGACTCATTCAGACCTTGCCTCTCAGATAAGGGGAATTGTATTAGCGGTGTCCAGGCGCCCCGGAGCGGACGCGAGAGTCGGTCAATGACAGAGAGCGGTCGGACGACGACGGTGGAAGAAGGTCTGGCTATCATCGACAGGCCCGTGTGGAGAACGCCTTCTTCCGGTACAAGTCGAGCATCGGGGAGAGCCTTCACTCGCGCAGTCCGGGAGGGCAGGGGACTGAGGCCGTCGTCGCATGCAACATCCTTAATCAGATGCCGCAGCGGGGCAGGCCTGCGTCGTACGCCATCGGAGGTGACCGGCATGGGCTGGGATCGTTGCGGGCCAGATCCGATTCATGCACCAACGCCGTCGCGAGGGCACGAAACGGAGGCTACGGCTTTACGACTGTGAAACTGAACATACTGGCGAATCCAGTCGAAGGCGCCGCGAAATTTATTGCGCCATTGGAAATGCTGCCCGAGCCGCTCAGAGTACGGGCAAGATTTTCTCCCCTCGAGAAGTTCTTGCACGACGCTCCGCAGAAATTGTGAGTCGACGAGATCGTCCGGTTGAGATCGCTGGAGGCGTTCCACGCAATGTCGATCTGGAAGGTGCTGCACGTCGATGACGCATCACACAACTTGATCGGCCCCGTGAGAGTCACCGCACTCAGGTTGGCGTTAAACGCAAACACGATGTCGTTCGACTGCCCACCGTAAAACGAGGATACGAAAGTGCAAGTGTCAAACTGAGAGATATTCACGAACACGGCTTGCGTTGAGGTCGTCGATCCCGGTGTCTTGGCTGTATCCACTCCGCCGAACAGGAAAATGTTCGTGAAGATACAACCCGAAGCGTCTACGCTCGAAGCTCCCGCGTTAACACCAAAGTGCTCGGCACTGCTGACGTCCGCCCCAAAAGCAAAGTTCGGTAGGGTAGATGCCAGCACGAAGAACGTCGCACAGAGACTTTTCCTGACCATGTTCAGCTCCCTTATCCGCCTAACGATTTCGTTGGGGTTTCCCGTGTTGACCGAACCTTGTCGCTCTTTATGGCTGAGCCAGCGCGGAGGTTAGCACAAAGGTGCCGGCCTTCTTCTATTCAGGTCGGGTTGGTTGGCTGGTAGGTCCACCACGAATTTCCCAACTACCGGCCGATCGAAGGTGCGATAGCGACGCGCCACCCCCGTGCCGGTCGGCGCGTCGGCGCACGCGAGCACCAGTCGGGCCCGAAACGCCAAGAGACGATTCACGGGGCTCGCTTCGTCAACGGCACCAACTCGGTGCGCTCGACTTCCGTGACTACCAGGGTGGCCCTGGGACGACCGATCTTTGCCATGTTCCCAATAAGATCACACGGCGGATCGTTTTCCTAGAGAACCCGTTTTCCAGGGGACTAGCGACTCAAAAGAAAATCGCCACTCGTAAAAAAACTACAAGTGCCCGATGTGGCCAGTGTTGGAACGGTCCAACGTACTTGGGTTGCGCTCACGCTGCCAGACACAGACGCGCTCCCCGAGCAATTGTTCACGGTCATGGTCGTGGAGGCCGTCAACGTCGTGGCGCTGACTATGCCGGAGAGCAGCGCGGTTCCTCCGCCTGCGATGTTCACCTGACCGGTAATGTTGTCGCTCCCCTGCGTAAAGGTGGCGGTCACGGCCAAGATCTGCCGTTGGCCTCCTGAGGTCGGTGTAAAGGTGAAGGTGCCGGTCCAGTTGCCTGCGATGTTGGTCGGAGGAGGCGTGACGGGCGTCGGTGCCGTCGTTGAGTTTCCCCCGCATGCGATCACGAAGGCCGAGAGCACTGGCAGTAGTAGCAGTCGTCGCATAAGCCTCCTGTTGCCGCACCGGCTGAGTTGAGCGACATACTACAACTCGATGTCGAGCAAGATCCACAAGCCTTCGACATCGTTATTTTCACCTTGACGCTGTTTCGGGTCCAAACTTAAAGGGCAAAAACACTCCCGCAGGCACGCCCGCTGTGCAGATCTTCGAGGAGAAGACCGGTCGATTCGTGTTCGAAACGGCCGCGCCGTTGGACCTACCCTGCGCTGTTGGCGGGCAGGCCATTGACAGGACACAGGTGTGTATCCATTCGACGTCCTGGTTCCATCTGACTTGGATTGTGCTGTCGCCCCAATATCCAGCTTGGAATCGTGTTCTGTTGTCCCCGATCCGGCTTCATTCACGACCATCACCTGATCAAGACACTCGCGCCGGAGAGCCGATGACCCACTCCGCGTACGCGTTCTGCCACGGGGAGCGAGGGGCCGTCGGGATCGCCTGGATACCCATGCCATTCGCCGTGGCCGCGAGCGCGGCAACGGCGTTGTCGCGATCGTGAATGAGGTAGCGCGGGCCCGTGTCTTCTTGGAAAGGCCTCGCGGAGTTGTTGGGCGGTCCAGAGGGCAATCGGATGATCGGCCTGTCGTTCCCCTGCCGCCCTCAGCCCTTTCTCGTACGCGTTGCGGGAGTCGGCCGCACTGCATGGAACGCGTGCGCGGGGGAGATCAACGGACAAGCCGAGATCTCTGCGGCGCTGTCCCCAAGACTGTCCTCATGGCCACCGAATCGGGGCCATTTCAGCCAACGGCAGCCAACTGGCGCGAATGACCGAAGACGTTGTGATGCAGGAATTTATGTGCGTTTCTTTGATTTCCGTCGAGCGCTGTTCTCAGGCTGCAAAACCTCCATCCCCGGTTCAAATCCGGGCGGCGCCTCCAGTTTTTCTTTGTAGGGAATCCTTCGACTGCCCGTGAGCAAAACGGCTCGCGGCGCCGAATCTTAGCTTACGCAGTAACCCACACCCGGTCCCCAAACGAACGGGCTATAGGAGTATTCCGGATCAAAGAGAAATAAAGAACTACGAGAGCCTGTAAGGCGCCGCGCCTGACGGCGCCCCTCTGAATCTCGTCCTCGTCACCAGCCAAAAGAAACTTCGAACGGATCCTCATCCTGCGATCGCGCGGTGTTTGAGGGTGTTCGTCGAAGGGTTCGTCAACCGCTTCGGTTTCAAGCCGCAGATCGTGCGCGGGAGGGCCGGCGTCGAATACATCGGCATCGTCTGCGACACGTGACTGAAGAACGGCTACACCGTCCTGACGACTCTAAGCCACCTTCTTGCGGTTGGCGGCGAGCCGCGCATCGACCAGCGCCACCTGCGCCGCGATCGCCGGATGGCTTAGGCCCTTCTGCTTGGCGATGAGCTGCACCAGCTTGTGACATGTCCGCCGGCGAACGCCGCGTTGACGGTTGAGAGTATTGCATTGGCAACGAACTCGTGGCCGCGACTGGTCAAATGCACGCCATCTTCGAAAAGGTGAAGGTCTTGCTGCATTCGAAAAACCGGCTCGAGGTCGACAAATACAGCGCCGTTCGCGTCGGCCACGGCCTTGAATCGCTGAACGTCGTTCGCCAAGTTTCTGTAGCCCGCCTCGTCTGGCAACACCGCAACAACAAGTTGGATGCCTGCCGTTCTCAAGGTGAGCAGCGTCGAGTCGAGTGCGCGAAGATTCGCTTCCAAGATGTCTGCGCCAGGGACAGTTGAGTACTCTGCCTCCGTCGGTGGTCGCCCCTGGTTACTAACCGTAGAAAGCCAGCTGAGCGCCGCATAAATCAGACGGCTGCGTGGTCGTGTCCGCGGGTATGCGAAGTCCTCAAGGGATGTCTTATGGCGGCGAAAGTCGGTTGACGGAAGCACCCAAACGACGACTTCGGCTTCGAACACGCCGTTCGCCCCAATGTATGCGGCCATGTTCTGGATGCCCCATCCTGGCGCCGATACGTTAACAGCCGTCACGCGCTCGTCCCGCATTACGCTGAGAGCCTCTGCGACGCGAGTGGCGAAAAGATCGTCGTCCGGGATCCTCCCTCCCCCATAGGTGATCGAATCGCCGACAAACACGACTCGACGCTCACCAACCATGCGTGAGTTGATGTCCGCACCACGAAGGCCCGCGTTGTTGATCCGGAAGCGATGTCCCCTCGTCGAGGCCGACTGATCCGGGTGCATCAGGTATCCAAAAAGCAAGTTGAATTGAAACGTGGGAGGGTCAGCTACATCGAGCCAGCGGAGCACCAATTCGATCGATGCAAACGCAAGCAGAACCGCGCCGAGTAAGAACGTGACAACGTTCATGTCTACGTGATGCCTGGCACGACGACTCGCTCAGATGCCGGACTCCGTTAGCTACGTTCTGAAGATCCGGGGAACGCGCCTTTCCTGTGGAGATCCAAGGACGCGTGCTGCGATGCGGTGGAGAGCCAGGCGGATGAAGCTGACCTGCGGTAGCGTCGCTCGCACTCCGCTCCAGACCCGATGCCAATGATAGTCAACGTTGTGAGGTCCCTCGCGTGCCGCAACCTCGTCCATGTATGCGTTGATGGCTTTCAGGGCCCACGCGGAGTGGCCGACTGACACATTGTCGGCAGCGTTATGGACATCGACGAAAAGTGTCGGAAGCCCGAAATGGCGCAGTGTGTCGCGCGCCTCGAGATAAGGGCCGCCAATCCCTGCCAGTTCCACCGCCAGGTTGAGCCCAAGAATCTCTGGGAGGAAATGGCGTGGGAAGGAGGAGATGCTAAGCCATAGGGTCGGGACATCGAAAGAGGCGTCCCGCAGCCGCGGCCAGTTCACAAACTCTTTCGTGTCCACAGGCGGCGCGGCTTCGCCCATCGCCGTCAACAGATCGCGGTAGATGTTCGCATGATGCTGCGCGGGATTCCCTTCACCGGCTTCTTCATAAAACACATGGAAAAGCATGCATCCCACCGTCCGATGGATTAGTGCGGGACTTGCTATTCCCTGAAGCCAGCCGCCGTCAATCAGAATCAGCGGCGCGAGCTGCACCGTGGACTCTATGAATTCCCTTCTTGAAATGCGCGGCGCACCGATCAGCGGGCGGTACGAGTCCACTTGTTCGCGGTGCTTGACATGAACCCATCGTTCGAGAGCATCCGGATCGTAGCGCTCTGATGGGATCGGTCGGTCCCCCGTCTTGACCGTGAGCATCGATCGCTCGAGGCGGTCACTCGCGAAGCGCTCGGCGACCGGCAAGACATCGGGAAAGAATTCCAGATTAACGAGATAGTGGTACAGCTCGCGCACGGAGCAGTTCGCGTATCGTCGTTCGCTTCGCTTGCGGAAGGTTGCAGAAGACGACAGCGGTCGCACCGGTTCCGGCACGCGCGTCGGATCGGACTCATTTTCTATCCGAAGGGAGGCACGCTGATGGGCGGCTTGGCTCCTCGGCGGGAGACGACTGATCCAGTTCTTGATAGTCATGATCTCCGCTGGCGAGAAAACCTCCACCATTGGTCCGCCAAATACCACGAGTCTTTGAAGGAAGCCGCTGCTTTCGGGGTCGCCCGGCGTGACCAGCCGCGAGGACGCCAGGTTATCGAGAAGCGCCTCGGGGTCGAACTTGACGGCGCGGAATTGGTCGTCTAGCAACGTGCCACCAAGCCGCTTGTTGCCATGGTACCCACCAGCATGCGGAGCCTTTCGGCACAATAAATCGATCATTTCCTGCCGAGGGTCTGGCGGACCATCGGGAACGGTTTCACCCGTCGCGGTCAACCAGGCCGTCCAGGCGTTCGCGGCTAGCGCAAGGCCACTCCACATACACCGCCATGTTTCGTTGACGTCCTTGGCATTGCCTTGGAGCAATCTTCGAGCGACCTCCAGCGCCAACAAGCGACCGCGTTGGGCATCGGTTGACTCTGTGACTGTGTGGTTGGCCGCGGGCAGGGAATGGTGCATTCGCGCGTCCCGTACCAGGCTTCGACTGAACGACGGGACTTCGAGAAACTGCCAAGCGAGATGAAGTCCGACGATCTCGCTTTGAAACATTCGCGGAAACTGACCGATGCTGAGCAGAAGCGCCGGCAGTTCGAAGCTAGAATCGAGGAACTCACGGCGAACGCTGAAGGAACGCGCCGACACATCTTCAACGGGAGTGGCAAGCAGTCGGTAGAGGTGGCGATACTCGCTGACAAAATGATCGTCTGGATCTTCGGCATACGCGTGAACTTGATGCGCGTACGCCGCCGTAAGCCCGGCGCCAACTTCTGTATGGGCGGTTGCGACCCTGACCGCGCCCTGCAGCCAACAGCCGTCGACAAGCGCAGCGGGCAGGTATTGCGTCAGGTAGTGCATGACCTGACGTCGTGCTGCGGCTGGTTCGCGATGGTTCCAGGGGTTGGACGTCAGCGCAGCGAGCTCGCTCAAGGCTGCGAGTGCTCGGGGCATCTCTGAAGGATCATCCCGATAGCGACCAAGATCCGCTGGCAGCTGTTGCGGCGAATTGATGAAAGACTCAAGACCATCTCGCACGAGTCTCAGAGCGAGGGGAAGCACCTCCGGGTATTCGTCAGCATTGGCCAGGTGGTAATAGGTGTGCCGGGGTCCGACCGGCACCTGAGATGGAGCGATAGACCTCTCTCGGTTCTGGCGGAGCGGATTGCTGCCATGCCGCATGCGGTCTAGAAAAGCGGATAGATAGTCGATGGTGGTCCGTCGGCTCGCCTCTTATTATTCCCGGAGCTAGTCTTATTCCCGGAGCTAGTCACCACTCGTATGGACACCGCAAGTAGCCGACGTAGCACTCTAAAGAGGAAAACCGCCGCTTGAAGCGGCGTGCTCGAGCGGCTGCCGCGAAGTCTCATCGTATCTTCCCCTCAGAATGGCTTGACGACTGTGTGTCGCGATAGACGCGGTTCGGCGCTAGGCAAAAGCCGAGCCGACCAGCTCATCAGGATCGTGAGGAATTCCGCAGCACGGAGAAAACATCGCCAGCGGCGGCTACCTTTGTCTTCCTTGTGAGCGTTTCGTAACTATCAACTAAGGTTGCGGTGTTACGTTGACGTCGTCCTGCCTGCGCTTCGTCGCCGAGACCTGCCTCCAGTGCGGCCGCCAATTGGTCGTCGAACACGGCGCCGTCGGTGCCGTGTTTAGGGCCGGCGTCGATACATCGGCATCGTCTGCGACACGTGACTGAAGAACGGCTACACCGTCCTGAAGACCCTAAGCCACCTTCTGGCGGTTGGCGGCGAGCCGCGCATCGACCAGCGCCACCTGCGCGTCGATCGCCGGATGGCTTAGGCCCTTCTGCTTTGCGATGAGCTGCACCAGCTTGTCGGCGCGCTCGATATAAGGCACGCCGTTCTGCAGCGCGCGCGCCGCCGAGGCCGGACGCACGAGGCTTTGCGCGGCGGCGGCATATTTCTCGAACGGCACGAGGTCTTCCGGCTTGGCGCCGAGCTTCACGCACAAGTCGAACACGAAGTTGTAGACCGAGCGCGAGGTCTCGATGTCTGAATGTACGGCCTCTTGGGCTGTCCGCATGCCGTCCGGGGTGACGCAGCGGTAATTCCCGGCCAGCAGCATCGACCACTTGGCGAGCGGCACGAAGATCGAGTCATAGACCCGCAGCTTCACCGGCAGTTCGATCTTGCTGCCGTCGCCCGGATCGAAGCGGACGGCGTCGATGTCTTTCTCCAACTGGCGCAGGATCGCGTTGCCTTTTTCGTTGTCGAACTTCGCGACCTTGAAGTTGGTCGGCAGCGTGACCATCAGCACGTTGACCTTCTCGTCCGGCGGGCGGATCGCCTGCGGGTCGGGGCTGCACAAGGTGAGGCAGGTGGGATCGAAACTGTCCCAGACGGTCGGGTCGGTGTAGGCGGGCTTCAGCGCCTCGTAGTCGAGGCCCGGAATGCGCTTCACATAGGGCAGCGGCGGCATGTTCATGATCGACATGCAGGGCACACGCGACTTCGCGACCGCGTCGAGCAATTCGCGCACGCCGGGCGATCGGTATTGCGGCTCCTGCATCGCAAGCCCGATGAGGTCGTAATCGGCCGGGTTAACGCCCGCCGGCCCACCGGCCGTCACCTTGCCCGGCAGATTGCGGGAATCGAGTAGCACCGGGTCCTTGCGGCCCTTCACCGGCAGGCGGACGCGAAAACCCTCGGCGTTGATCAGGTCGGCCTCGGCCGGCAGGCAGATGTGATGGATCTTGTGGCCGCCGAACAGCATTTTGGAGGCGAGCAGCGAGCCATAGGCCGCGCCCAGGATCAGGATGTTGTAAGCCACGTCATTCTCCCTTTGGCCGTTCCGCGCCCCCACCGGTCTTCTTCCGGCCCGCGCGACGCCTTGTCGTTGATCCGCAATGCTATTGCCGAAATGGCCGGCGTGCAATTATCAACACGAGGCTTTCCGCCGCACCGGACCTGCTTAGGGCATCCCTTCACCGGGTGTAGCCGTGTTCGCCGAGGTACTCGACCATCAGCGAGCACAGCTCGACATCGTCGTCGACGAGCAGGATGGAGGGCGCGGTCACAGAGTTGTCACAAGTCTGCCAGCAATTCGGGGTGCCGCCAGCCGCCGGGACGGATCTTTACAAAACTAAGGATTCATTTGCTGGCGTTGGGAACGGCGCCGCAGGGCTCGGCCGGGATACCATCAACACCACTGCTGCTTTTCATCTCGTTTCACAGGGAGTCGTTTTTCCATGGGTCCGTTCCGACGTCGCTTGTGGCTACTCTCGACACTGGCGCTTCTGGCGACCGGTTGCGGAGCGGGCGCCAACCCTGAAGCCAGGACGGCCGGCGCAGCCGACGTACCCGCGGTGGCCGTTACGACCGCCGTCGCCATCGAGCGCCCCATCGCTCGATTTGTCGCTGTCACCGGGACGCTTGCCGCACAGGAACAGGCCGATGTCGCTTCAGAGATCGCCGGCCGTATCGTCTCCACGCCGGTCGAGCGCGGCACGCTCGTGAGCGCCGGCGCAGCGCTCGTGCAGATTACCGAGACCGAGGTTCGCGCGCAGGCGGACGAGGCCGGGGCAAATGCCGCGCAGATCGAAGCACGGCTCGGACTGGCCGGCGGCGGCGCGTTCGAGATCGACAGTGTCCCGGAGGTCGCCAGTGCTCGCGCCTCGTCCGAGCTCGCGCAGGCGGATTTCGATCGCGCCCGGATGCTGATAGAGAGGAAGCTGTTGCCTCAAGCGGAGTTCGACAGGAGCCGCTCGCAGGCCGACGTGGCCCGGCGCCAGTACGACATCGCGCGTAACAGCGCAGAACAGCAGTTCCAGTCGCTGATCGCCGCCCGAGCGCGCATGACCATGGCGCGTAAGGCGCTGGCCGACGCCGTCGTGCGCGCGCCGTTTGAGGGAATCGTCGACCAGCGATTCGTGTCGGTGGGCGATTACGTCGTACGCGGCACGAAGGTCGCCTCGGTGATGCGTACGACTCCACTGCGCGTGGAGCTCACCGTCCCAGGGCAGTACATCTCGACGATTGCCGCCGGCCGCTCCGTCTCGCTCGAGGTCGACGCGTATCCGGGCCGAACATTTACGGGCCGGATCCGCTACGTCTCACCTGGGGTGCAGGCGGATTCGCGAGCACTCATCATCGAGGCAGTGGTCCCGAACGAAACGGCTGAATTGAAACCGGGACAATTCGCGACCGCGCGGATCGAACAGGCGTCGCAGACACCCGCGGTGCTCGTGCCCGGCAGCGCGGTCCGCACCGATTCGGACACCGCGCGCGTCTATGTGGTCTCGTCGGCCGGGTCGGCAGAGGAACGCATCGTCACCACGGGGCAGACGGTGGGAGACCTGATCGAAATCACCAGCGGCGTTAAGACGGGCGACGTTGTGGCCACGAGTAACGTCGCGCGCCTTGCCGATGGCATGCGCATCACGGGGACGAGGTAGTCAGCCATGCAGTGGCTCGCCGCTCTGTGCGTTCGCCGGCCCGTCTTCGCCTCGGTTCTGATCCTGTCGCTGACCGTGGTCGGCGGCTTCTCCTACACCCGGCTCGGCATCGACCAGTTCCCGAACGTCGATTTCCCCGTGATCCTCGTCACCACGCGCCTGCCCGGTGCCGCGCCGGAGCAGGTAGAGAGCGAAGTCACGGACAAGATCGAGGAGGCCGTCAATACCATCAGCGGCATCGACACGCTCACCTCGACATCGTCGGAGGGCGTCTCGCAGGTCGTCGTCGGCTTCAAGCTGGAGAAGGATGCAGACGTCGCCACCCAGGAGGTTCGCGACAAGGTCAACCGCGTCCTTCCATTGCTCCCGCGAACGATCACCCAACCGATGGTCGAGAAGCGCGACCCTGATGCCCAGCCGGTGCTCACCATTGCGCTGACCGCCGACAAACCGCTGCGCGAGATCACCGAGTACGCGGACAAGGTACTGCGGCGGCAGCTCGAGAGCTCCGATGGCGTGGGACAGGTACTGGTGGCCGGCGGCCGGCGGCGTCAGGTTAACGTCTGGCTCGACTCGGAGCGGCTGCTCGCGCAGACCCTGACCGTCAACGACGTGTCGCGGGCCCTCCAGGCGCAGAACAGCGACGTTCCGGGAGGCCGGATCGAGCAGGGCGCACAGGCGATCACGATGCGCACGCGAGGGCGCGTAGAGTCCCCGGCCGAGTTCGGCGACATCGTCGTGCGGGAAGTTGGCGGGCACCCGGTGCTCGTGCGCGATGTCGCGCGCATCGAGGACGGCATGGCCGAAGCCGGGACGCTTGCCAGCGTCAACGGCGATCCAACGGTGCTGCTGCAGATCCGGAAGCAGTCAGGCATGAACACGGTCGCAATCGTGAACGGGGTGAAGGAGCGGCTCGCGGCGATCGAGCGAACGCTCCCACCCGGTTATCAGGTGCGCATCGTGCGCGACCAGGGTGAGTTCATCGAAGCGTCGATCAAGAGTGTCCAGGAGCACCTCGTCGTCGGCTCGATACTGGCGGCGCTGGTGGTGTTCCTGTTCCTCGGCAACCTTCGGTCCACGATCATCGCTGCCATCTCGATTCCGACATCGATCGTCGCCACGTTCGGTCTCATCTGGTACATGGGCTTTACGCTCAACATGCTGACCATGCTGGCGCTGACCCTTGCCGTCGGCATCGTCATCGACGACGCAATCGTGGTGCTCGAGAACATCTACCGATTCATCGAAGAAAAGGGGATGGCGCCGGCGGAAGCGGCGGTGGAGGCGACCAAGGAGATCGGGCTGGCCGTGCTCGCGACCACTCTGTCGCTCGTCGCCATCTTCGTTCCGGTGGCGTTCATGGAC
>Ga0137452_1000334_pt1 | contig 13958 bp, 9 predicted proteins | sample EasRivERMGT513_2_FD_102312 | JGI IMG/M metagenome (GOLD analysis project Ga0137452, IMG submission 102312) | Soil microbial communities from meander-bound floodplain in the East River, Colorado, USA - East River MetaG ERMGT513_2 | ecosystem: Environmental > Terrestrial > Soil > Floodplain ...
GGTCAGGGCCGCGTAGAGGGTGGTGGTCTTGCCCGAGCCGGTCGGCCCGGTCACCAGTACCATGCCGTAAGGTTCGCGGATCTTTTTGCGCAGACGTTTGATCTCGCGCTCGCTGATACCCAGGTTTTCCAGCGAAAGACCTTTCATGTCGTTGGCGATGCTCTCCTTGTCGAGTATGCGGATGACGGCATCTTCGCCAAAGGAGCTCGGCATGATGGAGACACGGAAATCGATGGACTTGGCGCCGAAACGGATCTTGAAACGGCCGTCCTGGGGGATGCGGCGCTCGGAGATATCCAGTTCACTCATAACCTTGAGACGGGATATGATCGGAGCCTGGAAATGCAGGTCAATCGGGTCATTGGCCACATAGAGAACGCCGTCGATACGGTACTTGATGACCAGGCCCTCGTGGCCGGTCTCGATGTGGATATCGCTGGCGCGCCGGTTGAGGGCGTCCATCAGCGTGGTGTTTACCAGTTTGATGATCGGGCTGGTGTCATCGGTGATGGTCTCGGCAGAGATGACCTCTTCACCACGGTCGGTCTCCTTGACCAGCTGGAGCATGAAGTCTTCGGACACTTCACGCAGCATCCGCCGGGCGCCTTCCCCGGCTTTGAGCACGGATGCGATGGCTGCTTCAGACGCGATGCGGACCTGCAGCGGGCGGTCGATCAGCAGTTCCAGTTCATCCAGCTTGATCACGTCAGACGGGTCAGACACAGCCACAACCAGGTATTCCGGTGTCATCTCCAGCGGAACAAAACGGAAGCGGTAAATGGCCTCCGGCGGCAGGGTATTGAGGATCTCCTCATTCATCCTGAAATCCGCCAGGTCGCTGTACGTCAGGCTGAATTGCTCGGCCAGCGCCATCGCCAGTTGCTCACCGCTAACGAAACCTTCACGGACACAGATCTCGCCGAATCGCTGTTTGGTTGACTCGAGCTGCTCCAGGACTGCGGGCAGTTTTTCCGGATCGAGGCTTCCGCGTTCGATAAGGATCGCTCCGATAGTTCTGCGCTTGTAGGACTGCATCATGCTCCCTATCCGACAGTGCTGCCGATCTTAAAGACCGGCAGATACATGGCAATTATAATGACCCCGATGACGACACCCATGATCAGCATGATCGCCGGTTCAATGGCCGTGGTCAAAAGGCGCATCCGTTCTTCAAGCTCGTCTTCCAGGTAATCCGAAATATCCACCAGCATATCCTCCAGAGAGCCGGTTGTCTCCCCCACCCCCAGCATTCGCAAGGCCAGAGGAGGCATGATATGCACACGTTCCAGCGCTGTGGAGAGACGGCCGCCTTCCTCGATGAAGCGGACCGCTTCAAAGAGACGCTTCTCCATATACTTGTTGTTGAGTGTCCCGATGGACATGCGCAGCGACTCGATAATCGGAATGCCGCTCCCCAGAACCGTTGCCAGTGTGCGGGAGAACCCGGCCACCGAATACTTCGTAAAAACGTCCCCGCCAAGGGGGACCGTCAGCTTGAAGCGATCAACGGTGTAGCGGCCTGATTCGGTCCCTACCCAGGTGCGATAGGCCGCAGCAGCGCCAATAGCAAGCAGGACAACCAGGGGGGCAAACCTCTTCAGAACCGACGTAAATTCGATCAGCATGCGGGTGAGGAGCGGCAGCTGCGAACCGGAATCGGCATACACCTGGGCAAAGGTGGGAACCACGTACAGCAGCAGCAGGGTAATGGCCATAAACGCAAACAGGACCAGAATCGCCGGATAGAACAGTGCCGCGACGATCTTCTTGCGGATACCGTCAACCCGCTTGAGGTACTGGATATAGCGCCTGATCGTGCTCGGCAGGTCGCCGGTCCGTTCGCCGGCCCTGATCGATGCCACATACAGGTGCGGAAAGGATCGGCCATGCCTCTCCAGGGCCGTGGAGAGGGCCGCACCGCCCTTTACGTCCTCTCGGATTTCACGGAGGATTTCGGCAAATTTGCCGCTTTCATGGCGTTCGAGGATGGCGTCAAGCACCTGCATGATCGGCATGCCGGCCTTGATAAGCACCAGCAGTTCCTGGTTGAAGGTCAGCAAGGCACGGTTGTCTATGCTGCGGCGTTTTACACCCTTATCAAAAAGAAACTGCAGCGGTTTGCGCTTGACCTCGAATACAAAAAAACCCTGATCTTCGAGGCTTTTCCGCAGCACAGCCGGTTCCACCGCCTCGAACTCACGATAAAGGATTTTGCCGTCTGATGCACCGAGCTTGCAGGTATAAAGTGACATAAGTAAAGATTGTTACCATAAAAACCCTGAAAATAAAACACAAAAACCACTGGCAAAGCGCCGGTGGTCCAAGTTTCAAGAACTTAAAACAGGGTAATGAGAATAGGTTATTGCTTCAGAACAGGCACCATCCCCTGTTATCCGGAAACCATCTGAAAGAGACCCGGAAAAAGCGGCCGCGTAGCCGTGCAAAATGAATTATCGTCACGCGTTAAGCATCCCCGCTATCCAGATGCCGTACGAAACAAGCACTGCCGCCCCCCAGACCCGCGCCTCACGTGCTTCAAACAGGCCGCGCCCCGGAAAGGCCCTGAAAAGGAATACAATTGCCGATGATACCCAGCCCGAAAGGCCGAGGAGGGTTATAATTGACCACATTCCGTCAGACACGGACCTATCCTTTCCCCACCAGCCGCCGCATAAGCGAACCCAGCTTCAATTTCCAGACCAGCAGTATCGCTTCCCGGACAATCTTTTTGGACATCTTGGAGCTGCCGGCATGGCGATCGATGAAAATGATCGGGACCTCCACGATCTTGAGCCCTTTTTCCATGCAACGGTAATTCATCTCGATCTGAAACGAATAGCCATCCGATCCGACCGTGTCAAGGTCAATGGCCTCAATCGTCGATCTGCGGAAGCATTTAAAACCGCTCGTACAATCCTTGACCGGCAATCCGGTTATCATCCGGGTGTACAGGCTGGCGAAAACGCTGAGCATTAGCCGCCGGATCGGCCAGTTAACAACGCTGACCCCGTTCAGGTAGCGTGACCCTATCACCAGGTCACAGCCTTGAATGGTTTCCAGAAACACCGGCAAGATTGAAGGATCGTGAGAAAAGTCGGCATCCATCTCGATCAGGTAATCGGCACCCATTCCGAGCGCCGCCTTGAAGCCGTCACAATATGCCGATCCCAGGCCAAGCTTGCCGGGACGATGGATAACCTGGATGCGATCATCCTGTGCCGCCAGTTCATCGGCAATGGCACCGGTACCGTCCGGCGAATTGTCGTCCACGAAAAGTATCCGGATGGACGGATGTTGCGAGAGCACCTCTCCGGCCAGGCGGACAATATTATCCCGTTCGTTGTAGGTAGGAATGACAACAAATGTTTTCAAACGCAGCTTCTTTCAGAGTGTTAGTACCAACGACCCACGTCACAGTAAAGGAAAGCGGGCACAAAAGTCAAGGTGCTCGTACCCCGGATATACTGCCCACAGAAAGACAGGATCAGGAGCGCAGTGAACCACCCTTGAAGAACGGCAAATCACAGACCGTGGCTTCCATGCTGACCCGCTCGTGGCGGATGGTGAAGCTGGTGCCGATGACCGTATAATCCGGCTTCACGAATCCGATACCGATGCCTCCGCCGAGCATGGGCGAAAATACGCCGCTGGTAACCGAACCGACGGCCTGGCCGGCAAAATCGATCTCATAGTGGTGGCGCGGCGACCTGCGGCCGGCCACCTCGAAGGCCACCTTTTTGCGAGTAAGACCCTGTCGCTGCTGCTTCTGCAGCGCATCCTTGCCGACAAAGTTCTTGTCAAAGTTGACAAACCCCTCCAGACCGGCCTCCAGCGGAGTTGTACCTTCATCGATGTCGCTGCCGTACAGCGAGTAGCCCACCTCCAGGCGCAGCACATCCCGCGCCCCCAGGCCGGCCGGCTTGACACGCTGGTCCTGCAGCAGCAGGTCCCACAATTCGGCGGTTTTCGCAGCCGGCAGGAAAATCTCGTAACCCAGCTCACCGGTATAGCCGGTGCGGCTGACAATGGCATCGCACCCCAGGATGTTCATGGTGATGAATTTGAAATAGGGGATTGCAGCGATCTTCTCACCAAAGGCAGCCACCAGCACCTCGCGGGCCAGCGGCCCTTGAAGATCCAGTTTCCCGGTGGCGGCGGTTATATTGCTGAATGCCCCTCCCCGCAGCCGGCTGCCGATGACCGCAAAATCATTTTCGGCGGTGGCCGCATTGACCACGATCATAGCCTTGTCCTCTGCCAGTCGGAAGACGATCAGGTCATCGATGATGCCGCCCTGCTCATTGAGCAGAAAACCGTACCGTGAGCGCCCAAGCGGGATTGTCTTTATCGAAAAGGTGAAGACATCTTCCAGGCCGTCGGCCGCAAAGTCGCCCTGGAAGATGAACTCACCCATGTGGCAGATGTCAAAAAGCGCCGCTTTGCTGCGGCACCAAGCGTGCTCGGCGATGATGCCTTCGTACTGGATCGGCATATCCCATCCGCCGAAAGGGGCCATAAGGGCCTTCAAGTCACGATGACGACTGTTCAAGGGCGTTTGCAATACTGATTCCATGCTGATCCTCCACTAGATTCCGGGTTATTTGTACGGGGTGTTTTTTTTGTAGGTACGAAGTTTCTTCTTGCCGGTTGCCCCTGCGATTGAAATGACATCCGCCAGCTGCATCTTCCAGATATGTTCCTCATGGGTCAGTTTGAACTCGCGGGTACTTGAACCTGCCACATGGGGTGTTCCCTCCAGGCCGACCCTGGCATAGACGGTCGCCTCGGTGCGCTTCTCGTTCAGCACCCTGAAATTCTCCAGCTTCTGAAAGCAGCAGGCCGGCCGGATGGATGTGTCGCGCATCTTATTGACGAACTCTTCCCTGGATGTCCTGCCGCGATGGGCGAGCTGCTCATACAGCTGTTCATAGCGCCCCTCACGCCACAGATCAAGGGTATCCGACATGGATTGTTCGAGAGCGCCGGCGGATGTCTCGGCAACGGCCGGCGCGGCCGGTGCCAGCAGATAGGTACACAGCAGAAAGAATGCAATGACTGGCAGTAAACGCATGGGTTACCCTCCGTGTCTGGACTGAAGCATGTCATGCATCGTAGTGCAATTGAAACCTCCACGCAACCCGAAAATAGCGCTCCCCGGTGCGCCGTATTCTGCCGGTTTTGCTTGTTAAAATCCTAAGATGCGCTAAAATGGTTAAGCTTACTGTTCGGGAGAGGTGTGCCATGAAACATCAGGAGAGCAAACTCAAGATGATTCTCAATGTCGGCCTTGAGATATCCCAGATCAAGGACATTGACCTGCTGCTGGAAAAGATTCTTGGAGAGGCACGGGATTTCACCGGATGTGATGCCGGTTCGATCTATGTCAAGGAAGGTGATTTACTCCGTTTCAGTTACGCCCAGAACGACACCCTGCAAAGACAGCTGCCGCCCGGCAGAAAACTGCCCTATTCCACTTTCAGCATTCCGATCAGCAACACATCCATCGCCGGCTATGTCGCCGCCAACGGCACCATCCTGAACATTCCGGACGTGTATAAAATCGAAGCCTCCTACCCGTTCTCCTTCAACCGTTCCTACGACAGCATCACCGGCTATCGTACCTGCTCCGTGCTGACCATTCCGCTCAAAAACTTCCGCAACGAGATTATCGGTGTCCTGCAGCTGATCAACGCCATGAACCGCGACGGCCAGGCCATCCCTTTTGCACAGGGTGACGAGGAGATCATTATCTACTTTGCCAATAACGCCGCCACTGCCATCCAGCGGGCCAAAATGACCCGCGAGATCATCCTGCGCATGAACAAGATGGCGGAGATGCGTGATCCGAAGGAAACCGGCCCGCACGTCAACCGGGTCGCAGCCTACTCGGTAGCCCTCTATGAAGCCTGGGCCCTCAAGAAAGGGCTCCCCCAGGAAGAGATCGACAGGAACCGCGACGTGCTGCGTATGTCGGCCATGCTCCATGATGTAGGCAAGGTGGCTATCTCGGATACGATCCTGAAAAAACCGGGGCGCTTCACGCCCGAAGAGTACCAGATCATGAAGCTGCATACGCTCTTCGGCGCCAACCTGTTTTCAGACATCTACTCGGATTTTGACGAATCGGCCGGCGTCGTGGCGCTCAACCATCACGAGCGCTGGGACGGGAACGGCTATCCCGGTTACATCGATCAGCATACGCTACTGCCGCTGCCCGGCTTTGAAAATGAAAGCGGGGGCGCCCGGGGCAAACAGGGTGAAGAGATCCCTCTCTTCGGCAGGATCGTGGCCCTGGCAGACGTCTACGACGCACTCTCCTGCCGGCGCTGCTACAAAGAAGCCTGGGACGAAAACGAAGTCCTCAGCACCATTCAGGAAGAGGCCGGAAAGCAGTTTGATCCGCAATTGGTAGAGGTGTTCCTGGAGTGCATTGATTCATTCAAGCAGATCGAAAAACTGTACCCTGATCAGCACGAATAATCCGGCGGGTGGGCGGGTCAGATTCCTGCCCCGCCCACCCGCCGGGCAGACCCCACCTACAACATCCTGCCGTCAGCCTCCACAAACAGCTTCAACTTTTTCATCATAGCCTCGAATTTAGCCGGTTTGAGCGATTGCGGGCCATCGCTGGAGGCGTGCTCCGGATCGGGATGGACCTCCACTATCAGGCCGTCGGCGCCTGCAGCCACCGCAGCATAGCACATGGGCGCCACGTAGTGGTGATTGCCGGTTGCATGGGACGGGTCGATGATCACCGGCAGATGGGTCTTGCCCTTCAGGACCGGTATCGCCGAAAGGTCCAGGGTATTGCGGGTGGCGGTCTCGAAGGTGCGGATGCCGCGTTCGCAGAGAATGACGGCCTGATTGCCCTCGCTCATGATGTACTCGGCGCTCATCAGGAATTCCTGGATCGTCATGGACATACCGCGTTTGAGCAGGACCGGCTTCTTCAGCTGGCCGACCTTTTTCAGCAGGGCAAAGTTCTGGGAGTTGCGGGCGCCGATCTGGAGGATATCGGCGTATCCCGCCACCATCTCAGCCGTTTCCGGGTCGATGACCTCGGTCACGAAGGGCAGTCCGGTCAGTTCGCGCGCCTTGGCCAGAAGCTTCAGCCCCTCCTCTTCCAGACCCTGGAAGGAATATGGCGAGGTGCGCGGTTTGAAAGCGCCGCCGCGTAGGACATGGGCCCCGCCCTTCTTGACGGCCAGTGCCGATTCTATGATCTGCTGTTCGCTCTCCACCGAGCAGGGTCCGGCCATGACGATAACCTGGCGGCCGCCGATAACTACGTCATCACTGATCCGTACCATACTTGCCTCTTTCTTTACCTCTTTGGATGCCAGTTTGTACGGTTGCAGGATCGGAACCACGTTTTCCACCCCGTGCAGCGACTCCAGCGACTGCAGCAGAGCCTTGTCCCGTTCATCGCCGACCGCTCCGATCACGTCCCTGGTTTCCCCGTGGATCACATGCGGCTTGTAACCCAGTTCCCTGATGCGCCTCACTACCTCATCCCTGTCTTTCTTTGCCGCCCCTGCCTTCATGACGATAATCATGCCCTGCCCCTTTCCCACAAAAAAAGGCCGGAAGCTTTCCCCCGACCTTGGCCGCCACATAATGGAGCGGCAACAAAAAAGCCGGAGTAGACTTCCGTCTGCCCCGACTTTGTGGTGTGTGATGTGGTCGCTTCAGTGCGCTTACACCTCTACCCGGGCAGACGGCCTGTAAAGCCGAACCAGAAATAAAAGTAAAAAGCGCTGAAGAAGCTGTTGAATTTCATGAGGCCTACTAAATCATAGCAGCAGTGGAGATGTCAAGTCCATAATACCGCCATGATAATCGGCGCCCGGGCGGGCTGACCCGCTTAGCTTGACTACCTGCGGAGTTCTGTGCTAGTTTTTTTCATTCCCCGCGTACCTAGAATGCAAACGGAGCCAGCAGATGTTCTTCCCCGACCTGAAGACCTTTCATGACCTCTCGCGACAAGGCAATCTGATCCCGGTTTATCGCGAGATCATGGCGGATATGGATACGCCGGTCTCCGCCTTCAAAAAACTGGATGACGGCCGATTTTCCTTCCTCCTCGAAAGTATCGAGGGGGGTGAAAAATGGGGACGCTACAGCTTTCTCGGCTCAACACCATCCCTGATCATCCGCAGCCGGGGAAACACCGTTGAAACCATCGAGAACGGGCAGATGACGTCCCGGACATCAGCTGATCCGTTGGACTGCGTCCGCGAGACACTGGCACGTTTGACGCCGGTCGAGGTGGAAGGACTGCCCCGCTTTTTCGGCGGTGCGGTCGGCTATCTGGGGTACGACATGGTGCGGCACTTCGAGCACCTGCCCACGGACAAACCGGCGCTGCTCGACGCCTACGATTCATACTTTCTGGTCACTGACACCATCGTGATCTTTGATACCATGAGCCAGAAGATCAAGGTCGTCTCCAACGCCCATCTGGAGGGTGATACGACGCCCGAGGAGGCCTACCGCCAGGCGACGGAGAATATCACCGCCATCATCAAACGCCTGCGCATGCCGATCTCCGGCTGCTCAACTCAGGCTACAGGAAAGCGGGTCGAACTGCACTCCAACGTGGCGCGGGCCGACTTCGAGGCCTCGGTGGAGAAGGCCAAGGAGTACGTCCGTTCCGGCGACATCATCCAGGTCGTGCTGTCCCAGCGCTTCAGCGGCGAGCTCTCCGCCGACCCGCTCGACATCTACCGCGTGCTGCGCACCCTCAACCCCTCCCCCTACATGTTTTTCCTGCGCCTGGACGACACGGTCATCGCCGGGGCCTCCCCGGAGGTCATGGTCCGCAAGGAGGGCCGACGGGTCGAGCTGCGCCCCATCGCAGGCACCCGCCCCCGCGGAGGTACGCTCGAAGAGGATGCCCGCCTGGCGGAGGAACTGCTGGCCGATCCCAAGGAACGGGCAGAGCACGTCATGCTGGTGGACCTGGGCCGGAATGACCTGGGGCGGGTCTGCAGCACCGGTTCGGTAAGGGTTTCGGAACTGATGGTCATCGAGCGCTACTCCCACGTCATGCACATCGTCTCCAATGTGCAGGGGGTGCTGTCTGCCGGCCGCGACGCCTTCGACCTGGTCAGGGCCACCTTCCCGGCCGGGACCCTTTCCGGAGCACCCAAGGTCAGGGCCATGGAGATCATCGACGAGCTGGAACCGGTCCGCCGCGAGGTCTACGGCGGCGCGGTCGGCTACTTCTCCTTCTCCGGCAACATGGATCTGGCAATCACCATCCGCACACTGGTCATCAAGGACGGCAAGGTCCATCTGCAGGCCGGGGCAGGGATCGTGGCCGACTCGGACCCGACCGCCGAATGGCAGGAAACGGTCAACAAGGGCATGGCGGTGATGAAGGCCATCGAATTGGCCGAGAAGGGGCTTGAATAGGCCCAGTCTGCCCGCCTTGGAGAGAATAAAAAACCTGCTCCCATCACTGGTGGCAGGTTTTTTTTTGCAACAGTGATTGATATTCTGGACGTTAGACTTGCGCGAACCTTACAAGCAACTGTTAGTTTTTTATCGCCATGGAAAATATAATGAAGAATGTAGCTGGCATCAGAAAAAAGTGCGGCGGTCGGAAACGTTCCCGACCGCCCAATATAATTAATTAAAAAGTGGAACTGCTGAAGTCATCTCAGTAAAATTCACAGAGATGGATTTTGCATGTCAGTACCATCCGGTTCTCGAAGTGTGACAGCCAGTGAAGCTGCCAGCCGAAGGGTTGCAGGTGCCGGTATTTGCGGCACGTGAGCCTGGATTCCAGTTGAGCGCAGGCACAACCACGGCATTGCTTGACTTAGTCCGGTTAGACCAGCCATGGGAAACGTTGCCTGTAGTTATCGGATGGCACGAGGTGCAGGCAATACTGTGAGCACCTCTGCTGTGTCCATTGCTGCTTCCCTGTCGATCAGGGAAGGAGGTGCCATTGGGACGCCCGTTAGTGGTACCATGGCAGGAACCGCAGCCAACTCCGGGTGCGGCCTTCCTGTGGCAGCCTCGACAGTCGGGCGCATTACCCAAGACAGTTGCCGGATAGACGCTGGTTGCGGTGCCGATGGCATGGCAGCCGGTGCAGGATGCACCCGTTCCGGCGGCCTGGTGGTTGTAGTTAGGGAAGAGTGGTGTGTGACCACCTGCTGTGGGTTCAAATATTCCGTTGATATGCAGCGCCTTGTTGATGAAAATATTGGTGTATGTAGTCCCGGCGCTGTTTATGTTTGCATGGCAATTGCAGCCAGACCCGAGCGGGAATGCCGCCGGCGCGGAAATTGACGGATGGCCGGAAGCAGTAGACGGCGGGAAGCCGTGGCAGGTGCCGCAGGCCGTTACGGAGATAGTCGCAGGCAGGAATGGGGAGCTCCAGATTGGCGACCGGTTGTTGCCGGTGGTGTCGCCGCCAGGCATCTGGGCGCCGTGGCAGTATGTGTTAGTGCACTGGTCATTGGTGTCGTTGAAGGCTGCAGTGGCGCCAATCAGTGCCAGGCTGCTGAAAACGACCGGGTTGGCTCGACCCGTGGCAGTGCGGGCCTTGGCCCGAACCTGATGATCAACGGTTCCCAGACCCAAACCTGTGTGGCAGTCGGCACAGGCAAGGGCTGTTGTTGCAACCTTGCTTGCCGGCATGTGGGCAGCATGGGCGGCCGCCACATTGGGATATCCGCCGCTATTGGGCGGGTTGCCATGACAGGAGGTGCAGCCGTTCGGCGTTACAACCGGACTGGTGATGTGACAGTTCATGCAGCCAGGAGGAATTGCCGTCCCATTGGCAGCAACCTGATGGCAGCCCTGGCAATTAGTGAAATTTGTCGCCCCGGTGGCATTGTGGTTGGTATACGGCACTGAATGCGGAGCATTGCCCGGGCCGCTGGCATGACACGTCCGGGTCGCTCCGGTTCCATCTGCATTGGCAAATTCGGCACTAATACAGCTTGGTGCTTTCGCCAATGGTCCGGCACCGGCGGTCGTGATGTTGTGGCAGATCGAACAGGCGTTGGCCCGATTGCCTGCCGTACGGTGTGAGTAGGTGCCGCTCCCCTGCCAGTCGGTCGGATGCGCCTTGGCAAAAGTGTGGCAGCCGGAACAGGCGACCGGTGCGGTGCCGCCGTCAAAGTTGGGACCGCTGGTGCCGTGACAGACCTTGCAGACGGTGAGATCCTTCTTGGCCTCTGCGCCGTGGGCAGCCGGGTCGGCATAGGGTATCACGTGGAAATGACACAGGGTGTTGTTGAAGCACCCGGCAGTCCCCGCCGCGGGGGTCGGAGGCTTTACATCCGAGTTGGCGCCGCCGGTGTGACAGATGGCGCAGGTCCCGACATTTCCTGTGTCGGTGTTGGTATGGGTCGGAGCCCCGGCAACGGTAGATGCCCAGGGTTTTGCCGGATGTGGAGAATTCACGAGAAGACCGTGGCAGCCCAACCCTTTCATACAGCTTGTGGCAGATCCGTTATTGAATGCAGTACCGTGACAAGGCTGGCAGGACGAGAAGCCCGTTGATGCCGTTGGGGCCTTCTTGGCTTCGGCGCCGTGCTGGTTGGCGGCACTCCAGCCCGCCGCGTGTCCGATGGTACCGTGACAGAGGGTGTTGTTGAAGCAGCTGCTTGTACCTACCGGATCACCCGGCCGCGGTGCACGGGTGGAATTGGCGCCGTTGGTATGGCAGGGGACACACTGGCTGGCGTTGCTGGTATCGGTGGACGTGTGCGTCACACCACCGGCGGTTTTCCACGGTCTGGGAGGGTGAGGAGCGGCAACAGCTGCCCCGTGACAGCCGGCCGTACTGAGGCAGCTTTGGCCGGCAATGCCGCCGTCAAACTGGGTGCCATGACATTGCGTACAGCTGGAAAAGCCCTTGCTGCCGCCTGCCACGTCCTTGGCTGCAGCCCCATGCTGGCTTGCGGCATTCCAGCCGGAGGCATGGCCTTCCACACCATGGCAGAGGGTATTGTTGTAACATCCCGGAGCCGTTCCAGCCGGGGCGGCTGGTGATGGCTGTCGAGTCGAGTTGGCGCCATTGATATGACACACGGCACATGCGCCGGCATTGCTGGCATCTGCATTGTGATGGGTGCGGCCACCAATCTTTGAGAGCCATGGTGACGGCGAGTGAGCCGACAGTTTTCCGGCGCCATGACAGGCAGCGTTGTTCAGGCACGATGGCCCTTGAGCGGTTCCGGAGAAATCATTTCCATGGCAGCGCTGACAATGGGGCATGCCATTGCGGCCGGAAAAGACGGCTTTCGCGGCTGCACCGTGGCTTTCGGCAGCTGCCCAACCGGCCGGATGGTTGGACGGGCCACCCGGATGGCAGGCGATCCCGTTGCGCGAAGCGCTGAAGCAGCTGATGTTGCTGATACCGCCGGCAAGATCCTTGCCGTGGCATTCAAAGCAGGAACTCGGTACGTTGAGGTAGGCGTCCGGATGATTTCCTCCGGTTAGAGCGACCACCCAGCCGGCAGGATGCTTACCTGAGGCAGCGAGAATAACAGAGTTGTTACTGCCATTGCTGCATCCCCATATACTTATGAACATGAGCAGTATAATGCCGCTTCTGAATTTCATCATATGAATTCTCCTATCGGTGGCAGGTGATACAGCGTTCGTTGTCGGCACGACCATGACAGCGGTAGCAACTGGCCGGATCGAGTTTCCCTTCGATTTTGTGCATCGTCATGAAATTGCCGCGATGGGGCATCTCACGGTCGGGACGGTTGCCGTATTTAATGGAGGGCTTCATCTCGACCTGGTTGGTGTGGCAGTCGTTGCAGAATGAGCTTTTATGGCAGGAGGAGCAGAGACGGTCATCGGACGAAGCGTAGAAACGATGATTCTTGACAAAGGAGGGGGTATGGCTGAAGGCATTAAACGCCTTCAAGGTGCCTTTCTGCTGATCTTCGTGACATTCGGAGCAGCTGACCTGCTGGCCCACAGCCAGGGATTCGGGATGCGAAGATGGCAGACCGGGGATCGCATTCATCTGGGCACAGGCTGCGAGTACCATGAAGAGCCCGGCAACGGCCAGAACTGGAAATAGTGACTGAATAGGCCTCATTACTTCTCTCCTTTGCTTTTGAATGACATGTTGTACGTCAAGCGGACAAGACCTTTGGTTTCATCATTGGAATCAGGGTTTTTCCCGTAGCTGATATCCGCGGAGGCGGCCAGGTTCGGCATTATGTGGTACCCCAGAGACGCCGAGGCCTCCCAGGCGCTCTTCTCATCTTTAACCTTATCCTTAAAGATATAGTCGATAACATCGAGGGAGGTGAAATAGGTCTTGGTGTCGTACATGGCGTAGCAGCGCAGCTCATGGTAGGAGGATGAATTTGTGCCACTGATGGCGAATCCCTGGTCGGCACTCAGGTAGTGGTATCCCAGTCCGCTCCGGAACGTATTGTTTAACAGTGCCAGCTTGAGGTCGGCACCGTAGCGGTCGGCACTGCCGATGTCACGGGAATAGTGTTTGTAATCGGCTGACACGTCAACTGATTTTGAGATCACATACAAGGCGCTCGCACCAATTGAGCGTTGCGAGTCAGTCGGATTAAATGTGGGCATGTTTGTAAATAAGGCAGATGAATTGTAATAATTATCCGCGTGCTGTTCATTGAACTGTCCACTCAATGTCAGGCGGGAAACCGTCTTGAGGTTGAGCAGGTAGGAGTGTTCAGCCACACCATTCGTTTCAGGGTTGTAGCTGGTGTGTCCCATGAGTTCAACCATCCTGTGCGGACTCAGCCAGATATCGCCCCCCAGCAGTCGATGGTTGCCATTTGTAACACCCGCCATAGTGGGGGCCGTCCCCTCATACACCCCGGATACACCGAGATCCAGGATACCTTTGTAGCGATAATTGGCACGGCCTCCAAAAAGACCATCACCCTTGCCGTCACTGTCTTCTCCGTAGAGATGTTTGGTATGTACCGTCGCAC
>Ga0137452_1000336_pt1 | contig 13923 bp, 16 predicted proteins | sample EasRivERMGT513_2_FD_102312 | JGI IMG/M metagenome (GOLD analysis project Ga0137452, IMG submission 102312) | Soil microbial communities from meander-bound floodplain in the East River, Colorado, USA - East River MetaG ERMGT513_2 | ecosystem: Environmental > Terrestrial > Soil > Floodplain ...
CCGTCAGCCGTCGCCGGGGTCGTGCGAGCAGAGTCCTGCCACAGAGTCCCGTCGGCCTCCAGGGCAAGCTTACAGCCGATGATGTCGGTCGGATGGAATGGCATGTTAAGCTGTCAAGCTCCGGTCACCGTATTCCCACACAGCCTCAGCCACCTCAGCCGGGGTGGGTTCGTAGTGCTGGACCGCCCCTACGTCCAGGTAGCCTGTCGTTAGCCCGCCTGGGAACACGCCCGGGAAGCCCAGCCCACGGAGCAAGGCCCCGCCACCAGCCACGTTATTGAGGGAGAAGTCGCCGGCGGCGGCGTTCGTGAACGGGTCGGCAGTGAGGGTGATGAATTCTTGGTTTTGCCAGTTAGCATCTGTCGCATTAACAACAGTTCCGGAGGTATTTGATCCTCCGGCACAGTGGAAGATTAGGCCCGAAGCCGGTCGGCTCTCTATGTCAAATCCGTAAGCTCCGCTTTCATAGGAAATACAATTGATAAAGAACACATCGAATTGCAGGTAGTAGTACCTATCAAACCCATCGCCTGTTGAATTGTAGGCCACACAGTTAAAACACGCTCCAACATGAAAACCAATCGCACAATTAGAAGCTATACAACCAAAGCATGCAATGTTTTGTACACTAGTAGAGAACCCGTAAGTACCACATCCATCTGCCCAGCAACCTACCGCGACCGATGGAGAATAACTCCCCCCATCGAATCCACTACTACCACAGTTTTCCGCCTTGCAAAACGTGAAACGTCCCTGTGCAAAACCATTGCTAGTGCAATCAACAGCCTTACAGTTGTGAGCGTTGAACACGCCGTAAGAATTTAAGCTGAAACCATAGACCGAAGTCTGATTGTCACCATCGGCAATCAGGTTGCGAACATATACAGTCTGATAGCTTCCTGACGATGAGCCGACCATCGTGATGCTACCAACAGTCGCTAGGATCGTCGGCCTATTTGCATCCGTGTTCATGAAGGTGCGAGTAGTGTCATAACCTACAAACGCTCCATAGGAATCGCCACCAGTGAAGTTACAAGGTCCTCCTGCTCCTAGAGTAGCTGTCGTTATGGAGTATGCGGTGGCGTGATACTTGATGAATGCAAGATTACCTGACACCATCAAGTTCGACGCTCGACCTGGCGAAGCAAACGCCCCACCAATCTTGAGTGTCACCCCGGTCCCGGCGGTCAGCCCGGTCGAACGGTCCACCGTGACCTCAGTAGCACTGACCCGGACTGTAATCTCGTACCAATCAGCCGTGACTGAGCCTGTCCCACCAGAGACGTACATCCAGTTCCCGACCACGTCCGTCCCGAAGCTGGCCGTCGCCGACGTGATCGTAGTCGTGCCGTTCGTTACCCCGTCGGTGACGGAGTACTGAGCCGCGTCCTGGAGTGTGTGGTCCGTACCGGAAGCCCCGGTGACGAATCCTCCACCATTGGTGTCGGACCCACCGTTCCTGACTTCGAGTACGGAGTTAGCCGAGCGGGCCATTGATTACACCAAGGGTCGGACGCAGGCCCGTTCAACCACAGCCCAGTTGGCGGCGGCTCCGTTCGCTTCAGCTTGGCTGGCGAAGGTTCCCGAAAAGAACTTCTCCAGGAGCGTCATGAATGTGTTGAGTTCCAACATGTCGTCCGGGTTGGCACTGTTCCCGCTCTGGAGCAGATGGGGCGGACCATCCGTCCTGGCGTCATCCCAACGGTTCGATCCGATCGCCCGGGCGTAGACGTCGTCGATCGCCGCCAGGTGGTCGAGAGCCCGGGCCCTAAGTGCCCGAGCGGCTTCTGCAAACGTCCGGTTACGTTCGTTGGCGAACGTTTGCATTTGCACATTGGTTGCTTCTGGCACGGGCGAATCCTTAAGAGATGGTCAGGACGTAGGTGACCTGGAGCGAATCGCTCGAAGCCACGAGGTTCACAGCGGAAAAGACCTGACGGTCGAGAAGTGTGCCCGCCGAGGTGGCCGAGAACAGACCCCACTCGGTGACGGCGATCGTACCACCGGAGTCCGGACTCAACGTGGCGACCGTGGTGTACGTCGCCGAGGAGTTTGCCTGGGATCCCGTCGGACGAACGTTATCCGATACGTACTGGGTAGTCAGCTCGGTCTGGAGAGCCGTATCACCGATAACAGCCGCTGTCGCTCCGGTCCCGAACCCGTGATACTTCAGGTTCTCTGGTTCAGCGACCGAGTTGAACGTACTGGCGATGTAGTTCTTCCCGGCCGTGGTGATCAGGTGATGACCCATCACACCTAGGTCGATCCGGGTCCCGTCAGCCTTGACGATCGTCCCGTACAGCGTTCCGTGCATGACGGTGACGCCCGGGAGCATGCTCGAAAGCTTGGCCACCAACGGGACGAGGAACTCGCCCCGCTTGAGCATGCGGAGACGGTTCTTGACCTTCCACCAGAAGGCCTCCTGGGCCCAGGCCTTGACCTGGTCCGCCCTACGGGTGACCTTCATCGACAGGGCCCCGCTCAGGGAGCATGTTCCAGCGGCATTCATGGGCGATCCAGGCGAAAGTGTTACTTGACGGGAGGTTTGGCTTTGGCCAGGTAGTGACCGAAGACACCGGCGATGGTGACCGCCAGGAAGGGATGATGCTTGACGAAATCTGGCAGATAGGAAGTGACGATCGGTTCGATACCACTCAGAGACGTGGCGGCGTCCGTGACCCCCACTCCACCACACAACATCAGAAGAACCGCTCGCAGGAGGAAGTGGGGATCTCCGGCGAGCGACTTGATCTTCTCGGTCACGCCTTCTTCCCGGTTAGCCGGTAGTAGGTCGCGTCCGTCTTCTGTTTGAGCGACTTCAGATCACCCACAGCCCGGGAGAACTTCTCCAGGAGTTCTGGCGTCCAGGGGGACACGACCGGTTCCGGAGCCTTAAGCTCCGGAACCGGAGCGATCTTCTCGATCGCCAGGGGAGTTTCAGATTCCGTCTCGATCGCCTTGTCGGACTTCGGGAAGGTCTCGGGATATTCCTTCCCACCGAACTTGTGAATGCTGTGCATGGTCTCGTCGAGACAGCCGTGCAGTTCACCCAGGAAGGTCAGAGTCTTCTTGTTCTCGATTTGAGGGAGCTTGGCCTCGATCAGGTGGTAGGCCTCATCGAGCAGGCGGAGGAGCTTCTGGAGAACAGCCGCCCCGAGCTTGGGCGTCTTCTTCGGCTCTTCGGGAACAACGGCGTCCTCGACTTCCAGGGAGGGATCCGGCGGAGTCAGATCGTCCATTTTCTGGGCGAGCTTGGCCTCCAACTCGGCGACCTTCTCAGCGAGCTTCTTTTCAAAGTTGGCCGTCAGGTCCTCGATATCTTTGAGCCCGAAGATCCGGATCTCAGAGTCCTCGATGACTTTCGTGTTCAAGTGGTCCAGAGCCTTCTGAATCTCAGCGTCCGTAAACGGCTTGACCTCGACCCCGGCGATTGTCACCGGTTCCAGAACCTTCGGAACTTCGATAGGTCGGAATTCAATTGAGACTTCCTCAACGGGAGGAGCCACAGGAACAGAAATCGTGACCGACTTCGAGTCGGGGATCATGGCCTGGAGGGCCGTGTAGAACGCTGTATCCTTACGATTCTTACCCAGCCAGGACTTACAGCCTTCGAGAGCTTCCTGGTTACAGGGGATCCCAACAACCGACCACTCCATAAGCTCCCATTCGTCAAAGCGAATACCCGGGAAGCTCTTGAAGTCGATCGAGTCATCGGATTCCTCGGCCGAGCCCTTTCGCTTCTTCCGGCGGATCAGCTCGCCCTTGATGGGGTTAAAGCCGATCGAGGCTCCCTTGAGGTAGCCCAGCTTGACAAGTTCGTACGTTTTCTCGGACTCTTCCGTCTTGCAGTGGAAGTAAGCGTCGGCCAGGATCTTGTCGTCCCGGACTTCCAGGGCGAACTGGCCCTTGGGACTTTCGCTCTTGGCGATCGGCAGGCCGAAAGACTGGTGATTCAGGAAGACGATCGGATTCTTCTTGTACCGATCGATCCGACCCAGACAGCCCCGGGAGACGATGATGTCTCCCATTCGATCCTCGTCCATCGTGGAGATGACGAACCGGTGACGCATTTCCGAATCGTCGGACTCGATCACCGCGGAGTTGGGATCACTCAGCTTGATCAGGCCATCGTCGCCCATTCGGGCCAGCCCGGACTCCGGGGACTCGAACGACCCGTTCTTGATGAGCGGGACATTCCGTTCCTGAAAGACTTTCTGCCAGCTATTTTCGAGATTGGACATGGGGAGAATCTTCCCGTTCGGGTGGGGATAAACCCACCCGAACGGGTGGGGAGATGTGGGAACGTGAGCCTAGGCAGGCGTACTGAGCTGAGACAGAACGTACCCGCGAATATTCAGATCCACCTGGCCAGCCCCACTGGTCTTGACCTTGGGATAACTTCCCAACTGACAAGAGTGGGGAGTGGCACTCACACGGTTGTGTCCCGTGCTCGCGGCGTAGGTACCTGCGTGAATCGTTTCCCCGGCGTCTACGGTGTTGTTAGCCCCGTCGTACACCTGGACCGTTCGACCCGTAATGCCCACGCGAATATCGATATCCGTGATCACGACCTTGTCGGTCGCGGCCAGGGTGATCGAGGTGGTGGTACCATCCTGGTAGAGTGTGAAACGAGAGTTCGGCTCGGTCAACGCCGAAGCGTCAGCCGAGGAGAACTCTCCATGGAAGTAAGTAAGCAGAGGCACGAGATCTCCGGATTAGCGGCCGAACGGAGCGTCGGTAGCGTAGGTCACCAGACATTCCGAGGTGTTCGCGGCTCCACCAACAAAGATCCCGTTCGCGACCGGAACCTGAACATCGAACATCGTTCCGGAAGCCACGGCCGTCGTACCGGACGCCGGAATGGTCCAGATCTTCGTTCCCGAGGCCGCCGAGGCGTTGTCGTAGATATTCGTAACCACCGTACCCTGGGCCATCACGCAGATCCGACAGAGTCGACCCGATCCGGCCGAGGCCGCCGAGGCTCCACCCGCTCCAGCGGCGTGATAGCTGGTGGCGTTTCCACCAACGCTGGTCGGAAGGGCTCGACCCTTGGTCGTGGCCAGGGGTCCATCCGGGCCGTAGGTGACCGCCGCCAGGGGCGAACCGCTCGCCTGGAGAGCGACGATTCCGTTAGCGACCGGGATGTCCAGGGTGTACTGATCGCCAGCTACCGTGGTGGCCGGGCTAGCCCAGATGAGCTTGGCCCCAGAGGTGGCCGTGGCGTGGTCATACAGCTTGAGAGCGGCAGAGCCAGCGGCGATGATTACGACCTTGCAGACCCGACCCGGAGCGGCGGAAACCACAACGTCAGCGGCCCCCGAACCAGCGGCGACCGCGGCGTTGGATTGTCCACCGTTGGACTGAGGCGAGGAGAAATCGGCCATGGGAAGGGATCCTGGGCTAGAGACGAGAGGGGGATTGATCAGTAGGAGGTAACAGAATCAGCAGAAAGGGGGACTTGCGGAGAGACGCCGGGGGACTTGGTGGGACCAAACCTGGCGGTCTTGCGGCCGGCCCAGTTTGCTCCCATCTTGGCTGGCTCGGATTCCAAGTGCCAGACCATCAGCTCGGGGAGTAGAACACGGTCCCGGCGATCGAACTGAAGGGAGAAAGCCACATCCGTCCTGGCCGCGGTCCCATGATGGTAGGGATATCTAAACCCCTTGGATCCGTGCCACAACTGGAAGAACCCGATAGGAGCCCAGCCGTGTCCCGGGTTACAGACCCGGGCCCCGACGTGGCAGGTATCTCGACTGACCGAGGTCATCCAGGGAATCGAGCGAGACCGGAGTCCCTTCTTCTCGATTTTCCGCCAGGTCTCGTAACCCAGAACGTTGACCCGGTCACAACCATAAATCTTGGTAGGATCCAGATCCGCGTCGGCCAGGCAGGAATGGAAATCGTTAGGAAGTGCGACGTCGGCGTCCAGGTGGAGGACCCACTGATCCTGACGCAGGAAGGCCAGTCCCCGATCGATGAGCCGGCCCTTGGAAAAGGTCCCGTCTCGTTTGTGCTCGTTGGTAACGATACACTCGATCGAGTTCTTCTTGCAGACGTCCTTGGTTTCCTGATCTTCCGGCGTGGTAACAACAACCCAGCGATCTACCAGGGGCCTCACGTACGGAGCAGTCGCGGCCAGAAAATCTGCATATCCCGAACAAACCGTGACAGCCTCAATCGCTAGCCGATTCATCGCCAGAACTCCCGGGCTTAGACTTGGCTGGTTTCCCAAGTTCGTGCGAGTAGGGATTCACAGTGTTGAAGTCTTGTCCGGTTCCCCAGGGCAAACACAGACCAATATTTGGGAGAATGGGATCGTCTCCCCCGTGTTCGTAGGGTTCGCGGCCCCGAAGGATACGGACCTCATTCGGCAGGATCGCCATTAACTGCATGTCCGTCTTGAGCTGTTTCTCCACCATCTCGGGATCGTCCGGAGTGGAATCGTCCCACCAGATCCGGAGATCGTCGTCGTACAGCGGACACAATTTCTCGGTGATAACCTGGCCAAGCTGTCGGCACAGGGGATTCACCGCGTTCGAGCAGAACAGCCCGTGTGCGGCCACAGACGCCTGAGCTGTGAGATTCTGGGAGATACCAGCCACAATGTGGGGGACCCCAAACGTCGCGAGAATATTGTCCCGGAGTTGTTCGCTGGATTCGCAGTAGTCGAATTCGCGGGGGGACAGCAGGAGAGGCTTGATCTTCGTCCCGGGCGGACACAGAAGGGGCTTGCCGGCCCGAGCTTCCCCGGCGTACCGGGACATGAACTTGGCCTCGATCCGGGCCAGGTCGTCGTCGGTGACGTCGAGAACCTGGGGATCGAACTCGATCGCCACATTCTGCTGGCCACCGTTCTTGAAGGTGAACCAGCGGGAGCGATCCACGGACTGCTGGGTATCCAGCCAGGGAGCGGCGGCCGTCTGGGGCGAGAACCCGTCGAACTTGCTGGTCGGGTTCTTCTTCCGGAAGTGAATGACCTCGTTCGCCGGGAACGTTCGTTTGAGATACTGACCCTCGACCGGGCGGATCTCGTAGGACTCGATCGAGGTGTCCTCGGCGAAGACCGGCCAGACCCAGTGAGCGGGGAGTACCCAGATGGCCGCGGGCAGGCCGAGCTTGTTCCTGGGGACCCACCAGTACGCATTTCCGGTCAAAAGCAGGAAGAGAATCGTCTCAAACCACATGTCATAGCCCGTGTCCGGATCGTTGGGATCCGAGAGCAAACGGACAAGCGGATGATCGTTCCCTACGGGCTCCAGGTGTTCGTACCGGAGTGTGGGCGAGAGGGCTTTGAGAAGCTGAAGACGTGAAAGCCGATGGGTCGTCGGTTCGCCGGCGTTAAGCCGGCGACCGACATTGGGGAACTGCATGGCCACCCGGTCCGCGATCCGGGAGATGGCGATGTAGGTCCAGTGGCGATAGGCTCGAACCTGGTCGATCCGGGAGTCCGTCCAGCCGTTCAGGGCCGCCCCGGACTGGGTCATCCCACTGACGAACGACCGGCGTACGTCCTTACCAGCCTTCGTAGGCTTGGCCAAAGCACGGCGAACCCACTGAAAGGGGGCGAAAGCCATTGGGTGATCGAGGGATTTTGGTTGGACAACCAGCTAAGATGTGATACACTACTTATACCACATCTATAGGAAGAGTCAAGCGACTTTCCTTAAAATCCCTGAAATATATTCCTGAGACTCGCCCATGCGTTCGCCTGCCATGTCCCGGCCGGGGGAGAAGTACGACCCCCGCAATCCGCGTCACCTCTACATCGACCCTAAGTCCATGATAGGCCGACAGATCCGTGAGATCACCCACGGACTGGGCTCCAACGCGGACATGGCCCGTCTCCGGAACATGATTATCAAATACAAGAGTTGTCCCTCGGGAGGTAAGGCTCTTCAGGACTGGGCGGCCAAGCATACTACAGGGGATCCCAAGGCCGACCGGGCCAAGATGGAGTGGTTCCAGAATCACCTGATGTTGGCCAGACGGTTCTTCCAGTGGATAGAGAACCTGGATCCCCACGCCACTTTATTCGCAGACGCCGCGACCCATCGAGCTATCCAGGCGGCTCGCATGCAAATCTCCCATCCGATTGTGAATCAGGCTGTTCAATTCTTTCCAGCCTTCAAGAAACAAATAGAGGACGCTGAGAAGGCGGAAGTTCGAGCCCGAGCGATTCAAAAAGAAATCGCCGTGAAACTCCAGGGTCGACAATACGCCAATCGAGATATCGTCGATCGCTGGGTCCAGGATCGACAGAAGCAAGTAGAGCATTTAAGCCAACAAGCTTTTCTGATCCGGCGACAGATAGATAAGGCCTACACATCGGCTAATCTACGCGGGTACCACGGAGAGCGGGGGGTCCGTATCCTGGCTGACGTAGATGGTCGGATGTGGCGACTTCAGAAAGAGGTGAAAGATGTTCTGAAGGCTCATGTCGCGGCCTTTCGGGACCTGAAGAAAAAGTATCAGGCCGCACATACCCGGTTTTTGGCCGGTGATCTGATGTTCAAGACCTACCTTAATCGCCAGGGTATGATGGTCGATCAGAAGGGCCTTCGTCAGGCGGACTCGATATCATACTGGGCCCAGATTCGAATGAATAAGCTGAAAAGTGAATTAGAGATCGCCCAACGAACCATCCGAGGAGCGGCCGAGGTCGCCAAGCTAAAGATTCGACAGGCCCGTCAGCATATCAAAGATAATCAAGGAGTACCCTTTTTCGAACGGTTTGGAAATCAATCGGATCCAGCTAATCAAGCAGCCGCGGACCGAGCGGCCGTACGACTTTATAATTTGTTCTACCGCCCTCGGGCCACCTACGAGCGAATTCAGAAAGAGAAGGGGGGTTATGAAGAAATCTTCCGAGAAATTCAGATCCCTCGGGATGCGTTTGGTAGGGTGTCTATTGACCTTGGGACCTTACGATCCATTGAAGAGCACGTTGAAAAGAGTATGGGCCCGCAGTTAAAGCGGAACACTTTGATCACGGCCGGAGGAGAAAATCTAGGAGATGATTTCCGGGATCGCTTGCCTTCCCCGACGGACAAGGTATTAGACATTCAGAAGCGATCAGCGTTCGTACCAACTGGCCTTTCTCGAAAAGTTGAATTTGTTAAATCAAGTAAGACCCGATGGAAGATCACTGTTCAAAGAAAACTAGATGGTTATCGGGTCGATATGGTCCAGCAAATCCAGGACGACGCTGGTCGTCGAAAGGCCGCCGAGGACGACGCCAAAAGGCGAGATATCGCCTACGGAACGGAGGATAAGAGAAGGGCTTTCTATAAGGCCCTCGGAATCACCGGTAGTCCGAAACAGTCAGCATATCTGGATAAGATTCTGGCGGCCGGGGCGGGCAAGGCCCGGAGCGAGGCCTTCTACACGTTCGGCCGGGTCGGGATGATCGGGCCGACCGACATTAAAGACCGCGGACTAGCATACGCCCACCTGGAATACCTGAACAAGAAAATCGAAGGGCTATCCGGACGGAAGGGCCTGGCCCGGGCCGGCCCCATCTCCCAGCTCATTGAGGATACCCTGGTCCCAATGTCCGGCCGGGCCGCTCCCGAAGTCCAAATACTCAGGGCCGACCTGGCCCGTCGGGTCGAGGCCCTGGCCGGAAAGGGTGTGTACGGGACACTTCCGGACATCGACAAAACGTTGACCGAAGAGGGGCAGTCGCAGGTGATGTCCTTCCTGAAGGACGTGATTTCCCGGAGTAAGGCGGCTTCCGACGTGGCCGGCGAGCGGGACACGGCCGAGGTCCCGACCTTAGCCGACGACAAGCGAGCCACTCGGTTCCAGAAGCGGCTGGACAAGGCCGGTCCGAGCGAGCTGGATGAGCTGACCGAGGCCGTTCTGACGATCCAATCCCGAGAGGAGGAGGGTGAACCAACGCCTGCCCCGGAAGGAGAAGATCATGTGGAACGACAGATCAATACAGCCTCAGGTCGTCTAGGTAAGGCTGGCTGGGTTCCGAACCGACCAGATCTGGAACCGGGGGCTCTAGATACTGCTGAACATCTGGGAACTCCCGAATTCCAGACCGATGATCAGGAGAATCTGGCCCGATGGACGGACGCGATCGACAAGTCGAAACGTAACAGATATAGACCCTCCTGATATCAAAACCCTTCAAAAACCCCAGGCTTTAGGCCTGGGGTTTTTTTATGCCCAGGAACCCGAAGTCCTGCGGATTCTCCGGGGTATTTTTCAGATCGTTCTAACAGGAGTTATAACGAAGTTGTGGGAGACGGGGGGATTTAAGGGGGGCTCATGGTTGTTGTTTAAGTGGTTGTGTCCTTATTGGGACCTACCCCCCCCTATGTCACTTGCCCAGGAGATCTCGCATGTTCGCTAACACTGTGTCGCTCGTTGAGACCATCGGCTGGTGTCTGTTCCTCACCATGGTCATGTTCTCGCTCGTCCTGTACGTGCGGAACCGCTAACACCCCACACCTTCGCCCATGGAGATCTGTCATGTTTCGCATTCTGAAGTCGGGCATGCCGTACGTGAACATCCACATCGCCCATCAGGTCGAGGAGATCGAGTCCATGGTCCGCTACCTGGAGCACTTGAAGCACCATGGGATCCTGAACGCCGAACTGGCCAGCCAGAACGAGCGGGTGATCTCGGCCTTCGACTGCCTGGCCGACTACGGTCGGGACGTCCTGGCCGCCCGCCTGCTGGCCGTCCTGGCCGACTGAGGTGTCCCCGTTCGCCCGTATGAGACCGCTCACGCTGAGCGGTCTCTTCCCCTTTTCGTTCGCCCTACAGGAGATGGATATGTACTACTACATGGGTCTGCTGAGTGAGCAGTATTCCGCCAGTGCGAACACGATCTACGTGAACCGGGACGCGGGTAGCTCAACCATCAAGGTCGTGATGGTGAACTACGAGGACCAGGGTGATCGTATGCGAGTACATGAATCTGTGCTGGCTGAGTTCGACGACGCGACCTTGACCTCCCTGTTCAAACACCTGTACGCCGAGGAGGATGCTTCTCCTGCTGGTCTGATCGATCGGTTCCTCGAACTGGGATATGAACTCCCTCTCGATGGCTATGTCTGTCTTCGAGCCTTCAGTGCCTCCGACCTGGATGTCCGGGAGATGGACGCTGAAGAATGGAACTCGGAATGTGGCGAGTGGGATGGTGACGAGGGAATCGCCCGGGTTACACCTGACGCGGCGAAGAACGTGGATGGCTTCGGTGAGACTCCCATGCCTCTTATGGCCCCGGATTGTCAGGTCTGCGGGAACCCGGGGTGTGGCGGTACGTTCTGCGGTGGGTGGGACGACTACGAGGAGGACTTAAGTCCGCCCGACGACGATGACTGCGGGTGGGACGAGCCCGCTGGATGTCGCTTCCACGGGGAAGGAGCGGACTGCGATTGTGAGCGGTGGTGAGCCTGTATACTGGGAACATCCTCTCGGGAGTTCCCATGAGCACGGTTCAGTTCGCGACGTTGATGTTCGGGATTGGCGTAATCATCGGTGTCCTCGCCGTGATCGCCAAGAACATGAAGAAGTGACTCAATCCCACAGCGTGTGGGACAGTCAAGCGAAGAGCCACGGGTCACTACCCCGTGGCTCTTCTGTTTTACGTCGGCCTCTTTCGAGGTTCGACGGTCTGTGGAGACTAGGTAATGGATACGCAAACGATCGCTGGTGGCAAGAGCACGTACACGTTCCCGGCGTCCTGGTGGAGGACGTACCCGTCCAAGGAGTTCGATCTCCTCCCGACGGACGCTCTCGCCCAGGAAAGTGGAGCCTGGGACAGGTACGTCAAGGATACCAGTCGGTTCGCCTGTCACAAGGACGTGTGGAAGGAGCGGCTCGGTGGCCTGCGGTTCCAGGATGTGGACCTCAGCTACCTGAAGTACCTCGCGACCATCCGCGATGAGCAGGGTGGGCTGATCCGGATGGCTGTGGATGTCCGGGCCTGGTTCGAGACGCCGGATGGGCTGACCTACCTCAAGGACTATCCCTTCCGTCGGCGATCGGCTCAGTTCGCGGCCAACTCAGCCGAGCGTGAGTCGGATGTGGGCACATCGACGGGAGCCGAGGACGGCTTCATCCTGGGCGATGGTGATTCGGGATTCTGTCCCACGCTGGACGAGACGGATCCACCCAAGGGTACCAGTTGGTACTCGGGCGTCGAGTGGATCCAGCCCAAGCGTACGGCGGACTTCGATCCTTCTCCTTGGGTGGTGACGGGGATGGCTGTTCGTAGCCATCAGGATCTTAAGTTCAAGGGTGAGAATCTCATCCCGCTGGAGCGTGGAGCTGGTGACTGGGACTGGGATCCGGCTCCCTGGCAGACATATGGATTCCTCCGCTACATGCGGAACGCTGGGATGAAGGGCTGGCTCCACATCCGGAAGAGCGGACGTCACGTGGAGATGAACGAGACCGAGGGCAAGCTCGGCACGCCCAGTCGCAAGGTCTCCTGGAAGTCAGCGATCGAGTGCATGGTCGAGACCACCATCGAGCGTGCTGTTCGGAGTCAGTTCACTGGTCTGATCACCAAGACCAAGAAGATGTCGCTGTCTCGTACGCTGGAGCTTCCTGGCGAGTGGATGGTGGACAACACCGGGCCTGAGCCCGTGTTCATCAACCGTCACCTCTGGGACGCAGTGACAGCCGCTGGTGTGGCCATGCGTTCGCTCCTTCAGGCCCTCACGGAACGTGGACTCACCTCGTTCAGCGAGGCCGAGGATCCGCGAATGGCCTGCTGTCTGTACGCCGCTGACCTGTACGCCAGCATGCCCACGGAGAAGGAGTGCGAGAAGGATCTGCCTCTGCTCAAGTGGCGTGCCTGCGTGGGCAAGGTCGCGGACATGGTGGTGACCCGGGCCGCCGAGCTGGCCGACGACGCGGCTCGTCCCAAGGTGGACCCCAACACCTGGGATGGTACGACCTACGAACTCTGGATCGTACGCATGGCGGAGATGCTCATCGGTTGTCGACTCAGGGACATCGGACGTCCGGAGAACAAGGAACTGGTTCCCGCTCTCCACAAGCACACGATCGCAGTGGAAGCATCTCGCCTTCGACGTAAGCGGATCGCGAACACGATCACGCCCACGAAGATCGGTCGCGACTTCGCCTGCTTCGGTCCGATCGATCGGGCTGGCGAGGGTGTGGGTGACGTTCTCCTGAACGATGAGGTGGTGACGCTGAAGTCTCGCCTCGCCAAGTAGTGACGACCCGCCGAACTGGTCTAAGCGGGGTTCGATTCCCCGCCGGCGGGAGCGGCAGGTAAGCCCACCCTTCCGGTCACGGGCCCCCTTCTTGTACCTTCGGTACCCCATTAGCCGACACCTTCGGTGTCGGTGTTAGCGTACGCTTGTACGCAGTGTTGGTTTTCCTCTTGTAGTTTTCCCGAAAGTAACCGGCGTGAACGTGTTCCTTACACGAGAGGAGTTGGCTATGCGTAGTCGAGATCTTCTATTCATCCCGGCACCCCAGGGTTACGCCTGCGTGGGTCCGTGCTTCGTCACGGGTCGGGAGTACCAGACGACGGGGATCATCACCGCCCGCATGATCCACGATTATCAGAACGGGGCTCACGTACAGCACGCGTTCCCGGACCTGTCAGCCGGCGATCGTGAGTTCATCATCTCGGGTACCAGTCCCGAGGGCTGGAAGATCCTCTTCCCACCCGAGAGCGAGGACGAGGGCCTCGACCACGAGGAGTACCCGACGCCCACGGTGGACGTGGACATCCTCACAGCCACGGGGCCACTGTAAGCCCGTATGCCGACGCCCTGGGGCTCAACGCCCCAGGGCACATACGCACCCCAAGCCCCGAAAGTAACCTGCGAGAACGCGTATACAAACGAACACGAGGAGCTTTTCGTGATCCCTTACTCACTCGCTGAAGAACTGGTCATCGAAGACCGCATGGGCCACGTACG
>Ga0137452_1000338_pt1 | contig 13880 bp, 22 predicted proteins | sample EasRivERMGT513_2_FD_102312 | JGI IMG/M metagenome (GOLD analysis project Ga0137452, IMG submission 102312) | Soil microbial communities from meander-bound floodplain in the East River, Colorado, USA - East River MetaG ERMGT513_2 | ecosystem: Environmental > Terrestrial > Soil > Floodplain ...
GGTCGTCTTCCGCAACAAGCGTGACGCGGATCTGTGGCGGAATGTTGAGTCCCGCGGGCGCGCGCGCTCCCGCGAGTTGCTGTCGATCGACGTGGCGCACACGATCGGCCACCGGGGCCAGTGACGCCGGTGCCTCGACCGTCAGATCCAGTTCGGCGCGCTGCGATACCAAGCCGGACGCACTGGCCAGCAGCATGACCGCTGCCAGACCGGTGCCGACGCCCTTGAGCGGCGAGCGGTTCACCTCACCAGCTTAACGCCCTCTCACCGGGCCACGCGAGATTGCACCGCAGTCAAGCCTCCGCGCATCACTGCCCTCCCATCGCACGTCGGCTGAGAAGACTCGCCCTAGACTCCTCAAATACCTGCCAGCGTGCCGCGCTGATTCCACCTTGCTCTCGCACTGACTTGGCGCCGCCACCTTCACCACGAGCTCCTCGATCCGCGCCGCCAGTCTTTCCTCGCTCATCGTCGACACGTCACAAATCTTCAGCGCTGTCCGAGCCGCCAGCCGCTCAACGCGGTTCCGCACGCGCGACAGCGACCCGAGCACTACCGGCTCCCGTCTTGTCGTTGTTGCGCCGCTTCGATTTCGTCCAGCCGTCGCAAGTCGTTTCTGCGTCGTACTGGTGCGTGCCGATCTCAATCACCGTGCGCGCTGCTCCAAACCGCACGGAAGGGCACTCCTTCGCGTGTCTGCGAGCACCTTCACTGCGCGAGATGTCTGAGCATGGCAGGGCGTTCGAGTAGCAGGTCCCGCCGCTAGCCGCCAGGACAGGAACCGGCCGGGAGCCGTACTCGTCTCAATAAATAGAGCGTGCGGAAGAGGGAATCCGCAAAGGAGGTGTCACGCGTAGTTCGAACATGCGTATGTGGCATCGAACGCCGGGCGGGTGACTGAACCTTGGATCGTTGAATCCCGAAGCCCGAGCGGATGGGCGGAATGGTCAGAGCCACTTGGCAGCAGACGTTTGGTGCCACCCGACGTCGTGACTTTTCGAAGCTGGGGTGCAGCATCCCAGCTTCTTGCATGTACGGCGGTTCCAAGTGCTGGCACCTGGTCGCTTGGCGGTACCAGTCCTTGTGTGCGGCGACGGCAGCCTGGCATGACCGGCCGTCAGTGACCAAGAAAAAGCAGCCTGCTCTAAGGCACGCGCGTTGTGAAATGATAGACGTGGAGCTTGTCTCGCAAGAGGCTTGTAATGGTGACGCGAAAGAAGGCAAAGACTCGTTCGGTGAACGACATGACTCAGCCAACGACCGATGACTCAATCTTGAGGAAGATCCAAGGTCTCGTACACGAGGAGCAACATCTTTACGGGAAGAGCGCGCTGACGGATCACGATCAGGTGCGGCTGGAAGACATCAAAGTCGAGCTCGATCAGTGCTGGGATTTGCTACGCCAGCGGGATGCGCGGCGCGAGTTCGGCCAGGATCCGAATGCGGCGAAGGTGCGTCCGCCCTCGGTCGTCGAGCGATAAAAGCAGTAACCTCGCCATCTTGGTCGACGGCCCGCCACAGGTACCGACGCTGCCCTGCGCGGCGTTGGTGCATGAATCGGGCGATAGCCCGAAACGATCCAACCCACAGGCTCGTTACCTTCCGATGGCGTACGACGCGGCGCTGCCGCGCTGAGTCATCTGATTGAGGATGTTGCATGCGAGGACGGCCTCAGTCCCCTGTTCGTAGGTGCTGGGTCGTCGAACGCGCCTTCGTCCGGTTCACGCGCCCTCACCTCGTGTGCGGCGATCGTGAATCCCCGTTCGGCGTCTCGGAAGGTCTCAATCAGGTGATTCAACACTGCCCGTTCCGTCCTGTGGGCCATCGACAACCTTCACTTCAAGTCTTGTGATTCCTACGAGTGCTCAGTTCCACTTCGTCGGTTCGGGTAGTGCCTCCCAATGGGGGCAGTTCTCGCATTCCTCTTCGGTGACGCCACTCCGTTCGCCGCGCCTGATGCAGACCCACAGCTTCTCGGGCTGCAGGTGGTCCGGCACGCCGAGCACGCGATAGCCAGGCCGGCTCCATCGGCAGTCCCAAATTGTTTGCAGTGTTGCTGTCGCTATCATTGGCGTCCACTCCTTTTCACCGCACTCCGCTCTTACAGATACACGACACCAGGGCGAGCCCCTTCAGGCAGCGCCTCTGACAGAATATCGATGACCAGATTTGCATCCACGTCTACGAGCACAAGATCGCGGCCCCAGAATGCGTAGTCGAGTTCGCGAGGGACGACCGGCAGTGCGCTCACCAGTGCAGGCCACTGGACTGACCCGAGCACCGTTGGAAACGGCTGATTGACGGTAGGAGCCGGTTCGCCGGGCAGTGGTTCGTATAGCGGCATCGCGCTGGACCCTACGCCGTAGAGCAGTGCGTCGTCGATACGTGTTTTGAGGAGCTCAGCAACGGCGGGCGTAAAGAAAGCTCCCGGCCGCGCGAGTGGACGCGCGGCAACGAGCGACTCACGTAACTCGTCGCTCGCCAACCCGCCTTCGTCGTCGAGAAACATGTCGACCGGCGGTAGCGACTGGGCCACCTGACGGTGCAGCGTCACGAACGCCGTTACCTGCCGGTCGAACTCTCCGAGCGTGCGTTCCTCGAGGGCCTGAGGCGTTAGCAGTTCCAATTGACAGTCGCGCGGCGGTTCAGGAACCCCCAGCAGCGGAAACAGCACCAACGGGGCGCGAATGAGCATCGTGGCAAGCATGGCCGAATCCTCCTAAATGGGAGGTCACCGAGTGTTCAACAGCCGAGAGGCACGCGCCGTGCCACCAATTTCTTTCAGAGAATGGGCGAAAGGCGTCCGGCGCGGTACCATAGACGTGACTTGGTCCCCAGTGGCGCGAGTTTTTCGCATAACAGCGGCGGCGGTGACGGCAGAGTTGCTCTGCGCGTCCGGCAAAGGTAGGCAAGTGGTGAGTCAGTTTCTGTCGGGAACGCAGACGCGCCGGATCGGCCCGCTCGTCAAACAGTACCCCGAGCCGCACATCGAGATGCATCTGCGGCTCGCGGCGAAGCTGGGTATCCAGGACGGCATTGGGCGACGGCCGAGACACGCCGGGCACCCTGACGCTGCGGGCGATGGTCGTGACTGCGATCCGGCCCGACACGATCTTCATCCCCTATCTGCGGGTGCTCGGTAAACATCCACTCAAGAGGGCCAAATGCCATTCAACCGCGACAAACCACCGCTCGAACGCCGTTGCGATGACGGAAAACATCGGCGCGGATTCTTCCTGCTAAACCGGTTGCTGTGGCCGGGGAAGAGGCAAAGGCGATCGTTCGCAGCAACTCGCCGACATCGGCTCTGGTCTGAGGCTCCGGCAGGAGGCGCGTGCCGATTGGATGTCAGCGCAGCCCAGGCCATCCAGCCGATCAGCGATCCAATGATTCCAGCAACGAGAGACTGAAGGGTCTGCGCCCCCAGACCGAGTAACCCGATCCCGCCCGCGACGCTGGCCAGCACGACGACGCCCACGGCTTGGCCGGTTGCGCGGGAATCCGCGTCGACTTCTTCATACGTGCGCCTGTCCAGAACCGCCAACTCTAAGCACGCGCCGCGCGAATGTGTTCATGACTCCCGGCGCGGAAAGGCGGCGTTTCGAAGGAAACCACGCGGGATCTGCGCACGTGCGCATGACACCGAGTGCAGCTGGAGACGAGCTCCGTGTACTCCGCCAGCGCAGCGTCGATGTCTCGCTTGGCGGCGGCTTCGCGGAGTCCCTGGACAGCAAGGACGAATGACATCGCCTGTTTTTTGTACTCAGGCTGTGGGTTGACTTGCCATGACACGATCTCGGTCTCACTGATTCGATTCAGTGCATCCGCCGATCGGCCAATCGCAGCGAAGTCCGCGGTGACCACGGCTTCGAGCAGTGGCTGCGCGTTGAGAAGCTTGGTGCGCATGGCCGTCTTGAGGGTCGGGTTCTGCGCCGACGAGTATCCGGCCGCAAACGCGAACACAAGAACCGCCGCGAGCGACAGCAGCTTGACTCGCCAAGACATCTGATACCTCCAGTTCTACGCCCACGCTCCGGATGAGCCGACGCAGATCACGATAGTGTTCGGCAGATTGAGAGCACAGGAGATGCCGAGCGGCCGCGTCATGTCTGTCCGTACTGAACTCACCGTACGACAACAAGTTCACGGCTAGTGTCTCTTGTCGAAACGGGTACCATGCGACGCCACGGCTTGCCACCGGCCGTCTTTCTTGGCCCAGACGTCGGTGAAGTGCTAATGACCGCTGGTATCTCTTCCTTCGTACCGGCTCTCTTCCTCCTGGCTCGTGAAGGCCACCGCCATGTCGCCACCGTACGAATTGACGGAGATCTCGTCAAGATCCATGGAGTCCGCGACGTACGCGCCGGACTTGAGATCTTCAATGGCCATCGCCTTGTTGTACGTATGCGCCGTCGGGCTGGTTCCATTGAACTCCCCGGCAAGGAGTCGATCAAGAGCGGCAGCGTCCTTCTTCACGATCGCTCCGACCCAGTCGCGTTCTAACTGGGTGATCACGGCTTCGACGTCTTCGGCCGCGGGTGGGTCAACCGCTGGAGTAGTGGCTGCGGGCTCCGGCGAAGAAGACTCCGGCGGTGCGCCTTGTGTGCAAGATGCCACGCCGAATGCCGCAGCGACCATAGCGAGAACGATCAACTGACGTTTCATTGTCATTGTCCTCTCTTCAAGAACGCTTCTCGATTTGCTTCGATGTCCGATTCCGGTCACGCCGCATTGCAGCGATCTCTCCGCTCTTGCCGCCCAGCAGCACGTTGGTCGTGGTGAGCTCGGATGCCTGTGGCTCCCACTGACACATGCATCGGGGTCACGGTCGCTCATTGTGCGCCGGGCTGTGCACGAAGACTTCGCCTCCTGCCGAAATGTCTGGTCGGCCATTCCGAATCCGCGCTGACCACTCGCGGCCGCAGCGCCGGCAGCTATACCACGCAATAACCCAGGTGCTGTCTGGCGCCGGCTCGACCGACCGCCCACAGACTGGACATGACATCGCAGTAATCACCGGGAACGTCGTGGACATGTTGATTTGAAGGGCAACGATTGTGCCGCTGCAACAGGGCGTCGAGCGCGCCTGCAGCTGCCAGCTTGCGACGGTGACACGCGAAATTTCGTCCAGTCGCGCGGGAAACTCCGCACTGTACGGGGGTGCGGCGTCCGATTCGGTGTGCAGGCGGCGGAACCAAGCGGCGGTAACCAGATTTGCGGAGGACCGTTTCTTGGCATCAATCGTGAGCGGGTGAGCTGCAGGATCAGAAGTTCGGTTTCCAGGCGACATAACAAATGAGAACAAGCCCCGCAGTCACTTGTTTGTTGATGTTGATCGTCGGCGTGACATGGGCAAGCGCCGAACAACGTCCCGAAGACCGTGCTCCGTCGGAGACCATCGAGTCAGGTCGGGACACCTGCGCTTTCTATTGTGCGGCGTGTCACGGCCGCACCGGTAAGGGCGACGGTCCGGTCGCGTCCTCGCTGAAGGCAGTTCCTCCAGACCTCACGACGCTCTCGAAACGAAAAAGAGGACGGTTCCCCGAAGCCGACGTCACCGCCTTCATCGTCGGCCGGAGGCCGGCGGCACACGGGTCGGGCGAAATGCCGGTCTGGGGCCCATTGTTCCGAGAGCTCAACCCCTACGACTCGAGAATCGACGCACGTCTCTCGAGACTCGTCGAGTACCTCAAATCGATTCAGGTGAAGTAATCAGAAATCGCGCGCCACGACGCGCGGGCAAGGGGCGCCCCCTGGCGCCCTCCAATCATTCTCGGCTTACTTTCTCAGCAGCTTGAATGCCTGGTCCCAGTTGTTGGTCCGCATCGCGGCGATCACCAACACCACGCACATCGCTTCGAGGTAGCGAGACGACTCGATGCCGCCGACATCGACGATACCCCAGCCGAAGTCCCTCAAGATGACGCCGACGACGAGCGTCTGGTGGGAGGCGCTGCACACGCTCGCCAGGCCGAGTCCTTCCCGCTCACGGCCAACGTCGGTGGCATCCCGCCACTGAAGTCGAGGGAGTTGGTCGCGTCGAACACGACCTTTCCGGCGCAACCTCTCCGGTCCTGCCATCCTGGGGGCGCTCTCGTTCGCCACGCCGAGCATCGCGAGGACGACAACCTCGCCGAATGAGGCCGCGTCCGCGAAAGTCCCACCGAACCTTCGCGCCCATCTCCTTCGCCCAGGCGAGCACTTGCTCGCTCTTCGCCTCACGAGAGCCCATCTTGACGTCGTCGCCAATCGTGATTAAGCCTTTGCCTAGGGCTTTCCCGACATCACCTGTCCCAAGAATCCCAAACTCGCGTTGTGTGTGCTCCTTTTGTGCCCACGCGGGCGTCCCTAACGCTCGCTATCGAGGATGCGCATCTGATGTTCGTCGTAACGAGAACCGGCCACCGCAGCTGCGGGAATCGCCTCCTCCATCCGGGCTATCTCCCCAGGCGTGAGTGCCACCTGGAGCGCGCCGAGCGACTCTGTAAGCTGTGGTCTCCTGCGCGCACCAATCAGCGGGACGATCGTCGTGCCCTTCGCGAGCACCCACGCGATGGCGAGCTGTGAGGCGCTGATACCCTTCTCCGTCGCCAGCTTCTGCAGCGTCTCGAGGAGACGCTGATTGCGCTCGCGGTTGTCACCGGTGAAGCGCGGCAGGTACGCACGGAAGTCGCCTTGTGAGGCGGGCCTGGAGCCGCTAAGCAGTCCGCGTGACAGCACGCCGTACGCCGTGACGCCGATGCCAAGCTCCGCGAGCAACGGGAAGATCTTGGCCTCCGGGCCACGGCTGATCAGCGAATACTCAATCTGCAGATCGCTGATCGGATGCACCGCCTGCGCACGCCGAATCGTGTCCGGTCCCACTTCCGATAAGCCAATCGCGCGCACATATCCGACCTTCACGAGATCTGCGATTGTGCCGACAGTCTCTTCGATGGGAATGGAGGGGTCGAGGCGGCCCGGCCGATAGATGTCGATGTGATCCACCCCGAGTCGCGTCAGTGTGTACGCAAGGAAGTTCTTCACTGCCGCCGGCCGCGCATCCATGCCAAGCCAGCTTCCGTCCGGCCCTCGCAGGGCGCCGAACTTCACGGAGAGGAGGGCCTTGTCCCGGCGATCACGCAGCGCCCGGCCGATCAGCAGCTCGTTGTGTCCCGCACCGTAGTAGTCGCCGGTGTCGAGCAGTGTGATGCCCGCGTCAAGGGCGGCATGGATGGTGGCAATGCTCTCGCGGTCGTCTGCCGGACCGTACATCCCGGACATGCCCATGCATCCGAGCGCCAAGGGAAAGACGGTCGGCCCCGCCGTGCCCAACTGACGAGGCTGAGGGTGTAATTCTGATGTCATCAACCGACGCTAGATCGTCTGGTTCTTCTTGGCAAGACGGCACGCGTGTTCGCGTGTGGCCTTCTCCGCAAATCGAGGGCCCGCATCACGACGAGCGAATCGTCCCTCGTGAGCGCCAAGAGTTCAGGCATACGCTCAGGATTCGCAAGCACCAGGGCGAGCGCACGATTGGATAGTACGATGGAACGCCGATCGACCCCGGTAAGCAGCGCTCTCAGGTGTAGAGAGAGATGGCTCCGAAGCGTCAACGAGGAACGGGCTCGAATGGAAGGGTGCGAACTTCTGGAGTTACCGCCTTGCGTGTTCGCGCCTGATGACATTGAACGCAGGTCATCGTAAGGGATACGTACGCCAGCGGTGCTGCCACCGTGTCTCGCCGCCGGGCGGCATTCAGGAGACTCTGAGTCGCGCTGAGGAACGCGCCGCTATATTCTACGTACTCCGGAGATTTCAGCGGGACCCACGCTGGATCTTCAGTGATCAGGAGCAGGCCACCACCAAGCCGCTCCAGATCGGTCCAATCGCCGAGAGTGACGGCCGTGAGCAGCTCCCGTGCGTATTCGCGTTTCTGTTGCATCAGCATCTGAAGCCGTGTGCTTTGCGCTGTCGCCCCGACTATCCCGATGACCACAACCGCAGCAACTGAGATCCACCAAAAAGGCTTCATGGCTGGACTCCTAATTACCGACACTGCGTAATCAAGACGCAGGCCAACCATTCATATCGTGTGAGTCTGGCCGCCGATGTCCTCTCTACTGAAGTGCGACTCGCCTTGCAGGCGAGAAATTCCCCGGAGTCCTTGAGGAATCCACTCGGACGTGCCATCGGCGCTTGAGCAACTTGCGAAAGAACCGCGCGGCGGCGTAACAATCCCGGCGGGGCTGGAGCAGGATGTCGAGGACCTCGCCATCTTGGTCGACGGCCCGGCAGAGATACTGACACGGGCCGCGTATGGTCCCGAAGAGTTCGTCCAGATGCCACGTGTCGCCGACCGGCCCCGAGCGCCGCCGGAGCCGCCGTGCGTAAGCCACACCGAAGGTCTCGCACCATTGCCGGATGGACTCGTACGACACGGTGATGCCGCGTTGGGCGAGCAGGTCTTCGACGTCGCGGAAACAAAGAGTGAACCGGTAGTAGAGCCAGACGGCGTGGCTGATAATCGCGGGCGGGAACCGGTAGCGTGGATAGTGCGCCACGTCGTCAGCCATCCAGCTTCTGTGCCCAAGTTGACAAAACCGTCACGCCGCGTCTCGCTCCGCTCGCCCGCGAACTTTCCCGCATCCCGCCGGATAAAATCTCGCGGCGCCCGCAGCTCGAAAGCCTTCGCTCAGAAAGTCTGGAGCAATTCTGCCCCTCCATGCGGCAATACCGCTGGCACGCGCCTTGTGCATAGCGCCCGCGGCTCTAAGAGGGAATCGAACTGTGGAATTGCTTGCGTGGCTGGAGAGCACGGCCTTGGCGACCTGGGTGCGCGAATCCAGCTCGCTGTGGGCCTACCCTGGAGTGATCAGCCTTCATGCGGTCGGACTGGCGGTGATGGTGGGTCTCAGCGTCATGATCGATCTCCGGTTGCTCGGGTTTGCGCCGGGCCTGCCGCTGGCCGGGATGCGGAGTCTCAATCGGTGGATCTGGATCGGCTTCTGGGTGAACGCTATCTCAGGTCTAGCGCTTCTTATCGCCAGTGCCACGACGCTGCTGCTCAACCCGCTCTTCTACGCAAAGATGGGACTGATCGCGCTTTCGATGACCACTGTCATCCTGATCAACCGGGCGGCGTTTCCACCCGGTATCACATCGAATGTCGTGACGCGCCTCCCGCGGACTCTGGCGATCACATCGATCGTGCTATGGGCGGCGACGATTACAACTGGCCGGTTGACGGCATACTTGGGGAACTACTGAGTCATGCTCCAAGCCCTTTTGTCAGCGGCACAGTGGCTTCACAACACACCCCTCGGCTGGGCGGCTGGCGGCGGCTGGTCTTGGCTCTGGGCCGCGTGTGAGAGCCTGCATTTCATGGGCATGGCGCTCCTGATCGGCGCGATCGGTCTGCTTGACGCGCGCATGCTCGGATTGTTCAAGGGGCTGCCCATTGGGGCCTTGGAACGGCTCGTGCCCTGGGGCGTGCTCGGATTCGTGATCAATCTCGTGACCGGGTTCGTGTTCTTTGCCGGCGCTCCCAGTCAGTACACCAACAACATCGCCTTCGGGCTGAAGATGCTGTTCGTGCTGCTCGCCGGCGTCAACGTCTCTCTCTTCTACTTCACCGGCCTGAGCCATCGTGTCGATCGTCTGGGCGCGGGAGAGGACGCACCCATCGCGGCGAAGTTGATAGCAGGGGCGTCGCTGTTCCTCTGGTTTGGCGTGCTCTATTGGGGACGCATGCTGCCCTTCATCGGTAACGCGTTCTGACGCCATCCGACGAAAGTCATGAGATGGGTTCCGCTCGGTATCCGTCTCGGATTTCCAGTGAGGACAGTCAGTGAACAATTCTCAAACACCAGGTAAGGGCAGGATCCCATCCGAGCTCAAGGCACGAAAAACCAACAAGATAGAGAACCTGGATCAACCTCTCCAAAAACCCGCCGTGTCCCACAACTGTGCCGACGTGAGTGCTCCGGTCGGCGGACCGGTGGTGCATTTGACTCTCGCAATGGTGGAGCTGACGGTTGTTCGGTTTCTCGTTGCGGTCGTGACGTGCTGGCTGCATGACGAGCAGGAGGCCGTCGTGGCCTACCCGGTCGAGGAGAACCGCACCATGCGGGCTCAGTTGCGTGTCCGTCGTCTCCTGGTGATAGACGATCAGCGACGCCGTTTGGCGGTGCGCGGGCGACGGCTCGGGCGCGCACGGCTGCGCGAGAGTCGTCACTATCGTCGCGGGCCCGACACGGGTTTCTGCACCTTACAGGCGAAATTCCTTGGTTAGTGCGGTCGAGGGTATACGGCCTCTAGTCCGCATGGTAGTTGCCGAGGGCTGCGAAAATTCGAGCAATTACAGCTCGATGCGCTTTCGGCTGGGAACTAAGCGGCTCGCCGAAGGCTGTCGAGCGGCGCAACCAGTCGAGGAGAGAGTTCGAACTCACGAACATTGGGGACAACCGGCACGGGCGCACCGCGGGTCTGCAAGGTGGCCAGCGACGAGGAGCCCGCTGTACTTGTTTTGTACCTGGACCTCGGCTTTCTCGCGAATCTCGCTGATGTAGCGATTCGTTTTGTTCAGATTGTTCGAGAAATCGATGTGTCGGGCAGACCGACTCCCGCCGCCTCCAAACCGCTAGAAACGCTCAAATCGCTCGTTTCGCCAGAATCGAGCGATTTCGGCGTACACCAAGAGGCACTGTCAAGTTGACGCGTAGCGACGAGGGAACGAAGTAAAACTCACTGGTCTCGGCCGCCCCGGGAAATTGCCGGGTTTTGCCCTGTCCACAAATTGCCGGTTCTCGGCTATAGCAGTCGCCGTGGGGTTCTAAAGCGGGTTTGTACTGGGGGCAATTTTGGGGTCCAGTAGGGCTTTTGAGCGATTCCCTAGATTTGAGAGTGTGAGTCTAACGAGCACTATCAAGGACCCGACGCCGGAGCCGCCGTGCGTAGGCCGCATGCGCCTCGCCCGCGAGATTGATAGCATCGCTGAAACACAGGACAACCCGCGAGTTCTCTCGATTGCATGCGGTCATCTGCGTGAAGCAGAACTGAGCGTCGCCGTACGTGAAGGGCGGGCCCGAATGACGGCCCTCGACCAAGATCCCGAAAGCATCGCCCGCGTTGCACGCGACTACGCCAGCTTCAACGTGACGACAATTGTGGGCACGGTTGTCGATGTACTGCGCCGGCGACTGAAGGTGCGGGATGTAGCGCTTGCCTACGCGGCCGGACTATACGACTACCTCGACACTGAGCTCGCCGCAGCACTAACGGAGGCATTGTTTCGGATGCTCGCACCGCAGGGCCCGTTGCTGATTGCGAACTTCACGCCCGATACTCGCGATGCCGCCTTCATGGAAGCCTGCATGGACTGGCATCTCATTTACCGTGACGAACGGCAATTGGTCGAACTCACTCGGCGGATCTGACAGCACGAGATCGAACGCATCGACCAATTCCGTGGTCCCGACGGAAATATCGCTTACATGCGGGTGGTACGGCGGTGACCGTTGCTGCGGTTGGAAAGAAGAGGCTTACTCGTTCGAGGCGCGATTCAGAGACGCCCACGGAAGCGCCGACCCCATTCGCATTCTTGGCTCACTAGGCGTCCGGGTTTGGTCGAAGCGCTGATCCCGTTCGCCGTAGGAGTGGTCACGGCGTTCCGGAGTCCTGACACGAACCAGTCCTGGAGTATCTAGCGGAGTCCCGACGGCCTCTCCCTCGGCGGGGGCGGGTCGAGCGCTCGTGTTTATAGCGGAACGGAGCGTTGTGCATGAATCGGATCTGGCCCGCCACGATCCCAGCCTATGCCGGTCAACTCCCGATGGCCTACGACGCAGAGCGCTATGATTTACACTTGAGATACCAATGGGCACGGACAACAACATCAAGCTGGCGGACGACGTTCTCGCCCTCCTGAAACAGCGGGCGGAGGCTGAAGGCGTTTCGGTTGATGAAGCTGCAACGCAGGCCGTCCGCATCGGCCTTGAGGAGGGTCGGTGGCAGCGGCTGATTTCCGTAGGCCGGAAGTACGGTCGTGAATCCGGTTATACCGAGGATGACGTAGAGAGCGTGATCCAGAGCTTCCGCAACGAAAACCGTGGGCGGTAGGTGTTCAAGGTCACAGCCGATACCAACATTTACATCTCCGCTCTGAACTTCGGCGGCAAGCCGCTGCAAGTTCTAGAACTCGCCCGGTCCGGGCAAATCGAACTAGCTATCTCAAACGCGATCATCACCGAGATGTCGCGCATCCTGTTCAACAAGTTCTTCTGGAACCGTGAAGACGTCGGCGAGGCTATGAATCAGATTCTCGAGTTCACGAAGTACGTGCATCCGGACCATAGGCTCGATGTGGTGCCGGGCGACGCCGACGATAATCGCGTGATCGAGTGCGCGCTGAAAGCGGATTCGGACACCATCGTGACGGGCGACACGGACCTGCTGGTGATGGGGACCTATGGCCGCATCAAGATTCAGCGCGCGGCTGATTTCTTGGATAGTCAGCGCCAACGATAGATCGCGCGCTCACACTCAACGGCTGCTGACGACTTCTATCGCGTGTTTGTACTGGGGGCAATTTGGGGGTCCAGCAGGGATTTCGAGCGCGTACTGTCCCATCACTCAGCCGACGTCGATTCGCGGCGTTGGTGCATGAATCGGAGCCAGCCCGCAACGATCACAACCCACGAGCCCGTCATCGCCCGACGGGGTACGACGCAGGCCTGCCACGCTGAGTCATCTGGTTGAGGATGTTGCATGCGAGGACGGCCTCAGTCCCCTGTCCTGTCGGACTGCGCTCGAAGGCCATCCCCGATTGAAACGCGATGATCGATTCGACGGCTCGGCTCAACGATGAGATATTACGGGCACACCTACCGAGGCATCTGAGCGCCCTTCGATAGGGAACGTGTGACGGCGTAGTGGCGCCCGACCGATCCAGGAGGATCAGGATGAAGCAGATCAGCATCGACCCGGACGTGTTCGACTTTCTGGCGTCGAAAACGAACACGCCCGGTGAATCACCGGCGGCCGTGCTCCGACGCGAGCTGGGTGTGCCGCTCCCACAGAAGACACTCGACATTGACGACGATACCTACGCCTTCATCGCCGCGAAGACTGCAGTGGTGGGCGAGTCGGTCTCCGACATTCTGCGACGCGAACTTCGTCTCGCCGGCGGCGGCCCGCCCGCGCCACGTCCGCCCGCGCCACCACAGGCACCGCCGTCACCGGCCCCGCCAACCGCCTCCCCGGCGACGGTGATCTTCCGTATTCCGAGTGGAACGGGACGTGGGCCCTGGAATGATGGATCAGGCAGGGTCATCGCGAAGGTCGGAGACACACTTCGAATCATCAACGACGACTCGGTGGCACACCGGCTCCACACATCAGGCCGGCCCTTTCCTCATCCCGAAGCCGACATCTTTCCCGGAGGAACCGCCGATTTCGTGCTGCTGACACCGTTCGATCCCAGCGCTGACGGTCCGCTCGTCGACCACGATCAAGGTCCGCAGGCACTCTTCTTCCTGGAAGTGGCGCCGCCGACGTAGGCGGTCCAAGGCAGATGTGAGTCGCAACGCGCGTGGAACGCGTTCGCGCGACACAGATGGATAACGGAAAACGGCGCTCTGTTTACGCGATGCCAAAGTCGACCGACTGTACCTGCTTTGTACCTGGACCCGGGGCTTTCAGCGGATCTGGCGGATCTAGCGATTCGACTTTCTTAAATCATTGGGAAATTTGTGGTTAGCGGCAGACCGACTCCCGCCGCCTCCAATTCCCATAACCTGTTTACAGGAAGTCGCTTACGCGCGGGCGCTGTCCCCGCGTGTACCTGTGGCGTCCCAAAAAAGAAGGGTCGGCGGCAATCCGCCGTTGTCTTCGTCAACCAA
>Ga0137452_1000339_pt1 | contig 13872 bp, 12 predicted proteins | sample EasRivERMGT513_2_FD_102312 | JGI IMG/M metagenome (GOLD analysis project Ga0137452, IMG submission 102312) | Soil microbial communities from meander-bound floodplain in the East River, Colorado, USA - East River MetaG ERMGT513_2 | ecosystem: Environmental > Terrestrial > Soil > Floodplain ...
AGGCACCGGGGGCGATGGTCACGATATTTCTGCCCTTGTCGTAGAGGATGGCTTGGATGCTCATGACGACACCTTCTCGTTCATTTGCTGGACCGGACGGTGGGCTCGGGGGGGATAAGCCCCGCCGCCCGGTCCAGCGTTCAGGCGGTTGAGGCCGCCCGGTTGGGGTTTGTCGGTTCATTGACGTTCCGGTTGGCGCCGAAACGACAGGGAAAGGCCGGAGGGATAGGGAGCTGGGTCGGAAGCGGGTTCTTAACCATTTGAAGACCCTCCGGATTGTTTGGTATTAAGGAGACGTGACAGGCTTGACGGGATGTGGTACTGATTGGTAACATAGACATTGTTACTTACCAGTAAGTAACGTGTCAATAGGAGGAAACAAGTTTTTTGAGGACCACAGCTCATTCGGGCATCAAGGCGGAGATCCCCCCGCGCGAACGCATCCTCGATGCGGCCCGTGACCTCTTCTATTCCCGGGGAATTCGCTGCGTGAGCGTCGACGAGATCGCGTCCGCAGCTCAGACAAACAAGATGACGCTCTACCGTCACTTCGAGTCGAAGGATCTGCTGGTCGCCGAATATCTGCGCAGCATGACCGCCTCGGCACTCGCGCGCGACGAAGAGGTGATGCGGCCTTACGCCGGCAATCCCTACGCCCAGCTGCGCGCCCTTATCGAATCGACGGGAAATGAGCTTCGCAACGAAGTCCACCGCGGCTGCCCGGTGTCGAATGCAGCGGTCGAATTTCCCGACAAGGATCATCCCGCGCGTATCGTCATCGAGGAATGCAAGAGCAATTACCGAAGCCGGCTGGTGAAGCTTTGCGGCGATGCCGGATACCTCGAGCCCGATCGACTGGCCGATGAGCTCTTTCTTCTCTTCGAGGGCGCCTGCGCCAACGTCCAAAGTCAGGGCACTGTTGGGCCGGGCGTCAAATTCACGAAGATGGCCTACGCTCTGATCGATACGCACGCACGCCGCGCCGCCGCCTAGGGCGGCGTTTTCGTTTGCAGCCGCGAGGACTTGGGCCCCTGCCTCCTGTACGTGCGCGTGTGCCATGGCTCGTCTCGCGGTACTGCTTCATGGCTACGACGAGCGAGCGGCAGCGAATTCGACAGTCGCCGCCAAACTTTTTCCGTGTCTGGGGCCGCTATACGCCTAGTGCTTAGCGCGAAGCGGATGTGGAAACCGGCGCGACGTTGTGCAAGAAGGCGAACGTTCTCGTCCACGCATCGTCTGCCGCTGCTCGTTCGTGCGGGGTGTTGCGGTTGGGATTCTGAAACCCGTGCCCTACACCGGGATAGCGATGGAAGTCATGATCGACATCATGCCGTTTCAGTTCGGCATCGATCTGATCGACTTCTTCCGGCGAAGGGTTCTTGTCCTCATTGCCGAAGAATCCGATCACGGGACAATGAATGTTTCGCAGCCGCTCGAAAACAGTCGCCCCGTCTCCCCATGATCGCATGACGCCTCCGCCATAGTAGACGACGGCGGCGCAAAACCTGGCCGAGCTGCCTGCAAGCAGCAACGCCATCCTGCCGCCCATGCAATGGCCCATGACGACGATGCGATCGGCGGCGACGTCCGTGCGTTTGCGCAGCGCATCGATCGTGCAGCCGACATCGTCGACGATCTCGCTGTCGTTCAGCAACGCTTTACGCTCAAGAATCGGCATGTCGCCCGGGCATCGGTAATAGACGTCGGGAACGGCGACGAGATAGCCCGAGCCAACGAGCCGGTCGACAACGCCCTTCGTGAAGTCGTCGATTGCGGTGCGGTGATACATGAGGACGATGGCGGGGCCGGGCACGCGGCGCTCCGGCGAGCCTAGATACATATCCATCTCGCCGTTCCGCACGGGGATTTTTATGAGGCTCGCCACGGTTCGATTCAATTGCCGGCCAGGTCGGCAGCACGCCGCGCGCGCTCGATCAACGCGGGCGGAAAGTTGCCGGACCTGACCACTGCCGCTTGAAGCTCTTCCCCTGTTAGCGGACTGATTTCCAGCTGGGCGCGTCTCACGTCATCAAGAAATCTCGGATCCTGCATCGTTGCCATGAACGCGCGCCGCAATTCCGCCACGCGTTCGGGCGGCATGCCCGGGGGAGCAACCACGGAGCGTCCTATCAGAGAGGGCGACGCGAACAACTCAAGCAGCTTGCGCTCATCGTCGTTTCGCGCCAGATCGATCATGCGCGGGATGTGCTGCAGGTCCGCATCTTTGTCGGCCCCCGTCTGAAGCAGCAGATGGATTTCCCCATCGCGGATGCGACGCTGTTCCCTGAGCCGCAAGATCGACCAGGGCATGCTCAGCGCATCCACTTCGCCCCGCGTCATGGCCAATAAACCTTCGTTGGTCCCCGGATAGCCCGATATGAGTGTGAACTTCATGCCGAGCGTGTTCTTCAACACGGTCCAATTCAATTTCGACGCCGTCCCGGAGGTCGAAACGATCAGCTCCTTGGTGAAGACGTCTTCGATCTTCTGCACGGACGCGCCGCGGCGCGCGAACAGCACCGCGCTGTTGGCGAGAATGCGCCCGATCCAGTTGAACTTCGTCGCATCGATTTTCAGCTCCGGCGTGCCCAGAATCTGGTTGAGGTAGATCGCTTCGTCCAGCATCCCGATGGCGGTGCCGTCTTTGCGCGCGACGTTGTAGAGATAATTGGCGGCGCGGATGCTGCCGGCGCCCGGCATGTTCTGCGCGACGACCGTGGGCCCGCCTTCGAGATGCCGTCCCAAATGGCTCGCAAGCAGGCGGCTATAGGTGTCGTATCCTCCACCCGCGGCCGAACCGATGATGAACGTAATGGTCTTGTTGTTGTAAAAGCCGCTCGTGGCGGCAAGAACGCTCACAGGAAGCAGCGCGAAAAAGGCCGCTATCCACAGACTCCGCACGATGCTGCTCATGGAAGGCGGCACGATCTATTCCTCAGGTCGCGTCCCGGCCCCATCATAGCCGCGCCCTGGCCGCTTCAGGAAGGGAGCGCGCTAGTAAAGAGGTCGGTATCGAGCTCGCGACCGAGGCCCAGCTCGCGCGCTTTTCTGTAGATCACATGTCCGGTCGCGGCGAATTGGTATCCAAGCCCGGCATAGTTGAGAAACAGCGTGATGTCGCGATCGGAACGGCGGCCTGGCGCCCGACCGAGCAGGAGGTCGGAAAGCTCCGGACGGCTCACGAGGTCCGTCTTGCCGGCCAGTGCGGCCTTTCGCTCTTCCGTCTCCCTCGCCAAATCCGCGCCCGCCGTCCGCACGATCTTGCCGCCCACCTCGCGCGAATGGATGAACACGGCATTGGCCGCGGCCACGACATCGGCGTCGAGCTCGAGACGCGACAGGCTGCTGACATGCATCCCCGCCTCCAGCCAGTCCTTCGCGAGCACGGGTTCCAGGCTGTTGGTGGCGCACATCACGATGTCGGCACCGGCAACGGCTTCGCGAGCGGTCGCAACTGCATCGACCGCGACCCCGAGCTTCGCGTTCATCTCGCCCGCGAAATTTTCGCGCCCTTCGCGACGGGGGCTGTAGCAGCGAATTCGCTTGATGCCGCGCACGGCGCAGATGGCCATCGCCTGTGCGCCCGCCTGCCATCCGGTGCCGAGCAGGGCGACATCGCTGGCGTCCTGGCTCGCCAGCAATTTCGCCGCCAGCCCGCTGGTTGCGCCCACTCTCATGCGCTGAACGACGCCGTCGGGATAGATCGCGAGCGGCTCGCCCGTGTGCGTATCGAACAGCAACACCAAACCGACATAGCGGCCGTTCGGCGCCGCGGCCACTTTGACCCGCCGCCGGCCCTTGGCCGAAACCGGCCAGGTCAGGATATCGGAATTGATGCGCACCGCGCCGATCCCGAACCTCGGAACAACGCCGCTCATCGTCAGCAGGGAGTGGAGCGCATCGTCGCGAACCGTCGGCGTCAGAATCTCCGAGCGGAGTCCGTTCCCGCCTTGCATCGAACCGAGGTCGCGATAGGCGATCTCCATTGCATCGAGGCAATCGGGCATTTGCAGCGCCGCCTCGACATCGTCGTTCGACAAGAGAAGCGTCATGCCCGCCCTCGGTTCGCGACGGTCGCGGGCCGCCACAAGCGCCGCAGCGACGTGATATCTTGAATCGTCTCGAGACTCGCCATCGCGCGCACGATCGCTCGGGCGCGGCGCATCCCTAGGACGCTGCCGATCAGATCCAGCGCCTTCGCTTCGACTTCAGCCTGGCTCATCGGATTGTCGGCCGTGCCGCGTACCGCAACCGTGCGCTTGGACAGGCTGCGTCCGTCGCGCGTCCTGACCGAGACGATCGCCTGCCGACGCGGCATAGCGTTTGCCAGCTCCTCGCTCGCCACGAGCGCGATCCTCGCGCGCAGCGCGAGGATATTCGGATCCTGCATCCGCTCCCGGTCATGGATGGAATCGAACGACAGTTCACCGTCGAAGAGCAGCAGGGCCAGCAGATGCTGAACGTTGAGCTCGGGTGCGGGCGCGTTGTCGACCGTCCGGGCCGAGCGCGATGGCAACATCACCTCGATTGCGTCGACATCGTCCGGTCCGATCCGTTCTTCGGCCATCAGCCCTGTCAGTGCATCGAGCGCGGATTGCGCAGGCGAGCCGACCGGCCACTTCTTGATGTTGGTGGCCGTGATCTCGAAGCGCTGTCCGAGCTCTTCGGACAGACGATCCGGATTGGGACGCGGCGCGTAGGCCTCGAAAAAATTGCGCTCGCCGCTGAAGACATCATCCACGCCCGTCATGCCGGAGGCGACCATGGTTGCTGCGGTGACGCCGTTGCGTGCCGGCATGCCGCCAAAGTCGAACGCCTTTTCGACGTGCTCCGGATCGCGGACATGGGAACCGACGCCGGACGCCTGCTGCGCGCAGAACGACAGCAGATGTCGCGCTCCCCGATCATCGAGGTCGAGCAGCGCGCCCGCGGCGGCGCCGGCGCCGAAGGTGCCGCCAACGCTGTGCGTGCTGCGCGATGTCGCGGCGAACGCATCCGCATCGAGCGCATAATTCACGCGCGCGGCGACATCGTAGCCGAGGACAACAGCTCGCATGAGCTGCTCGCCGCTTGCGTGTGTGCTTTCGGCTACGGCGAGCGCCGCCGGTACGACGGCGCAACCGGGATGATTGCGCGATGGAGCGTGCGAGTCATCCGTTTCATCCGCGTGCGCCAGCATCCCGTTGGCAAGCGCGGCGTGGACCGGACAGGTCAGCAATCGCGTTCCGACCACCGATGCCTGCCGCGCGCCGCCGAGCTTTGCCACGTAGTCGATGGCCAATCGCCCGGGTCGCAGCCGCGCGCCCGAGATCATCGCGGCAAGTGTATCGAGGATGTGCTGCCGCGCTTTTTCAACCACTGCCGCAGGAAGCGCTCGATGAGGCGCATCGGCCATGTAAGCGCTGAGCCGGCGCGTGGGTGCGCTGATCTCCCGCAACGGCTCGATCACTCTATCCACCCCTTAGATGTGCTGCGATCACGCCTACGGACACGCGCATTGTGGGGGAACCGGCGGCTGCACGCCAGCCCGCCACTTCCCATCATCTGTTCAGGCTTCTAAAGTTCGCCCCAACGGTTACAGGACGGAGACGATGGCAAAGATCCGGCATCTGGCGATCAAGACAAAGAGCCCCGAGAAGCTCGCGAGCTTCTATGAGGAGGTCTTCGGCATGAAGCGCATCCGCAGCGAGAAGAGCGGGGCGATCTACATGAGCGACGGCTATTTGACGCTCGCTCTTCTGCGCAATCGGGGCGAAGCCACCCCGAGTGGCATCAATCACTTCGGATTCCAGGTCGACGACATCAAGGACATCGAGGGTAAGCTGCAGAAATTCGAAGAGCCGCTCACGGAGCGGCCGGGAAATCGCCCCTACGCGGAGTACCGCGCCATGGATCCCGACGGCAATCTCTTCGACGTCTCCGCGCACGGCTATGAAGAAGCCGAGTTCCAGGCCGACCGCGAGAAGCGCGCGCGCGACGCGAAGGACAAAGTCCTGTCTTGACGCGGGCGGCCGTCGAGAAATGCGACGTCATCGTCATCGGCGGCGGTAGTGCTGCGTTCGAAGCCGCTGTCGCGGCGCGCGAGAACGGCGCCGAAAACATCGTCATGCTCGAGAAGGCTCCCGAGTCCGAATACGGCGGCAACGCGCGCTATTCCGGCACCGGATTCCGCTTTTGGCACGGCGGGCTCGATGAAATCCGCGAGTTCGTTCCCGACGTCGACGACGGCTACTTCAAGAGCCTGCAAATTTCTCCCTATACTAAGGAGGCGTTTTCCGCCGATCTCGAACGTATGACTCTCGGTCGCATGGAGCCCACGCTCGCCCGAACGCTTGTCGAGCAGTCCAATGCCGCCGTGCATTGGATGAAGGACGTGGGGATACGATGGGAGCTTCTGAAGGAGCACGCGAAGGTCGGCAACAAGCGCTATTTCGAGCGCGGTATCGCTATTCACGTCGCCGGTGGCGGGCCTGGGCAGCTGGAGCAGTGGCGCCGCATCGCCGCGGGCAAGAACATCGAGATCCGCTTCTCGTCTGCTGTCGCAGCGATCCACGGCAATATCCATCGCGTCGAAGGCGTGCGCGTCTGCACGCCGCGTGAAGACTACGATCTTCACGCGCGCGCGGTCATCGCGTGCGCCGGTGGTTTCCAGGCGAGCGCCGAGATGCGGGCGCGGTATCTGACCGGCAACGCGGATCTGGTCAAAGTTCGAGGCTCCAAGCACGACACAGGCGAGGTCCTGAATTATCTGCTGGCGCTTGGCGCGGCGACCGCCGGCCAGTGGCAGAGCGGCCACATGTCCCCGATCGACGCGAAGGCCCCGGATTTCGAGACGCCCCAGCACGCGGACGGTCGTGGCAACACGCAGAGCCGTTACGACTATCCGTTCGGTATTTCCGTCAATGCGCTAGGCTTGCGCTTCTTCGATGAAGGCGAAGCGCAGCACGCCTACACCTACGCCAAGACCGGCCGCACGATTCTCGCGCAGCCGGGGGCCGTCGCCTGGCAGATCTACGATCAGACAGGCATCGCGCAGCACCGTTACCCGCACCACAAGGCGACATTCGAGGAAGCCGCCGGCATACCGGAGCTCGCGAGAAAGATCGGGCTCGCGCCCGAGGTCCTCGTGCACACGATCGAAGAGTTCAACGCGGCCTGCCGCGACGACGTGCCCTTCGATCCCACTCGGCCGGACGGAAAGAAAACCCACGGCCTTGCGATCCCGAAATCGAACTGGGCCTGCCGGATCGAGAGCCCGCCTTATCGCGCCTATCCGGTCACCTGCGGGATCACGTTCACGTTCGGCGGCGTGAAGATCAATGAGAAGGCGCAAGTCCTGAATTCGCTGCACGAACCGATCAAAGGCCTATACGCGTCCGGCGATATCCTCGGGCTCTTCTTTCACAATTACCCATCCTTCACTGGACAGACCCGAAACGCCGTTTTCAGCCGTCTGGCTGGAGCCCATGCCGCCATGGAAAACTGAGGCGTCGAGTTCAAATACGCTCGATAGGCCTGCCCGGTGCCGCTCGCATAAGGCATACTGCGAGCGACTAATATTCGATGGCGGGAGGATTCCTTGAATCGTGCGATCTTAAAGACGAGCGTTGCCGCCCTGTTCGTGCTTGCGGGCACCACCGCGATCGTTGAGGCGCAGCAAGCGCCGGCGGACATCATCCTCACGAACGGCAAGGTCATTACTGTCGACAACCGATTCTCGATCGCGCAGGCGGTTGCGGTCAGAGGCGATCGCATCGTCGCCGTCGGCACGACAGCCGACATCAATCGTCTCGCCGGACCCAACACGCGCCGCATCGATCTCGCCGGCAAGGCTGTCGTCCCCGGCATGATCGACAACCATGCGCACCTGATGGAAGAGGGCAAGATCTGGCTTCAGGAATTGCGCCTCGATGGCGTCACTACGCGAGCGAGAGCGCTCGAGATGATCCGCGCGAAGGCGGCGAGCCTGAAGCCCGGCGAGTGGGTCTACACGCTCGGCGGCTTCACGCCCGATCAGTTCACCGACGACAAGAAGGACTTCACGCGCGAGGAGCTCGATCGCGTCGCGCCGAACAATCCCGTGCAGCTCCAGTTCACGCGCTGCTGCACCTATGTGAACAGCAAGACGATCGATGTCATGGGACTCGACAAGAAGAACGAGTCCTGGATCAAGCGCGACGCCAGCGGTCGCCCCACCGGCGTCATCGCGGTCGAAGGCGCCGAGGAGATTTCCGACGCGCGTCCGGCTGCGCCGAAAGAGCAATACGAGCCCGGCAACATGGCGATGATCCGCGAGCTGAACCGCTCGGGTCTCACCACCGTCGGTGGCCCATGCCCGGCCGACGATGTGACCGCCTATCGGCGCTGGGTGAGCGAGGGCCGCCTGAACATGCGGTTCTACTGCACCACCTCGATCCCCTCGCGCACGTCCGCGCAAGTCGACGCCGCGCTGCCGCGCATCGCCGCCATCAAGAACACGATGTTCCGTGGCGACGCCTATCTCGATGTCTACACCTACGGCGAGCATCTCTATCAGCCGGTGGGCGATAACATGGTCGCGGTGAAAGCAACGGCCAAGCCCGAAGACTTCGCGCAATGGGGCCGTCTCGCGCGCGAGCTCGCGAAGAACGGCATTCCGATCAATCAGCATACGACGCTCGTCGATTCCATCGACGGTCTCCTCACCCAGATCGAAGAGATCAACAAGGACTATCCCGTGCGCAATCTGCGCTGGGCGCTCATCCATCTCGATCAGCTGAGCCCCGCTCAGATGGAGCGCATGAAGAAGCTCGGCGTCGCAGCCGGCGTGCAGCCGCGCTCGACCATCATGGGCGGCATCTTCCATCGCGTGCATTCGAAGGCGCTCGCCGACGCGACGCCGCCGTTTCGGACCATCCAGGACAGCGGATTGATGTGGGGCCTCGGCACGGACGCATTCGAGGTCAATCAATATCGCCCGTTCACGACGCTCTCCTTCGCGGTGACCGGCAAGATGGTCGGCGGCGATGTCGTCAACACGCAGACCATCAGCCGCGAAGACGCGCTGATCGCCCACACGCGCAGCAACGCCTATTTCGTCTTTCAGGAGAACAATCTCGGTTCGATCGCCTCAGGCAAGCTCGCCGATCTCGTCGTGCTCGACCGCGACTACCTCACGATCCCGGCCGATCAGATCAAGGACATCCAGTCCGTGATGACCATGGTCGGCGGCAAGATCGTCTGGGACTCGGCGGCACCCGCGCGCTGACACATGGCGGGCCTGCCGCGCTCCATCAAGCGGTGATATAGTTTCAGCGTCTCCGCTGTCCTTTCGAGGGGAACTGCGACGGCGGGTCCGTGACAAGTGCGTCAGGACGCGGAGGCTCTAATGAAACTTGCCGAGTTTCGGCCGAACGCCACGATCTGGCTCGACTATGGCCGGGCCGCTAGGCAATCGAAGGTTCTGACCAGTCTCTCCTCCCTCGTGCCGGCCGGTCGTTTTCTTTGGACCGCCTCGGATGAGGGCCGCACGATCGAATGTCTTGAGTCGTCGAAGAAGGGCTTCCGATTGCGGAGACAGGTCCGGCTCGACGATGTGTTTCCCGATCTTCCGGGCGACGAAGGCGACGAAGCGGATCTGGAAGCCATCGACATCGCAAACGGTACCCTCTGGATCTGCGGTTCGCATTGTCGCGTTCGCAAGCAGAGTAAGGTCAAGAACGCGCTGGATTCCAAACTTGGAGACCGCGTCAGCCGTCACCTTCTCGGCTGTGCGACGCTGGCGGAGGATGGCGACGCCCTGGTCGGACACGGAACGGCGTTCTCGTTCGAGGGCGCAGGAAGCCTGCGCGAAATCCTCCGACGCAACGCCTATGTCGCGCCTTTCATCGATCTGCCGAGCAAGGAAAACGGCCTGGACATCGAAGGCATGTGCATCGGCAAGGGAAAGCTCTTCCTTGGTCTGCGCGGACCGCTTGTCGACAACACTGCGATCATCTTGGAGATTGCGATACGTCGACGAACTAGTCTCCTCGCGTCAGCGATGACGACCCATCTCGTCAGTCTTGGCGGCTTGGGCGTGCGCGATCTGACGTTCGTTGACGACGCGCTTTTGGTGCTCGCAGGACCGGTCAGCTCCGCCAATCAGCCGTTCAGGCTCTATCGATGGAAGCCGCGGCGTACCGACCTTATCCAAAAGGCAAAGGCCTTGTGTGAGTGGCCTCGGAACGACGAGACGCCTGAAGGAATCTGCCGCCTTGATCGTGATGGCAAAGCGGGCTTCGCAATCCTCTATGACTCTCCGGCTCGCGCGCGGATCAAGCAGACCCGTTATCGCGCCGATTGGATCGCAGCTCGCCGCATAGCATGACGTCAGTCGTCGTCGCGTGCGCTCGCTGGCCTGAACGACAATTTCTTCCGTCTGTACGGCCGATAGACCGGCTCCCAGACGAGAGCGCGGATGCATGCATTCAGCGTGTCCGCGTCCCACGGCTCCGCGACGCCGTCCGCTTGCGCCTGACGCGCCACGGCCTCGGCGACGGCAAGCGCCACTGTGCGCAGCTCGGTCACGGGGGGCAGAAGCCGTCCGTGCTTGTCGTGCCGCGCCGGCGACAGCTCGGCGAGCGCTTTTGCCGCGGCCATGAACATTGCATCGGTCACCCGGCGCGCGCGAGAGGCGAGCACACCCAATCCGAAGCCCGGGAAGATGTACGAGTTGTTCGTCTGATCGATCGGGCGAAGCTCGTTCTCCCAGCTCACCGGCGGGAACGGGCTTCCGGTGCTGACGATCGCGCGGCCTTGGGTCCACGCGAGCAGCTCTGCGGGTGTCGCTTCCGCGCGCGACGTCGGATTGGACAGCGGAAAGATGATCGGCCGCTCCACATGCGCTGCGATCTCGCGCACGACCAGCTCCGTCAGCGCCCCTGCCTGGCCGGAGACCGCGATCAGCGCCGTCGGCCGTGCATTGGACACGACGTCGATGAGATCGATCCGGCTGGGGTCGCGAAGCCGCCAGTCCGCGACCGCACGCCGCGACTGCACGAACGGCCGCTGAGCCACATGGATGTCGTTCATGCCGTCGACGAGAAGACCATTCCGGTCGACCGCGAAGAAATTGCGCTTTGCGTCGGCCTCGTTCATGCCCGCATCGACCATCGCCTTGAGCAGCAGATTGCCGATGCCGCAGCCGGCGGATCCTGCGCCGAACAGCACCACGCGCTGGTCGGCCAGCTTCGTCCCCGTGACGTTCATCGCCCCGAGCAGCGCGGCCGCGGCCACCGCCGCCGTGCCCTGGATGTCGTCGTTGAACGTGCACAGCCGATCGCGATAGCGCTGCAGCAGCCGATGCGCGTTCGCGTTGGCGAAGTCTTCCCATTGCAGCAGCACATGGGGCCAACGCGCGCTTACCGCTGAGACGAACGCTTCGACGAAGTCGTCGTACTCCTGGCCGCGCACGCGCTCGTGGCGCCAGCCGACATAGAGCGGATCGTTCAGCCGCTCCTGGTTGTTCGTGCCGACGTCGAGCAGCACCGGCAGCGTCTGCTCCGGGCGGATCCCCGCGCACGCGGTGTAGAGCGAGAGCTTCCCGATCGGGATTCCCATCCCGCCCGCGCCTTGATCGCCCAGTCCCAGAATGCGCTCGCCGTCGCTCACGACGATCACGCGCACCTTGTCGAAGCGCGGATTGGACAGGATCTCAGGGATGCGGCGCTGGTTGGGATAGCTCAAGAACACGCCGCGGGGTTTGCGCCAGATCTCGCTGAAGCGCTGGCAGCCTTCGCCCACCGTCGGCGTGTAGACCAGCGGCAGCAACTCCTCGATGTGCCGCACGACGAGCGCATAGAACAGCGTCTCGTTGATGTCCTGCAGGTCGCGCAACAGCGCATAGCGCTCGAAGTCCGATTCCTGCGCGCGCAGCGCCTTGAGCCGCCGCACCACCTGCTGGTCCAGCGTACCGACGTGCGGCGGAAGCAGCCCGTGCAGATGGAACGCGTCCCGCTCGCTCTCGGTGAACGCCGTGCCCTTGTTCAGCAGGGGCTGACCCAAAAGGTCGGTCCCCGTCAGATCGACTTCGATGGGCTCCAGCGTTTCCTGCACCTTGGCTCGCATGACATCCCGGATAGGACCGCTTCTACACGGTTTTCACGGCTTTGGGCCTCGGATAGACTGGACCAAACGACAGAATTCAAGCCCCCGGGAGGTTCGATCCATGAAGCTCAGATATGTGCTCGCCGCAGCCTTGGTTGCGATTGCCGCCGCCGGCGCCGGCTACGCCCAGCAGCGCGTGCAGTTGCAGATCACCAACAAGGATTGGGAGAAGCCATTCCCCGGTTTCAAGATCGTCGGCAACCTATATTACGTCGGCACCTACGATCTCGCCGCCTACCTGATCTCCACCAATGACGGACTCATCCTGATCAATTCGGGCGCGGTCGGCTCGTACCCGCTGATGAAGGCGAGCATCGAGCAGCTCGGTTTCAAGCTCAGCGACATCAAGATCATCACCTCGACGCATGGCCATTGGGACCATGTCGGCGATCTCGCCGAATTCCAGAAGGTGAGCAAGGCCCGCGTGCTGATGAGCGAGCGCGACGCCCCCGTGCTCGAATCCGGGGGCAATCTCGATTACCGCCGGCCCGAAGGACGCGGCATCATCTACGATCCGATCAAGGTCGATCAGCGTCTGAAAGATGGCGACAAATTCCGCCTCGGCACGACCGAGATCACTGCGATCGCCACTCCTGGTCACACGCCGGGCGCCACCAGTTTCTCGTTCCCCGTGCAAGACGCCGGCCGCACCTACAACGTGCTCCTTGCCAACATGCCCGGCATCAATGATGGCGTGAAACTGCTCGGGTCGCCGGGCTATCCCACCATCGTCCAGGACTTTGCCGGCACCATCGCGAAGCTGAAGAGCATGTCGCCCGACATCTGGGTCTCGTCGCATGCCGGGCAGTTCAATCTGCATCAGGTCTACAAACCGGGCGATGCGTACAATCCTGCCCGGTTCAGCGATGTCGCCGCTTTCAAGGCGAAGCTCACCGGATACGAAAAGTCGTACAACGAGCAATTGGCCATGGAACGGGCCGCACAGAAGAAATGATCGCGAACCCCGCGGAGGAGAGACCGTCATGAACGCAATGAATCTTATGAAAGCCGGTGCCGGTGCCATGATCGTGGCAGCTGCCGGACTCTTCGGTGCCGCCTCGTCCGAGGCGCAGACCGCCGCACCCCGCTACCAGGTGGACGCCAACTGGCCGAAGCCGCTTCCCAACAATTGGGTGATTGGCGGCTTGGGTGGGCTCTGCGTGGACCGGAACGACCACGTGCTCATCCTGAACCGTCAGGACGTGCTCAAGGGCGAGCTGAACGCGGGCAAACTTGCTCCGAACATCATCGAGTTCGACCCGGAAGGAAATGTTGTCAATTCCTGGGGCGACGCCAAGCTGCTCGACGACCGCCTCCACTCCTGCCACGTCGATGCCGAGAACAACATCTGGATTGCCAGCGCGCCCTCCGGGATGGTTCAGAAATATTCCCATGAAGGCAAGCTGCTCCAGACGATCGGCAAGAAGGGCCAGCTCGATTCGTCCGACGGCACCATCAAAGGCAAGCCGCTGAATTCCAACGCGGCCATCTTCCATATGCCGTCCAGCATCTATGTCGACCGCCAGAACGGCGACGTCTATGTCTCCGACGGCGAGGGCGGGGGCAGCAATCACCGTGTTGCGGTGATGGACAAGACCGGCAAGTTCCTCCGCCAGTGGAACCCCGAAGGCATGGAGACCGTGCACTGCCTGACGATCGGCAATGACGGCCTCGTCTATGTCTGCAATCGGCAGAACGCGCGCATCCAGGTCTACGACAAGATGGGCGCGCTCAAGCCCACCATCC
>Ga0137452_1000340_pt1 | contig 13870 bp, 16 predicted proteins | sample EasRivERMGT513_2_FD_102312 | JGI IMG/M metagenome (GOLD analysis project Ga0137452, IMG submission 102312) | Soil microbial communities from meander-bound floodplain in the East River, Colorado, USA - East River MetaG ERMGT513_2 | ecosystem: Environmental > Terrestrial > Soil > Floodplain ...
AAATATTACTACGGTTGTTTTGCGCTTCGGTATTAAATTATCGTTTGCGTCCCGTTTAAAAGTATAACTGGCATGGCAGCGGCAGTTTATTACGCTTTCCGCCTTGCCGCGTGGATCCCCTGGGAATGCTAATTGGTCGCCGTTTCGCGGGTCGTGGAAAACGTCGCCGGCGTTAATTTTGATACCGTCCAAACTCCAATGGTCTGCGTGATCTTTCATGCCGTTAACCGGATTACCGCGAACGCGGTTATCTTCGGCGCTTTGCCATTCCTTCATTTGTTCGTACTCGCTGGTTTCCGCCTGCGCCGTACTGCCGACGTTAGCCGCCCGGTTTACTTCGGTTCGTACTATGCGGGCCGCCTGGTAGCGTAAAAAAGGCCAATCGTCCAGCCTATCTACTGTTTGATCTATTGACCAGCCCGCGGCCGTGGCCCGGCTAATGGTTCTTAGCATGGCGTTTTGCGTCGTCTGCGCTATTTCGAAGGTTACCTTTTCAAATAGATAACGTTCTAAATATTCCAAAATAAACTTTGTCCACTCGTAATTAAAACCAAAACCTTTGCGCTCTATGCCTACTGGTGCCGCCTTTTGTCCGCGGGTTTCCGGTAAAAGCCTGCTATAAGTAATCTGCGCCCACCGCCTGCCCACCTTTGCGTAAATTTCTTTAATTACCTCGCCTACCTTTACGTTACCGGTGTTAGTCGTTAAATAGTTCTGCGCCGCCGTGTACCCGCTTTCCTCCAAAATAGATATTACTTTGTTTACCTGGCTTTTTAGTGCCCGGTGTACCTTCGGCAAAAATAACGCCTCAAAACGTGCGTTTAGCCGTTCGTACTGTTCTATTTGTGCGCTTTTACTCATATTCTTTTTTCGTTGGTGCCTCTTCAAATAGCCGCTTTGCGTACATGCCGCGTAGTGCGTCTAACCTGGCCTTTTCACGTTCGCAACCGCGGCGCTCCATTTTGGTACGCGGGTAACGTTCGTAAACTTTCTTTTTAATTGTCGGGTTCGCCGCCAAAATTGTCGTCGCCTTCATCTTCGTTTTGTGTTTCGCCCGGGTCTTCCGTTTCGCCGTCCAGGTCCCTTTCGTTTAACGCGGCCGCCATTTCCTGCCCTGCCTGGAAATCTGCCAGCGGTACGTAGCCGGCGCCACTCTTTACCCACGGCTTACTTAATTCCGGGTCGCCTGTGGCTGCCAGCCCGCAAAGCTCCCTTTGTTCGTCGGGTATCTGAACTATTAAATTATTGGTCCATTCGCTTGTCTCTTTAACGTCCGCCTGCAGTTCAGGATAACAGGATATGTCGTAATCAATAACGGCGCCCGCAGGTAAACCCCACTCCGTAGATCCTTTACGGTTTAACAGGTTTTTGGTTTCGTTCAGCCTGGGTATTGCACAGCGATTAGTTAGCGCCTTTTCAACTTCCTTTTGCGTGTTATAAGTCCTGCTTTCCGGGTCATTCATTAACTGTGACGGTACGCCGTAAATATTACAGAAAAACCGTAAATCTAAGTAGGTGCTGTTTATTATTTCCATTTCCTCGCTGGTCATGCCGATAGCTTCGTAACCCATTTCGTACCCGGAAATACCTATACGGCCGCGGTTGTGTGCGCCGGACCATTCGGTCATTAGGCTTTCTTTTAGCCTCCTTACTTCCGGCAAAACCAGTTCCCCGTCTACATTGCCCACCTGGTTACGCATAAACATAATACCCTTAATACCTTCATTCTGAAAAGTGCTTGCTTCCGCTTCCGTTAAACTGTTATTCTTTTTTAACCGTAAAAGCGCTGCGCGTAGCGGTGCCATACCGTAAAGTTCGGATCCGTTTACCTGCCAGTTTGGATTGAAATACTTATCGTGCGCTACTTCGGTAGTCAGGTAGTTAATTGCCCAAACCGGGATATAATACCCTACGGCGTTTGCCGGAAAAGTATTGCTGCTATAAATAGAGACGATTTGCGGCGGTAGGTTGCGCAGGTCATACGGTACGCCTTTATTTAGCCCTTCCTTTAGCGGTTTTCCTAAAATATAGCGATTGCCGGTTAACAGTTTAAACGCTACGCCGTTACCTACAAATTCGTTAAAAGTCTCCGTTTCGTTTGGATATTTCAGTAGTTCGGCCCACTTGCCGCCGTTTTTGACCGGCGCCAGCGCTTTAGACTGTAGCGCCAGTACTTTGTTATAGTCCAGCGCTGTAAGATCCTTTTTGCTTTTCAGCGCCGTTAACTGCTTGTAGGCTTGTTCATCCTGAATAGTGTAAAGGCCAAAAGGCGCTATTTTTACTTTATCCGTAATCAAATTAACGATACTGTAAATAATATCGTTAATGTTGTACCCGTTCGTTATATAGCTTTGAATATTGTCGTCGTAGCCGATTAACCGGCCGTTAATCATTTGCATCTGGGGCAATGCGTGGCTAACTGGTTTTAACTGGTTTCCGGTTTGGCGCAACTCCGTTAACCTCTTGCCTATTATCGACATTAATTTGTATTTGTATTGATAAAGTTAATGTTTCTACCGAATTGTGCGCCGCTTTTACGATTTGCAAAACCAAATCCAGCGCCCACTCTATTAAAAGTAAAGGTATAAAAATAAGGTATAGTAATTTTCTCATATAGTTAAATGGCGTCCGCCGTCATTACGAACTTAGGTTTTAATTCAAAATAAATGCGCATCAGTATAGCGTCCCAAAAATCCGGGCTGCGTCCTATCGCCTCTTTTATTTTATCCTTCGGCATAAGCCCCTTTTTTAAATCGCTGTCCAGCGCCTTTTGCTTTACCTGCTCAAACTCTTCTATAATCAGCGGTTGAAACTCTTCCGGCGCTTCCAGGTAAATTTGGTTGCTGTTTATTAGTTCCGCCATACGGAAACCGCATTGGCTTTTAAGATTATCGAAATTCTCTACTATCGGTTTGCCGTTTGCGTCGGTCGGTTTCTTAGGATCCGCCATTGGTCGGCTATTATTTATAAACCCTTTAAACCCGCCAAAATCTTCTACGCCGCTGCCCATGCCGTCGCTGTCCACAATAACGTCCATTTTGCCCACTCCCAAACGGTGGCGGGCCGCGTCTATGTTCGTCGTTGTTACGGTTAGTTTTTCCCGCTTGTAGGCGCTTACCTTGCCGCGTAGCCCGTCCCACTCAATTATCACTATGCGGTCGCCGCCTAATCGTGCTATATCCGCCGTTATGCACTTGCGGCCGCCTGGTACGTGGCTATTATTGAAAACGTCGCAGCCCTTTTCATAGTCAATCAGCGCCGCCGGATCGGTGTCCGCTTCCCAATTACCTAACAGTAAGCGCTCGCGTTCGTTTTTACTTAACGTCCTTTCTAAGTTTTCCAGGTAGCCCGCAGGTAGCTTTTTGTTATCCGTCGGTAGCGCCTGCACAAACTGGCGCCACGGTTCTAAGGTGCCCGCACGAAACGGTTTATAATACTGGCGGTATAAATAGTTTTTCGCCGGGTTGCAGGTCTGCAGTAGTTTAGGGTGCAATCCGTAAACGTCATTTTTCCAGCGTCCTATACTTGCCGCCAGGTTGTTTTTACATGGCTCTTCAAATTCGCCCGCCTCTTCAATCCATCCGCGGGTCATTTGCATAGATCCGAAACGGTAATATTCCGGGTCGGAAGGTAGGTAGGTGGCGTCCAGTAAATAAACTTTGCTGCCGTTATATAGTTTAAAATAGCTATCCTGTCCGTTATACGTCCAATATTCAGGGCCTACTTCCCAATGGTTAAACACTTCATGGATTGACGGTATAGTAAATTTCCGCAGGTTCGTTAAACTTTTACGGGCAATAAAGTAGTGCGTTTCCGGGTAAATTAATGCGTCGCCAAAGATTAGCGAAACGCCTAAATAGCTTTTGCCGTTTCCTTTACTGCCGCCGTAAACAATATCGGACGTAGTTTTATCCAGCCATAACGCTACTACGCTTTTTTGTTTGTCGTTGCCGTGCGTGTCAAACTGCAATATTTTGGTTTTCTGTTTGCTCATATTCTACTAAACCAAATTAATCTTTCCGCTAAAACATGGCTGTATGTTTCCATAGCGCCCGCCTGTATTTTTAACAGGCTGGTTTGAACGGGGTCTATTGCCTTAAACGCTTCGCTGTCTATAAACGCTTGCAATTTTAATAGCTTTTCGTCCAGTTCGGTTTTTTCCTGTTCTACGCGTTGCTGATATGTCATACTGCAATATTTTGGTTTTCTGTTTGCTCAATTATTTCGAAGGTTAACGGTAAAATAAATTTACCACGGTACCCGGCGGCCCGCAGTTTACTTATGCACTCTTCGGCAAAGTTCCATGCCAGTAAAACAATGTAATCCGGTTGGTCGAACTGTAAAATATTAAGCGGATATATCGGTACGCCGGTACCTGGCGAAAATTTACCCATCTTTTCAGGCGTTTGGTCTATGATATAGCTAATATCCGCCGCGGTAATGCCTGCGCAGTTTAATAGCGTATTGCCTTTAGCGCTGGCGCCAAATGCGCCTATTTTAGCGCCGTCCGCCTGTAGTTCCTTAATCTTTACCCTGAACTGGCTTATTGTTTTACGTACCCGGTGCGAAAAGTAGGTATAGGCGTTTACTTTGTGATACCGGCCCGCCGTTTCTGCGTGGCTGAACTCTTCAAAACACTTGCGCCCGCGGCCGCTGTCCTGCAGCCCTATGCTTACGCGAACAGAACCGCCGTGTATGTCCTGCCGTTCTATGGCCTGGAAATATAGCCCGCATTCGTCTAATAGCATTGCCAGCGGTAAAATGCTGAAATAACTTAAATGCTCAAAGTAGATAGTATCAAATGCCGTTTTCTCGATAAAGTCGATTAGGTAGGGAAATTCCAGTATCAAAACGCCGTCCGGTTTTAATACCAGCGCTGCCGCCTCTAAAAACTCTTTTACGTTATCTACGTGGGCAAAAACATTGGTTGCCGTTATTACGTCCGCTTTTGGGAAATTGGTAGTTATCAAATGCCGGGCGGCGGCAAAACCCCAAAACGTATTAAACATTTTTACGTCTTTATCCGCGTTTATCTTCGCCAGGTTAGCCGCCGGATCTACATTTAAAACCTTGCACCCTATCTCGTCCCGAAATTCGGCTAATAACGTGCCGTCGTTTCCTGCTATGTCGATTACAAAACTATCCGGCGTTAAATGCCGGGTATACTTTAGTTGCTTTGCCATTTCGCGGCAATGCGTAACGTAGCCGCCAGCAATGCCGGACCGGTATACGTAGTGCCCGAATAGTGTTTGCGGGTCAATCACTATACTAAGCTGTGATAGTCCGCAGCTTTCGCACAATAGCACTTTTAGCGGGTAACGCTGCGGCTCTTCGTCCGCTGTGCTGGTAAGGTTATTAGATAGCGGCATTTGCCCCAGGTCCAAATACTGAACCATTTCAGCGGATCCGCAAACGCGGCAGTTAGTATGGATTTTAAAAGACATTGGATAAATTTACGTTTTCTTTTTGTGGCTGCGTTTTGGTTTTTCTACTACGGACGGTATTTCATTTGGATGGGACCTGGCCGCTTTATTTATTTCGGGGTCCGGCGCCATATCCCAGCCCGGATTAAATGATTCGTCCGGCTTTACCATAGCCTGGCAGTAAAAATAATTATTGCATGCTACGCCGCCCACAATTTCCCACCCTTCCGCTAAATGGCGTTTTACTAATACCGTCACTTCGTCCAATATCCTGCTTTTAATTATTATATATTCCATCGTTGTAAATTTATTAATTATGTACGAATAGTGTGCCGCGGACCGGTATAAACTTACCAGCGCCGTAACGCTTTATAATATCTTCAAAAAAGAACCAATCCGCCGAATGTTCTAAACTATTCCAGCCTACTGCCTGCGCCGTATCGGTTTTTAAAAGTACGCCGCCACAATCTACATGCCCACGGGCCAGCCTGGTAGGCTGCGTTTGCCAATTAATGTAAGAGTGCACCATAGCGCTACAATAAGTTGCAACTATAGCCCGGCCGCCGTCAAAAGGTTTTAGCATGCGTTCAAAAAATACCGGTACATAGTAATTATCCGGGTTCGTAATTAGTACATATTCGCTTTTTACTTTCTGTAGCCATTCCGCCCGGATAGCATGGCCCCAGGCGCCCGCGTGCGTGCCTGTCTCTACAAACGTTATCCGGTCGTCATTTACGGCCCTCACAAAACTTTCTATGCCGTCCGTTTCTGGTCCATCATGGATAAGAATAAGGCGCCAATTTTTATAAGTCTGCATTATTAGGGAAGATATTACCGCCGGAAAACTGCGGTAAATAGGGCATATTATCGTAACGCCGGGCGCCTTATCTTCGGCCGCCGATACAGTAAATCCCCAAACCTTGTTTAATTCGTCTTCCCTTTTTAGTCGCCGGTGGTAACCCGTGTCAAAAAGTGGGCTGCTTTCATTCGGCGCTACCTGTACCGCTTTTAGCTTCATCTTTCTAACCTGGTCAAGTAAAGTAAATTTATGCCATCTATGCTCAAACAAATAACAATGCTGTTTGGTGGTGACCGGATCCGCCGGAAAAACTAATTTGCTGGCGGTCTCCCGGCTAATCGAAAACCCGGTCGTGCGTATATGCTCGCGAACATAGGTAGATATTTCCATAGCCCGCACACCTTCGCCCGGTTGCAATGCAAAGCTATCCAGGTAATCCGGGCGCATTGGAAACGTATCATCGGTACACCAAAGTAAAGTTTGCCAGTCCGCCGGAAATCCGGGCAGGCGGTCCCTGCAAACGTCTTGAAATGCGCCTATGTCGTAACCTATGTTTTTACGTTGTATGTAAAAAGTCCCTTCAATATCTTCCGGTATTATGTCCACATCGGTATTATGTATTATAACTACGTTTTGCGGGCGCTTTGTTTGGTCTAATATATCTACCCATTTCGCTAAATTTTCGTAGCGGTTATACAGAACTATTACCAGGGTGTCTATTTTGCCCATTACAGTAAATGCTTTATTGATTGTTTACCTTCCAATAATCGGTAGCTATGCCAAACGTAAATGCTTTCCATCAGTAGAATTTTACCGCCGGCCCGCAATATCCTTTTACTGAAATTCGTGTCCACCGTTAGGCATTTGCGTCCTTCGTCGAACGGGAAACGCCGCCAGGTCTCTACGCTGAATAGCATTAAAAAGCCAGCTACGGACCGGTTAACCTGTTTAACGGTTAGTTGCTGGCGGTCCGCAGCCAGTAAGTTGCGGGCTATGTTTATGTGATCCGTTATCGTCGCTACCTGTTCTTTTCTGCCAAATAAGTACTGCTGCGGTACGCCATCCTTTACCCGGCTCCCGTAACAAACGAATAGCGTTGCGTCCGGGTATGCCTGAATATATTCGTACATGCGCTTTACCTGGTTCGGATCTAATAACATGGCGTCGTAATCCATAACGCAAACCCAGTCCGTAATCGGCAGGTTTTTTATAGTGCTGTTATAGGCTTTTGCCAGGGTCTTATCTATACTAAACGGGCTAATAAAATGTATGTTCATAACTGCGGTATGGCGAATATATAGGTATTTTTTCAGATACCAAAGAAAAAACCGCCTTTCGGCGGTTCGCTTTATATGTTTTCCTTTGCAATATATTGGTAGGTGTTATACCCGCAATTTCGGGCAATTATCAGCCCCGCCCGTTTTAGTTCTTTTACTACCTGGTAGGTTTGATCCAAATAGCTTACCGGTATATTCATTTCGAAATCTATAGAAACACCATTAACGGGGCGGTTGTGGCTGTAGCCAAATTTATTTGTTTCATGTTGCCAAAACGCGGCGGCAGTTTCTTTACTGTAGGTAGGTTTCGGAAATAAAATATCAGCGGCGTTTTCTTCCCAAACCGGGGCTGATTTAATAGCGGCTAAAAGCGTTTCGGCGTTGTTAGAAAGTTTAGTAGTTGTCATTTTTTTTGCGTTTTTGTTAATACAAATATAGGTCTTGTTTCCGATACCTGCAAGTAAAAGTTATCCACAGTAAAAAACCCGGCCGCCTGTTATAGCGGACCGGGCCTCGCCCGCCGTTGCTTTCGCTGGTTACGCGGCAGGACTATTTCTTTTTACAATTATTAACGCCGTACCCTTTTGTACCTTCCCGAAATTGTGTAGGTGCGTCTGGGCTATCCAGACAAATAGCTACTTTGCTGCCAGTCGGGCGGCCCTCAAATGCGTGTGGCATTATTTCGCATTCCCAACAAGTGCGCCCTAATGGATCCGCTTTTTTACCGCAGGACTGAAATACTACCAGCGCAAAAATAATTAGCACCAGCCAGGCCGCTATCAAGAAAATAAATTTATATGCTTTCATGGTTTATAGTTTTGCCGCCAAACCCCGCAGCGGTTAGGCTTGCGGGGCGGCGTTTGACCGGTCCAGCGGTTATTTTTTAGACCTTATTTTTAACAATATACCCGCATACCCCTCAATAAAGCCATGTAATTTACCGTCTTTAATTTGGTAAGCGTTTCTTCTATACCCTAAATTTTCGGGGTAACCTACATGTTTCATCATTTTAATAAATCCCTGTTTTTCCTGTTCGGTTAGTTCGTCCCAAAACTTCATAATAATAGGCGCTTTTGTGGTTGTCATAATTTTTGCGTTTTTGATATATCAAAGATAGGTATTGTTTCCGATACCTGCAAATAAAAGTTATTCACATTAAAAAACCCCGGCGTATCTGCCAGGGTTTACCCCGCTTTATTGGTTAGTCGCATTTACGACGCGGCGTAAATTAGTTATCGTTTAGGCTGCCATGCGCCTGCTCTTCCTGCTTTGTCATTTCGCGGGCCTGGTTGTGCTTGCGTAATTTATTCATACCTGAAATAAAGGCGCTTTCGAATTTTTTCGGATCCGGTACGAATGAAAAATAGTCCGAAAAATCGTCTTCCATGTTAGACGCTGCGGATACTATAGCGTCTATTTCCATTTTAGTAAAACTGATTGTAGGCATACTATTTCTTTTTACAGTTATTAACGCTATACGTAGCGGATCCGGTAGAATAGCGGGTAGGTGTGTCGCCTTCCTGGCAAATATCTACTTTGGTACCAGCTGGCAGGCCCGTTCCGGCGTGCGGCATGGTTTCACATTCCCAACAACGGGCGCCGGTATCGGTTGCCTTCGTACAGGCGGATAACAGCAAAATGACTATTACCATGTAGAGAATAAAACGTATTTGTTTCATACTAATTAATTTTATTTTGTGATACTTCCCAGCGGTAAATTCCTTTTTCGCCAAAAGGCGGGGAAGTAATTAACCTAACGTGATTATACATACCGTAAAACTTATTTTGCCAGTTTTCCGCCTGCTTTAAACTGCGGCAACTTTTACGTATAATTTGAAAATTAGTCTTTAAAGTATCCATAACAAACGATTTTTGCCGCCAAACCCCGCTGCGGTTAGCAAGCGGGGCGGCGTTTTACCGGTCCAGCGGTTATTTTAATTTGTTTGCTTTTTCGTACTCTTCAATATACACCTTTATTTCAGCTGCTTTTTCTTCCGCCCTTGTCCACTCTTCCGGGCTGTTATAAATTGCCCTTTTACCTATTAAGCGCTCTACGGTATCCTTTGCAATTTCCAAAAATCTGTCGTTTTTAATGTAAGTAGTTGTCATAATTATTTGCTTTTGTCTTACAAACTTAGGTATTGTTTCCGATACCTGCAAGTAAAAGTTATCCACAATTTCTATCTTTCATATATTGACTTATCCGGAAAACGTTCAGCCAACCAGCGGCGCATATCAGTACTTAGCCCGCCATCCGATACGCTTAAAAAGCTTTTGTTCTCTACATACTTATCTATAGCGGCCCGGCGGATAAAGTTTACCAGTTTAACGTCGCCTGGCAGTTCTGTATCGTTGCCGGGTATCTTGTTTGCGTATAGGCTCTTTATTAAATACTCTTTGCTGGTCCAGTCCTGTAGACCTACCGCGTTTTCGTAGTAATCCGCCGTCATGCGCATAGGGATATGTAAGTTGTAAAACCTGGCTTTTGGCCCTACCACTTTAAGAGTATTGGCGCAGGCTACGGCATAATTACCGTTAAACTTTTTATCTTTTAATAACCCGCTATAGCAAAACGACGAAAATTTAGTAGGCTGTAAAATAAAATGATCGTCGGCAGCTTGCACAAATTCCGGCGCAACCTGGCAGGCGGCTAATGTTTTCAGGTGTATGTTTAGCTGCTTGCGCGGGCCATCGGCAAAAGGAATATATTCTACGTTTTGGATCCAGTCCGGCAAATACCCCACAATGATAATGCGATTAACGGCGGTATACTTGACAAAGGACCGGATAGAATAGCGCAGTTCGTTATTTTGCCAGGTGCTGCCCTTGCCTAACGTGTAGACTACTACCATAAGATTATTTTATTTCCATACCGCCGATTTGAGTAATCGCCAGGTTGCCGCTTAGTACATTTTCAACCCTTTCGATATAGCCGCGGCCCTTCCCTTTTGTCTTTAAGTAAAATATAGTGCTCGATACTTCACCTTCGCTTATTTGGCTATGTAATGCGCTTTCGGCAAAATCCAGCGCTATGTCCGCTATACCTTCCACCGCTTTTTTATAAGCCGGGTCCTTTACCATCCAGTAGTAATGTGTGTCCCGGCTAATGCCTGTCTGCCTGGCGGCCGTAGTCACAATGCCTAAAGATTGCTCTAAAGCCTGCACCATTCTTTTTTTAGCCGTGGCAGTCTGTTTAACTCCGCTGCCGGGCGCTTTTACCCTCTTTTTAGTCGCCATCTTTATATTTTTTAATTCTTGCCTTTACCGCTTTCATTAATGCCGCCTGTACGGTGTCCTTACTGCGTAGGGCGGCTATTACGTCTAAATCCATAGTACCGGCGCATATAATATCGTGAACGATTACAGGCCGCGTCTGCCCTTGCCTGTGCAGCCTGGCGGGTAGTTGCTGATCCAGTTCCAAACCCCAATTCTTACCGAACCATGCAATTATATGTCCACCATACTGTAAATTTAAACCATGTCCGCCGCTTGCCGGGTGGATCGTGCCCACCTGTATTTTACCGCTATTCCAGTCCGCAAAATCGGCATTCGTTTTAAGCGCCCGCGGTTTATATGCTTTAAGGTACTTATTTATCCGGTCTAAATCGCTGCGAAAGTTATAAGCCACTAAAACGCTTTCGCCGTTTGCCTCTTCAATTATTTCTTCCAGCGCTGCCAGCTTTAAACTATGTACTTCGTGGTATACCTGGTTTTCGTCGTATACTGCGCCATTTGCAAACTGCAAAAGCTTATTACAAAGTACACCTGCGTTTACCGCTGTTATCTCTTTATCCGCTTGCAATTTCAATACCTGCTCTTTTTCAAACTGCCGGTAGGCTTTTAGCCCTGCCGGATCCAATGAAACGGTAATCGTGTTATTTATCCGGTCCGGTAGTTTCAGATAATCCGCCGCCTTCATGCTAATACAAATATCCCTAATATTATCGAATATTTCACGTTCGTAGATACCCTCACCAAATACGCTGTTTTTATCTTCCGTTCGTAACGTGTACCCAAACCCGTATGGCTTTTTATTAAAATACTTTTCGCGGTACCTGGTTATCGTTTCGCCTAACCGTTGCCCGCGGTCCAGTAAATATACCTGGCTCCATAAACCCATTAAACCGTTTGGCGCTGGCGTGCCGGTTAGCCCGGTAACCTTTTTAATGCCCGGCAGGATGCGCCGCAGGCTTTTAAATCGCCTGGCGCTGTTATCCTTAAAACTACTCAACTCATCCAAAATAAGCCAGTCAAACGGAAAGGCGCTGCCGTAAAACGCAATCAGCCACGGCAGGTTATCGCGGTTTATTACATAAATATCCGCTTTAGCCTGTAGCGCCTTTATTCTTTTCGTTTGGTCGCCCAATACCAGGCTAAAAGTCAAATGCTGTAAATGGTCCCACTTTCCGCCTTCCGCCTCCCAAACTTCCTGCGCTACACGTAGCGGCGCTACTACCAAAACTTTATAGCTTTCCATTTGGTTATACAGAACTTCGTTAACGGCGGTTAACGTAGCTACCGTTTTGCCTAAACCCATTTCAAGGAAGACGCCGGCGCCAGGCATTTCTAAAATATGCTGCGTCGTGTGTTGCTGGTAGGTGTGCGGGGTGTATTTCATCCTATTACTTCGTTTTCCTTTAACATTGTTAATAAAGATTCTAAAAGTTCGTAGCTGTCTATAACTGCCGCTTTGCACCCCTGTAAACGTAACACACCAAAAACGGTTTTTTGCCGTTCGGATCTTTCGGCGCCCGGCGCTTTCATTTCAACAAACCAAATATTTCCGCCCGGCATTATTACCAGCCTATCCGGTATGCCGGTAAACCCAGGCGTTACAAGCTTCAAACATAGCCCGCCTAACTTTTCAACTTCCGTTTTTAGCTTCTTTTCTAACTGCTTTTCTAACATTTTGACCGTTTTAATTTTTGTAACGCAGCGTTACACCTTGCGTTACACGTTTAACTAATTGGTTTTCATTTCACTATAGCGGTTTTTGACCGTTTTGTAACGCTAAACGCAAGAACTTATATAGCGCGTATAGACGTTTTCTATTTTCTACTGTATTATTATCCTCTATATACATGTATTTATTCACTTTTTTAATATTATAGTATTTTAGCTTTACTGCGTTTACAAACCTTATAGATACTATTATTATCAGTTTTTTAGGTGTAAACGCAGTGCCGTTTTTGCGTTTACACTTTGCGTTACAGCGTTACACCTTGTTGTAACTACGTTGCGGCCCGTGGAAATCAAAACGCCTTAATTTACCTTCCTGCCAGCCCTTCATTTTTCGCATTATGTCATGTATATATTTAGTACTTTGGCTGTTCATATCCCCTAATTTTTTTTCGAATAGTTCCGCGTATATTTCCGCTGCGCAAACCGCTGTGCGCTCTTCCGTCCCTTCCGGCATATCTTCCGAAAAATCGTTTCGCATGCCGGCCCTTACGTAGTGGATCCGTTCAGGTAAAAGCTTATCGGACCAATCCGCCGGTAGCTTTAATTTTAAAAACTCTTTTATATGACCGGCCCGTTCGTCTACTTCGGTATGCGCTTCCCGGATCTTCGCCGCGTGTTCTTTTACCGCCACGGACATATCCAGGCTTTCGCCGCCTTCCCACCGGGTTAACGCTTCCGCCCATAGCTGGCTAACTTCATCAGCGTTCAGGCTATCGGGCGCAAATATGTTCTTTGTTGCCATTTCCGGGAAGGTCATAATAGGCACGTAGCGCCTGTGTTCGTGTCCTATCGTTAGAAAGTTGACCTTATTAGTTGTGGCTATGAAAATACATTGCCGCGGATAACGAACCTGCGCCCGCCCGTAGGCAGGTCTGTAAAGGTCCTGCGGGCTGCTAATAAAACGTTTTATTGCTTCCTGTTCTGCCTGCCTTAATCCTGCCAGTTCGCCTACTTCCATTATCCAAACGCCGCGTAGGCTTTCCATCCCTTCCTTTGTATGAATGTCGCCCAGGCAATCGGAAAACCATTTACCCGCCATCCGGTTTACAATAGTGCTTTTACCTATACCTTCCTTCCCTATTATGGTTAGCATGCTGTCGAACTTAATACCCGGCACGAAAACGCGGGCTACCGCCGCCACGAACGTTTTACCGGTCGCCATACGCACATAGGGGTTGTCTTCAGCGCCTAAGTAATCGATAAATAGCGTGTCCAGTCTATCTACGCCGTCCCAAACCAGCCCGCGTAAATACTCCCGGACAGGGTGGATCTTGTTATCGTTTTTAACCATGCTGATTGCCTTATCCAAATGCGTAAACGATATTTTGTAGCACTCTAAATAATGCGCTAAACAGTCCATATCATTATCCGTGAAATCCTTATCCGCCGGCGTTACCTTGCGCCACGGC
>Ga0137452_1000342_pt1 | contig 13865 bp, 11 predicted proteins | sample EasRivERMGT513_2_FD_102312 | JGI IMG/M metagenome (GOLD analysis project Ga0137452, IMG submission 102312) | Soil microbial communities from meander-bound floodplain in the East River, Colorado, USA - East River MetaG ERMGT513_2 | ecosystem: Environmental > Terrestrial > Soil > Floodplain ...
ACGATGCACCGCTTGCGCCGCTGATCCATGGCGGCAGACAGGAATCGGGGCGTCGCGCCGGGACGGAGAACGTGGCGGCGATCGCTGGATTTGGCGCTGCTGCTGAAGACGCCTGTGATTTGAGCGGCGTACAGAGGTTGACCACACAGCGCGATCGTTTTGAGGCAGAGCTTCTTCGCGTCGCCCCCGATGCGGTGATTTTCGGCGGCCGCGTGTCGCGCCTTCCGAACACGTCCAATTTCGCGATTCCGGGTCTTTCGGCCGAGACGGCGCTGATCGCGCTCGACCTCGATGGTGTCGCCGTTTCATCGGGCTCGGCGTGTTCGTCGGGCAAGGTGAAGCCGTCACATGTGCTTGCCGCGATGGGCGTGGACGAAACGTTGGCGCGCTGCGGTTTGCGCGTGAGCTTCGGCTGGTCGAGCCAGGACGAAGACGTCGATGCGGCGATCGCAAGCTTGCGCCGGCTCATCGCGCGGCGCGCTGCGATGGCGGCGTAGGAGAACACCATGGCCTTGCGTGAAACCACCGAGCGCGTCGCCGAGATTTCAGGTGACAAGTACAAGTACGGTTTCGTCACCGATATCGAGACCGAACGCGCGGCCAAGGGGTTGAACGAGGATACCGTTCGCTTCATCTCCGCCAAGAAGCATGAGCCGGAGTGGATGCTCGAATGGCGGCTCGAGGCGTTTGCGCGCTGGAAGGAAATGACCGAGCCGAAGTGGGCGCGCGTCCATTATCCGCCGATCGACTATCAGAACGCGTACTACTACGCGGCGCCGAAGTCGCAAGCCGATCGCCCGAAGAGCCTGGAGGAGGTCGATCCGAAACTGCTCGAGACCTATCAGAAGCTCGGCATCCCGCTCTCCGAGCAGAAGCTGCTTGCGGGCGTCGCGGTGGATGCGGTGTTCGACTCGGTTTCCGTCGCCACAACCTTCAAGGCGAAGCTGACCGAAGCGGGCGTGATCTTCTGCCCGATTTCCGAAGCGATCCGCGACTATCCGGAGCTGGTGCGCAAATATCTCGGCACGGTCGTTCCCGTGACCGACAATTTCTTTGCCACACTCAATTCCGCGGTGTTTTCCGACGGCACGTTCGTCTATGTGCCCAAGGGTGTGCGCTGCCCGATGGAGCTATCGACCTATTTCCGCATCAATGCGTCGGAGACGGGCCAGTTCGAGCGCACGCTGATCATCGCCGATGAAGGGTCCTACGTCTCGTATCTCGAAGGGTGCACGGCGCCCAAGCGCGACGAAAACCAGCTCCATGCCGCGGTCGTCGAGCTGATCGCGTTGGAGAAGGCCGAGATCAAATACTCGACCGTGCAGAATTGGTATCCGGGCGACGCCGAAGGCAAGGGCGGCATCTACAACTTCGTCACCAAGCGCGGCGATTGCCGGGGCAGGGGCTCGAAGATCTCGTGGACGCAGGTCGAGACGGGCTCTGCGATCACCTGGAAATATCCGAGCTGCATCCTCAGAGGCGATGACACGGTCGGCGAGTTCTATTCGATCGCGATCACCAACAACTATCAGCAGGCCGACACCGGCACGAAGATGATCCATCTGGGGCGCAACACGCGCTCGCGGATCGTGTCCAAGGGCATCTCTGCGGGTCGGGCTCAGAACACTTATCGCGGCCTCGTCAGCGTGCATCCGCGGGCGCAGAACGCGCGCAACCACACGCAGTGCGACTCGCTTCTGATCGGCACGCATTGCGGCGCGCACACCGTGCCCTATATCGAAAGCCGCAATCCGACCGCCAAGCTCGAGCACGAGGCCACCACGTCCAAGATTTCCGACGATCAGCTGTTCTATTGCCTCGCGCGCGGCATCCCTCAGGAAGAAGCGGTGGCGCTCATCGTCAACGGTTTCTGTCGCGAGGTGCTGCAGCAGCTGCCGATGGAGTTCGCGGTGGAAGCGCAGAAGCTGGTCGGCATCAGTCTGGAAGGCAGCGTCGGATGAGTGACATGATGTTGGAAATCGACGACCTGCACGTCAGCGTCGACGGCAAGGACATCCTCAAAGGGATCACGCTCTCGATCCCTGCGGGCGAAGTGCACGCGGTGATGGGGCCGAACGGCTCGGGCAAGTCGACGCTGTCCTACACGCTTGCCGGCCGCGAAGGCTACGAGATCACGCGGGGACGTATTCTCTATCGTGGCGAAGACTTGACGCAGCTCGCGCCGGAAGAGCGGGCGGCTAAAGGCATGTTCCTGGCCTTGCAGTATCCGGTCGAGATCCCCGGCGTCGCCACCATGACGTTCCTCAAGACCGCGTTGAATTCGCAGCGCCGCGCGCGCGGCGAGCCCGAGCTCGACGCGATGAAGGTGCTCAAGCTCGTCCGCGAAAAGGCCAAGACGCTCAAGATCGGCGAGGACATGCTGAAGCGCGCGCTCAACGCCGGGTTCTCCGGCGGCGAGAAGAAGCGCATGGAAATTCTCCAGATGGCGGTCTTCGAGCCCAAGTTCGCCATTCTCGATGAGACCGATTCCGGCCTCGACATCGACGCACTGAAGCTCGTCGCCGAAGGAGTCACCGCGATGCGCGCGCCCGATCGCGCGATGCTCGTGATCACGCATTATCAGCGTCTGCTGACGCATATCGTGCCCGACCGCGTACACGTGCTGGCGAAGGGGCGCATCGTGAAATCCGGCGGCGCGGACTTGGCACTCGAGTTGGAAGCGGGCGGCTATGAGCACGTCATGGAGGATGCATGACGGCGTTGGCGGTCAAGCAGGCGCTCGAGCCCGATTTGTTCCAGGAGGATTTCGCCGCGCACGCGGCCAATCTCCCGGGCGCGGGTCTTTCGTGGCTCGACAAGCGCCGCGCCGAGGCGATGAAAGCCTTCAACGCGACCGGCGTGCCGACGCGCCGGGTCGAAGCGTGGAAGTACACCGACCTCTCCGCAGCGCTGAGCGACACGCTCGCGCCGGCATCACGTGTCCGCGACGCTGCGGAGGGCGAGGGCGCGTTCGCCGACATTCCGGGCGCGCGGGTCGTGTTCGTCGGCGGTTTCTTTCACGCAGCCGAGGGTAGCGAAGCGGGCGTCGAGATCTTCGACCTCAGCACCATCGATGCGAGCACACCCGGATGGGTGAGGGACCACCTGGGCCTTCTCGCAACCGGCGCAGAGCAGCCGCTGGGGGCGGCCTCGCTGGCGCTCATGCGGAGCGGCGCAGCCATTCGCGTGCGATCGCCCAATGCGGCACTGCATCTCGACTTTCTCAATCCCTTCCGGCGCAGCGACGTCGTCAGCCATACCCGCGTGCTGATCGCGATCGAAGAGGGCGGGAGCCTGCGCCTGATGGAATCGCACACGGGCGAAGGCACCGATCAGACGCTCGCCAATATCGGTATGGAGTTCGTCCTGATGCCTGGCGCGAAGCTCGAACACGTGCGCCTGCAGGCGGAAACGCCTGCCGCGCGCCACATCACGAGCATCGGCGCGAGGCTCGCGCGCAACGCGGATTACCGCGCGCTGTACGCGGCACTCGGCGCGCATCTGTCCAGGCTCGATGTCCGCATCCGCCTGGAAGGCGAGGGCGCGCAGGCCAGTCTGCGCAACATCGCGGCGCCGCATGAGGGCATCGCCGACATCACCACGGTGATGGATCACGCGAGCCCGCACACGACGAGCCGCCAGCTCTTCAAGAGCGTCGTCGGCGGCACCGGCAAGTCGGTCAACCAGGGACGTGTGCTGGTGCGCGAAGGCGCTGTGAAATCGGACTCGCATCAGCTGTTCAAGTCGCTGCTTTTGAGCCCGCGCGCCGAATGTGACGCAAAGCCGGAGCTTGAGATATTCGCCGACGATGTGATCTGCGGACACGGCACCGCGATCGGCGCGCTTGATGACGACGCGTTGTTCTACTTGCGCTCGAGAGGCGTGCCGGAACCGGAAGCGAAGGAGTTGCTGATCCAGGCATTCCTCGAAGATGCGATCGGCGATTTCGTCGATCCCGCCGTGCATGGCGCTCTGTGGCAGCGTTTGGATGGCGCCCTCAAGGCAATGGAACAGACAGAAAGATGAGTGCAGAGCCTCGCATGCGGCAGGATACCTCCTACGACGTTGCCTCGCTGCGCCGCGACTTTCCGATTCTCGCGCGCGAAGTGCATGGCCGGCCGCTCGTCTATCTCGACAATGCGGCGTCCGCCCAGAAGCCGAAGCACGTGCTGGAGACCATGAACACCTTCGCGACGAGCGAGTATGCAAACGTGCATCGCGGCGTTCACTACCTCTCGGGCGCCGCAACGGAGCGCTACGAAGAAGCCCGCGTCCGCGTGCAGCGGTTCCTCAACGCCGCGCATTCCGACGAGATCATCTTCACGCGCGGCGGTACGGAAGCGATCAATCTTGTCAGCTACGCCTATCTCGCGCCGCTGATCCAGCCGGGCGATGAGATCGTGCTCTCGATCATGGAGCACCACTCCAACATCGTGCCGTGGCATTTCCTGCGTGAGCGCCAGGGCGCAGTGCTCAAATGGGTCGAGGTCTCAGACCTCGGCGAGCTTGATCCGGCCGACGTCGCGCGCGCGATCGGACCGAAGACGAAGCTGGTTGCGATCAGCCATATGTCGAACGTGCTCGGTACCAAGACGCCGCTTCAGGAGATCGTGCGGCTAGCCCATGCGCGCGACGTGCCGGTGCTGGCCGACGGCTGCCAGGGCGCCGTGCATGGCGTCGTCGACGTGCAGGCCCTGGGTGTCGACTTCTACGCGATCACCGGCCACAAGCTTTACGGTCCGACAGGGATCGGCGTGCTTTATGCCAAGCGGAAACATCTGAAGTCGATGCGCCCGTTTCAGGGCGGCGGTGAGATGATCCGCGAGGTCACCAAGGCGAATGTCACCTATGCCGATGCCCCGATGCGTTTCGAGGCCGGCACGCCGCCGATCATCGAGGCAGTGGGATTGGCGGCTGCGCTTGACTATATCGATGATGTGGGCCGCGAGCGGATCGACGCCCATGAACAGGCGCTCGCCGGCATCGCGGCGAAACGGCTGAAGGAAATGAACGGCGTGAGAATCATCGGCGAAGCGCGGGATAAGGGACCGATCATCTCGTTTGAGGCGATCGGCATCCACGCGCACGATCTCGCCACCATCCTCGACCGCGAGGGCGTCGCGGTGCGGGGCGGGCATCATTGCGCGCAACCGTTGATGGAGCGGTTCAACGTCTCCGGCACGGCGCGTGCGTCGTTTGCGCTGTACAACACGCAAGCCGAAGTGGATGCACTTATCGCGGCCGTCCACGAAGCGCGAAAGGTGTTCGGCTGATGGACCAGGGTTTGAGAGAGCTCTATCAAGAGATCATCCTGGATCATTCGCGCCATCCGCGCCATTTCGGCGCGATCGCAGATGCCAACCATGTTGCCGAAGGGCATAATCCGCTGTGCGGCGACAAGGTGAAGATCTATCTCAGCGTGGATGCGAACGATCGAATCAAGGATGTCAGCTTCGAGGGCCGCGGTTGCGCGATTTCCGTCGCCTCGGCCTCACTGATGACCGAGATGCTCAAGGGCCGTTCGGTCGCTGAGGCCGAAGAGCTGATGGGCGGATTTCTGCTGCTGGTGAAGGGTGACGACGCACAAACGTTGGAGGAGGACGACCGCGAACGGCTCGAAGTGATGGCCGGCGTGTCGGCATTCCCCATGCGCGTCAAATGCGCAACGCTCGCTTGGCACGCGATGAAGGCCGCACTCGACGGCAAGGGCAACACGAGAACGGAATGACCGAAGACGTCCAGATGAAGCCTGAAGCGCCGCACGAGACAACTGCCGCGGCAAGCTCCAGCTCGCCTATGACGCCGGAAGAGCTCGACGCGCTCGGCCAGGAGCTGATCGCGGCGCTCAAGACGGTCTACGATCCGGAGATCCCGGTCGACATTTATGAACTCGGTCTTATCTATAAGGTGGATGTGGCCGACAACAAGGATGTGACCATTGACATGACGCTCACCGCGCCGGGCTGTCCGGTCGCGGGCGAGATGCCGGGCATGGTCAAGGATGCGGTGAAGACGGTGAAGGGTGTGGGCGAGGTGAAGGTCAACATGACCTTCGATCCACCTTGGACACCCGACCGCATGTCCGAAGAAGCGAAGCTTGAACTGAACATGTTTTGAGAGATAAGAGATGACCACCACGACACGCGTCAGGCGCGAACGGCCCAAGGTGATACGCCTCACCGATGCTGCGGCTGTGCGCATCCGCGACATCATGGAGAAGTCGGAAGGCCGCTATGTCGGCGTCCGCGTCGGCGTGAAGAATGGCGGCTGCGCCGGCATGAGCTACACGATGGACTACGCCGAGAGTCAGGGTCCGCTCGATGAGATGATCGAGGACAAGGGCGTGCGCATCCTGATCGACCCGAAAGCGGTGATGTTCCTCGTCGGCACCGAGATGGATTTCAGGCGCGAGAAGCTCGCGGAGAAATTCGTGTTCGTGAATCCGAACCAGACGGAAGCCTGCGGCTGCGGCGAATCCGTCGTGATCCTGCCGGCAAAGCACGAAACCGAGAACTGACGCTCGTTACGCCGCGCTGGCGTTTTTCGTCTTGGGCGAGCCCTCGTCGGGTCGCGCAGTGACGCGGTTGCGCCCGGTTCGTTTGGCCGCGTAGAGACACGCATCGGCGCGCTGCACCAGGCTTTCGACGGGTTCTTTCATGTCGTACTGAGCGACACCGATCGAGATCGTGATCGTGCCCAGGATGTCGCCATTCGACTTCTTCACCAGTCGTTTTGATTCGACCTTCGAGCGGATCTGGCCTGCGAGCCTCACCGCATCGGCAAGCTCGGTCTGAGGCAGGACGACAGCGAACTCCTCGCCGCCGAAACGCGCAGCGGTGTCGCGGCCCTTGACGTTTTCCGAAATGCAGTTCGCGACGAGTTTTAGCACCTGATCACCAGTCTGGTGGCCCCAGGTGTCGTTGAACTGCTTGAAGTAGTCGATGTCGCACATGAGCAGCGACAGCGGTTCGCGGTTCTCGACCGAGTACTGCATCGCGCGCGCAAGCTCGGTATCGAACGCTTTGCGGTTCGGAACGCCGGTCAAGGGATCGGTGAGCGCTTCGCGGCGGACTGATTCCAGGCGCTCGCGCAACTGCGCGACTTCCTGGGAGGACGCCTTCACTTCGTTCTCGAGCGTCTTCGACCGCGTTTCCATCGCGCGCGTCGCTTGGACGACGTGATCGATCAGTCCCTTGATCCGCGCTTCGGAGATATCGGGACGATCGAGTTCTCCGGAGGCCTTGGACAGCGCGCTGCCATAAGCGGACTGATCGCGCCCCGCGGTGTTCAGTACCTTCACGAGCGAACCGAGTTCGGTCGAAATTTTTGAACCGAGCTCGGTCAGCTGGTCGCTCTCCCTGCGGATGCGGAAATACTGGTCATGAAGGCTCGCCATGACGCTGGGGTCGAAGCGGCACTCGCGCGCCGCGAGCCCCTCGATCGTGGCCTTCAGCTCGGCGTTCTCGCCGCCGACATAGGCGAGGATGACCTCGAAATTCTTCGCGGTTGGCGGAACGCGCATTTGCGCCATCCAGGCCAGGGCTTCGCCTGCCAGAGCTTGGGCGCGCCCAATGTCGTTCCCGTTCGGCACGGTCAAAAATCCCCCAACCGTCAGGGCTGCAACAGAGGCCCTAACGCACCATTGTGGGAGACGGATGGGTAAGAAATCGTAAAAACCGCGGAAATCCGCGGATCTTACTCGCTCGCCGAAGGAACCGCTTCAAGCTCCGCCGCAGTCTTCTTGACGGGCTTGAGCGCGGGAAGTTTGACCGGCCGCATCAGAAAGGCGGGCAGTTCGGACGAGTCGCGGCTGTGGCCAGGTCTCGGCTCGGGCGCTGCGTGTACATGCGGCCCGGGTCTCGGCTCGGGTGCTGCGTGTACATGCGGCCCGGGTCTCGGCTCGGGCGCTGCGTGTACATGCGGCTTCGGGGTCTCCGGACGCTTCCGCGCCGGTTCTGCAGCCACCTCGCGGGTCGGCGCAGCCGGGCGGGGCGTCGCGGCGTCCGCGGGCCTCGCGTGTGCGTGGCGACCACGGCCCTCGGACTTTCCGCGCCGGGAGGAGCGATCGCGGCCATGCGAACGCTGTTGCGCACGCTCCTCATCAACCGGGATGTCCATGGTCTGGCGGGAAATCGTCTGACCGATCAGCTTTTCGATTGCGGCGAAGCTCTTCTCGTCGCGGCGCGTGACCAGCATGAATGCGTGGCCGATACGGCCCGCGCGGCCTGTGCGGCCGATGCGATGGACATAATCGTCGGGCTGGAAGGGCACGTCGAAATTGAAGATGTGGCTGACGGCCGGAATGTCGAGGCCGCGGGCGGCGACGTCGCTTGCCACGAGCAGGCGGATGTCGCCGGCGCGGAACGCGTCGAGCGTCTTCGTGCGCACCGACTGGTCGAGATCGCCATGCAGAGCGGCTGCCGAGAAGCCGTGCTTCTGCAGCGATTTGGCGACAATATCGACGTCCCGCTTGCGGTTGCAGAAGACGATCGCGTTCTTCACGTCCTGCTCGCGGACGAGGCGCCTGAGGGCCTCGCGCTTTGCCCAATCGTCCGCTGGAACGGTCACCGCCATCTGTATGATGGTCGTGGCCGCGGTCGCGGGCTTGGAGACTTCGATACGGACGGGGGCTTGAAGGAACTGGTCGGTGAGGCGTTGGATTTCGGGCGGCATGGTCGCCGAGTAGAACAGCGTCTGCCGGGTGAAGGGGATCAGCTTGGCGATCCGCTCAACGTCGGGGATGAAGCCCATGTCGAGCATCCGGTCGGCTTCGTCGATCACGAGGATTTGGACGCCGGAGAGCATCAGCTTGCCGCGCTCGAAGTGATCGAGCAGACGGCCCGGTGTCGCGATGAGAACATCGACCCCGCGATCGAGCTTTTTGTCCTGGTCGTCGAACGACACGCCCCCGATCAGAAGGGCCATGCTGAGCTTGTGATACTTGCCGTATTTCTCGAAGCTTTCGGCCACCTGGGCCGCGAGCTCGCGCGTGGGCTCGAGGATCAGCGTGCGCGGCATGCGCGCCTTCGCGCGGCCACGCGCCAAAATCTCGATCATCGGGAGCGTGAAGGACGCGGTCTTTCCGGTTCCCGTCTGTGCGATGCCGATGACGTCGCGGCCCTTGAGGACCGGCGGGATACCCTGTGTTTGGATGGGAGTGGGCGTCAAATACCCGGCGTCCTTGACTGCCTCAAGGATCTTAGGACTGAGACCTAGGTCCTCGAAACGTCCGTCGCCGGGGGACTCTGAACTGGTTTGGGGGGACGTCGTAACGCTTGCGTCGCCGCTCGGAGCGGCCGCCATTTCATCAGTACTTATTTTTATTCTCCTGTGGCGCCTTGGCGCCAAAACGACCGCGAATCGCGGCCCTACTTAATGCAACGCAACATAGGTGTCGCCACTTATTTGTCAACCTATCCGATAGAGAAATGGATAAATCATTAACCGTGGCCTAGGCTGCGTTCATACGTCCACGTCCTTGGCGAACTGGGCGTTTTCCTGGATGAACTGGAACCGAAGTTCGGGCTTCTTGCCCATCAGGCGCTCGACCAAGGCCTCGGTTTTCTTGCCGTCCTTTTCGGCGAGTTCCACCTGGAGCAGCGTGCGCTTTCCCGGCGCCATGGTGGTTTCCTTGAGCTGCGAGGCCATCATCTCGCCCAGGCCTTTGAAGCGGGAGACCTCGACCTTGCCGTTCTTGAAGTCGCGCTTGATGAGTTGCTCCTTGTGCTGGTCGTCGCGGGCGTAGGCGATCCGGGCGCCCTGGCTCAGGCGATAAAGCGGCGGCATTGCAAGGAAAAGGTGCCCGCCGGAGATCAATTGCTTCATCTCGCGATAGAAGAAGGTGAGCAGCAGCGAGGCGATATGCGCGCCGTCGACGTCGGCGTCGGTCATGATGATGACGCGGTCGTAGCGCAAGTCTTCGTCGCGGTAGCGCGTACCGCTGCCTGCGCCCAGCGCTTGCACGAGATCGGACAGCTCCTGGTTCTGCTCGAGCTTGCCCGCTGCAGCGCTCGCGACGTTCAAGATCTTGCCCCGCAAGGGCAGCACGGCTTGCGTCGCCCGATCGCGCGCCTGTTTTGCCGAGCCGCCGGCGGAATCGCCCTCGACCAGGAAGATTTCGGTGCCGGTCTTCTCGCCGCTCGAGCAGTCGGCGAGCTTCCCCGGGAGCCTCAGCTTGCGCGATTGGGCCTTGCGGTTGACTTCCTTTTCCTGACGCCTGCGCACGCGCTCTTCGGCCGCGTCGACCACGAACGACAGCAGCGCGTCGGCTTCCTGCGGATGCTCCGAGAGGAAGTGATCGAAATGGTCGCGCAGGCCGTTTTCCACCAGGCGCTGAGCGTCGGGGCTCGATAGTTTCTCCTTTGTCTGGCCTTGAAATTCCGGCTCACGGATGAAGATCGAGAGCACCGCGCACGCACCGGCCATCACGTCATCGGGCGTGACCAGTGAGACCTTGCGGTTGCCGATGCTCTCGCCGTAGTTCCTGAGCGATCGCGTCAGCCCGGACCGCATCCCTTGTTCGTGAGTGCCGCCTTCGAGCGTGGGGATCGTGTTGCAGTAGGAATTGACGAAAGGGTCGATCTCGGGCGTCCAGGCGATCGCCCACTCCACTGCGCCTTTTCCGTCCTTATTGGCGATCTGGCCGGTGAAGGGCCGTAGGACCGTCTTGGCCTTGCCGAGAGCTGAACTCAAAAAGTCGGATAAGCCGCCCGGAAATTTCAGCGTGTCTTCGGCAGGGATCTCCCACTCCGGGTTGAGCACGGAGGGCTCGCATTTCCAGCGGATTTCGACCCCGCGGAACAGGTAAGCCTTGGACCGCGCCATCCGATAGAGCGTCCGAGGGGAGAAATGCGTCTTCTCGCCGAAGATTTTCGTGTCGGGCTTGAACGTGACGATGGTGCCGCGCCGGTTGGGCGCGGCGCCCAGATCCTTCAGCTTGCTCGCGGCATGTCCGCGCTCGAAGCGCTGCTTGTAGCTCTTCCGGTCGCGGGCAACCTCGACGTCCATCCATTCGGAGAGCGCATTGACGACGGAGGCGCCGACGCCGTGGAGACCGCCCGAGGTGTCGTAGACCTTGCCGCCGAATTTTCCGCCGGCATGCAGGGTCGTCATGATCACTTCGAGCGCCGACTTGTTCTTGAACTTCGGATGCGGGTCGATCGGGATACCGCGGCCATTGTCGCGCACGACAAGCACGTCGTCGGGCTTTAGCTCCAGCTCGATCCGGTTCGCGTGACCCGCGACAGCCTCATCCATCGCGTTGTCGAGGATTTCGGCGGCCAGGTGGTGCAGCGCCCGCTCGTCCGTACCGCCGATATACATGCCTGGTCGGCGGCGAACCGGCTCAAGGCCCTCGAGGACCTCGATATCCTTCGCCGTGTAGCCATTGGACGATCCGGACGCGGACTCGCTCCGATCGTCGAAGAGGTCGCGAATCTTCGCCATGACAGGACTCATGCCTCATCGGTCGGGCGAAGGAAACGGCCGCGTGCCGATTCGGTGGGCGTGGGCCCCCGAAGAGTCGCAGGGAACCTGGAATTAGGCTTCCGTAAACCTTTGTCGAGCGCACAATCGTTGCGCCGGGTTTCTGTTACTGGCCCGATTGGGCACGTTTTTCGGCCCGTCTTCATCCTGCGCCGAGGCGCATCCGCGGTCGGGCGTTCGTTTCGTCCGGGAATATCCGATTTAGGTCTCAGTAAATCTTAACCCGGTCCCGGCTAGGTTTTCGCCCTAGCGTGCTCAACTCCCGCAATCGAGGGTTGCGCACGGAGGCTGGTTCTTGGGACTCGGTGATGGACTCATCGCAGGCATCGCATCGTATCGATGTAGACCCGCGCATCCTGAAGGTTCAGGTCGAGCGCGCGGCGAACACATTGAGGGACGCGCTCATCGCCTCGCCGGTTTGGGCGTGCATCGCCGCGCTTGCTTGCAGCGAGTTGTTTGAGCACCTGGGCGGCATTCCGTTCCTCTGCGGCGGAGGGCTTGTTCTCATCATCTGTATGGCTGTGCTCGCAAGCCGTGGCGTGCTCGCCTGGTTAGAGCGCGAGCGCCGCGCGGGCACCGACGCCAAAGCGGACGAAGGGTGGCTCAAGCGTCTGCTGTGGCTGAACGTGCTCCTCAGCGGGGCGTGGGGGCTTGCACCCTGGTTGCTGTGGAGCGAGGGAAACCTCCTCAATCACGTTTTCATAGAGCTGATCTGCCTGGCCGCGGTTGCGCGCTTTCTGGTCAACCGCTCCAACCACGTGAACTTCTTTCTCGCAAGCTTCCTGCCGATGGCGAGCATGCTGTTCGCACGCTGCATCATGTCGGGCAACCCCGTGGACCTTATTCTCGCCGCGGTGGTCATGCTCTACGCGATCCAAGTCGTGCTCGATTCGAGCCACATCAGCCAGCGCTGGGACCAGGAAGCGCAGACACGATTCTCGCACGAGGACCTTTCGCGCGAGCTGGAAGAGGCGCGGGATGAAGCGCTGCTCAAGCGTGCCGAAGCGGAAGCGGCGAACGCGTCCAAGACGGCGTTCCTCGCCAATATCAGCCACGAACTGCGGACGCCCTTGAACGCCATCCTCGGCTTCTCCGAGCTGATTGCGCGCGAATGCCTGGGTCCGGTCGGTAGTCCCCGTTACAAAGAATACGCGAGCGACATCCACAGCTCCGGCACTCATCTCTTGTCCCTGATCAACGATCTGCTCGACGTGGCCAAGATCGAGGCCGGCCGTATGGAGGTCGAGCCGCAGATGGTAGAAACCCAGCGCACGCTTGAGGGTGCGCTCAAGTTCGTCATGTCGAGGGCGCGCGACCGCGGCCAGACATTGACGATCGCCGTCGATCAGAGCGCGGCCGTGCTCTATGCCGATGAGCGCGCGCTCAAGCAAATCGTGATCAATCTTGTCTCGAACGCGGTCAAGTTCACTCAGGACGGCGGCCGGATCGACGTGTCCGCGAAACGCAACAGCCAAGGCGATTTCGAGCTTATCGTCGCCGACAACGGCCCTGGAATCTCGCGCGACAAGATCGACCGCGTGTTCAAGCCGTTCTCCCAGGCGGATAATCGCTACGACCGCCAGTCCGGTGGAACCGGTCTCGGTCTCGCGCTGGTGCGCGGGCTGTGTGAGCTGCATGGTGGCCGCGCCTGGATCGAATCCGAGCCGGGCAAGGGGACGCGGGCCATCGTCGTACTACCCGCGAAAGTCTCGAAGAGCAGCGCCAAGCAGCGCATGCCGGCGTAGCCGAACTCGGAAATCGGAAATCAGAACTCGGATGTCTGAAAAGAGGAAGGGCGCGATGTTGCCACCGCGCCCTTCCGATTTCTGAATTCTGACTTCTGCCGTCGCTAGACCGAGTAGTACATCTTGAACTCGATCGGGTGCGGCGTGTGCTCGAACGCGTACACTTCGCCCATCTTGAGCTCGATATAGGAATCGATGAAGTCGTCGCTGAAGACGCCGCCCTTTTTCAGGAAGGAGCGGCCGGCGTCGAGATAGGACAGCGCATCGCGGAGCGAGCCGCAGACCTGCGGAATGTCCTTCAGTTCCTCCGGCGGCAGAGCGTAGAGATCCTTGTCGACCGGTTCGCCCGGATGGATCTTGTTCTCGATGCCATCGATGCCCGCCATCAGCATTGCCGCATAGGCGAGGTACGGGTTTGAACCCGGATCGGGGAAGCGTACTTCGACCCGCTTGCCCTTGGGGCCTGGCGCAAACGGGATGCGGCAGGACGCCGAGCGGTTGCGCGCCGAATAGGCGAGCAGCACCGGTGCCTCGAAGCCCGGAATCAGCCGCTTGTACGAGTTGGTGAGCGAATTGGTGAAGGCGTTGAGTGCCTTGGCGTGCTTGATGATGCCGCCGATGTAATACAGGCATGTG
>Ga0137452_1000346_pt1 | contig 13776 bp, 13 predicted proteins | sample EasRivERMGT513_2_FD_102312 | JGI IMG/M metagenome (GOLD analysis project Ga0137452, IMG submission 102312) | Soil microbial communities from meander-bound floodplain in the East River, Colorado, USA - East River MetaG ERMGT513_2 | ecosystem: Environmental > Terrestrial > Soil > Floodplain ...
GCCCGGCCGTGCGAGCACTCACCGCCTGACCTCCCCGGCCGGCTCACGCAGCGCGTCTCAACCCGTCGACGGCCTTCAACCAGTCGCAGAGTTGGTTCCAACTGGCGAAAATTGGGGACGCCATCTTCCTCGCTTTGCTCGGTCGATGGCGTTCGCCACCGTCTTCAGGCACGCCGCGTCTCGCTCACGCTCGACGCGAGCGGGCACGAATCCCGGTGGGGACGCCATTCCATTTCCGACGGCTGCAGATTCCGCTAACCGGTTGAAAACTAGGCAGGTTGGAGCGGTTCCAAAGTCTCGCCCGTCGAACGGCAAGCCTTCCGGGAAAATTGCCCGTTGGATCTGCTGGCGCTGAGACAGGGAAGCTTCGAGCCACACCCTGGCTGTATTGGTTAACAGGTACTCAGCGAAGTTCAGGATGCCTTCCACATCCTTTTGGTCGATGCGTGCTTTGTGTAGGTCCAATTCAGCGAGCGCTAACTCCTCTTGGAACTTATCTCGCTGGCGCTCGTACACCTCGAGGTCAATCGAACGTTCGTAGATGAATGCTTCCTCCATCCGCTGCTTCGCGCGGAGCTTCGTCGTCTCAGCGCCAGACACGGCATCGTCGACGTAGATGTGTCCTTCGTCGACGCTCCAGCCCGAACGCGCGCAGCCGACGATCAGAGTTCGCATACAATGACGGCCGGAAAGCAGGAAGGAGGTCGTGTGGCGAAACAGGTTGCCGTTGGACCGGACCTGTATCTGTTTCACGGGGATGCCGGGCGCTCGGAGTTCCTGTGTATCTCGGCGCACGGAGAGACCCTCCGGAGCTTCTTCACCGTCCCCGCCGGAGTGAGCCTGTTCTACTACGCGCCTCGCGATCACGTCCTGCAGATGCACGCCAACTTCCGCCTTGGCATCCGCGTGGAAGAGCAGATCCTCGCGGGAGACATCTCGCCCGATTACGAGTTGTCCAAGTTTCAGGGGGCCGCGCGCGGAGGAGGGAAGGAGACGTACGAGACGATCATGGGAGGCATCGACAAAACCCGCGGGGAAATCGGTGAGGGGGTCATGACCCGTGATCAATACAATGCTGCAAACCCGGCGCTAAAGATTCTGAGTGCCAAGATGCAGGACGACTATTTCAAGGCCCACGTTCATTCGAAAGAGAACCTGTTGCCCATGGACGTCCTCACCATCCGCGCTAGGGGCCTGCGCAAGTTCAACATCGGAGGCGTGACGCTCAGTCAGGTACTGGCGGCTCTGCGCCAGCAGGGTTATTTCTATCCGTCTGTCTTTTGTTCCTTCTGCAGATACACTCGGGGCATCGACAAGAAGCATTTGACCGTTGAATATTGAGTTCCTTCCGAAGACAGGCGTAGCTGTGTAACGTCACTCCGCGCCTTCCCAGTCCGACTTCAGCAGTAGACGTTTCTTCTCATCCTTGATCATCGCGGCGCATGTTACGCCGCCCGCATCTCTCCAGCCAGCGGCACGTCGTCGAAATACGTTTCCTCGTCGCCCCGTGGGGACGCCATCTCCCTCGCTTTGCTCGGTCGATGGCGTCCGCCACCGGCCTTCAGGCACTCGGCCATCGGCGCTACGCGCCTCGGCCTTCGGGCACGAATCCCGGTGGGGACGCCACCGCCTGTGGGTCCATTCCGGTCGCATGGGTGGAAAGCCCACAAGGCCACTGAGTAGTCTGCCGAGAGACGCTTCGCCGCTGAAGTCGAACGCTCCCTTCCTTCCGACCCTGACCGGCTTCATTACCAGCTTGCCGACGAGTAGTTTCCGAAGCATCTGCCGCGCTTGTGGGACGTGCCGGCGGAGGGCGCCGCGCCAGCCCTCGGCGTTCAAGCGCTTCGCGATCGCTGCCAAACCCTCGCCGTCTGCGCGCAGCTCGAAAATGCGGCGCACTACATTGGCCTGCTCCTCGTTCAACTGCCTACGAGTCCGGCTGCGCCCGCTCTCGTGAACGCTGTAGTTGTCGTACCCGATGACCATGGTCCCCAGCCACGGGGTGCTGAACTCAGAGTGTGCTTCCTCGAAAAGCCGTTCTCACCGGATGGTCTGAAAAGGGATGGAGGTTTCGCGGACACGCTACTTCGGCACGACATCCCTGAACTGCTGGTTCTCCATGCAGACGTACTCGAGCATGTGGCCGTCGGGGAGCAGATTCAACGTGGTCTTGAATCCGAATGGCTTGGTGTAATACTTCGGGTCGTCGAAGGTCATCTCCAGATCCATGTGGCCGACGTCGCGGCGACGATAGCGTTCGGTGATGCGCATGGTCTCGCTTCGCGGGTGGCCGAAGGCGTCCAGCCATGCTCGTTCCTGAAAGCCCGTCGTCTCGACCACCAGCGTGTCGTCCTGCCAGTGTCCTGCGGACGTTCCCATCCAGCTCGGCTCAGGGTGCTCCGGCAGGGTGCGCCCGTCGATGTAGATCTGGCGTGCGGGATCGCCGTTGCCGTGCAAGACCACAATCTCGTCAGGCGACTGAATCATCTTGACGTTGAGAATCAACGTCGCGGCAGGAAGGCCAGACGGCAGGCAGTACGCGGTCTGAAAGTCACGACCGCTTTTCTGCCGTTGCTCGGTGAGGGCGACCGCCTCTGGCCGGAGCGGCAGCTCGGTCGGCTTCACGTCCCAGAACACGTTGATGACGTGTTTGGTGATGTCGTTCAAGTCGGGCTGGATCGCAACCTCACCCGGTCCCATCACCCGGACGAATTCGCTCGTGGGGGTGCGCTCGGCCTCCCAGAGGCCCGAGAGGTTGGGCTTTCCGTTCAGCCGCGGCGCCGGGGCAGACAGATCCGGCTGCCCGTCGGGCCCACGCCTGATCTTCCCCTCGCGACTGTTCAGCCACTGCGCCCCGCCATATCCGAGCGCCGCCGCAACCAGTACTGCAACGATTGAGCTCATTCTCACGGCATCACCTTGGACGGGTTTGTCTCGTACGTCAGAAAACAACTCTTCATGAATCCGCGACGACAGCAATCGTCCGGTCCGGTCAGTTTGGTCAATACCGGAGCTGCGAATCTCCGCCTTCACCGTGCCCGGGTACGCGCTGAGCAGCAGGATGCGATTGCCGACTCTGATCGCCTCTTCGATCGAGTGCGTCACGAAGAGGATCATGATCTCCGACCCTAGGAACGATTAGTGCGGTCTTCAGAAGATTCGTTATGCGACGACCCCGCCGTGGCCCCCAGCGCAGAGTGCCCTTACGCAGCGATTGCTTGCGCACCGCGCAGATCATCGTGCGACTGCAGGCAGCTGTCAAAAGATCGCAAGAAGGTAGGAAAACCGGCCGACCCAAAATTCGGGCCGACCGGCGTGTTTGAAGATGTCTAGAGGAACCTCGGATCGTCGAACTTCAGCGGCGCTTCCAGCACTTCGCGTAGAAGTTATCGACCCTCGGCAGGCGTGAAGAGTGTCGCGCCGCGCCGTCCGCTCAAGTTTGCAACGCCCGTCGTTGCCGCACAGCCAGCTCGTCATCATCATTGGCCGCCCTGATGCAATGGAGGACCGTGATATGCGGCGCAGGAACCTGGAAGTACCCGTGGTTGCTGGCTTCGCGATCCTTGCTGGGCTCCTGGCATTCGGCATGGTGTCCTCGATCCTCCAGCTCGAGTCTCTCGCGAACGCACAAATGGGGCGCATGCGCGCGGACGAGAAGGAAATCGCGCAGGTGGAACGGCTGCGGTGGAAGAGCGAGCTGATTGTTTCGAGCGGCCGGGCCCACCTGATCTCAGGCGATCCCGCGCTTCTGGCAGAGCTCCAGGAGTCGAAGCGACAGTTCAACGAGATCATCCGCACCCTTGGCCTCGGCGCACATGACGTCGATCTCGAGGTTCGGGCTGAGCGCGCAGCCCGCAATTTCGTCGGCGCCCAGGAGCGGCTCTTCGACCAGGCCCAGTCGCGAATCCGTAACCGGAAGCAACTGGTGCGTCGATACGAGGCCGATCTGCTGCCGTTTCAGACTCAATTCGGCGACGCGGTCGCGCGTCTTGTCGAATACAAGGAAGCCGCCGGCACGGAACGCTACGAAGAGGCGGGACGGCTGCGCGCGCAGCTCACGGTCCGGCTCTATGGCCTTCTTGCGGTCTTGCTGCTCGTGAGCTTCTTCGTTGCCTGGCATTTCTCGAGGCTCCTCGGCCGATCACTTCGTCACGAACAGGACTCGCTGGAGGCCGCGCGCAAGGCGCTGGCCTCGCGTGACGAGCTCATGGGTATGGTGGCTCACGATCTGCGGAACCCGCTCAACGCCATCACGCTGAGGGCCGCGTTGATGCGGAAGGAAACTGACCTCGCACGAGTCCAGCAGCAGTCGGGTTCGATCGTGAACGTCGCCATGCGGATGGACCACCTGATCAAGACCATGCTCGAAGTGGCGACCATAGAGGCGGGCAAGTTCTCCGTCACTCCCGAACGATGCAGCGTCGACGACCTGCTGCGCGAGACAACGGACATGTTCAGCGCCCTTGCCGCTTCGAAGCAGGTGCAAATCGAGCAGATGGTGAAGGAGCCCGGGCTCGCCGTTCGTGTCGATCGCGAGCGCGTGCTTCAGGTGCTCTCGAACCTCGTCGGGAACGCGCTGAAGTTCACACCGCCGGGCGGTCACGTGACTGTCGACGCAGAGCAGCAAGGCGCGACCGTCCGATTCGCCGTCCGTGATACCGGGCCGGGGATCGCACCGGAGAACCTGCTTCGGGTCTTCGATCGCTTCTGGAAAGAGGAGAGGGGCGGAAAGAAGGGGACCGGACTCGGGCTCTTCATCGCCAAGGGAATCGTCGATGCGCACGGCGGTTGCATCTGGGTCGAGAGCGACCTCGGCCAGGGAGCGCGGTTCTACTTCACGCTGCCAATCGCCGAACCCACTACGCACCAGGTTCGCCCCGGCGAGCATGAGGCGCGGCTGCCCGCCGCGTGATCACCGCAGGTTGGCAGCCGCCCTGAGGCTCAACGCCGAAACAGTGCTGCTGGATGGTGAGATCGTCTCGCTCGACGCGAACGGCCGGCCGTCCTTCCGCGGCGTTTTCTTACATGAGGAACCACGCGACGGTGCGCCCTCGCAGTGATGCGGCTGAGTGAGGCCAATGCTTCGCGCTGCCGCCACATCACCGCTACGTCGGGATGTATCAGGTCAACTCGATCCTGCAGCATCGGTGGCCAGCAGCGCCGCTGCTCAAGTTGAGAGACCCAGCGGGCATGATGATCGCCGTGCGTGACGAGCCTTCGTTTCGGCGGTCGCGTTCCACCAGCGAGCCAGATAAGCAATCATGGCTGCCGACGACCCCGATAGAAACCCCGCAGCTCCGAGCAAGGCCACATATGGCAATGGACTTGGAACCTCTAACTGAAGTGCCAGAACGAACAAGAAGCCCGCAACAATCAGCGCGACCCCGTGAAGAACAAGTTGAGCACAGGTGCCAACGAACTCACCAGAATGGTTTTCGTGCGTGTACGGGAATCCTGCCCTGAACGCGCCTCTCACAACGTGCAGCACCAGGTACCAGGAATTGAGGAGCGCCACGATCGCCACTTTCGCATATGCGAGAACTGACGATGCACCCGTCTGGACCGCGTACGAGTAGCCGCAGTAGGCGGTCGCGAGCAGCCATGCGACCGTCCAGGACGTTGATATCGGTGCGGGGGCGGTGCCTGGTCCGCTCCACTGGGGCGGAGGAGCGTTGCTCGCATAATCGTACGCACGACGCCGGATTGGATCTTTCAGCACCGTGTAAGCGTGATTGAGTTCCTTCATCCGCTCGTTTGCGGCGAGCTTCTGCGCGGGACTGGTGAAACGGTCAGGCCGAACTAGTTAGTCCGACGCGCGATAGAGCTACTCGACAAAAAATAGCCAACCCCCAAAACACCCCATACCACTAATCCACACGATCACTCGGGAGGCGGACGCCGGAGCAGTCGGGCTCGCCCGTCGCGCGCATCTCGAGGATCTCGCGCACGCCGGAGTCGCGGCGCGTTTGCTCGTAGCAGCGAAGGACGCGCCACTCGCGCTCATCGACGACCGCACCGTGTGCCAACAGCATCCGCAACGAGTCGGCACGCCGGGCGCCGACCGCCGCTTCCACGGGCGTGACGACGACGTCGTAGCCATCAGACAGGAGTCCATCGCGCACGCTCGACGGCTGATTCGGATCGGCACCAATGGCAATGAGGCGCAGCGCCTCCGCGTTGTTCCGCGTGGCGATCGCTTCCGCGAGGGTCACCTTGTCAGGGGGCCAGAGACCGCGGCCCACAAGCCCGCCCGCAGACCACCATGCGCTCACTGCCGCCAGCGCGATGCACGGTAGCGCGGCAAGAAAGCAAGCGACTCCGGCTCGAATCCTGAATCGCGGATCCGGAATCCCGTCGGTCATCACTCGACCCAATACCGATCGGCCCAGCGCGGCATGAAGGATGGACTGGCGACCGACCTCAGCATGACTTCATCGCGGATCCGACGCGTGATCGCGAGCTCCTGCGGATCGGTCGGCCACTCGTCCCGCTTGTCGGGACGAAGCACCTCGATCCAGTCGTTCCTCGTTTTGAAGGCGTCGTACCGGAGCACGTAATGAACGCCCGCGGCGCGGAACGCCCACAACCCGGCGTCGGCCATCAGGAACAGGGCGATCAGCGCCGAAGCGACTACGCGGCGCTGCGGAATCGTCTCGAGCAGCGCGCGGACCGCGATGAACGTCGCCACGGCGTAGAACAGCCCGCCAACGCCGATGATCTCGTCCTTGATGTATGCGGCATTCAGCGCTGCATTGACGACCATCACCGCGCCGGCGACGACGAACATGCGATCGGTGTCGGACCAGGCGGCGCGGCGGACCCGAAGATGGGTCACGCCATACCACACGATCAGCGCGGTCGTAGCGATCGATGAAACGAGGTTGATGATCAGCACCGGGTGCGGCCCACCTGTCTTCCACGCGATGGCCAGCCTGTAGACACCCTGCCGCGGCTCGGAGACGAGCAGCGAGGCAAGGCCGCCGGCAACGTTGTAGGCGATGAAGCCGAGCGGATGCGCACCGAAGCGCTGGGTCAGTTCCTCAGGAGAATAAAACGTGCCGCCGAAGCCGCTACCATGGCCGCCGATCCCTGGCGACGAGATATCGAGTGCGTGCCGGACGAGCAAATAAACGCCGAGCACTGCGGTGGCGGCGACGACGCTCGATCGTGTCATGCCGCGCATGCCTGCGGCGGCGGAGCAGATCGCCACGACCCACACCATCGCTCCGGACTCGATGACCGACAGCGCAAAGGCCAGCAGCACGCACACGAGGGCCGGAAAAAACCATTTCGGCCGCTGCTGGGCGAGCACGAAGACCGCAAGCGCGCAGACACCGACCTCCGCGAAATGATTGACGGGAAACGCTTCCTGCAGCATCGCCGCAAATGTATGGATCCCGATGAGGACGGGGAAGGCGACTGCGAACGCCGCGACGTCGATCCAGCGCTGCACGCGAATCGCGAGAAGAAACAGCAGCACCAGCATCACCAACAGCAACACGTGCACCGCGCGGAAGACGGCGTTGAACGTCAGGCCCGTGGCCGCGGCGCTCCGCAGGAGCCAGCGGGCCTGCTCGTAGCGCATCGGGCGGAACGTCGTGCTCGAAAACTGCGCGCTGTCGGCGAGGAGACTCCAGGAAGACGGGTACCTGGCGCCGATCACTATCGGCTCGAGACTGTCGGAAACCTGGATGGGAATCTGGAAGAGGCTGTCGGCAAGCGGCAGTGTGATCAGCGCGGCGAGTAGCAGGGCAAGAGCAGCCGGTCTCTGGGATTTTCCACTTGCCACGTGTTCACCGAGCAGGTCCCTCAGTTTTTGAGCGTTCCCTTGTAACGAAAGAACCCTCCGCCGGCGCTCTTGATGCGCGTATACAGCTCCGTGGGAGAAACGCTCGCCTTGCCACCGAGGATGTAGTCCAGGCCGCCGAGCTTGTCACTCTGTTGCAGTTCGGCGGCGGCCCATAGGTAACAAAACAGCACGAACTGCGAGCAGAAGAACTGGATGTTGGTGTTCGCGAACCTGCCGCCTTGGTTCCTCTTGTCTGCCGCCTTCAGCCAGTCGTCCAGCGTCGTCTCGAAGTATGCGAGTGACACGTCGGGCCCCTTCTTCTTGAGGATGGCGGTGTTCAGCATCTTCTTCAGGCCATAGCTGCCGGTGAGCGGTGTCTTGTCCTGGACTTTGTCCTGCTGGGTCCCGGCGTTTGTGACGTGCGTCAGGTCCCACACGAGCGCTGCCTTGTCGATCGCGTTCTGCCACAGGCCGTCATGCGTGCACTGGTAGACCTCGTATTTCTTCCCCAGGCGGCTCGGCATGTTCATCCCGCCTCGCACGAACCCGCGACCAGACTTGGCGACGATCTCCCACTTGCTCGCTCCACCCTCGTCGAACTCCAGCACGTCATCCGGTCCGGCGGCGACGGCGACATGTGTGATGTCAGTGGCCTCGGCTTCGGCCGGCATTCTCTGGAGCTCTACCTCACCCTTCGACGCAGCCTCGAGGAGCGTTTTTTTCGCCTCTTGGTAGTGAGGCGCCTGCCCCTTCCTGATCCGCTGGCTGATCCACCCATCGCTGGCGTGCTTGAACAGGATGTCTCCTCCGGCGAGGCCTGCGGGCAGGAGGGGCCGGTTGAGGTCTGTGCGGGCGTTCATCCGCGGTCGGAACGTCATGGGTGAAGCCTCCAGTCTGTTTCCGAAGGATGATCGGCTGATCGCAGGAGGCCGTCAACAGGATCCTTGTTCGACCGCATATTTCCCCATTGACCTGCTCCTTGGCGTTTAGCGTCCGGCGTCAGCGGGAGGTCGCCCAAGTCACTGGAGATCAACGAGCGACTCGGACCGGGCGCGATCCATTGTCGGATTAGATCGGACCAGCTCGATAAGCCGTCTCTTTCCAGTGTTTCCCAAGCATGACGGCCTGGTCTACGGCGTGCTTTGAATGCAGTGAAGGGCGTGTATGCCCAGCCGACTTTTCGTCTCGTTCGTATGCCTCTGCCTGGCAGCGCTTCAGGTGCGCGGTCAGGAACCGCAGGCGCCGGGCGTTGACGTCCACTCGACGACGCGCACATCCCAACCGGCGTCGATTCCGGCCGTTCGCGGTAGGCCAGATCGACTCGTGGGTGCCATTACTGATTACCTCGTCAACAAGGGAGACACGCTCCGGAGCATCGGCGCACGATACGGCATCGACTCGGCCACGCTCGCGCGTGAGAACAACCTGCCTGCGAGCGCCAGGCTCGTATCGGGCCAGGTGGTCCGCATCGACAACCGTCACATCGTCTCGGCTGCGCTCGATTCGGTTGAGCTCATCGTGAACGTCCCCCAGCGCATGCTGTTCCACCGCAGTGCGGAGGGCGTGACAGTTGGATATCCGGTGGCTGTCGGCCGTCCCAACTGGCCGACACCTAGCGGAGCGTTCGTCGTAGAGGTGCTCGAGCGTCATCCAACCTGGAACGTACCTCTATCAATCCTGGAAGAGAGCAGGCGAAGGGGACGGATCCAGCCGGCGGTCGTCCCACCGGGACCGAACAATCCGCTCGGCGAGTTCTGGATAGGGTTGAGCCGTTCCGGGATTGGCATCCATGCCACCAACGCCCCGTCCAGCATTTTCGGCACCGTGTCGCACGGTTGCATCCGCGTCCACCCCGACGATATCGCACGGCTGTTTGGCCGCATCCGCGTCGGCACACTCGGGCGAATCATCTATGAGCCGGTGCTGCTGAGCGTCCTGAACGATGCGGTCTACCTCGAGGTACACCGTGACGTCTACGGGCGCGGCGGCGCCTCGCCGCGGGCGCTCGCCACGGCAGCTGGAGTGTTTGAACAGGTCGACTGGACAGTCGCCGACACCGTCACCGCTCGGCGCGACGGGATCGCCCGCGACGTGACACGCATCTCGCGCACTCCGTGATTCTGCGGTTGCTCGCGGAAATGGGGTGCCGAGATCAACGCACTCAAATCAACAGTTCCAATACTGGCTGGGAGAAGGTTCATGCGCAATCTTCCATGGTGTACGACAGCTCCATGGGGTATCAGAGCGAGCGGCGCAGGGTCATCATCTCGTGAGCCCGATGCCCGCCGCCGCTCGCGCTCAGAACCAACTGGGTTTCTTTTGCGGGGGATACACCGGCACTGCCGGAACGAAGCCATTCCGGTTCGGCATTTCGACCTTCGGCAGGGTCTTCTCGTCCATGACGTCGCCTTCTTTGATGATGCCGTTCCCATAGAACAGAAACGCGACGAGGCCGTAGACTTCGTTCGGGGTCAGCGATCCCGGATCGCTAGGGGGCATCGCGCGGTTGATGTAGTCCCATGCGATCGTCGCATACGGGTAGTAGCTTGGACCGTTCCTTTCCTCACCATAAAAGGGGCCGGGATACGGCTTGCCGGGACTGCCGATCACGAGACTCCGCATGAGCCCGTTTTCCCCATTCTTCCCGTGGCAGACCTGGCACCGCTTGGCAAAGACCTCCGCGCCTTCCTTGACTGTTCCGCGCCCGGGAGGAAGTTCCTTTCCCTCGGGCCCAATCATTCGATCAAAGCTCTGGATGTCGGCCTGGCTCAGAGGCGTGCCCACGTTGGGATAGACACGCGGTGGCGACTGCGCCAGCGCCGCCAGAGGGATTGCCGCGACGATCGCTGGCAGGAGGAATCTAAGCGAAGAAGACATCGGAAATGCTCCCATCGCGAGCGATTTTCCAGGGTTGAATGGCATTGAAATGAATGGCGCGGGGGAGTGGGGTTTTTTTCCAATCCGCCAAGTCCATGCCCCAGTTCTTGGTCAGCTCCGCCAGCGACGGCTGAACTTCACCCGCGTCGTCGGTGCAACGAGACTGGATCACCGCCTCTTGTCCGTCCCAGGCCCAGTCAAACGTAAACCGGGTATGCGCCCTCGGCAGCACAGGCGCATGACGCTTCGCTTCCTTCCAACTTCGGCCGCCGTCCGTGGATACTTCCACTTTGGTGACCGTGCCCGCGCCGGACCACGCCAGGCCGGTAATCTGGACATATCCCCGGCCGGGCATGTTCAGTCCCGCTGAAGGCCGTGTAATCACGGATTTCGGACCAAACTGAAAATGGTACCAGCGCGCTTTGCCGCCAAGGTCGGGCCTCGAGACCGAATGATTCATGCTTTCATTCCAGGCCATGTAAGGCTGGTCCACGACCTTGATATGTCTTAAGTACTTCACGCTGGAGGGGGCTTCCCAGCCGGGGACGACGAGCCGAATCGGATACCCCTGCTCAACGCGCAACGGCTCGCCATTTTGGCCGTAGGCCACGATCACGTCCTCCATGGCCTTCGCCAGCGGAAGGGTGTGACTGAATTTGCCAGCGTCCCCCCCTTCCGAAACCAGCCAGCTCGCGCCTTTGTGCACGCCAGCCTCGTTCAACAACACGGAAAGCAGCACGCCGCTCCATTCGCTGCAACTGGTCATCCCGTGGACGAACTGGACCGGCAACCCCAGGATCGGATCCTCAGAACCATGGATCGCGGGAGAGCTGTTTCCATGGCACTCCAGGAAATGAATCCGGGAAACGGAAGGCAGTTGCTTCAGATCTGCCATGGAGAAACTCAACGGACGATCCACCATGCCGTGGATCGTGAGGCGATGTTGCTGCGGATCGATCTCGGGAAACTCGGAGGAGTGCTGTTGCATGAAGTGGAGCGGGGCCGGTGTGATGATTCCCGCATAGTCCTGAAGCGGGGTGTAGTGCGTCATGTGATCGACGCGGTATCTGGCCCCGCGGCGCGGCGGCTCGCCGTGGACGTGTTGTGCGTGAGCTGATTGGCCTCTGACGGCCCATCCTGCTCCTGCGGCCACACCAGCCAGTGCAGCAGTCTGTCTTAGGAACCTTCTCCGGTTAGATCGATTGGGATCCACAATTGCCTCCCTCCCGAATTTCCGATGGTCAGAATTGCCTTCGCCCGAATCTCCCCGCCAAGCAGCCTTGTCGTGTTCGGTAATATCGTCAGCGTGTCAACTCGAAGCGCATGAGCATCTGCGAAGTCGTTGGAACGTCTGTCCGCACGCTGCTGCCGATCAGAGGCCGGATAGGTAACGCGCCATCGCCTCCCGGTCGGCGGGCGACATCGCGGCCATCATCTTCGTCATGATGGCATTGTTTTTCCGCTCACCTTCGGCAAAGCGGCGCATCGCCTCGACCAGATATTCGTAGCCTTGGCCGGCCAGCCGCGGCGCCGCCATGCCATCAGCCTGCCTGTCACCAAGGAAGTCCGTCGCATGACACGCCTGGCATACAGCGATTCCAGGTGGCGGCGGCGTGGACGCGGCGGCAGCGGACCGCGCCGGCCATTTCTGTTTCGCGAAATACGCCGCTGCGATCCCCAATTCTTGCTGCGTGAGGGTTTTTGCCATCCAGGGCATGACCTCGTCGTGTCGATCTCCACGCTCGAAGTCATGCAACTGTTTCAGGAGGTAATTTTCCGGCTGACCTCCGATGACCGGAATGGTTGCACTTCTGCGGACGCCGTTCGCGCCGTGGCATTCGTTGCAAACGCTCAACTTGGCGCTGAATTCTCGATCCGTGCTCGGATCTGGGACACCCTGAGCGGCGTGTGCCGGCGCGGCCAGAGCGACCAGAACGCCGAAAGCAATTTGTATACGCAAGAATTCCTCTCTCGCGTGAGTGTTTCGGGCGGATTATAGCCCACAAATGCGGGCGGCGCGGAGTCCTTCGTGACACCGCCGTCATAGGATAGGCGGCGCCATCTACATCGCAACTGGCTTCAGCCTCGTGCGCGCGGCCGACGTGTTTGGGTCGCCTCCGGGCGCGCCGCAGGAGTCGCTTGGGCTTACGATTCCGAGCACGAGGTCCGGTCAGCGTGGCTTCACGTTGCTGCGTTGACGTTTCAGACACCCGACAGGAGATTCGAGCATGCCTAGGTTTCTCATTGAGGTTCCACACGAATCGGAAGTAGTTGCGTGCGCCCGCGCCGCCAAAGTGCTTCTGGAGACCGGCTCACATTTCTTAACGCATGCTGACTTCGGGTGTTGTGACGACGTACACAAGGCATGGATCGTCGTGGACGTAGACAGCCATGAAGAGGCGCGAAACATGTTACCGCCTGCGTACCGGCGCCAAGCCTCAGTTGTGCAGTTGTGCAAGTTTGGAGTTGCTGAACTGGACGACCTCATCAAGCATCACACGGCTGGATAGCACCTTCCTCCTCTTTCAGCCTGCGTGGCCTTCGCCTACTTACTGCTCGGTGTATTCGGCGCCACCAGCGGCCCGTGCGCGTCGGGCGGGATCGCATTCCCCAGAATCTTCAGGAACTGCTCGTGGCTGCCGGGCTGTCCGTGGATCGGCACGTGCTGCGCGACGTTCAAGTTGTGTTGACGGATGATCTGCCCGATCGCAATCGCACCTTCCGGCGGGGGCGACGGCAGTGCCGCGCCGGCGGCCGGCGGCGTATAGAGATCGGCGTTGATGAGAATCCGCTCCGCCGGGAGATACACCACGAGGAACTGCTCGTTGTGGCTCGAGTAAGGCGGCGATCCCTGGCCCACCTGGTAGAACTCCATGAACTTGGCCGGATCCGTCGTGCCGAATTGTCGGTCGGTGATCATGGCCGGCTGACCGGCGACGCGCACGTACTGCGGGCGAATGAATGTGCCCAGCAGTTCCTCGCGCTGCGAGAGCGAGTCTGGCATCAGGCGCCGCGGCAGGCCGAACATGATACGGCTGTAATACTCGGCGTTGTCCTCCGACGTCACGATCTGGTTGGCGCCCGCCGCAACGAGTCCACGCAGCCCCCCA